>Ga0187801_10000156_pt1 | contig 15929 bp, 8 predicted proteins | sample NC_wetland_sal_i_10_FD_132465 | JGI IMG/M metagenome (GOLD analysis project Ga0187801, IMG submission 132465) | Wetland sediment microbial communities from Neuse River Estuary, North Carolina, USA - Control_1 | ecosystem: Environmental > Aquatic > Freshwater > Wetlands > Sediment | place: USA...
AACAAGCGCGATCGGATTGTGCGTAACAGCATCGGGCAAGCCCATCTGCGCCTGTCGCGTTCTTCACGCTGGCGTGGGCATGCTTATCGTCGGACTGGTTTTCAACAGGGTTTACGCAGAACGTTGGACGATAATCTTCCTGGCTAGGTTTAATCCGGGCTTAATCACTTCAGGTAAATGCGGGCGCCATCGTGAAGGAGCGACAAACCCAATTCCGGACCGAGCGCCGATCTTTGGCGTGCAGCGCGTGCCGACCTTATCGCATCGCCGCGGCGATATTGCCGCCGTCGACCGTAGTGACGTCAGCGGTTGTTTTCAGCGCCAGTGCCTGGTGCAAGAAGGCCTGTGCGACATCTTCGGCAGCCACTTCGCGGCCAAGCAGATTGCCGGTCATATAGTCTTTCTCGCTCACGCCGCGCGCTTTGGCGCGTGACGCAATCATCTCCGGCGTCAGCAGGCCGGAACGGATACGGTCAGCATTGACCGCATTGGCGCGAATGCCGTCGGCGCCGTAATCGAGCGCATATTGCCGCATCAAGGCGAGCGCCGCGGCTTTAGGAATTCCGTATGGCCCGAAATTTGGGCCGGGGTTGACCGCTTGCTTGGAAATATTGAAGAGCAGGCATCCGCCGGTACCCTGCGCGCGCATGATCCGCACCGCGGCCTGGGCGACCCGCTGGTGGCCGTAGAAATTCAGCTCAAAGCTCTTGTGCAGAATGTCCTCGTCGACCTCGCCAATGCGGCCCTGCCAGGCGGCGCCGGCATTGGAGACGACGATATCGACGCCGCCGAAATGCTCCGCGATCTTCTCAAACGCCGCGCTGACCGATCCGCCATCGGTGACATCGCAGGCGAGCGCCAGCGCATGCCCGCCGACCGCGTTGGCTTGCTCGCGCGCGGCCGCCCGATCGACATCAAGCAATGCAACCTCGGCGCCGGCCGCAGCGAAGCACTTTGCGGTCGCAGCCCCAATCGCGCCGCCGGCGCCAGTTATCGCGGCAACTTGTCCGGCGAGCGGCGGCTCCTTGCGCGCGCCGAGCTTGGCCTGTTCCAACGGCCAATATTCGCAATCGAACATGTCGGCTTCGGAAATCGATTCGAATCGGCCGATTGATTCGGCGTCGGCCAAGCATTCGATCCAGGCCTCGGCGATGTCGGCGGCAACGACGGCGTCTTGCCTGGTGCGGCCCAGGCCGAACAGGCCTAGTCCGCGCACAAGCGCGACCCGGGGCAGGGGATCAAGCGGCCGCTTCTTGCCGCCAGCGCGCCTATTGTGGCGCGCGAAATAATCACGGTAACGCGTTGTGAATTCTTGCGCTTTTTCACGCGCGCTCAGCGCGAATTCGCCCATGCGTTCCGGCTCGGGCGCGTTTAGAACTAGCGGCCAATTCTTGGTGCGGATCGTGTGATCCGGCGTGATCACGCCGGCTTCGCTCAATCGCTGCAGATCCTTGCGATTGAGAAAATCCAGAATCGCATTGCCGGTGCGGAATTCGAGCACCAAACGACGCCAAGCGTCCTCGGTCTTATCGTCTTTCTCGCTGCACACGCCGCGCACGATCGGCGCGACGTCCGCGACCGGCGGTGGTCGGCGCGTGGGTTGCGCGGCTGCGACAGACTTCCGGTTGCGCGCGATGAAATCCTCGGCTCGCGAGACAAACGCGATCATACGCTCGTAAGCCTCACGCGCCGTTTCACCGAAGGTGACAAGCCCGTGTTTGCTTAAGACCAGGCCGTCGCAGACTGGCGCGCGCTCGAAAACCTCGATGGCCTTTTTAGCAAGCCCAAATCCCGGCAGCAGGTAAGGAACCAAGGCCATGCGCTCACCGAAAACCTCCGCACAAATCTGTTCGCCACGCGGTTGGTCGATGACGCTCAACACTGCGGTCGCGTGGGTATGGTCAATGAATTTGTGCGGCAGAAAGGCATGCAGCATCACCTCGACCGACGGATTTGGCGCGCGCGGATCGATCAGATTGGCTCGCTCGATACCAAGGAGTTCTTCGTCGCCGATCGTCGCGAGCGCACGCAGCTCACGCATCGGTTCAAGCCGCAGCGCGGGAAAGCCGGCCGCCTCGATGGAGGCCATGTCGGCGCCGGAGGCTTTGACGCGCAACACCTCGATTTCCGCGCCGAGACGATCGCCCATCTTGGTCTTGAGCGACGTGTTGCCGCCGCCGTGCAGCACAAGCTTGGGATCGCGGCCTAACAGGCGCGACGTGTAGATGCGCAATGACAGATCGGGGTCGATCCCGGCTTTGTCGCCGTCAGCTATTATGGCTTTGGCGTCGCGATCGACCCAGCCGCTCTTCATCGCTCAGCCGCCGGCGAAGCGGCGGGACCACCATCCGGTGCGGCGCGGCCGTTCGCCTTCGGAAGCGTCGCCGGTTTCGGTAATCACTGGCGCCGGTGCCTGCGATGCCGTCGGCGCCGCTGAATCGTTCCCCACAACTTCGTCTCCAGCCGTCGGCGCAGGCTCGCGAACCGTCGAACGCCGACGGCCCGCTTCCGGCTGCCCGACCGCGGCAGGCGACATCGCTGGCGACATGTCAGGCGGAGCTGCGCGCTCGGTCGGCGGCGAATCGAGATCGGCAACGGCATGTGAGAGCGCAGGTTCGGCTGCTGCGGGCTCAGTGCGCTGTTCGGCGGGTGCGAATTCCGGTTGCGAGTAGTGCCCGGATTGGTCGGGCCCGGCATACCCGCCCTCGCCATTGCGCTGCCGATTGCGGCGGCCGCCGCGGCGGCCACGACGTCGGCGCCGCTCGTCACGGCGCGGCTCGTCGCGCCCCCCATCCGGCTCGGATGCAAAGCCACCGGTTGTTTCGACCATGGCTTCATCCTGCATCGCGTCGTGAGCCTCCGCGGCCATGTCATGGGTATTGTCATGGGCCGATTCGGTGATCGCGATCTGCTCGACATGGGGCTCGGCGTGGTCATGCATATGTTCGCCACCGCCGCGCCCGCGGCGGCGACGCCGGCGTCGCCGGCGCGATCCGGCTTCGCCCGGTTCAGCGACCCCGAGGATGCCGATCTCGGCTTCGGTCTCGGCATGTTCCGCCTCGCTTGCCTCGCCGCCGATCTCTTCGAGATCGTCCTCCTCTTCCAGCGGCGCAACCGCGGTTTGAGCCCGCTCGGCAATCGCTTTTGCGGCCTCGGGCGTATGCACCTGCTCGCCGCGATCGATCACAAAAGTTTGCGGCGCCCGAACGGTTTCATCCGCCGTGATCGTAATGGTGATGGCGAACCGGTCTTCCAGCCCCCGCAAATGCGCACGCTTTTGGTTGAGCACATAGAGCGCGACGTCGGGACGCGTGCGCGCGATGAGATTGTGCGTCGCGCCTCTTATCAGCTGATCTTCGAGCGCGCGCAGCACCTGCAAGGCCAGCGACGAGACCGAGCGGACATGGCCGCTGCCGCCGCAATAAGGGCATTTCTCGGTTGAGCTTTCGAGCACGCTGGTGCGGATGCGCTGGCGTGACATTTCGAGCAGGCCGAAATGCGAGATGCGGCCGACCTGGATACGCGCGCGATCGTGCCTGAGACACTCCTTTAGCCGCCGTTCCACCGCGCGATTGTTGCGCTTTTCGTCCATGTCGATGAAGTCGATGACGATCAATCCGGCGAGATCGCGCAAGCGCAGTTGCCGCGCAATCTCGTCCGCCGCCTCCAAATTGGTTTTGAACGCGGTGTCCTCGATATGATGCTCGCGGGTCGCGCGCCCGGAATTGACGTCAATCGCTACCAAGGCTTCGGCTTGGTTGAGCACGACATAACCGCCCGACCGCAGCTGCACGACGGGTGAGAACATGGCATCAAGCTGGTTCTCGACCCCGTATCGCGACAATAGTGGCTGACTGTCGGCGTAAAGCTTCACGTTCTTGGCATGGCTCGGCATGAGCATGCGCATGAATTCCTTGGCCTCATGATAGGCGCCCGCGACCAGGACCTCATCGATATCCTTGGTGTAAAGATCGCGAAGCGAGCGTTTGACCAGCGAGCCTTCCTCATAGACCAGCTTGGGAGCCGTCGATTTGAGCGTCAGGTCGCGCACCGTCTCCCACATCCGCAGCAGATATTCGAAATCGCGCTTGATCTCGATTTTGGTGCGGCTCGCGCCGGCGGTGCGCAGGATTACGCCCATGCCCTCCGGCACTTCGAGTTCGGCGGCCGCTTCCCGCAGCCGCGCGCGGTCGTCCGGACTGGTAATTTTGCGGCTGATGCCGCCGCCCCGGGCCGTATTCGGCATCAGCACCGAGTAGCGTCCAGCCAGCGACAGATAGGTCGTCAGCGCCGCGCCTTTGGTACCGCGCTCTTCCTTGACCACCTGCACCAGCATGACCTGCCGGCGCTTGATGACCTCCTGGATCTTATATTGGCGCCGAAAGCGTGGCGCGCGATCCGGGACTTCTTCCAATGCGTCGGCGCCGCCCACGGATTCGACGACCTCTTCTTCCTCGCCATTGCCTTCCAGCGAACGTGCCTCGGTCGTTAGCGCGCCTTCGCCGTTCTCGCCCGCCGGCGCAGATGGGGTGACCTCAGCCTCTTCGACGGCGCTGGCGATCGCATCGCGATCTTCGCTGTCGGCCTCGTGCGCGATGCCGGCCTCGACTTCGTCGGCCGAGGCTCCGCCCGCGGGTGCGATCGGCGCCGCGCTTTCGAAGCTCGGCGCAGTCGTCTCGGCTTCAAAGTATTGGCTCGATCCTTCGGCGTCGGCCGATTCCGGCGCGGACTGATCTGGTTCAATTATGTCGCCGGCCAGCGGCTCGGCAGCGTCGCTCCGGATCACATCGTCATCACGGCGCGAGGGGGCGGCTTCCCGGACCCGTCGGGGCACACGTTCGACATCGTCCGCAGCGGCGCGCTGCGCGCGCTCGTCCTCGGCAATGAGAGCCTGCCGATCAGCGATCGGGATCTGGTAATAATCCGGATGGATTTCGCTGAAAGCCAGGAAACCGTGGCGGTTGCCGCCGTAATCGACAAAAGCGGCCTGAAGTGACGGCTCGACGCGCGTCACTTTCGCCAGATAAATGTTGCCCCTTAATTGCTTGCGGTGCGCAGATTCAAAGTCGAATTCCTCGACGCGGTTGCCGCGCAAAACCACCACCCGGGTCTCCTCCGGATGGGTCGCGTCGATGAGCATTTTGTTGGCCATTGGCAAATCTCATGGGGGCCGTGCCCGCTCGCGTCGCGCCGCATCGGCGGGAGGCGAGGAAACCGGTCCGATTTTCGTTGAGTGGAGCGGTCCGGAGGTTGCGAGCGCCGCAAGCACAGAAAGGCCGACCGCCGGCAAGCGACAAACGAACACTGCCGAGTCGTTTGATGTAAACCTTAACTTGGGCCTCGAACATAAACTCCAAACCGCGACGAGACGGCAGCGCGGAACGCGGCCGCGATTTCGCTAGATGCCGGCGATGCGGCGCGACGCCATTGAGCGGCTTTGCCACTGCGAATGCGCGGCGCGCGCGGTCCGGGTCGTCCTCATCCCCACTGGCCTTGGCAGAGCTTTGCGTCGCCGCAAACGCCGTGTCCGTCGAAGACATGATCGGTCTGAACATCTTCTCCACGAACGTCGTGGCATTGCAGCGGTTCGAAAGCAGCGTTTGCCCAGCTCCCGGATCGTCTTAAGGGAGCCGATCTTGGCGCACGCGCCGGAGGCCGTCACGCGGACGCAACCGGAACCTTTCATCATCAGCACGCCCTTCTTAAGGCCGGTGCCGCCGAATTGGCAAGTCGCCTGTGGGATTTACCCGCAGGTGAGGCGGGTTCTGCCTTATTACCAGGGCTTTTCGCCAGGTAATTAGGTTCCGGTTAACTATGCCTGCCTAATGGGATAGGAGGGCGGGATGAGGTCGGAGCCGATGGTCATCCAAGCCGTGCGCTTGGCCTTTTTCGGCGCGTTGTTCGCCGGGATTGGATTGGCGGCGGGCGCGCTAGGCGCGCCGGCGCCGGTTTCTGCCGATTCCTTTCCCGTAGCGACCGATGCCCGACTCGGCGGTGACGACACCCAAACGCGTTTCGTGGCGGATCTCAGCCGCAAGGTCGACCTCCACGTCTTTACCCTTGCCGATCCATACCGCGTCGTTGTCGACATCCCGCAGGTCACGTTTCGGCTGCCGCCAAAGGCCGGTGAGACCGGTCGCGGCCTGATCAAAGCGTTTCGTTTTGGGCTGGTGATGCCGGGTGGCTCGCGCATCGTCATCGACCTCGTCAAGCCGGTGCGAGTCGATAAGGCATTTGTCGTCGATCCGGCGGACGGTGCGCCGGCCCGCCTGGTCCTCGATTTGGTGGCGACCGACCGCGAAAGCTTTTTACACAAGATCGCTCTCGATCAGCGATTCGCGCACGCCCAGGCGCCGCCGTCGCGCGAGCAGCAATCTTCCTCTGGCGATGCCCCGCCGCTTATCGTGCTCGATCCCGGACATGGCGGGATCGATACCGGCACCAAGGGGCCGAATGGGCTGATGGAGAAAGACATCGTGCTCGATTTCGCAAAGCGGCTGCGGGAAAAAATCGAGACCGCAGGCAAGTATCGCGTGCTGCTGACGCGATCGGACGACACCTTTGTGCCGCTGGCCGAGCGGGTGCGCTTCGCGCGCGAGGCTGGCGCGGCCCTGTTCATATCGATCCATGCCGATTCGCTGCCGCGCAAGGAAGGGGATGCGCAGGGCGCCACGGTCTACACGCTCTCCGAAACCGCGACCGACCCCGCCGCCGCACGGCTTGCCGAACAGGAAAACCGCGCCGATGTGATCGCCGGTGTTGACCTTAAAGAGCAACCCGATGACGTCGCCGGGATCCTGATCGACCTGGCGCAGCGCGAGACCAAGACCTTTTCGGTTCAGTTCGCCAATAAGCTGGTCGGGATAATGAAGCAAACCATCCGGTTGCACAAAGAGCCGATCAAGTCGGCAGGCTTTCGTGTATTGCGCGCGCCCGACGTGCCCTCGGTCCTGGTCGAGCTCGGCTACGTCTCAAATAAAGAGGATTTGCAATCGCTGTTGTCGGACCGCTGGCGAGATCACACGGCGGACTCGATGGCGTCGGCGATCGACGGGTATTTTTCCGCCCATCTGGCAGGGGCCCGCGCCGGGGCTAATTGAGGGCGAACTCCACCGGTTAATGTGGCGTAACGGCCTCAGTTTGAACAAAAAACCGAGCGACGACATGAACGAGACGGAACGAGCTGGCAGGTGGAGGCCGTTGCTGTCACACTTGGCCACGGGGCGGCGCGAAGACGCTTATTGTTGCGGCTTTCTGCCGCGAACCGGCCTGGCTGGGCTGCGGGGCGCTGTCGATGAGTTTGGCTCAACCGAAATTTACCGAATGAGATTGGTGCCGCGGTGAAATTGCTCCTGCGCTTTCTCGGCTTCCTGTTTGCGGTCGGTACCATTTTCTTCGTCGTCGGCGTCGCGGCGATGGCGGGCCTGTTGTGGCATTTCTCCAAGGACTTGCCCGATTATTCGCAGCTTAAGGATTATGAACCGCCGGTGATGACGCGCGTCCACGCCGGCGACGGCTCCTTGCTTGCGGAATATGCCAAGGAGCGGCGGCTCTATCTGCCGATTCAGGCGACCCCGAAGCTTGTCATCAATGCTTTCGTCGCCGCCGAGGACAAGAATTTCTATCAGCATCCCGGTGTCGACATATACGGCATCGGGCGCGCCGGCATGCTCTACATCGAAAATTACGGAAGTGGCCGCCGCCCGCAGGGCGCTTCCACCATTACCCAGCAGGTCGCCAAGAATTTTCTTCTGAGCAACGAAGTGTCGTTTCAGCGCAAGATCAAGGAAGCCCTGTTGGCGCTGCGTATCGAGCGGACCTATTCGAAGCAGAAGATCCTCGAACTCTATCTCAACGAAATTTATCTCGGCTTCGGTGCCTATGGCGTGGCGGCGGCATCGCTGTTGTATTTCGACAAATCGGTGCACGAGCTGACGATTGCCGAAGCCGCTTATCTTGCCGCTCTGCCGAAGGGGCCGAACAATTACAATCCGTTCCGCCGGCACGATGATGCGGTGGGCCGTCGCAACTATGTAATCGATCGCATGGCGGAGGACGGCTACATCACCGCCGCCCAGGCCGAAAAAGCCAAGAAAGATCCGCTGGAGGTTACGGTCCGACCGACCGGCGCTCACATTTTCGCGGCTGAATATTTCGCCGAGGAAGTGCGGCGGTATCTTTACGAGAAATACGGCGAGAAAAAACTCTACGAGGGCGGGCTGTCGGTGCGAACCACGCTCGATCCCAAGCTGCAGGTGTTGGCGCGCAAGGCGATGATTAATGGACTCGTCAATTTCGACGAAGGCCAAGGTTATCGCGGCGCGATCACCACCATCGATAGCGGGGGCGATTGGGGCGTCAAACTTGCGGAGGTCAAGTTCCTGGACGACATCAATCCGTGGCGGCTCGCTGTCGTGCTTCAGGTCGACGATCAATCCGCCCGCATCGGGCTGCAGCCGCCGCGCGATCCTGGGGGCGCTGTCGTCAAGGATCGCGAAGTCGGCCTCATAACACTCGATGGCGTCAAATGGGCGAAACCGGCCAGCGGTCCGTCGAAGCCTATTTCGAAAGTCAGTCAGGTGCTCTCGGCCGGAGACGTGATCTACGTCTCGCCGTTGGAAGCACAAGGGCAGTACCGGCTGCGCCAAGTGCCGGAGATTTCCGGCGCCATGGTGGTGATGGATCCCCACACCGGCCGTGTGCTGGCAATGGTCGGCGGATTTTCATTCGATCAGAGCCAATTCAACCGCGCTACGCAGGCTTTGCGGCAGCCCGGCTCGTCGTTCAAGCCGATCGTCTATGCCGCGGCACTGGATAACGGCTACACACCGTCCACCATCGTGATGGACGCGCCGATCGAAATCGACATGGGCGCCGGCGGCGGCATCTGGCGACCGGAAAACTACGGCGGCAAGTTTTTCGGACCCTCAACTCTGCGTTTCGGCCTCGAACAGTCGCGCAACGTGATGACGGTGCGGCTGGCGCAGGACCTCGGCATGCCGCTTATCGCGGAGTATGCGAAGCGCTTTGGCGTCTATGACGAGTTACCACCATACCTGTCATACGCGCTGGGTGCCGGCGAAACGACCGTGCTGCGCATGGTCACCGCCTATTCGATGTTTGATAACGGCGGTCGACGCGTCATCCCAACCCTGATCGACCGCATTCAGGACCGCTACGGCCATACCATCTACAAGCACGATCAACGCGAGTGCGTCGGCTGCGACGCGACTAAGTGGGATAACCAGGTCGAGCCAACGCTGATCGACCGGCGCGAGCAGGTCATCGACGCAATGACGGCCTATCAGATCACCTCGTTGATGGAAGGCGTCGTGCAACGCGGCACGGCGACCGTCGTGCGCGACGTCGGCAAGCCGATTGCGGGTAAGACCGGCACGACCAATGACGAGAAAGATGTCTGGTTTATCGGCTATTCGCCCGACATCGTTTGCGGCGTCTATATGGGTTTCGACAAGCCGCGCCATATCGGGCGGCTCGCCACCGGCGGGCATCTCGCCGCGCCTGTCGTCAAGGATTTTCTCAAAGTGACGCTTGCGGACAAGCCGCCGATTCCATTCAGCGTGCCGCCCGGTATCAAGCTGATCCGCGTCGAGGCCAAGTCCGGGATGCGCGCCGGCCCCGGCGACACCAAAGTCATCCTGGAAGCGTTCAAGCCCGGCACCGCGCCGCCCGATTCTTATTCGGTGATCGGCGCCGATACCGCCAATGGCGTGCCGACCGCCGGTTCGCCGGATGCCGGCAATGTCGTGCGCACCGGGACAGGGGGATTGTACTGACCACAGGTATCGGGTGGCAGTTATCACCGATCGACCGTGACCGTTGACACCCGATGCGTGACATCTGATATCTGCCTCCTGACATGCGCTCCGAAACCGAAGCTACCATCGCCGAGATCAAGCAGTCGCTAGCGCTGCTGAGGAGGCATCTTTGACCTCGACAAGGCACGCGCACGGCTTGCCGAACTGAATCGGCAAGCCGAAGACCCCAATCTTTGGAACGATCCGCAGCGGGCGAGCCGGCTGATGCAGGAGCGCACGGCGCTCGACGAGCAGCTCACCGCTTTGGGGCGGATGGAGCAGGAGCTCGACGACCAGATCACGTTCATTGAGCTCGGCGAGAGCGAGAACGATCCGAAGACGATCGCCGAAGCAGAAGCCGCGCTGCGCAAACTCAAAGGCGAAGTCTCGCGCCGCGAGCTCGAAGCGCTGCTATCGGGTGAAGCCGACAGCAACGATTGCTATCTGGAAGTCCATGCCGGCGCCGGTGGCACCGAGAGCCAGGATTGGGCCAACATGCTTTTGCGTATGTATGTGCGTTGGGCGGAACAGCATGGTTCCAAGGTCGGATATATCGAGGAGACCGCAGGCGAAGAGGCCGGCATCAAGTCGGCGACGGTGGAGATCAAAGGGCGCAATGCCTATGGCTGGCTGAAGACGGAAAATGGCGTGCACCGCTTGGTCCGCATCTCACCGTTCGACTCCAACGCCCGGCGGCACACTTCCTTCGCCAGCGTCACCGTCTATCCGGTGGTGGACGACCGCATCAATATTGACATCAAGGAAGCGGACGTGCGGGTCGACACGATGCGCGCGGGCGGCGCCGGCGGGCAGCATGTTAACAAGACTGAGTCCGCAGTTCGCCTGACTCACATTCCGACCAACATCGTTGTGGTTTGTCAGAACGACCGTTCCCAGCACCGCAATCGCGCCCAAGCTTGGCAGATGCTGCGCGCCAAATTGTATGAGCGCGAACTAGAACGGCGCGAAAAACAGGCGGCCGCCGAGCAGGCCGCCAAAACCGATATCGGCTGGGGCCATCAGATTCGCTCCTACGTGCTGCAGCCCTATCAGATGGTCAAAGATCTGCGCACCGGCGTTTCAACCTCGAACACCGCGGCAGTGCTCGACGGCGATATCGATCAGTTCACTCAGGCGGCGCTGGCGCAAAAGGCGTTCGGCACCGGACCGAAACACGTCGAGGACGTGGAGTAGGGCAGTCGCTTTTCTTCGATGAATGGAGGGGGGGTGGTCATGGGGCTTTCACGCCGCAGAACATTGCAGCTGGCGGCCGCCGCCGCGGTTGCGCCTATTGGCCGACCGGCGCTTGCGGATATTTATCCGTCGCGCGTGGTGCGGCTCTTCGTCGGGTTTCCTCCGGGTGGCGGAGCGGATTTGGCGACGCGCATCGTCGCCATTGGCCTGTCGGAGCTTTGGCACCAGCAGGTTGTCGTCGAAAACAGGCCCGGAGCCGGGGCCAGGATTGCGCTCGACACCGTGGCGCACGCGCCCGCCGGCGGCCACGCCATGCTGCTGGCTCCTGGATCGCCATTGGTTCAGCCTCTGTTGTTTTCCACGCTGACCTTCGACCCCGCAGCCGACTTGGCGCCGGTTTCGCTCGTCGGCACCTATCCGAACATCATCGTCGTGCCGAACTCCTCACCCTTCCAGAGGCTTGAGGAATTGATTGCTCACGCCAAAGCCAATCCCGGCACTATGAGTTGGGGCTCGCCCGGGATCGGCTCGGTCCCGCATCTCGCCGGCGAATTGTTCAAGCACCGGGCCGGCATCGAGATAACCCATGTGCCGTATCGTGGCGCCAATCAGGGGCTGATGAGCGATTTTCTTGCCGGGCGCCTCGACCTGATGTTCAACACCACCGGCTCGCTTCTCGAACCGGTCCGTTCGAAGCAGGTCCGCGGTCTTGCCGTCACCAGCGCAAAGCGTTTTCCGGACGAGCCGGAATTGCCGACGGCCGCCGAGTCGGGCGTGCCCGGTTATGACACGTCGTCTTGGTACGCAATTTATGTTCCGGCAAAGACGCCTGCCGAAATCATCGCGAAGGTCAATGTCGATATGGCTGCGATGCTTAGCGACGCCGCGACCAAGGACAAATTCAAGCTGCTCGGTGTGTTGCCGCGAGGGTCCACGCCGCAGGAGCTTGCGGCGATGAATGTCGCTGATGCGGCCCTGTGGGGACCGATTATCAAAGAAGCGAATATCAAAGTCGAATGAAGGTGGCGGGCTCAGCCGCCGAACAGTCGCTCACCGGCGTCGAGGAACTTTTGCGGATCGACGGCTTCGCCTTTGACCCGAACTTCATAATGCAGATGCGGCCCGGTCGAGCGCCCGGTCGAGCCGAGCTTGCCGACGACGCCGCCTGCGCGCACGGTGTCGCCGACCCCGACGTCGATCTCCGAGAGATGACCGTAGCGGGTCACTAGCCCATTGCCGTGGTCGATCTCGACCATCTTGCCATAACCGCCGCTCCAGCCCGCGACCGCGACAGTGCCTGCGGCGGTGGCACGAATTAGATCGCCGGTATCGCCGCGGAAATCGATCCCGGTATGCATCGCTGATTCGTGAACAAAAGGGTCGGTGCGAACGCCGAATGGCGAGGTCTCGTCGATGTCGCCGGCGACCGGTTTGCGCAATGGCACTTTCAAGAGCGTAGTGCTCAATGCATTGGCGTCCGCGCGCGCGAGATTGACGCGCAGAAGCGCGCGACCGAAAGCCTGATCTTCCGAAGCCAATTTCACCGGCACGAACGGACCGCCGCTCGCCGGTGCCGCAGGCTGCGCTTTAAGCCCGAGCTGGGCCAGCGCGCTGCGGATCTGACGCGCCTTGTTTTCGTAGCGATCTTGCATCTGGCCGACCGCCAGCGCCTGCCGGTGTTCCACCCGATCGAGTGCGGCTTCGAGGCGCCCAAGCGCGGCACCGATGCTCGACTGCCGGCCGCGGTCGCCGCGCTGCGAACCGACCGCCGGCTCACCGCTTGGCTTTGCTCCTGGCCTGATCGAGCCGGTGGTCGCAGGGTCGGTGCCGCTGCTCAGCGCGGTTGCCCGCGACTCGAGCAGGGATTGGCGGCGCATCAGGTCGTCGAGTTTCTGTTCGAACTGTTCCTGATCGAGCAACTGACGACTTGTCGTGCGGTCGATCTGGGCGCGCAGCTCCGCGATGCGATCCTCATAAGCGAACTGCTGTTCCGCTTGGTGGGTGATCAGCGTCCGCAGCACGTCGTCGCGAAAAGCGAGATAGGTTGCAGACGTAATCGACCACACCGCCATGATGACCACGGTGCCGACGGCAATCCAGAACGCCACCGGTCCGAACCTGACCTGTTTGCCGGCATGCGCAAGGGTGTAGGCGGCGCTTTTGCGGCTCGCGCCGGACGCGTGTTCGCGCGATTCGGCCCCTCGCGGCCCGCCCGCGATTGGACGCGGCGCTCGGGCCCGTCCGGAATACTCATAAGAGTGAATTCTCGCGGTCTGTTGCGACCGAGACGTCCACTGTGACATTGGCGCTCCCGCGCAGGCAGGGAGCGGAGTTCACTTAATTAAGGTTAACAATTAGGAAATCGAAATAGCGATTTCGCTGGGATTTTGTGGGCTTCGGTTAATGATTTGCATCCGGCTGCCGGCTCACAGCGACTTCGCTGCGTCGAGCACTTCTTGCGCGTGGCCAACAACCGACACTTTGGGCCACGCGCGTGCGATACGCTGATCGGGGCCGATCAGGAATGTAGCGCGCACGGTGCCCATGAATTTTCGGCCATACAACGTCTTTTGCTGCCATACGCCATAGGCTTCGAGCACCTCGTGTGCCTCGTCCGATGCCAATGCGATGGCGAGCTTGTGCTTGGATTTGAAGCGGTCCAGCGCCGCAACCGGATCCGCCGAGACTCCCAGAATGTCGGTCCCGGCGCGACTGAATGCGCTTTTGAGCCGTGAAAAATCGATAGCCTCGCGGGTGCAGCCGCTGGTGTCGGCGCGGGGATAAAAGTACAGGACGAGCTTGCGTCCGGAGAAGTCCGCAAGCCCCACTGTTCCACCACCGTCCCGCGGTAGCCGGAAAGCCGGCGCTTTGCCGCCCGCGGCGGGCCCCCCGCCATTTCCAGCTTTTGCCGGGCCGCCTGAAACCGCGCGCGAAGCCTGGTTTTTGGCGATATGCCTTCCTTTCGACGCTTTCGGGTCAGAATTCTTCGGCTAATTCCTAGGCTTGAGAATACGCCCGCCGACAGGGGTGGTCGATTGCGGGGCGTTAATCCAATCGGCTGCAATATCATCATTGTGACGGCGCGACGGACGGGGGGGACGCCCGAGCGGGTATGGCCAAACAAGATAGGCAGATCGGACCGCCCACGCGATGGGGCGAGAGCATCGTTCACCCGCGACGCCGCGCTAACCTTGTAGCGGCCCATCGCGGCGAGCGTTGGGGCGACGGCCGCTACCTTGCCGCTTATCGCCGCCTGCTGGCACGGCACCGGCGGCTTATCAAACGCCTGGCCATCGGCGGCGGTGCGCTTGTCGCCTTGCTGGTTCTTGGCTGCGCCGGATTATGGTGGCGGCTCTCGACCGGGCCCATTCAGGTCGACGCTTTCAGCCCCTGGCTGGTCGCCGCGATCGAGGAAAATTTCGGCAGTCGCGAGCGGGTAGAAGTCGGCGGGACGCAGATCGAGCGCACCACGAATGGCGGCGCCGCGGTGCGTGTTCGCGACATCGTCGTGCGCGATCCCGACGGCACCGTGGTCGCAAGCGCGCCGAAAGCGGAAATCCGTGTCTCCGGCTTGAGCCTGCTCAGCGGGCATATGCGCGCCGAGAGCTTGAGCCTGCTCGGCGCCGAACTTGCGGTGCGCATCGAGCGGGACGGCAATATTACCGTGTTTGCCTCCGATGCCGACAAGCATCCGATCGCTAGCGCCAGCGCTCCATTGGTAGGTGCCCCGCTGGGCAGTGCATCCCCGCCACTTTCTGCGAACCAGCAACAAACAGCGCAAGACAAAGGGGCGATCGACAAACTGGCTGCGGCGACAATATTGCCGGGCAATTCAGCGCCGGCGCGAGCCGCGGCGCCGCATCCGGCAGCCGCAGACAGCATTGCCGCCGCGTTGGCGTGGCTCGACGGCATCGGGCAATCAGGGCTCGACGGCCATGACTTGCGCGAACTCGGGTTAAAAGACGGCACATTGACGGTGGACGATCAGCGCACCGGCAAACGATGGAGTTTCCACAACATCACGATGAGCCTCGAACGGCCGCGCGGCGGCGGCATCACTGTGACGATGGGTTCGGAAAATTCGGAACATCCGTGGGGTCTGACCGCTGCGATCAAGCCGACGACCGACGGCCATCGCAGCATTGCACTCGAAGCCCGCCAAGTGGCGGCCAATGATCTTCTACTGGCCTCGCGGCTTGATGATGGCACACACCAAATCGATCTGCCGCTTTCGGCGAGCTTGCGCGGTGAGATCGGCCGCAACGGCGTACCGCAGGCGCTAGTTGGTCGCATCGTCGCCAATGCGGGCACGATCAGCGACGGTGACAGCAGCGATGGTCGGATCGAGATCGATCGCGCCGAGTTCAAGATCAATTGGGATGCGGCGAGCCGCCTTCTCGAAGTACCGTTCCAGATTGTTTCCGGAAACAATCGATTCACTCTGCTCGGGCAAGTCGAAGCGCCTGCGCAGCCCCAAGGATCTTGGGGATTTAAGATCGCCGGCGGCAGCGTCGTGCTTAGTACGCCCGCCGCATCCGGTGAGCCGCTCGTTCTCAATCGGATCGAGGTGATCGGCCGCTTCGATCCCAGCAGCAAAAGACTGACCATCAATCACGGAGATGTCGGCAACGCGGATCTCGGCGTGGCAGTGTCGGGCAATGCCGATTATTCGAACGGCAATCTGCGCATCGCCACTGGATTAGCCGCGACGCGGATGAGTTCCGATGCCCTGAAAAAGCTGTGGCCGGTCTTCGTCGCTCCTAAAGTGCGCGATTGGTTCAACGAGCATCTTGCGAGCGGCAATCTTGAGCGCTTGACAATTGCGGTGAATGCTCCCTTCGACACGCTCAAGGCCAGCGGCCCGCCGCTTCCCGACGATGGCCTCATCGTCGATGCGCTGGCGACCAATTGCGTGAT
>Ga0187801_10000157_pt1 | contig 15906 bp, 12 predicted proteins | sample NC_wetland_sal_i_10_FD_132465 | JGI IMG/M metagenome (GOLD analysis project Ga0187801, IMG submission 132465) | Wetland sediment microbial communities from Neuse River Estuary, North Carolina, USA - Control_1 | ecosystem: Environmental > Aquatic > Freshwater > Wetlands > Sediment | place: USA...
ACGGCATCGAGGGGGTCGCGTCCTGCCTCGATTTGCATTCGCAGCTCCGAGTAACCAATGAACTGAAAGGGCTTTGCGTCGGCGCGAACTCCGCTGCGGATTAACTCACGGACTTCGGCGATCCAACCTGTCTTCATCATGGCTTCGACCCGGGAATCGATACGTGCGTAGAGTCGCGCCCGAGGAGGGAGAAGCCCTATTTTCCGCACCTCGTAGCCTTGCAAAGGGCTGCGCCCACTTTGATAAATCTCTCCGACTGGTTTGCCAGCAAGAATCCGAATTTCGATGGCACGAATGACTTTCTGAGTGTCGCGCGGAGCAATGCGCGCGGCAGCCTCGGAGTCGAGCCGCACAAGGAGTCGGTGAAGGCTCGCCGGGCCGTTTCGCCGTGCGCGCTCACGCAATCGTTCGCGCAGCTCTTCGGAACGCGCGGGCGCATCGGCGAGGCCTTCGAGTAGAGCGCGGAGGTAAAGCCCCGTTCCCGCCGTAATGATCGGTGTTTTCTGTCGGCCGCTCAGATCATTGAGCACTTCGAGCGCCCGCTGCCGGTATTGCCCTGCCGTGAAGACTGCATCCGGCTCAACCAGGTCGATCAGGTGATGCGGAATGCCGCGCTGCTCTGCGGGAGGCACTTTTGCGGTGCCGATATCGAAATGGCGATAGACCTGTGTCGAATCGCAAACGAGAATCTCTCCGCCCATCCGCTGGGCAAGTTCGATCCCGAGCGCAGACTTGCCGGAAGCCGTGGGCCCGAGGATGACAACGAGCCGCGCGAGATCACTCATCGAGCGAATGCCCAATACCGCAAAAGGAGGGCGAGCAACACGAGCGCCGCGAGCAACAGCGCCCCCACGACTTGCGTGCGGTTTAGTTTCAATGCAGGTTAACTTGCTCCGGCGGGATATTGTAAATGAAGATGATCCGCAGCTTGAGGTATGGGCCGTGGAATGCCGCAGGCAGCGGCTCGAAAGGATTCGAAGCATGTATCGACGACATTGCAGCGTTGTCGAGCGGCTCTTTGCCCGACGTCCTTTCAAGCAGAGGATCGGGTGGCGGGACGCTGCCATCGGGATTGATTTGGAAAGTTGTTGAGACAATTCCCCGGTCGCCCATCAGGGCCGAAGTAGGCATGATGGCGTACCAATTACGTTTCAAGGTGGCCAAGAGGCGCTGGATGTAGGGATTGAAGTCGACGCCTTGGGTGTCGGACAGTACCTGAACACCGTAGCCCATCCCGGGACCGCCGCGGCTTCCCGGCACCGCTGGCCCGCCGCTGTAAACGCCTCCCTGTCTCGGCGCGCGGCTGATCGCGTCGCTGAGTTGATTGTCGATTTGCCTCCCCGGAGAAGCCTGCGGAAGACCGAGGTTGAGATGGCTGTTCTGCGGCGTCGCCGGCTGGACTGGTTCAAGGTGCGATGGCGCGGGCTGCGTGGGTTGACTCGGCACCACCGGTGCAGATGAAACGGGAATTTGCGGCTTGGGTGCCTCCGGTAGATCGGCCGGCGGTCGCTCGGGAGCCACCGGCGCGGGAATCAGAGGCTTCACCTCCGGCGGGGCGACCTTGTTCAGCGTCTCGCGGTTAATGTTGAGTTTCGGCGTCGGCGGGGCCGGTACCGGCTTCTCCGGCGGCATGTAGACAAAGTTCAATGCCTGCTTTGCGAGATCCACGTCCTCCTGCGTCGGTCCGTGGTACGGGAAAATCTTCGGCCACAGAAGCAAGAACGCAATGACCGCCACGTGAGCCGCTACGGAAACCACGCGCATGATCGCGTCCCGCTTCGGGTCCTGCTTTTCTTCTGGCTGGATCAGCAGATTCGCGTCGCCGGTGAGGAAAAGGTCCGGCTCGATCACTGCGCGCAGATCGGGCGTCATTTCCGGCGCGTGCCCGAATTCTTTGACCGTCTCGGGCGCGGCGGGTTCCACGAACGCGGGAACAACGACGCGGGAATCGAGAATAGCGATCGGCACCGATTCCGTGATCGGCTCGAACCGCTCGATAGGCTTCGCCGGCATCCCGCGAGGAACGAGAGTCCGATCCACCAAAACATCGAGCGGCAAATGCGAGGGGATCGAAGTGCGGCCGTCAAGCCGAGGCAGATTTGCATCCGGCAGGCCGGATGGCACCAGAGTCCGCTCGTCCATGTACGTCTCGACGCGGCGCGCGGGTGCCTTCCCGTCGCCGTCCTTCAGCGGGCGCACATCTACCGGAACCAAAGTGCGTGGAATCATCGAACTTCCTGCGGAGAGAATGCACCCAGTTGGACGCGGCGGGCGTGTTCCAGGATGCCTGCCATCACCCGATCGGCGAGCTCGAGCGCGCGCCGCCCGGCGGCGCCGTCCACAACCGGCGGTTTGCGCGTGCGAACCGACTCAGCGAATGCGCGCAATTCCGCGCGGAGCGGTTCTTCCGGCGCGGTCGAAAGCTTCTCGAATCCGATCTCGGGCTGCGTGTCACCCGGTTTGACGCGAATGCGCAGGGCGTCTTGCCGCGTGAAATCGAGCGAAATGTACTCGTGCTCCTGGAAAAAACGCATCTTTCGCACGCGTTCGGTCGAGACGCGGCTCGCCGTGACGTTTGCCACTGTTCCGGTTGCGAATTCAACGCGCGCGTGCGCGATGTCCACCTTGTCCGTGACAACCGGTATCCCCACAGCCTTGAGGTCCACCACAGGCGCGTTCACGAGCGCGAGCAGAATGTCCAGATCATGGATCATTACGTCGTACACAACATCCACATCAAGGCTGCGTGGCGTGAAGATCCCTAGTCGATGAACCTCGAAAAACATCGGCCGGGCAACGATCTCTTGCGCAGCCACCACCGCCGGGTTGAATCGCTCGACGTGGCCCACTTGTAGAATTCGATTCGAGCGTCGCGCGGAGGCTATCAACTGATCGGCTTCGTCGAGCGACGCTGCCATCGGCTTTTCGACGAGCACATCGAGCCCCGCGTCAAGCAGCCGGCAGCCGACGCGGGCGTGTTCCTTGGTCGGCACAGCCACGCTAACGGCATCGAAGCGATCGCGCGTCAGGGCGTCGAGACTCGAGATCGGCTGCGTTCCGAACTCGGCCGCTACTTGCCGCGAGCGTTCGGCGTTCGTATCGAAAATGCCGGTAAGTTCGGCTTCGCCGAGCTCGCGCCACACACGCACGTGGTTCCTGCCAAACTCCCCGGCGCCGACGACGGCAACGCGAATCGGTTTTTCGCTCATGCGCTTGTTTTCGTTTCGGGTGCGAACGCCTCAATGGCGATTCCGGCCGCGTCAGCCGCATGAATCAACACGTCGCGATCGAAGAGAAGCGTGCGGCCGGCATCGATCGCGAGGGCAGTCGCATTCGACTGCCGCATTACCTCGATGGTTTTCGGCCCCACCACCGGCACATCGAATCGCATGTCCTGCCTCGGCTTGCTCACTTTCACAACCACCAACCGGTGTCCACCAGTGATGCGGGCTGCTCGCTCGATCGTTTCGTCCGTACCTTCCATCGCTTCAATCGCCACGCAGGCACGGTCGCGCACCACGACGGTTTGTCCGAGATCGAGCCCCGCAATCTGCCGCGCGATTTTGCGCCCGTATTCGATGTCCGCCGTCTCCGTTTGGTCCGGTGAACGCTGCGTCAGAACCCCCTCTTGCGGCAGCAGCGGTCCAAGAAACCTTGTCGAGTCTATGAGCTCGATGCCCTCATCCTGCAATACGCGTGCGATCGCGCCGATCAGCGAATCCGTGTTTTTCGACGGAAGCGAAAGAAGCAGCTTCGCCAATCGCCAGTCGGGACGGATCGAACTGAAAATCTTGTTGTGCTTCACCTGCCCAGCCATCACCGCATGCTTCACGCCCTCCCGGTGAAGCAGCTCGATGCCGCGGCTCAGCTCTCCGAGGCTGATCCAGTGCAACCGCTTGGCCTCGCGCTCGAGCGCCGGAGAGGCCTCTTCGCGGATCGCGATCACCGCCATCTCGATGCCGCGGCTGCGCGCGCCTTCGAGCACGAGAAAGGGAAAATCGCCGTTGCCGGCAATCAGGCCCCAATTTCCCGATATTTCTTGACTTGGTGAGGCCACGGTCATTCCTATTTCGTCAAGCCGCGGTCGGTGGTCGACTCGATGAACCGGATAAGTGTTTGGACGTCTTCCGAGCCCGACAGGGTTCCGCGCATTTTCTCGACCGCCTGCGTCGTGTTGAGTTTCGAGCGGAGCAGATAGCGATAGGCTTGCTCGATACATTGAATGCGATCGGCCGAAAAGCCGTGGCGTTCCAGACCGACTTTGTTAATGCCATAGCAGCGGGTCTCGCGCGGGCCGACGATCAGCGAAAACGGCGGCACGTCCTGGGTGATGATCGTGCCCGCTCCGGTGTAGGAATGAGCGCCGATGCGGACGAATTGGTGCAACAGGCAGAACGAGCTAATGGTGGCGTAGTCCTCGATCTGGATATGACCGGCGAGCTGCGCTCCATTGATCAGAATCGTGCGATCTCCGATGATGCAGTCGTGGCCGATATGCGCGTAGGCCATGATCAGATTGTGGCTTCCGATGCGCGTGACGCCGCCGCCCTTGATCGTGCCGCGGTGCACGGCGCAGTATTCGCGGAACTCGTTCGAGTCGCCTGCTTCGAGCCTCACGCGCTGGCCGGTATAGGTCAGATCCTGGGGATCGCCGCCGACCATCGAGAAGGACGAAAAGTGATTCTCGCGTCCGAATGACGACGGGCCCCGTATCACAGCGTGTGATTCGACCACGCAGCCATCACCGAGCTCGACTTCGTCGCCGATGACCGCATACGCTGCGACGCAGACGTCCTTTCCCAATTTCGCAGACGGCGAGACTACCGCCCGAGGGTCGACTCCGCTCATCGTGCCTTCTCGGCGGGTTCGGCAGCCGGCAGCGCTTCGGTCTCCATGTCGACCATCTTGCACATCATGGTCGCTTCCGCGGCAAGTTCGCCGTTGACGGATGCCCGGCCTTCCAGTTTGCAGAATGTTCCCCGGCATGAATGTACGATCAGCTCGAGCCTCAGTTGGTCACCCGGCACAACCGGCCTGCGAAACCGCGCGTTGTCGATCGCGACGAAGTAGATAAGTTTGTTGTCGCGATCCGGGACCTCATTCAGGAGCAGCACGCCCCCTGTTTGCGCCATGGATTCAATGATCAGGACACCAGGCATGACCGGCTTGCCAGGGAAATGCCCCTGAAAATAGCTTTCGTTGGCGGTGACGTTCTTGATTCCCACAATCCGCTTCTTAGGTTCCATCTCTTCTATGGAATCCACCAGGAGGAACGGATAGCGGTGCGGCAAGATCTTCTGAATTCCGACACTGTCAAGGAGCATCGTTGACCTCAGCACAGCCGGGTATTTTGCGCCCAGGTAAGTCGAATAATTCTATACGAATCCGCGGCACGTGGGAATTGGCGCGGAGCTGGCGTTGTGGCTCCGGCGCGCGGCTGTTACGATACGGCGCGATGAGCGACGCCGCATCCAACATGCGCCCGGTCATGCGACAACTGCGCGAGCATTTGCGGCGGCGCGAGGCGCAGATCGTTCGACTGCTGGGACGATTCGTACGGTGTGAATCCCCTAGCCACGACAAACCTTCCGTTGACCGTATGGCCGGGATCATTGCCACGGAATGGCGCCGCAGGGGCGCGAAAGTCACAATTCTTCGAGAAAACCGCCGCGGAAATCATGTACGAGCGGAAATCTGGCTCGGAACCGGGCGCCCAGCGGGCCAGATTCTGATTCTTGGGCACCTCGACACGGTGTATCCGCTCGGCACGCTCGCAAGGATGCCGTTTCGCAGTTCCGGCGGTCGTGCCTGGGGACCGGGAACATTCGATATGAAGGCGGGTCTCGCGATTGCGCTCGCCGCCGTCGACGCACTCGAATCGATTGGTTTGAAGCCGGGCAAACGGCTCGTCTTCTTCTGGAACTCAGACGAGGAAATCGACAGCAAATCCTCGTGCCACTTCATTGAACGCGAAGCACATCGCAGCGACGCTGTTCTCGTACTCGAACCGGCCTATGGATCGGAAGGGCGGCTGAAGACGGCGCGCAAGGGCGTGGGCACGGCTGAGATTGAAGTTACCGGCCGCGCCGCACATGCGGGGCTGAATCCGGAAACGGGCGTCAATGCCGTTCACGAGCTGGCGCTGCAGACCGCGCGTCTGATGAAAATGAATGATCCGCGCCGCGGCATCACGGTGCAGGTGACCGTCGCAAGTGGCGGCACGGTTTCAAACGTCGTGCCCGAGTCCGCGCGGGCGCAAGTTGATCTCCGAATATCGAAGATGGCCGATGCAGCGCGTCTCGAACGAAAACTTCGCAGCCTGCGGCCGATCCTGAAAGGCGCGCGAATCAGAGTGAGCGGTGGCATCAATCGCCCGCCGCTCGAGCGCACGCCCGGCGTCCGCGGCCTCTTTCACCGCGCGCAAGCGTTGATGCGCCAGATCGGTGCACCTCTTGATGAGTGTTTCGCGGGAGGTGGATCGGACGGCAACTTCACAGCTGCGCTTGGAATCCCGACACTCGATGGACTGGGTGCCGTGGGCAGCGGCGCGCATAGCTCCCGCGAGCACGTCGTGATCCGCTCGCTGCCAGAGCGCGCCGCGCTTCTGGCCGGATTGCTTGTGACGCTCTAGCGCAAATACGCGCGCTTGAGATATGCGACGGTCTGTTGATTTAGGTCGTCGTAACTTAGGTGCAGCGTTTCCTGCAGGGCGACTTCGGTAGACGACGTCGTAGCAATCCGGTCGAGCAACCGGCTGATGTCGCTCACGCCTCCAGCGTCGATGATCGATTCCACCACAGCGAGCGACCACGCATAAGCAAACGCTGCGGCGTTACCCGAAAGCCCCATCCACGATCCGCCCATCGCTCCCAGTTGCGGCACCATGCCCTGTCCGGCCGCATTGATCAGCGCTCCCGCGTCTCCACTGCTCCGGCGCCCCTCCATCCATTGCGCCACTCCTTCCTGCAACCAAGTGGGGGCGCGGTTGTGCGATTTCTGGCCCACGAAGCTGTGCGTCAGCTCGTGTTTGAGCACATGCGCGAGTTCGGGAGTGACGCTTGTCAGGCCTTGGACGGGGATGCGCAAACGTCCGTCGTTCAGCGCGCCAACCCATCCCGGCGCTCGCGTAATGTCCGCGAAGGCCTGCTCGGTGTAGAGAATCACCGCGATGCGTTCGGGAGGCGTGTAGTCGAGCTGCGATTCGAGGTCGCGAAAGTCGTCTTCGAGTGTGCGCAGAATTCCGCGAGCGAGATCGGGCGCAGCGCCGCCGTAATATTTCAAATCGAAGTGGACGGTCTCGCCTTCGCGGTAGCTATCCTCTTCGGATTTATCCCGTCGAGCTTTCTCGAGGGCTTGCTCGACCTCCGGGTCGGGCCGCAGCCGTTCCGAGCGTTGCCACTCCTCGATGGCCTGGTCGATCTTGTTCGCGCCGTAGTAAGCCCAACCCATCAGCTTGGCCACGTCAGCGGAGTCGGGCGCGGCGCGCCGCGCGCGTTCGAGTGGATCGAGGGCCGTCGTGAACTGGCTCTCGCGCAAATAGAGGACCGCCAGGTTCAGCAGCAAGCCGACGTTTTGCGGCGCGAATACTAGGGCTTGGCGATATTGCTGAATGGCGGCGTCGGTATCGCCTTTGCCCACCAGATACTGCGCGGCAGCGTGGTGCGCGGCCGCAACTTTGGCAACGGCAATCGTGGCGCCCGAGCGTGCGTCGGTCTCAAGTTGCGCGATGTAGGAATAGTCCACCGCATCGCCGTGGACGGCGCGCGCCGCCACATCCTCGTAGCCGCGAACCGGCTCCACCTGTGGTGCGGAGACCGGCGGCTGAGAGGAAGCGCTCGAAGCCGATGAATAGGTGAAATCGTCGTGCTCGATCCGCGCGACGATTGATTTTGGAATGGTGAGTTGACCGGCGGGAGTCTGATAGGTGACCCGCGTGCCATCGTCGGTCACGTTTTCCGCCACGATTCGGCGGCCGTTTTTCAGCACGATCGTGTCGGCTGCGGCGGAAGCCGACACGGCGAGAGCGATACACATCACGCATGGCGCTACGGGACGCACACTTCGATTTTACCAACCGCCCAGGGGAAGCATCCGGCGCTCCCATCGACCAATGTCGTAAGTCGCACAGCCGATTCGAACGCGCCAAATCGGTTGAATGGTTCATTCTTTCGGTCATGCAGATTGAAACATTAAGACGTCTTTATGCCTGTTCAAAAAATTTCGATTTCGACTTGCGTATAGTCGCTTCCGGTCTTATCCTATGCCGTCCTAGATAAGCCGGTGCGCTCAACCGCAATCTCATATCGGGCCCGCCGGAGTAGACAGTCGGCGCGAAACGCAATCTTCATGGCTTTTAAGCATCGGTTTTATATCCGCGCTGGGTGATCCGGGGGATGCGTTCCAACGCCCCCTTTAACTTAACAACGCAGAAACATCAAACGAGCGCAGGGGATACTGGGTGGCTTCCGAAGGCTCTCATAGGCCTGAACCTCTCATAGGTCCGGGCCATACGTTTGAGACCGTAACCGACAAAATCAGTTCCATCGTGCTGACGCGCGGCACGACACCGGGCTGGGTGTTCGGTTTCCTGATCGCGTTTTCCCTGTTAATGCTGTTGAACCTGGTGATGACGATGCTCTTTATCAAGGGCGTCGGCATCTGGGGTATCCGCATCCCGACGGCGTGGGGCTTCGCGATCGTCAATTTCGTCTGGTGGATCGGAATCGGCCACGCCGGTACCCTGATTTCGGCCATCCTTCTCCTGCTCCACCAGAAGTGGCGAACTTCCATCAACCGCTTTGCCGAGGCGATGACGATTTTCGCCGTCATGTGCGCGGGCATGTTCCCGCTGCTGCACATGGGCCGTCCATGGCTTTTCTTCTACCTCATGCCGTACCCCAATCCGATGTGGCTCTGGCCGCAATTCCGCAGCCCGCTGGTTTGGGACGTGTTCGCGGTTTCCACATATTTCACGGTCTCGCTACTTTTCTGGTTTGTCGGCTTAATCCCCGACCTCGCCACGCTGCGCGATCGCGCCAAAAACAAGGCCGCCAAGATCATTTACGGGATGCTATCGATGGGATGGCGCGGTTCGGCCGTCCACTGGTCGCGCTACGAGATGGCTTCGCTACTGCTTGCTGGTCTGGCTACGCCGCTCGTCCTGTCGGTCCATACGGTCGTGAGCTTCGACTTTACAATCGGCATCATCCCCGGCTGGCATAGCACGATTTTTCCGCCCTACTTCGTCGCCGGCGCGATCTATTCCGGCTTCGCGATGGTGCTCACGCTCGCGATTCCGATTCGCAAGATTTATCACCTAGAGGACATGGTCACCGAGCGGCACCTCGACATCATGGCGAAGGTCATGCTGGCCACGGGCATTATCGTCGCCTACGGCTACGTTTCCGAAACGTTCATGGCGTTCTACAGCGGCAATGAATACGAGCGCTTTCAGGCGATGACGCGGCTCGCCGGTCCCTATGCGCCGCTGTACTGGATGCTGATTCTTTGCAACATCGTGCTTCCGCAATCGCTGTGGTCGCGGCGTGCGCGGCGCAGTGTACCGTGGCTGTTCTTCATTTCGCTCGTCGTCAACATGGGCATGTGGCTGGAGCGTTTCGTGATCGTTGTCGTGAGTCTCCACCGCGATTTCGTTCCCTCGTCCTGGGCGATGTACTACCCGACGAAGTGGGACTGGGCCACGTATCTCGGTACGTTTGGACTGTTCTTTACGCTGTTCTACCTCTTCGTGCGTTTCCTCCCGATGATCTCGATCGTCGAAGTGCGGTCGCTGGTCCACGAAACGAACGAAGAGCATGGAGACTAGTCGCTAGAAGAAGCGGCGCGAAGATTCGATGGCACAGATTTTTCATCGCAGCACGAACCTGATCTCGCGGGTCAGCATTTTTGGCGCCGTGGGATTCATTGCCGTGCTTGGCTTCGCGCTTTACGAGATCGCGCTCTCGCCGTGGTACACGGGGCAGCACATGAAGCTGCAACAGCCCGTGCCGTTCAGCCACCGGCACCACGCGGGCGAACTGGGGATCGATTGCCGTTATTGCCACACGAGCGTTGAGAAATCGTCGTTTGCGGGCGTTCCGCCGACGCAGACTTGTATGACGTGCCACTCGCAGATTTGGACCAACGCATCGATGCTCGAGCCGGTGCGCGCGAGCTATCGCGACGACACCTCTCTCGAATGGCAGCGCGTCAACTCGCTGCCCGATTTCGTATATTTCGACCACAGCATCCACGTTGCCAAGGGAATTGGTTGCACCAGCTGCCACGGCCAGATCGCTGAGATGCCGCTCACCGAGCGCGCCAACACTCTGTACATGTCCTGGTGCATCGACTGCCATCGGCAGCCGGAGCAAAACATCCGGCCGAAATCGGAAGTGTTCAACCCCTTCTATCAGCAGCCTGGCAGAACCCATCCGGTTCGCTTCGAGGGTGTCGAATATACGGATCAAGTTGCGCTCGGGCGGCGCCTGGTGAAGGAATACAACATTCAGCCATTGAAGACGTTGCAATCCTGTTCTACGTGTCACCGGTGAAAGCGAAGCGATGAGCGAACACGACGCGCTAAAGATGAACGAGGACCAAACGCCTAAGAGTGCGATCGATCTCGATGCGGCGCGAGCCAAGCTCGCTGCGCCTGATGCTCCGCGCTTCTGGCAAAGCCTCGAGGAACTGTCGAACACGAAAAACTTCCGGAATCTCCTCGAGAACGAATTCCCCGCGAATTCCGAGTCCGACCGGCAGACTTTCAGTCTCGAACGCCGCGACGTCCTGAAATTGATGGCCGCTTCGGCCGCGATGGCGGGAATGAGCGCGTGCACAAAGCTCCCGACCGAGAAAATCGTTCCGTACGCGCATCCACCCGAGGAAATCATTCCCGGCCGTCCGCTTTTCTACGCAACGTCGTTCCCGCAACACGGCGTATCCGCCGGCGTGCTAGTGGAAAGCCACATGGGCCGGCCCACGAAGATCGAAGGCAATCCGGACCATCCCGGCAGCCGGGGCGGCACGGACGTTTTCACGCAAGCCTCGATCCTCGCGCTCTACGATCCCGACCGTTCCCAGACCGTGCTCAACGAGGGGCGCGTCAGCACGTGGAGTGACTTCACTGCGGCGATGGGGAATGCCCGCCTCTTGACAGCGAGCGGTGCAGGCCTGCGCGTGCTGACGAAGACGGTGACGTCGCCGACGCTCGGTGCGCAGCTTCACAGCCTGCTGGCGCAGTTCCCCCAGGCCAAGTGGCACCAATTCGAACCTTGCAGCGGTGATTCCGTGCGCGAAGGTGCGCGCCTGGCCTTTGGCCGCCCGGTCAACACCGTCTACCATTTCGATCAAGCAGACGTCGTGGTTTCTCTCGACGCGGATTTCCTCATCGTTGGTCCCGGCCACGCTCGCTACGCGCGAGACTTTGCCTCGCGCCGCGATCTCGCCGATGGCGCTGCCTCCAAGCTGAATCGCCTCTACGTCGCGGAAAGTATGACGACGAGCACTGGCGCGTCGGCAGATCACCGCCTGCCGCTTCGCTCTTCTGAAATCGACGATCTCGCGCGACAGTTGGCCGCGGCGGTTGGTGTCGCCGTGCCCCCGAGCGCAAACGCAAGCTCGAAGATTCCGGCCGGTTGGGTGAGCGCCGTCGCTCGCGATCTCGCAGCGCACAAGGGATCGAGCATCGTGATCGCCGGAGAGCAGCAGCCGCCATTCATCCACGCTCTGGCGCACGCGATCAACGCGGCGCTGGGTAACGTCGGCAAGACCGTTACGTACACAGAATCGGTTGAAGCCAACCCAGTCAATCAGTTTGATTCGCTGCGCGATCTAGCCAACGACCTGAAATCCGGCCAGGTCGACATGCTGGTCATCCTCGGCGTCAATCCGTTCTACGACGCCCCCGCCGATCTCGATTTCGAGTCTGTGCTGCGTGGCGCAATCGCTTCCGGCGCGCTGAAGCTTTTCGTCCACTCGGGCCTTTACAACGACGAAACCGCCGAACTCGCCCACTGGCACGTACCCGCCGCGCACTATCTCGAGTCTTGGAGCGATGGCCGCGCCTATGACGGCACCGTCGGGATCATTCAACCTCTCATCGCGCCGCTCTACGACAATCACTCCGCGCATGAAATCATAGCTCTCTTCAGCGGCGACGCCGGAAAATCGCCGCACGATGTCGTCCGCGATTATTGGCAGAGCCAGCGTCCCGAAAAAGGTAAGGCCTTCGAGAATTTCTGGGAGACCTCGCTGCACGACGGCGTCATGGCTGGAACCGCGCTGCCGGCGATTTCCGTCCCTGTTCGCGCCGACTTCGTGAGCCAGGGCAACGCGCAGACGGCCAGCGACCCAAGCGCGCTCGAAATCGTCTTCCGTCCCGACCCTGCCATCGGCGATGGCGAGCTTGCCAACAATGGCTGGTTGCAGGAGCTTCCGAAGCCGATCACGAGGATCACCTGGGACAACGCTGCGATGATCAGCCCCGGCACCGCACAGCAGAAGAGCATCACCACGGGCGATTATGTAACGCTGCGACTCGCGGGCCGCGAGGTTCAGGCGGGAGTGTTTATCGTCCCCGGCCACGCGGACAACTCGATCACACTGCATCTCGGCTACGGTCGGCGGCGCGCGGGAAGTGTAGGAACTGGCCCCGGCTTCAACGCCTACCTCCTGCGCACTTCGTCCGCTCCGTGGATTGCCCGCGGCCTGCAAATCGAGCCGACCGGCAAGAAGTACTCTTTCGCGTCGCTCCAGCAGCAGTACACCATCGATGTAGACGGTCATCCGGCGGATGAGGAAAGCACGGCCGCGTTCAATCCGCATCGCGACCTCGTGCGCATCACGACGATGGACGAGTTTCGCAAGGATCCCAATTTCGCGCGGGACCCCGACATGGAGAAAGACATCACGATTTACCCCAAGCATCCATACGATGGTTATGCCTGGGGCATGTCGATCGACTTGAATCGCTGCATCGGCTGCAACGCCTGCGTGATCGCCTGCCAATCGGAGAACAACATCGCCGTCGTCGGCAAGGACCAGGTTATGCGTGGCCGCGCGATGCACTGGATCCGCATCGACACCTATTTCCGCGGCAACCTCGATAATCCCGAGATGTATTACGAGCCGATGCCCTGCATGCAGTGCGAAAACGCGCCATGCGAGTACGTCTGCCCGGTCGGCGCCACGACGCACAGCTCCGAGGGATTGAACGACATGGTGTACAACCGCTGCGTCGGCACGCGCTATTGCTCGAACAACTGCCCGTACAAGGTTCGCCGGTTCAATTTTTATCTTTTCTCGGATTTCAAGACGCCGAGCCTCTACGGCCTGCGCAATCCCAACGTCACCGTTCGCAGCCGCGGGGTCATGGAAAAGTGCACCTACTGCGTGCAGCGCATCAACGCGGCCAAGATTCGGTCCGAGGTCGAAAATCGGACGGTGCGTGATCTCGAGATCATCACGGCGTGCCAGGGCGCGTGCCCGGCCGAAGCGATCGTCTTTGGCAATGTGAACGATCCGGCGAGCCGCGTCTCGAAACTCAAGGCGCAGTCGCGCAATTATGGCTTGCTCGAAGACTTGAACACGCGCCCGCGCACCACGTACCTCGCGCGCGTGCGGAATCCTAATCCGGAGATCAAGGACTAGCAGCGAACGGGATCAGCGCCATGCAGAAGAAACGCATCTACGGACTGATGGCTGAATTCGAAACGCCCGAGCAGGTTCTCGACGCCGCGCATCGCACGCGCGAAGCGGGCTACAAGCGCATTGACGCCTTCTCGCCCATTCCGGTCGAGGGCCTCGCCGAAGCCGTCGGCTTCGATTGGACCGCGCTTCCGGTGCTGGTTTTTTTCGGCGGATTGGCCGGCGGCTGCACCGGTTTCGGAATGTGCTGGTATGCCAATGTCATCAGCTACCCGTGGAACATCGGCGGAAAGCCATTCAATAGCTGGCCGATGTGGATTCCGATCACGTTTGAGCTGACGATTCTGGGCGCCGCACTGACGGCCGTATTCGGCATGCTTGCGCTGAACGGCCTGCCGACGCCGCACCACCCGACGTTCAACGTCGAGCGGTTCGTCCTGGCTTCCACGGACCGATTTTTCCTGTGCGTCAAGGCGCGGGACAAGAAATTCGATCTCGCGCAAACCAAAGCTTTCTTAGAAGGTTTGCACCCGCATGGTGTGTATGAAGTTGAGGACTGAAATCGGCGGAATCTCGGCAGCGCGGTTCCGATTCGCGCGTGGGACTTGGTTCGTGTGCATCGGCGCGCTTGCCATGCTGCTCTCCGGCTGCCGTCTGGACATGCACCTCCAGCCGAAATACTTGCCCTATGCGAAGACGGACTTTTTCCCGGATGGCCGCTCCGAGCGTCAACCCGTTCCGGGCACGGTGGCCCGCGGGCAATTGCGAGTCGATGAGCTTTTTTACACAGGTCGCGAAAATGGCGTCGTCGTCGACAAATTCCCGTTCACGATCACGCGCGCCGATCTCGAGCGCGGGCGCGAGCGCTACAACGTCTACTGCACGCCCTGCCACGATTATGCGGGCGGCGGCCGCGGCATGATCGTGCAGCGCGGATTCCCGCAGCCACCGTCGTATCACATTCAGCGATTGCGCGACGCGCCGGTTGGCCATTTCTATGAGGTAATCACGAACGGCTTCGGCGCGATGTACAGCTACGCCGCGCGTATCGAGCCGGCCGACCGCTGGAGGATCGCAGCCTACATTCGCGTTCTGCAATTGAGCCAGAACGCCAAAATCGACGACGTGCCCGAATCCGAGCGGCAAAACTTGGCTCACGCGTCGATGCAGGGCGCAGCGGGACAGTCAATGGGGCAATCGCGATGAGTTCGTCGGACGCAAATTTGGCCCAGATGGATCGCGCGCAGAAGCGCGCTCTGAGTCTTGGTGTGCTCGGCGCCCTCCTGCTCGTGATCTTGGGCGTCGTTGATTCGCATAGACCAGGCTCGGCCGGCTGGACGCATTTTTTCCAGTCTTATTTGTTTGCGTTTGTGTTTGTGATCGAGATTCCTCTCGGCTGCCTGGCCATTCTAATGATGCATCACCTGACGGGTGGCCCCTGGGGGCTTCCCATCCGCCGGATTTTGGAAGCTGGCTCGCGAACCCTGTGGTTCATGGCCGTGCTGGTGATTCCTGTGCTGCTCGGCATCTCGCGCCTCTATCCCTGGACGCAGCAGGGCGCGATACCCGACGATGCAGTCGATAGCTTCAAGCGCGCGTACTTGCAGCAAGGATTCTTCATCACGCGCACGGTCATCTACTTCGCGATCTGGGTGATCATCGCGCATCTGCTGAACAAATGGTCGGCCGAACAGGATCGCACTGCCGATTTGGGCCTCAAGGGCAAGATGAGCAGTCTCTCCGGCATCGGGTTGGTCATTTGGGGTCTTTCGATAAGCGCCGCGGTGGTCGACTGGGTGATGTCGCTTGAGCCGGCGTGGTCATCTACCATCTACGGAATGGTGTATATGGTGATCATGGCGCTCGCGGGGCTTTCGTTCTCGATTTTCGTCCTGCGAACGCTTTCCGGTGGCCCGCCGTTGAAGGATTGCGTCCCGCCCAAGGACTACAACGACCTTGGCAATCTCGTGCTGGCTTTCACGCTGCTGTGGACGTACTTGTCCTTCTCGCAGTTCCTGATCATCTGGTCCGGCAACCTGAAGGACGAAATTCCGTGGTACTTGGTGCGCGCGTTTGGAAGCTGGCGCAGCGTGGCCGTCGTGCTGCTGCTCTTCCATTTCTTTCTTCCGTTCTTCATTTTGTTGCAGCGGCGCTTCAAGAGGAGGTTGTCTTCCCTCGCGCTGGTGGCCGGCTGGATGCTCGTTGTGACGCTGATCGATGTGTACTGGCTTGTGGTTCCGGCCTTTGAAAACGAGCATA
>Ga0187801_10000158_pt1 | contig 15901 bp, 12 predicted proteins | sample NC_wetland_sal_i_10_FD_132465 | JGI IMG/M metagenome (GOLD analysis project Ga0187801, IMG submission 132465) | Wetland sediment microbial communities from Neuse River Estuary, North Carolina, USA - Control_1 | ecosystem: Environmental > Aquatic > Freshwater > Wetlands > Sediment | place: USA...
CAGAAACACCATCGACATCACCGCCGTGGTCAACAGCACCAACGCGGTCATCACCATCGTCAACTTGGCTCGCAGCCCCAGCTGCATACGCACTTACGACTCCGCTTCTGCCTTCTCGCTGCCGTACTCTTTCAGCTTGTTGTGCAGTGTTTTCAGGCTTACGCCCAGCAACTCTGCGGCCCGTGTCTTATTATTTCCGGTTGCCTGCAACGTTTGCACGATCAATTCGCGCTCCATCGCATCCACGGTTGTCCCGACCGGGAACTTGATTCCGGATAAATCGCTTGGGCTCTTTGACGCCAGCTTCCCGAATTCCCCCGGCAACGAAGACCGCGAAATCAGGTCCTTCTCGCTCATAATCGCCGCGCGCTCCAGAACGTTGCGCAGTTCGCGAATATTTCCCGGCCAGGTATGGCTCATGAAAATGTCCAAAACCTCCGCGCCGATCCCACGCACGCTCTTCCCATGCTTGACGTTGATGTCCCGCAAAATGTGTTCCGCCAGCAGCGGAATATCCTCCTTATGTTCGCGCAGCGGCGGCAGGTGAATGTGAAACACGTTTAACCGGAAGTACAGATCTTGCCGCAAGCCCCCGTTTGCCACCGATTGTTCCGGATCCTTATTCGTTGCCGCCAGCACCCGTACGTCCACTGGCGTCTCCGTCTTGCTTCCCAGCCGCCTCACCTTTCGGTCTTCCAATACACGCAGCAATTTCGCCTGCGTCGGCGCCGGCATCTCTCCGATTTCGTCCAGCAGCAGCGTCCCACCATCGGCCAGTTCGAAACAGCCAATGCGCCGCTCCGCTGCTCCGGTAAATGCTCCGCGCTCGTGCCCGAAAATTTCACTTTCCATCAGTGTTTCCGGGATCGCCGAACAATTGATGGCCACAAAGGGCCCGCTCGCCCGCGGCGAAAGCTTGTGAATCGTTCGCGCCACGATTTCTTTTCCGGATCCTGTCTCACCAGTGATCAGCACCGACGCCGAACTCGGTGCCGCCATCTCGATCACCCGCATTACTTCCTGCATGGCCTTCGACCCACCCACTAACTCGCCCAGCCGTCCAGCATCGCGCAGTTGCTTCTGCAGAACCACCAGGTTTTGTCTGTCGTGGGCGCTCTTTAAGGCGCGATCGAGCAACGCCCGCAATACCGGCGGCTTCAGCGGCTTTTCGATATACCAGTACGCCCCTGCCTCCACCGCCGCGACCGCGCGTTCATCGCTCCCTTTGCCCGTGATGATGATCGCCGGCACATTGTGCAGCTCTTCACCCAGTTGTTTGAGGAGGTCCAGACCGTTCATCCCTGGCAGCTCAACGTCCGCGATCAAGGTGTCTGGTTGAAAATTGTTGAATCGCGCCAGCGCTTCCTCTGCGCTCGCCACACCTACCACTTCGTATCCCCAACGCTGCAACATCTGCTCGTACCCTTTGCGCGCATTGTCTTCGTCCTCGACGATAAAGATCCGGTCTTTCCGTTCACCGGTTTCCACCGTGCGTACCGCTCTGTTTTCTTCTGGCATGTGTTTCGGCCTCGCCTGAACAGTTACCACGTTTAGAAGAGCTTCGGGTGGGTGATACGACTGTAACAAGCGTCTTCCCGCTTTGCCAAGCCTGCTCTCGCCCGCGCCGCCCAGACTTTTCCACTGTTGGGGCACAAGGGTAGTGCTGCACCCATGCAGGCTGACAGTTGAGCCGGCAAGATGCCGGGTCTACAAGAAAAAGAGAGGCTGCAGGATTAGCCGTTGACGAGAGACATCATGGCTTCAGGGTAGCGGAGACCGGAGGCAGCGCCGTGGGGGGCTACTTCCTCGATGCGGCGCAGATCGCTGGCGGAAAGTTTCACGTTGAGCGCGCCGACATTCTCCTCGAGGTATTTGCGGCGCTTGGTGCCAGGGATGGGGATGATGTCTTCGCCCTGCGCAAGAAGCCACGCCAACGCCAGTTGGCCAGGGGTGCAATTTTTTTCCTTCGCCAGCAACTCGACGCGGGCGACGAGGTCGAGATTTTTCTGGAAGTTTTCGCCTTGGAAGCGCGGAGAGAAGCGGCGGTAGTCGTCGGGATCGAGATCTTCGAAGCGTTTGATCTGGCCCGTAAGGAAACCTCGTCCAAGCGGGCTATAAGCGACAAACGCGATGCCCAATTCGCGCGTGGTCTTCAGAACTTCGTCCTCTGGATCGCGCGTCCACAGCGAATACTCAGTTTGCAGTGCAGCGATGGGATGAACGGCGTGGCCGCGGCGAATGGTCGCGGGAGACGCTTCGGAAAGACCAAGGAAGCGCACTTTCCCTTCGCGGACGAGCTGCGCCATGGCCCCGACCGTTTCCTCGATAGGAGTTTGAGGATCGACGCGGTGCTGGTAGTACAGATCGATGGTATCTACGCCAAGCCGCTTGAGGCTGGCCTCGCAGGCGGAACGAACGTATTCGGGTTTACCGCTCACACCACGAACCTCGGGTTTCGCGCGATCGCGAACGATAGCAAATTTTGTAGCCAGAAAAACCTTGTCGCGGCGATCGCGGATGGCCTGGCCAACAAGAACTTCGTTGTCGCCATAACCGTAGACATCGGCAGTATCCAGGAAATTGATTCCCAGTTCGATCGCGCGGTGAATCGTGGCGATAGACTCGGCATCATTGCGCGGGCCGTAAAATTCAGACATCCCCATGCATCCAAGTCCCATGGAAGAGACCTGCGGCCCTGACTTGCCCAAACGTCGCTGCTGCATCACAGCACACCTCGAATTCAGTTTACGCAGATATGATGTATAGGTGAAACACACGGGTACATGATAGAAGAAGCGATATCAGGGGGAGTGGATGAAGAATGTGGTCGGAGCAGTTCTTGCTGTTTTTTTGTCGGCGATTACCTGTGGCGCGACATTTCTTTTTGCACTGTATCGACAGTTGGCGCTGGTTGAGGTGGCAGCATGCCTGGTCCTCGGAGTCGAGTTGTACTTTCTGAGTGCGTCTGTTGGGGATGTGATTGAGAAGAAGACGGAGCCCAATAAATTGAGGTTGCTGGTGGCGGTTGGATTGGCTCTTGCCGTGGTGTGCTACTTCCTAGTATCGAAAAACCTGCATCATGCTATCGGTGGGTGAGATAGCGCAGACGGAGCAAATAATGGGCCACTTGGCCCAATTAGGCACAATTACGAACACCAGCGGCGGATGCAAGTCATTACTCATGTGTCAGTTACGAAAGATTAAAGAGGGAAGGAGGTGGCACAGCAAGTGCGAGAAGTAAGGCTGGAGGCAGAACCATGGGCCCGTCCAACGCAACGGAAGAGTATGTCAAGTCGGCGGAAGAGGTCGAACGTTCGTCCGAAATAAGTCCTGCTATAAATACCCAGAAAAAGTCCCCTAAAGAAAATCCCCCCACGAAAATCGCTCCTTCGTCCAGACCGGATCTGGAACCAGAACTGTTCAAGGCGTCAATGATTGAACAGAACCGGTTCAAGAGCAGCTCGCGAGCACTGGATCTGATGGTGGCCGTGCTGGTGCATGCGGTGGTCATCTCCGGCCCGATACTCGCGGGATTGTACTTCACGGATACCCTCAATCTGAAACAACTCGAATCTACGTTTTTGGTTGCACCACCGCCTCCGCCGCCACCGCCACCGGCGCCGATTGCAACCGTGGCGCACGCAACGGTGGTGCATCGCGTGTTTGAACAGGCTGGAAGGCTGATCGCGCCAACGGTGGTACCGAAACAAATTGCGGACATCAAAGAAGCGCCGATCGCCGAGGCAGACCTCAGTGGAGGAATTCCGGGAGGAGTGCCGGGCGGCGTGGCCGGTGGGTCGATGGGAGGAGTGCTTGGTGGAGTCATTGGAGGAAGCGGCTCCGTTCCAGCAGCTCCGATAGCGCCGAAGGAGAACCGACCGAAGGCACCGATTCGCGTCGGCGGAAACATCCGCGCGCCGAAGGCAATCCTGCAACCCAAGCCGGATTATCCTGTTGTTGCCATGCAAGCGCGTATTCAAGGAGTTGTGACCATAGATGCAGTGCTGGACGAACACGGAAACGTGCAAGAGATGAAGATCGTCTCTGGGCCGCCCCTGTTGTACCAGGCAGCGCTAGATGCCTTGAGACGCTGGAAATACGAACCAACGTACTTGAATGACCAACCCGTGCCCGTGCAACTGCTCGTGACCATCACGTTTCAACTGGGGAGTTGATTCCTTCTAAGGGCAATCCTTGAGAGGCGGGGCCGGGACAGCCCAGGCTCCGCCTTTTGGTTTGGACAGGCTGGGATGGCTCTGCGGACCGTACCGGGCCCCCCGCGAGGAATCAAAGCTGAGTTACCTGACGCAAAGGTGGGCAAATAACTTGCGCGAAGTGACGCAAGGCCTATTCCATATTAGATAAGGCTAAATTTTACTATCAGTTAGAAGCAGCTCTCGTGGCATGGGACATGCGCTTCTAGGGGTTGGAGGCTAAGGCTATGGCCCCGTCCACCCATCTTGAAGTTGCTCCGGGACCGGGGGTTAAGAAGGAACATCCCGCTGAACCGCCGGTTCTTGAACCTCGCAAAGCAGTCCGAAGCACCCCACCAACACCCGTCACGTTGCCCGCCAGACCGCCGGAAGGTTCGTTTCAATCCTCGATGCTGGAATACAACCGCATGAAGAGCAGTTCGCGCCTGATGGATACCGTGATTAGCTTGTCGATCAACGCTGTGATCCTAATTACTCCGCTCCTCGTGGGACTTTACTTCACAGATACGCTTGACCTGAAACAATTCGCATCGACATTCCTGGTCGCTCCCCCGCCGCCACCACCGCCGCCACCCGCGGCCGCGCCTGTAGTCAAAGTCGCGCCACCACATAGGGTTTTTGAGAACGCGGGTAAGCTGGTTGCTCCGACGGTTGTACCCAAAGAAATCGCCATGATCAAGGAAGCGCCATTGGCACCAGACGTAGGTGGTTCGGGAGTTTCCGGAGGTGTGCCGGGCGGAGTAGCCGGCGGCTCGATGGGAGGTGTGCTTGGTGGAGTGATTGGCGGCACGGGTGCAGTTCCTGTGGCACCCATTGCCCCGAGGGACAATAAACCGAGGGCACCGGTGCGCGTCGGAGGGCGCGTAAGGCAGCCGAGGCTGATCAACAGAGTGGACCCGGTTTATCCAGCCTTGGCAAAGCAAACACGCCTGCAAGGCAATGTGGTGATAGACGCGATCATCGATGAACACGGCGATGTTGTGGAAATGAAGGTGATTTCCGGGCCGCCACTACTGATTCAGTCGGCGCTGGATGCCGTGAGACGCTGGAAATACGAACCAACGTACTTGAATGAGGAACCGGTGGCTGTGCAGTTGAATGTGACAGTGTCCTTTCGATTGGCAGACTGATGGGTTTGGAGTTGGACGGAGGGCGGAACAGTGCAGTGTGGGCTGTTCCGCCTTTTTTTATTTTAGGGATTGTTGTGTTTTGGCAGGAGTATCGAGGTACTTGATCAGCAGGACCTCGTTGCCCTCCTCGTTGTAAAGCAGATCGTCCACAAGTTTCTTGGACATGAGAATGCCGAAGCCGCCCGGGCGCATACCGAGAGCTTCGCGTTGCGCCATATGATGAAAGGGCTGGTCGGGGGGATTCGTAAGGGCGGCGTGCTTGAGTTCTTCGAGCGAGAAGCCCGCGCCGGGGTCCTTAACTTTGCATAAGACCATGCGTCGTGTACGCACATAGGAGACTTCGACGTGTTGCGAAGGGTTAAATTTTCCGCCGTGCTCCATGGCATTTAAAAGGATTTCCCGAAAGGCGGTGGCCACTTCTTCGGTCTCGGCATCGGGGAGACCGGAAGCCTCCCGGAAAAACTGAAGGAGCCGATTGGCAGTGAGCACATCGCAGCGAACACAGAGCCGCACCCAATTGGGGGTCGCAGAGAGAATCTCAATTCCGTCATCCCAGTAGGGCTCGCTCATCGCGGCACGGATGATTTCAGTAAGTTTTTCCGTGGAAAAGGGACGAGAGAAATAACTAAAAGCACGCTCCCGGATGGAACTCAGAACATCACCGGGAATAAACTCCTCGGTGAGGATAATCAGGCGGGTGTGGGGACGCACCAGGCGGAGGCGGCGAAGAAGTTCAATATCTTCCTGGCCGGAGGTGCGCTCACCCGTGATGATAAGGTCATAGGGGCGCTGTTTGGCAAGATCAAGGGCTTCGTGATTGTCCTTCGCGAAGTAGATGTCCCATTCTTCCCGGTTAAAGAGATTCGTCAAAAGCTGATTGATTTCCGGGCTGGAATCGACAATGAGGGCGTGATGGCGCTCGATGACAAGCGGGCCAGGTGGAGAGCTAGCGGGCATAAAACCTCCCAGGAGCCCCTTCCCAGGCGGCGGGGAAAGAGATAGGAGCAGCCAGCATGCCGGAAAATAGTGGGAAAGTGCAAGAGGCGCTTCTCGCGCGTTAGCCGAGTTCGCTGGTCATCAAGAAGAGCGGTTTCATCTCAAAGCTCTGGTAGACGGGACGAAGCCGTTCGATGCTGTAGTGCTCCTTGACGTTGATGACCTTTTTGGTAGAAGTGACGGTTTCGATGGGCATGTTGTCATAGCGTCCGTTCTTCAGGACGACGAGGCGCCCATGGATGCGATTGAGGAGCAAGTCCAGGGCGAGGTTGCCGTAGGCCATGGGAACAATGGAATCGATGGCATCCGGATCGCCGCAACGGACCAGATAGCCGAGCTTCTGGTTAATGCAGTCAATTTTTTTGCCCTTGTTGAATTTTGGGGAGAGTTCTGTGAGTTCTTCGGACACCAAATCGCCGATGCCGCCTAACTTCTTGTGGCCGAAGGCATCCGCGGCGGAATTTTGAAAGATCATTTCCCCGCCTTCGAACATGGCGCCTTCGGAAACTAGGACAATGGAATAGCGACTGGGATTGCGGTTGCGGTCATGAACGAGCAGTTCGGTCAGTTGCTCAATATTGAACCTGTGCTCTGGGATCACGCAGCGATTCGCCGCTCCGGCCATGGTGGGCAGCATGGCGGTAAACCCGGCATAGCGGCCGAAGACCTCGAGGACCATGAATCTTTCGTGGGAACCGGCGGAAGTACGGAGAGAATTGGTCATCTGAATGGTGCGGGTAATACAGGTGCTGAAGCCAATACAGTAGTCCGTGCCGGGAACGTCGTTGTCCATGGTCTTGGGAATGGCGACGACGCGAACCCCTTCCTGGTACAGACGCACGCCATAGCTGAGCGTGTCGTCGCCGCCGATGGGAATCAGGTGCTCAATGCCGAGCCACGCCAGGTTCTTCAAAACCTCCGGAGTCAGATCGTTCTTTTCTTGATCGAACTGGTCTTTCAGATGGTCGGGGACGCTGTTCTTGCTGACGCGCCCGGGATTGGTTCGGGAAGAGTGAAGAAAAGTGCCGCCAGTGCGGCCCGCGCGGTTCACCACATCTTCCGTCAGGCGCTGGAAATTATTCGAGTTATCGTACTTTTCGTCACGAACGGTGTCGACCAAGCCGCCCCAGCCTCGCCGGATGCCGACCACCTCATAGCCTTCGCGGAGAGCGCGGAAAGTGACTGCGCGGATTGCCGGGTTCAGACCGGGGACGTCGCCGCCGCCGGTGAGAATTCCGATTACGCCTTTCTTTACGTTGATGTTAGCCATGTCGCAAGAGTCGCCTTAGAGTGGAGTAGTAAACACATGATTATGCGGCCTTCTGGAGAATTTAGGAAGGGGGAGAATCACAATCGAAGATTTTTGGGCTAAAGTTCGATGCGGGTTCCCAACACCGTTAGGAATTTGGCAAGCCACGCAGGATGCGCCGGCCAGGCGGGAGCCGAAACCAAGTTGCCATCAATGACGGCCTCAGTCATCGCCACGTCGGCAAACGTTCCACCCGATTGCCTAACCTCCGGGGAAACCGCAGGGTAACAACTGCATTTCTTCCCTTCTAAGACGCTCGCGGCGGCCAGCACCTGCGCTCCATGGCAAATCGCCGCAATCGGTTTTTTCGCATTGGCGAAATGGCGGACAATGTCCAGCACCCTAGGATTCAGACGAATATATTCCGGTGCGCGCCCGCCAGGAATCACGAGGGCGTCGTACTCCTCCGGGCGCGTGCCTTCGAACGTGGCGTTGAGGGCAAAGTTGTGACCACGTTTCTCTGAGTAGGTTTGGTCTCCCTCAAAATCATGGATGGCCGTGCGTACCACGTCGCCAGCTTTTTTGCCCGGGCAGACGGCATGGACGGTGTGACCCACCATCAACAGCGCCTGAAACGGTACCATCACTTCGTAGTCTTCGACGTAGTCGCCAACGATCATAAGAATGTTTTTGCGAGACATTGAAAACCTCCAGTGCGGACAAAAAGAATAGCAAAGTCATCATCTTTTTGCTGCGAAGCAGCGCATGAACGGTGTAGAGGGAAAGGGATATCAGATATCAGCGAACAGATATCAGGAACCGGATAGGAGTTGGCAGGGAGAATGTTGCGAGGGGCTGAGGTCCTCGCGTCCAGAGTGGATATTCGTGTCAAGTGGGAGAGTGGGTGGATTAGCGGAACCTGCAAAAGCGGCAGCAAGGCTGCCGCAGCCAAAGAAACCTGCAGCGCTGGCACGAAAGCCAGCGCCGCAGGGAAGAGCGAAGAAAAAAACAGCGGCTACTGAGTGGCGGCGGTTGCCGGGCTGGTGCTTTCGTCGATGGTGAGCATGTCTGTGCGCATCTTGTCCCACTCGCGAAGAGTGAGGCCGCGCGTGGCAAAGAAGCGGCGGATCATGATGGAATCCCAACGAAGGACTTCCTCGAGGACCGGGACGAGCACGCTCATGGCGTTGTCACTCAACACGGTGCGGCGAGCGACGCGGGTGATAAATTTGGCTTCGGAGACGGCAATGGTGAGGCCATCGTACTGATTAATGTGCATCATCACCGGCAGGTCAGAACTGCCGTCGCCCATGTAAATGATGTGATCGTGGCTGATGCCCAACTCCGCACGGAGCTCCTCCAGAACGGTGATTTTTCCCCAGCCCGCCGTAGCGCGGATGATCGACTCCACTTCACCGGTGGCTTCATTGAAGCGGAAGCGTGTGCCGAAGATGTGATCGGGCGGGACGATACCCTCGAGCGCCGACTGGATGATCTCCTGAGGTGCCGCGGAAATGACAAAGAAGGAAATCTTGTAGCCGTCAGACAGGCTGTCGAGTGAACGCGCAAAAAGGCCGACGTCGTGCTTCAGGCGGATGCGTTTGCCGGTCTCAATGAGATGTTCGCGGCGAACGCGGCGGAAATCCGGGTCGTGCAGAATAAGGTAAGAAAGTTCCGCGCCCTGCTGGACGAGGTTAATGTTGGAGAGGCCTTTCACTTTGTCGTGAAAGCCGTGAAAGCCAATCAGTTCGCTCAATGCGACTCCCGAGTCGTTGAAACTGAGCGTCTGGTCGAAGTCGCTGGCCAGAAGATACTGCTGTGTCATAGGGGTATTGCTCCTCTTTCTGTCCGCCTGTGGCGAACGCGAGCCGGACTGGCGGCTCGAAAACTCCCCACGTCTACACACTAACCGCAATTGGAACTGCCGTCCCACGAATAATTTTAATGTGTGCTATGCGTGGAAAACGTCAATGAATTGTGAGCTTTATATGAGATGCAGCAAACAGGTAAAAGGTTCACAGGAAAGAGGTTAGAAGCGGGAAGGCCTTGGAAATGAAGGGCTTGGCATGGGCAAGAAGCAAAAACTTAAATGCGAAGAAAAAGCGATAAGAGACCAGTGGCCTTCGGGGCCTTAGTGGAGGGACGAAATCCATGCCCAGGTGCGGTCCAGCCAGCCGGACTGAGTGGAGGATTGGGCTGCGGAGTAAGGGCGCTCGACGGGCTCATCGGTGGTGGTGTAGAGCTGGCCGTTGCGAAGATACAGGCGCTGCGACTCTGCGCGATTGAGCGGACGTGCACCGCGGCGGCCGAAAACGGCGAGCTGGTTGCCGGATTCGTCGACGGCGCGGTCGCGGTCGATGCCCTTAGAAATAACGAGCGCTGGTCCTTTTGTATGCGCGGTGGCGATGAGCTTTGGGAGTGGGCGCGGGCTGAAGCCGGAGAAATGCGCGGGGTCGTCGAATGGCGAAACAATTTGCACGACGCGCAGACCGTTTTTGCCGTCCGCGACGAAGGCAAAGGCGCTGCCGGCGACCATGCCGATCTTGATGTCGTTCACATCGTTGAGCCGGCCTTCGGCGGAGAAGAATTGATCGAGCTTCGGCAGTGCCGGACGCTCGACGTCAACGATCGCAACGCCCTGCTTGCCTGCTGAGACATAGGCGTAGGTTCGCGCAACGTAAATGTTGCGGGCGTCTTCAAACGGGACAAGGACATTGGGGACGGGTTTCGGTTGGGCGAGATCAGTGACGTCCAGGACTTTCATTCCTTCTCGATCCACGACGAAGGCATAGCGGAACTGAATGGCGATGGCGCGCGGATCGTTCAACAGTGGGGCACCAATCGTGGCCGTGATTTTCGGCGCGAGGGGATTGTCCAGGTCCACCACCACAAGAGCTTTGTCCGTGAGAATGTAGGCAAACGTGCCCGCGATCGTGATGCGGTGCGCACCAGTGAGGGCGCCGCCGGGATTGAATGCCAGCCCGCGCTTCAGAAAATTGTTTGTGGGATCGCCATCGAGTAGCGTGCCCACGCCGGGGCTTTTCGCTTTCAAGTCCGGGTTGCCGACTACGACCAGTCCTTCTTCTTTATCGGCGACATAGAGAAAACCGTAAAGGAGATGAATGGGCTGCTCTTCATTTTCGGGGATGCGAGTGCGGAGTGGATCGACGCCGAGTGTCGTGGGTGAAGCTACGGCAACGGCGTTTTTTGTTGGCAGATAGAATCGCTGGCCGAGAGGCGAAACCGGCGCAGTGGTCATCCGCTCGGAGAAACCCTTGTTATCAATGTTCGCGATGTCGTAGACGCGCAGGCCGCCCTTGCCCGTTGCGGCGTATGCGTATTCGCCGCGTGCTTGAATATCCAGCACATTGCCTTCGTGACGCGCAACCGCCGAGAGTTGGCGATTGTGGGTTACAAAGCGCTTGAAATTGTCGGGATAGGCCACGCGATGGAGGTCGCTGCCGTAAATTGCTTCGGGCTCGTCGTGCTCAGCGACGGCAATGGCTTCGAAGCCGCGGTTGCCGGTGGCGACATAAACGTAGCGGCCAATGAAATTCATGAAGTTGGTGCCATGGAGGAGGAGTTGGGCCATCCAGGCGTTGTTGTCATTGGCGGCGGAAACGTGGCAGTCCGTGCATTGCTTGGTTTCCTTGGCGCGCACGGTGTGAGGCACGAAGGTGCTGAATGCCTGACCGGAAAAGCCCTCGGCCGAAATGGTTTGCTGCGTGTAGTACAGCCATTCGCGATTGGCGTTTTGCGAGCTGACGAGAACCGCGCAGGAGGAGCGCGCCGGCGCGATGCGATGGCCGGTGACCGTGCCATCGACCCCAAGAAAATAGGCGTCGTCGCGCAAGACCTGGAAGTTGTAACTCGTGTGATTCTTCGTCAGCAAGCCTTCGTTGTGCAGCATGGGGCGGCGGGCATTGGCGGTCATTTGCAGGTGGCACCCGAAGCAGGTTGGTGTCCAGGAGCTGTGGCACGCGTAACAGGTCATGGACGAATTTCCGTGGGCGAGCTGCGCGTCGTCCGCTGGCACTTGTGACAAAGCCAGGCCATCCTTGCCCATCAGCTTGGCGCGAAAAGATTTCATGCTGAAATGTGAGTTACCTGGAGTGACCGTGTCTTTGGTCTGGACGATCTCCCACTCTGTGTGTTCGTCGGTCATCGAGCGCTGGAAGAGTTTGTCGCCGCGCCATTCGAAGCGGCGCAAGCCCCACGGCGTGCGCAGGGTTTCCAAGTGGCGGCCGCGCGTTTCCCCAGGCCGCAGGGCATCCGGCGCTGCGGGGCCGGAAGTTAGCAACGTGGCTTTTCGCTGGATCGTGCCGTGGCAATCCACGCAGTCAATTTCGACGGCGGCGCGCGGTTCGCCATAAATTTTGCCGGTACCGTGATTGTCCTGGGCGAAATGGCAATCGGCACACTGGATGCCCTTCTCAAGATGAATGTCGGCTAGATGGACCGCTTTCTGAAAGCGCTGCGGATCGTCGAATGCAATCTCCTTGCCGTCTTTGTCCAGCCAGTTCCCTTTCCGGTCGTGACTGTAGACGGCGCGGAAAATCCAGCCGTGGCCGTGGAAATCGGCGAACTGTGTGGTTTTCAGTTGGGCATTGAATTCCGGGCTTCCGGTTTGTTCGAGGAATTTTTCGTCGCCCCACAAACCGCGGGCGGCGGCAGCTTCCGGATTCCGGAGGTACGACTGATAACGTTTCTCTTCCGTGGGGTTGTGCTGCTGCGCGGGGTACATTTTTTCGGAATCGATCTCGTTGTCCCACCAGGTAAGGCCGAAATAAGTGGTGACCATGTTCGTGCCGGGGTGGACATGGCAAATCATGCATTGGCTGGAGGGAATCGCGCGTGTGAAGGCGTGCTTGATGGGATGGCCCGGCTCGTTTTTGGGAATCGTGGGATCGGCTGAAGCGCTGAAGCCGGAATGGCCATATTGCGCGTACGGGCCAGAGTGCGCAGGATCACGGTCATTGGCGTAGATTACGTGGCAGGCGGAGCAGCCGCTGGAACGATAGTCACCGGGATGATCGTTGGTGCCCGGAAAAGTAAGGATGGGATCGAGCAAGCGGGTTTTTTGCAGCCCGAGAAACACGGGATCCGTGCGCAGTTCTGTGCCAAGGCCACGATCGCTGAGTTTGTCGTCCGGCTTACCGGGATCTTCTTCGCGCGTGGGATTTCCAATTTCCGCTTTCTTCTGCCCACCTTGTTCGAACACGCGCAGGATGTTGCCGGGCTGCGAAACTTCCCAACGGTACAACGGCGTCAATTCCGGCATGACGCCCTTGCTGCGCGTCTCTTCCGGCGAAGGTGGAGGAATGGTTTTGAGGGACCGCGGCGTACCATTGCGGTCGTAACTTTCCCCAAAGCGCGCGTTCTTAAAGGGGATGCCGCCATTGTTGTAGAGCGCGGCGCCCCAGAGGAAACCAGAGTGGGTCATCATGTTTGTGGAAACCGCGCGTGTTTCGCCGGGATGGCAGCCGGCGCTTCCACACGTTTCCGGGGCAACTCGCAGGTCCCCCGGATTCACGAACTGAATGTACTCCGCCGATTCCTTCAGCCACTTTGTATAGACGCGCTCCGGGATCGCAGAACGATTCTTGAAGGCGGGATCGCGTGGCTGCACGTGCGCCTTTTCCTTGATCGCGTTGTATTCGGCTGAATTCGGGGCTGTGCCTGCAGCGATTGCGACGGTGGAGCTTCCTCCATGGCAATCCGTACAACCGAGATGCACGGCCTTCGAAGGATGCATGGTCGGCTCATCGGTCGAGGTATGGCAAGTGATGCATCCGGACGATTTGCGATCGGCTTCTTCCTGCGATTGCCCGCGCAGAGGTGTTTGCTGCTCCCCGGCTGCTGTCAAGGAAGGCGTGCGCGTCCCAATGAAGAGCAGGAGTAGCGAGCTCGCGGCAAAGAGGAAAACCAAAATGTGCGAGTGGCCGTTCTCCCTGCTGTTCCTGAGGTGCTTTGCAAAATTCAAAAATGCCGGCATTCGCTCATCCTTTAGAACGTGAACTTCGCCAGACCGAAAATGGCAAACTGCGTACGGCCCGTGTAAATGTCGCGAAAACCTTGGCCCGGCTGGAGCATCGATGCGCCGCCCGTCAAGACAAGATTTTCCGAAAGCGGCGGGCGGTATTGCACGCCCGCTCCGAGGTCGTCGCCGATGGTGTGGTGAATCGGCGACTGAAACAAAACGTATTCGAGCGGCTCTGTGCGCATGAAGCGCAGGAAATTAAAATTTGCGAAGCCCTTCAGTTTGGGAGTGATATCGATGTCCGCGCCGGCATTCACCAGAAAAATCCCGGGATTTGCGAAATTTGCTTGGCCCTCGTCCTTGCTGGAGCGCATGTTCGGGAGCAGGCTGCCTTCCTGCGTTAGCGCCACGCCCGTGCCCGTCAGGCGAATGGCCTCGCGATTCCAAAAGCTGAAAATACCGCCAGCGAAATTTGGCAGGTCCACGATGGAATCGAAACCGTTGGCGTGGCCATCGCGCGGGTTGGCATCTCCGGAGGCGTAAAAAGCGGAAACACGACACCGGATCCAGTCGCGATCCAGGGAAAGTTCCGCCGCTGCCATTTGTGCGTTCACGGTGACGCTGCGGCCAGCGATGGGATTGAAGGTATCTTTACCCGCGGCTTCATAAAATGCGTGGGTCAGATTCAAGCGCTTGATGTGGCCGCTGCCCAACCAGCCAAAATAGCCGACGCGGATGCCGTGCGGGATCGGGCCGATGCCTTGATTGACAACGTTGCCGATGGGCGCGGGGCGAACGAGAAAGCCGTTGTCGTCGAAATGGATGCTGGGGTCGTCCTTGTTCCAGGCGCTCACGAACTCAGCCGTATAACCAGGAAAAAAGAAGTCCTGCAAGTAAATATTCGCAAGGACCACTTGCTGTTGACGGAGTGCGAAGGAGTTCAGCCCACTGTTGGTGTTTTTCTCCAGCAAGTTGAAGTACGCGGCGTTGTACTCGATGCGATCGCTGTTCCAATTTCCGAACACACGCAGGCCGGGCTGTTCGTCCACGAAGAGGAATCCGCGAAAATCGGCATTGAATTGCTGGATGCCCGCGCGCGCGGAGACGAAATCGTAATTGGGGCTGAGGTCGTGGAGTTTCACCTCGATGAACGCTTCCTGCAGGCCAAGATGGTCGTCGAATCGCGTAGTGCCCTTGCTTACGTTGGGACTGACGACGCCCAGTTCCTGCACATCGAGATAATTCAGGCTGAATTCCGGCGTGATGCGGATGCGCCAATCGACCGGCTTGAAGGAGGTGTCGCCGTGAAAGAGGTCAAAGCTAAAACGGAAGGTCTGGTCGAGGAAGAGTTGGTCGCCATTGCCGAAGAAGCTTGCGGTGCCTGGCTGAGCCGGGCTAGCACCGGTAGGCGTAGGCACGCGGCGGCCTTCCAGAAAGGTTTCAGCGGAACCAGTAAAGTTAAGGAAGACCTGCTGCCCAAAAAGTTCCGGCCAGATCGGCTCATCGCCTTTAAAGCGATTGTGATTGAACGGGTCGTACCAGTGCGGTTTAGCGTAGATGGAACCGGGCGACGAAGCATAACGGCGATAGTTGGGCTGAGGAATTTCCCAGCGATCCGGCACGGTTTGGAAGACGTCCGCGGCGGGCGGCAAAACATCGGGAGCGAGTTCGAGAATGTAATTGGGATCGGCATCCAAACGGTGGCGAAATTCGCGATAGCTCCCCGCCGGCTGCGGAACTCCTGCGGGGAGTGGTGGACCGAGTCCCGGCTGGCGGGGCAAACGGGATTGCATTTCCGCGTTTGCTGAACGGACCAGGAAAATCTCCAGCGTGAGCACTTCATTTGCATTAAGCGAGGACACTGGAATCACAAGAGTGGTGTAGCCGGCTGCTTCCACGCGCAGCTTATAGGAACCGGGAGGGAGAGGAAAAATGCGAAACACGCCGTCTCCGGAAGTCATTGCCGAGGTCTCGTAGTTCGCCTGGGTATTGCGGAGCAAGATCTGCGCCGCAACGATGGGACGCGAACCGGACTGGGGCACTTGCTCGCGCACCGTGCCGTCAAGCGCGGCGGTGGTCAGTGCCTGCTCGCGGGGGATGCGTTTCGGAGGACCGGGTTCCCTGGAAATCTTCACGGAAGGAGTCTGCGGAGAATCCGGCGCCTGTGCTTGCGATGAAAATGAAAAAGAAAAGGAGAAGAGCGAGGCGAGCGCGAGAAAGGGACCAAGCCCCGGTAGAACCCTTCGCGACTTGGACGGAGCGAGAGAACGCATGCGGTTAGGACGGCCAGACCAAGGTGTCCTTTGCAATCTCCGTTAACTACACCGGATTC
>Ga0187801_10000159_pt1 | contig 15899 bp, 20 predicted proteins | sample NC_wetland_sal_i_10_FD_132465 | JGI IMG/M metagenome (GOLD analysis project Ga0187801, IMG submission 132465) | Wetland sediment microbial communities from Neuse River Estuary, North Carolina, USA - Control_1 | ecosystem: Environmental > Aquatic > Freshwater > Wetlands > Sediment | place: USA...
GGAATGTTGGTGTCAGCTTGGTGCTGGAGGCGCATTACTTCTTTAAGGAATGGCTGCCTTTTGCGAACTGCCAGGACTACAATTGTAACGAGATAGCGATCGGTCCTTTCGTAGCTATCGAAGCAGGGAACGCAACAACGTCAGGCAGTAATGGACCGATCACCGGCTACGCGCTGGGGCTGATGGTCGGTTTGCACCATCCCGACCCGACCTCTGCCAAGACCACTAATGCCAGCTGGAATTTTGGGGTGGGGCTCCGCGTCGATCCGTCGGCTACGGTTTTTGGTGACGGTGTTCGTGCGAATCAGCCTCCCCCGCCTGGGATAACAACTGCTGATCAAATTGCTTAAGAAGGAGCCGCGTTACGGCATAATGCTGCTCTCATCATTCAACTTCTGACCACTTGCGGCTAAACGGTGGTGAAGCCTTGCCCGCTTCACCACCGCTTCCTCGTTAATGCGAGGGCTACGCTTGATGGCTTGCGCAAAGCCGGCGAAGCCCACATAAGGACGCGCGTTATCAACGCATTCGAGCCCGTAGCTCAGTCGGTAGAGCACGTGACTTTTAATCACGGGGTCGCTGGTTCGATCCCAGCCGGGCTCGCCACAAAATCAAGGACTTAGGCCGAAAGCTGGTTTTAGAGGATGGCTCGGGTAAGCGTCGGGTAAGCAGGTGCGAAAGCGCCCGGTAAGCACCCGGTAAGCAAAGCCCGCCCTGCCCTAGCCGTGGCCGCCTATGCCCGAACGACGCCGCTTCCCGCCTCCGTGGTCCGTCGAAGAATTGGACGCTTGCTTTATCGTGCGTGACGCTAACGGTCAGGCGCTGAGCTACACAGCACCATCCATTCGAAGGAGCTAAAACATGACCGCGTTACAAGGCTGGATCGTGATCGGTCTGCTGGTGTTAATCGTGCTTGGAATAGTCGGCATAGGTGCAGAGATAGAAGGCCTGCCGTGGCTATGGCGTACCTACAATCCATAACCATGCTTAAGATAATCGGGGTGATCTGGTTAGGCTCCGTTAGCTGGCTCCGCCACACATCATGCCCACACGCCGCTTCCCGCCGCCCTGGACTGTCGAAGAATTGGACGCCTGCTTGGTTGTCCGCGACAGCACCGGGCAGCAGCTTGCCTATGTCTATTTCGAGGATGAGCCGGGCCGACGATCAGCGGCCAAGCTGCAGGCGATACTCCCAAGGAGAGTATTAGTCTCGACTACGGGAAGGTTAACTACAAAAAGGGACCGACCGGCAGCACCGGACCAACAAAGCCGACTTTGCCGACCAATGGTGGACGACATCAATAGACTGTGACGGCGGTCACTTGATCGCATGACGGAGGAAACGCTTATGTCAAGAAATCAGCGAAAACTACTTTTTGCGGTGGCAGCGTCTACGCTGGTGATCGGCTTACAATCCTTCGCCGTTGCCGAACTTAAATGTTTTCCAAACTGTGGTGCGCAACAGCAACAAACGGAACGGTGGAAAATTATGCAGGACCAGCAGCCCAAGACTCAAAAGACCGTGGCGCCGAAAGGCGGCAGCACCGGGCCAACCGTCCCGCCAAAGCCGACTCAGGGCAACACGCATAAATAGTTTTGATCTCGGGGGACGAGGCGCGGCGGATCGCAGTGAACATCGCCAAGCAGTTCTACTTTTTAGCTTGCTCTAAAAGCCTGCCCGTCTTGGGATTGACGAGATGAGTGCGACCACAGGCAATGCACGTCACAGGCTCATACGTCCCGTCGTCCTCGATTAGCACATCGGTAACGTGGCCGTGCGCACGATGAGGCGCGCCGGATCGCGGCAAATATCGCCAAGTTGCCGGAGCTTTTGCGGAAGCCGTAATCAGATCAGTGGAATTGATAGTTCAGCCCGACGCGCACGACGTTGAAATTGGTGTGGCTGAAATTTGCATTGAACGATGCGGGCGACAGAATCCTACCATACGGCCTGCCCACGGGCGGTGGCCAGCTTGCAACAGTCGGCATTATTCAGCGCGTCATCTCTAATAGGTCCTTGCGCGCACATAATCACGGTGAGGATTGATACCCCCGCGGGGATGGGGATAAGGGGAACGGGGGACCAAGATAATTCAAGAGGTCGTCTCTCTCACAGAGGCGACCTCTCTTTTAAATCCCTGCGGGTTCACCATAATTGCCGGATATGCAAACCCCTTACGCGTGGCGCGCCGTGGCCGAAAACGATAACCGCGACTCTGGTCGAGAAAACACCAACCGCCGCGCCTCATTGGTCGCGCTCGGCGTCGTGATTGTGCTGTTCGTCATCGGCTGGTTGCTGACGCGCGAACTCTATTCAAATTCGAAAATCGAGGATTGCGTGCTCTCGGGCCGGACCAATTGCGTGCCGGTCGATACGCCCTCGTCGACTTATTGAGCGCTGCCAGCCAAGCGCGGCTCTGCGCTGCGGCCGCCCGACGCCGCACGCTCGATCGCGTCACGCAGCGTAGGCGCCACGCGAAGCACGCACCTACATACACCGGACAAAGGAAAGCCCGGCGTTTCGCCGAGACTAGGTTCTGCCGAAGTGTCGTTTGGTCGCTGCCGGCAGCAAAAGAAAAGGGCCCAGCCAGACAAAGCTGAGCCCAGGACTTAAGCGAAGGCCACAACACTCCTTGGCTTGCTGACCGCGCGCCTCAACCAGCCGCTCTCACCCCCGAATTCGCGCGGCCAACACGCATGCCAAGCATCTGGGTGCTTTGCGGCTAAAATACGCGAAAAAAAAGTGAATTTGAGGAACCGCGCCGCGCGTAAGGTGGTTTCCCTTGGCAATCCTGATTCGGAGACCACCCAATGTCTGACGCAGGACGGGTGCTAGTGGTTATGGTCGGCTTAGCGGCCACTACCGCGGTGTGGTTTCTTGGTCTCGCGATCGCGAACGGATTCGTTTTGCCCTGACAAGCAAGTAAACGGTCAGAAGCGCCTGCTTTCCAGATAGACGCGCGCCACGGCCCATAGGATCAAGGCGAGCAAAATGCCAATCGCGATGTAATCAGGAATTCTCATGGCCCCGTCCCCACGACGGCTCCGGAGAATACTAACTCGCAAATTATGACCTAATTCCCGACATTGGCTTCCCGACATTGGCGCAATTCTTAGGAGCCTCCCCACTACGCCGCGAACCCAGATTATAAACCCGGCCACCTGGAACGGACGGGTTCACAAAGCATTTTTACTGCGGGTGAGTGTGGCTCAAGCATGTTGGAGTACGATGATGCCCACCCTGAAAAGCCTTATGATATTTGCCGCGCTGCTCGCGGGTGGAACTTCGCTCGCGATGGCGCAGAATGGTCTCCCGACGGGCGGCCAATCGCCGGTGGCCGGCGGTGCTAATGGCGGCGGTTGGGGTGGTGGCTGGTACGCGCGAGCTCCAGTTTATGGCTATGGCTACGGCTACGGGTACGTGCCCACCGACATTTGTATGCCTACTATTGGCCTCACCACCGCTACAGGTATTGGCATCACTAAACAAATCGCGGCCAAGGTGACATCTCTGCCCACTGATCCCGCTTGTTGACACTGGTTCTTTGGGTAGGGGTACTTGCCCCATTTTTGATGGCAGCCGCGTTTGCCGCACCGGCGGGTGCGCGCTTGTCTTTGATTTTGATCAAATTTCTAAACGGCCAGAATCAGCTAAAGGGCTGCGAAAGTTTTCTGACGGCAATCATCGCGACTGAATTTCGCTCGGGTATCGTTTGCTGCAAGCTCTGGAGGAAACGCCATGCCTCAGACGGACAATCTGATAGTGCTCGTTGCTGTCGGTGTTGGCCTCGCGGGTACAGTTGCGGTGTGGTTTCTTGGTCTCGCGATCGCAAACGGATTCGCTTTCCCCTGACAAGCAAGCAAACGGTTAGAAGCGCCTGCTTTCCAGATAGACGCGCGCCACGGCCCATAGGATCAAGGCGAGCAAAATGCCAATCGCGATGTAATCAGGAATTCTCATGGCCCCGTCCCCACGACGGCCCCGGAGAATACTAACTCGCAAATTATGACCTATTCCCGACATTGGCGCGAATTCTAAGGGCCCCACAAGGGGCCCTTTTCTTTGCCGCATCATTGCAGGCCGGAAAAATACGACGAGTTGTCTGCTGCAGCGAGGTCGCGCTCGTGCAACTTGGCAAGGTTATCCCAACCTTGCGCCGCGCGATCCAAAGCGTACTTGTCTTCCAGCTTACGGACCAGCTTCGCCAGCTCGCGGCATTCCCGAGCATGATTTCGGAATTCGGATATGGTGCGCATCGAATGATCTCCGCGCCCATCCCCAGCGGGCACCCTATCGAGCCATTGTCAACCTTTTATGATGGTCAAACTTTTATGATGGCGGCGCGTGAGAGATGGCGGAGGAGTGCTGCCTGCCGAGCGCGGCTGCTCTGCGCTGCGGCCGCCCCCGGCCACAAGACTTTCATGCCTCCGTCGCGGTCGCGCCATCCGCAGGTGCAATCTTAGCAACTGAAGGGCTCGGTGAGGGATGCATGAAAAGGAACCGAGATGATGATCGCGCCCCCGCGTCTCGCCCGGCCGAAGCCCATCAATTCGGACGAAAGTCGGCCGCAGCGGCCGAATTGCCCGCATTGCGGCAGCCCGTTGCTGGTGGCCGAGCAGTCACGCTTCAATCTCTCCGGCCGGATCGACCACTTCTGGGTCTGTGACCATTGCGGCACCGAGTTTGAGACTTCAATCGAAGTGACGCGTCAGGCGGTGGCGTGAGGTGATGTCCCTGCCGAGGGAGGGGCTACGATGAGCGGCTGCGGCCGGGGCGGCTAATGCTTTAGTTTAATCTCTGACCCATGAATTCACAGTAGCGAATTGTATTTACTGCGAAAATTTGGGATTCTGAGGACTTATCGCCGGCTATGGCAACGCGCCGCATAGGCAATAACAGCAGGAACTTCGGTGTTTGTGTTGTCATTGCCAGAGTGCGCATCCAGGGAGGATCAGATGCACCAAACGTTCAGTCGTCGGTCAGTATTGGGTTACGCGGCAGGCAGCGCCGCGGGCGCCGTCTTGTTGACCTCGGCCAAGCCAGGCCAGGCCGCGCCGATGAAGTTCAAAGCCGATATGAAAGGCGCGAGTGAAGTTCCGGCGGTCCAGACCGCCGGCAAAGGCACGGTCACCGCGACCTATGACCCGGCCACCAAAGTTCTGACTTGGGAGGGCAGTTTCTCCGGCCTGACCGGCCCGGCGACGGCTGCGCATTTCCATGGCCCCGCAGAAGTCGGCAAGAACGCCGCGCCGGAGATTTGGATCTCGGAAAAGGGCCAGAACCTGTCGAGCCCATTCAAGGGACAGGCCACGCTGACCGATGCCCAGGCCGACGATCTGCAAAAGGGCATGCTGTACGCCAACGTCCACACCGATGCGAACAAAGGCGGCGAGATCCGCGGCCAAGTCGTCAAAGGGTAACCACGTCAAGGCGTAAATTATTTTCGTAATCGCTGGCGTCGGTGTCAGCGGACTTACGTTATGCGCCGGCCCGGTCTATTCGGGCCGGCGATTTTTTTTGTTTATCGATCCGTCATCCTGAGGTGGCCGCGTGGCGGCCCTCGAAGGATGTACGGCCGAGGTGCCGAGGCTGTCACCCTTCGAGGCTCGCTTTGCTCGCACCTCAGGGTGACGGCTAATGCTGAAAACACTCACCCCAAATCCTGTTTCGCCGCCCATTGTTCTTCAATCTCGGCGCGATAATCGGCAAACCGGCGCCGCGCGATCGCCTCGCGCGCGCCGGCGGTCAGGTCCTGGTAGTAGAACAAGTTGACGATCGACAACAGCGTCCCGCCGAGAGTCTCGTTGGCCTTGAACAGGTGGTGCAGATAAGCGCGCGAAAAATCGCGCGCCGCGGGACAGCGGCTTTGCGGATCGAGCGGACGCGGATCGTCGGCGTGACGTGCGTTTTTGAGATTGATCGGGCCGAAGCGGGTGAAGGCGAGCCCATGGCGGCCGTTGCGCGTAGGCAGAACGCAATCGAACATATCCATGCCGCGGCCGATCGCATTGAGAATATCCGAAGGCATACCGACGCCCATCAGATAGCGCGGGCGCTCAGCCGGCAGTGCCGGCGCGGTGGCGGCGACCATGCGCAGCATGACCTCCTCGCTCTCGCCGACGGCAAGCCCGCCGATCGCGTAGCCGTCAAATCCGAGTTCAACCAGCGTGCCCGCGCTCGCCTCGCGCAGCCGCTCGTCGTCGCCGCCCTGCACGATGCCGAATAGAGCGCGGCCGGCCGGCGCTTTTTCGAAGGCCCGCTTGCAGCGCTCCGCCCAGCGCAGCGACAGCCTCATGGCGCGTTCGATATCGGCGCCTTCGGCCGGAAGCCGCACGCATTCGTCGAGCTGCATGGCGACGTCGGCGCCGAGCAGAATCTGCACCTCCACCGCGCGTTCGGGCGTCAACTCGACCATGGCGCCGTCAAGATGCGAACGGAAGGTCACGCCGGCCTCGGCTACTTTGCGCAACGGCGCCAGCGACATGACTTGGTAGCCGCCGGAATCGGTGAGGATCGGCAGCGGCCAGTGCATGAACTCATGCAGACCGCCGAGCGCCGCAACGCGCTCGGCCGTCGGCCGCAACATCAAGTGATACGTGTTGGCCAAGATGATGCCGGCGCCGGCCGCGCGCACCTCGTCGTGATGCACGCCCTTGATCGCCGCCTGCGTGCCGACCGGCATGAAGGCCGGCGTGCACACGATCCCGTGCGCGGTCGCGATTTCGCCGGCGCGCGCGGCGCCATCGGTCGCGATCAGCTTGAACGAAAATGCGTCGGACTTCTGCATCGAGACCTGGATTAGATGGCAAATCACGTAGCACGAAACAGCAGGCAAGCGTCGCCATAGGAATAGAAGCGGTAATTGCCGGCGATGGCGTGGTCATAGGCGCGGTGCATGACATCGAGACCGCAGAACGCGCACACCAGCATGAACAAGGTCGAACGCGGCAGATGAAAATTGGTCAGCATCGCGTCAACGGCGCGGAAGCGATAACCGGGCGTTATGAATAAAGCGGTCTCGCCGGACAACGGAGCGAGCGTGCCGTCATCGCCCGCCGCGCTTTCGAGGAGCCGGAGCGCGGTCGAGCCGACGGCGACGATCCGCCCGCCGGCACGCCGCGCCGCGTTCAAGGCTGCCGCGGTCTCGGCGCCCACCTCGCCCCATTCCGGATGCATCTTGTGGCCTTCGGTATCGTCCGTCTTGACCGGCAGGAAGGTGCCTGGACCGACATGCAGCGTCACGCGATGCAGCGCGATGCCGGTCTCCCGTAAAGCGTCGGTCAACGTTTGCGTGAAATGCAGCCCGGCCGTCGACGCAGCCACCGAGCCTTCGGCGTGCGCGAACATGGTCTGGTAATCGCTGCGGTCCTTCTCATCGACCGCGCGGCGGCTGGCGATATAAGGCGGCAACGGCATGTCGCCGCGCTCCTCCAGCGCCTGGTCGAGAACGGCATCGGTGAAAGCGAAGGCGAGCGTGATCTCGCCGGCCTCACCTTTGTCTTCGACCGTGGCATCGAGCTGTTCGAGGAAGCACACGCGGCCCTCGGCGCCAAAGCGCACGACATCGCCGGTCGCAAGCCGCTTCGCCGGTCTCACCAATGCCCGCCAGCGTGAGGCGTCGAGCCGCTTGATCAGCGTCGCCGCGATCGCCGGTTCGCGATCGCCGCGGCCGATGCGCCGGCCGTGCAAAGCGGCAGGCACAACTTTGGTGTCGTTGACGACCAGCGCATCGCCGCGGCGCAGGAGCGCCGGCAAATCGCGCATCGTCCGGTCTTCGAATTCGGCCGGCGCCTGCGGGCGCACGACGAGGCACCGCGCCGCATCCCGCGGCGCGATCGGGCGAAGCGCGATGCGCTCTTCGGGAAGCGCGAAGTCGAACAGATCGGTGCGCATGGCAAAACGAACTAAACTTCTAGAAAGCGAACGGCTTTCCCTCAACCATTCAGCTGCATTACAAGGGACATATCGCAACTGTCTGAACGGCAATCAATGTGACGGCCAATGTGACGCCCTTTGCGGTCATTCAGGTCAAGCCCGGAATCGGCGACGTCATCTGGCATTTGCCGTTCGTCCGCGCCATCGCGGCGGCCGCTCCGAATGGACAGGTGACGTTCTTCGCGCCGCCGACGAGCGCGGCGAAGGACTTGCTCGCCGCAGAGCCGCGCGGCCACGGTCTATTTTCAGCATGCCGGATCGGAATTACAGCGCGGCATCAACTTGATCCGGCTGGTCGCGCTGTTGCGCCGGCACCGCCTGCAATCGATTTGGATCCTCGACCGGACCATCCGGCCGGCGCTGGCCGCGGCGCTTGCCGGCATCCCGGAGCGGATTGGGCTGGGGCTTGGGCCGCAAAGCGCCTTCATCACCAATGACGGCATCGGCCAGGATCATTTTCACGATCACCCGATCGACTGGCTGCGCGCCTTGATGGCGGCGATGAAAGTGCCGCTCTCCTCCACCGAACCGGATTTGCAGATGCCCGCGCCGGTCCTGAGCTCGGTCGGGGAGAAGTTTGCGCAATTCGCCCGTCCCTGGATCGCGGTCGGGATCGGCGCCTCGCATCCCGACAAGGACTGGCCCGACGTCACCTGGCGCGAATTTCTGTGCGCGCTCCGCACGCCCGGCACCGTCTTTCTGGTCGGAGGGCCGGCCAACGACGCGCGGGCGGAAAAATTGGTCTTCGCTTCCGGTTCAAGTCAGATCGTCAATGCCTGCGATTTGCAATTGATCGAGGCGGCCGCGCTGTTGCGGCTTGCCGATCTGTTCGTCGGCCCGAGTTCGGGGCCGCTCAACCTCGCCGCCGCCGGAGGCACCGAAGCCTTCGGCCTGTTCGGCTCGACGCCGGTTTTGACCTATTCGAAATTCATCCACGCCATCACTCCGGATGGCGGCCCCCGCCCCGGCGGCATGGCGCGGATTGCGCCGGCGCAGGTGCTCGATCGGATCGCGCCTTACCTGTCGCGGCGGAAGGTGCAGGGACAAATCTCGGCCCTATAATGCCCGTCATTCCGGATTGGCGCGAAGCGCCAAGTCCGGAATCCATACTCCCTGCGCGGGGATTATGGATTCCGGGCTCCTCGCTTCGCTCGGCCCCGGAATGATGTGGTCGGAATGTGGACTCGCCGAGTTCGCTTCGCCTACTTCATATCCGCGGCGACCTGCGTATGGACGATCTTGTCGGGATTGGCCGGCGGCTCGCCGCGCTTGAGCTTGTCGACCACGTCCATGCCGCGCACCACCTCGCCGACCACGGTGTATTTGCCGTTGAGGAAGGAGCCGTCGGCAAACATGATGAAGAACTGGCTGTTGGCCGAATTCGGATCGGACGTGCGCGCCATGCCGACAATTCCGCGCGTGTAAGGCACGCTGGAGAACTCCGCCTTCAGCGCCGGATATTTCGAGCCGCCGGTGCCGTTGCCGTATTGGCCGTCGCCGGTCTGCGCCATGAAGCCAGCAATCACGCGATGGAACGGCACGTTGTCGTAAAAATGATCGCGCGCGAGTTGCTTGAGCCGCTGCGCATGATTGGGCGCGATATCGTTGCGCAATTTGATGATGATGCGTCCCTGCGTGGTGTCGAGGACGAGGGTGTTTTGCGGATCAAGCCCGGCCGGCAGTGGTTGGACCGGCTGGGCGGAGGCTGAAGCGGCGCACATGATGGCGAACAGTAGAGCAAGAACACGGGTCATGTCATCTCCCGGCGGTGAGGTTCAGTGGATGATGAATTTCAACAGAGGTCAGTGAGGCTCAGACCTTGGCGAATTTTTTCTTCAACCGCGCCGCGACCGGCGCCGGCACGAAGCTCGAAACGTCGCCGCCCATCCCGGCAATCTGCCGCACCAAAGTGGCGGTGATGGGGCGTACCGCCGGCGCGGCCGGCAAGAACACCGTCTGGATCTCCGGCGCCATCGCCGCATTCATGCCGGCCATCTGCATCTCGTAATCGAAATCGGTGGAGTCGCGCACACCGCGCACCAGCATGGTGGCGCCGGCGCGCTGAGCCGCGGTGACCACGAGGTCGGCAAAGGTGACGGCGGACAATTCACACCCCGCGGCGCGAGCGAGCGGCGCGCCGACTTCATTGATCATAGCCAGCCGTTCGTCGACCGAGAACAATGGCGTCTTGCCCGGATGAATGCCGATGGCAATGACCAGCCGATCGGCAAACCGCACGGCCTTGGCGACAACATCGACATGGCCGTTGGTGATGGGATCGAACGATCCGGCAAACAGTGCGATGCGCTGGCTGGTTCGCGGTGGAACGGCGGGCATGATTCGCGGTCTAGCCCGCGCACCGAGTCACCGCAAGGCTGACTGAAGAGCCGCACAACCGCCTCGCCAGCCGGCAAATCCACCCGCGGGCGACAGAGAAAAGGGCGGAACTTTAGTTTTTCCAACGACTTGGCGGAAACATCGGATTTGTGACTCACATCATCGAATTGTTCTGGCCTTTGCGCGAAACCCCCACACTCAAAAAGCAAGCCCCTCGGACCGCCAATGCGGTCTCAACAGGGCAGAACCAGGGACCAGGTGTCATGATCAAGACCGCTTATGCCGTCGCCGTCTCCGCGATCGCGGCGTCTTGTTTTCTGGCGTTCCCGAGTTTGTCCCCACAGGTCGGCGCCAGTGCGCCGATCGCCGGCGCCAAGGGTGATCGCGCCGACATCCGTCCGCTGGGTACCGAATGCGGCGAGAAGGCGTGGCCGTATTTCGACGCGGCGTGCACGCGCGACCCGCGCATTCCGCTCGCCCAGCCGCGCGACCTTCGGATGATTGCGGCAGACCGCGCCGATAATTCTGTCCGCTAGGCCCCGACAGGGCTGACACGTTCGGAGTTGCATCCCACTGCGGCGGAAGGCAGTCCCCTGCCTTTCGTCGAAAACCCATTTCGCGCATCATAGTCAACTTCGGCGGGGGCGGACCGGGAGCTCGCCATAATGCAGGCGCTGGCGAAAGCAATTGCGGCACGCTGTCTAACGATCTGGTTTCTGTTGCTTGCCGTCACGATCTCCGTGCTGACGAGCGCGCAGATCGCGGCCGGCGAAGAGGCCTATCCCAGTCGGCCGATCCGCCTGATCGTCCCCTTCCCGCCTGGCGGTCCGACCGACATCATGGGCCGGCTGATCAGTCAGGCGCTTTCGGACCAGCTCGGACAGCAAGTCTATGTCGACAACCGACCCGGCGCCGGCTCGACGCTTGCCGGCAAGATCGCCGCTAATGCCGAGCCCGACGGTTACACGCTCCTTCTTGGCAGCGCCGCCACGCTTGCCATCGGACCGACGCTCTATCGCGATGTCGAATACGATCCGAAACGCTTTGAGCCGGTCGCGATGGTCGCCGAGGTGCCTTACGTCATGGTGGCGAGCCCGAAGGCGCCAGTCGCGAGCTTCGCCGAACTGATTGCTTACGCCAAAGCGCATCCGGGTAAGCTCAATTTCGGGGTTCCGAACGGCGCGCCGCCGCACATGCTCGCCGCCTGGTTCAAGAGTTTGACCGATATCGATGTCGTGCTGGTGACCTATCGCGGCGGCGCCAATGTGCTGAGCGATCTCTTGGGCGGCCAGATCGATCTTGCGGTCGAGACTTGTTCGATCCTGTTGCCGCAACTGCGCGGCGGAAAATTGCGGCCGCTCGGAACGCCGTCGCCGAAGCGGCTCGACGTTCTGCCCGACGTGCCGACCATGGCGGAGAATGGCGTGCCGGGCTTCACCGCCAGTTCCTGGACCGGAATCGTCGCGCCGCCAGGCACGTCGAAACAGATCATCGGCAAGCTCAACCGCGCCACCAATGCCGCGCTCAAAGATCCGGCAACGCAAGCCAAGCTCAAGCCGCTCGAAGCCCAAGCCATGTTCGGCTCGCCGGCCGATTACGCCGCTTTCCTGGTGAGCGAACTGCCGAAATGGACCGCGATGGCGAAGCTGTCTGGCGCGGCGGCGGAGTGAAAGAGCGTTAACCGGCGCGGCTTGACCCCTTTTGCGCGCGCGTGTCTAACAGCGACAGGGATATGCGTGCGTTATGATCGTTCTGATCGACAATTACGACAGTTTCGCCTTCAACCTCGTGCACTATCTCGGCGAGCTCGGGGCGAAGGTCGACGTGCATCGCAACGACAAGGTGACGGCGGACGCCGTCGTCGCCGCCGAGCCGGACGCCATCGTGCTTTCGCCCGGCCCGTGCACGCCCAACGAAGCCGGCATCTGTCTCGATCTGATCGCCGCCGCCGCGCCGCGCATCCCGATCCTCGGCGTCTGCCTCGGCCATCAGGCGATCGGCCAGGCCTTCGGCGGCAAGGTCGTACGCGCGCCGGTCCCGGTTCACGGCAAGCTGTCGGAAATCAAGCACCGCGGCGGGAGCGTATTTCGCGGCATCAATGCGCCGTTCAAAGCGACGCGCTATCATTCGCTGGTGGTCGATCGCAAGACCATGCCGCGCGATCTCGATGTGACCGCCGAAACCGATGACGGTTTGGTGATGGGGCTTGCGCATAACCGCCTGCCGGTGCACGGCGTGCAATTCCACCCCGAAAGCATCGCCTCCGAGCACGGTCATTTGCTCCTGAAAAACTTTCTTGAAATCGCCGAAACATGGAATCGCGCGGCCGGACGGCGCGGCGCCAATGAAGTCGCGGCTCGCCCAGCGCGGGCGCGGGTCAATTGAGGTGCGCGCCGTGACGGTCGAGTTCAGGTCGCTCATCGCCAAGGTCGCAACCGGCGCCGCGCTCACACGCGACGAAGCCGCCGTCGCGTTTGAACAAATGATGTCGGGCGAAGCGACGCCGTCGCAAATGGGCGGCCTTCTTATGGCGTTGCGCGTGCGCGGCGAAAGCGTCGACGAGATCACCGGCGCGGTTAGCGTCATGCGCGCGAAAATGCTGCGCGTGCATGCGCCGCCAGACGCAATCGATGTCGTCGGCACCGGCGGCGACGCGTCGGGTTCGTTTAACATTTCCACTTGCGCTGCGCTGATTGTCGCGGGCGCCGGTGTTCCGGTGGCCAAGCACGGCAACCGCGCTTTGTCGTCGCGGTCGGGTGCGGCGGACGTGCTCTCCGCCTTGGGCGTGAACATCGAGCTTTCGCCCGAACAGATCGGGGTCTGCATTCGCGAGGCCGGCATCGGCTTCATGTTCGCGCCGGCGCATCATCCGGCGATGAAGAACGTCGCCGCTACCCGGGTCGAGCTCGGCACGCGCACGCTCTTCAACCTGCTCGGCCCCTTGTCCAATCCGGCGGGTGTGCGCCGCCAGATGATCGGCGTGTTTTCCAAACACTGGACCGAACCGCTGGCGCAGGTTTTGAAAAATCTCGGCGCCGAAAGCATCTGGATCGTCCATGGCTCCGACGGGCTCGACGAAATCACGACGTCAGGCCCGACCAGCGTCACCGCGCTGGAGAACGGCGCCATTCGCAATTTTCAGATTTCGCCGGAAGACGTCGGCCTGCCTAAGGTCAAGCCGGAGGCGTTGCGCGGCGGCGATGCGGCGGCGAATGCCAAGGCGATCGAAGACGTCTTGGAAGGCAAGAAAACGCCGCTCCGCGACGTCGCTTTATTGAACGCGGCTGCGGCCCTCGTCGTTGCCGGTAAGGCCAAGGAACTCAAGGCCGGGTTCGCACTTGCCGCCCACGCGGTCGATTCCGGCGAGGCCGAAGGCCGGCTCGATCGCCTGATCGTGGTGTCAAACGATGGCTGACATTTTGGAAAAGATCGTAGCCTATAAGCGCCAGGAGATCGCGGCGGCCAAGCGGACGCGCCCGCTCGCGTCGCTCGATCGCGAAGCCCAGGCGGCCGACGCGCCGCGCGGTTTTGCCAAGGCGATCGCGCAACGGCTCGCGGCAAAAGACTACGCGCTCATCGCCGAAATCAAAAAGGCAAGCCCGTCGAAGGGACTGATCCGCGACGACTTCGATCCCGTTGCTCTGGCGAAAGCCTATGCCGCCGGCGGCGCGACCTGCCTTTCGGTGCTGACCGACGGGCCGTCTTTTAACGGCGCGCTCGATCATCTGCGACAGGCGCGTGCGGCCTGCGCGTTGCCGGTGCTGCGCAAGGATTTCATGTACGATCCTTATCAGGTGACGGAAACGCGCGCTTATGGCGCCGATTGCATCCTGATCATCATGGCGGCGGTGGACGATGCCTGCGCCGCCGAACTCGAAGCCGCGGCGCAAGCGCTTGGCATGGACGCGCTTGTCGAAGTTCACGACGAAGACGAGCTCAATCGCGCGCTGCGGCTTACATCCAAGCTTATCGGCATCAATAATCGCGATCTGAAGACATTTAACACCACGCTTGCCACCAGCGAGCGGCTGGCGCGGCTCATTCCGCGCGATCGCATCGTGATCGGCGAAAGCGGAATCCTTACGCCGGACGATCTGGCGCGGCTCGCCAAAGCGGGGATCTCAACGTTCCTGGTCGGCGAGAGCCTGATGCGCCAAAGCGATGTGGCAGCCGCCACGCGCGCGCTCTTGGCGCGCCGTGCCGCGCTTACTCACTAAACGGATGCGGTGAACCATGCCGCGCCGGAAGAAGGAGCTCACCCACCTCACCAGCCGCGGCGAAGCGCGCATGGTGGACGTTTCGGGGAAAGCCGCGACTGAACGGGTAGCAGTCGCCGAAGGCCGCGTGATCATGACGCCGAAGACGCTGGCGCTGGTGCGCAAGGGCAATGCCAAGAAAGGCGACGTGCTCGGCACCGCTCGCATCGCCGGCATCCAGGCGGCCAAGCGCACGCACGAACTCATTCCGCTCTGTCATCCGCTGCCGATTGCGCAGGTCGAAGTCGAGCTCGCGCCCGATGCCGATCTGCCGGGCATTGTGGTGCGCGCGCGCGTCAAGGTCGCGGGCAAGACGGGAGTCGAAATGGAAGCGCTTACCGCGGTATCGGTGGCGTGCCTCACCGTCTATGACATGGTCAAAGCGGTCGAGCGCGGCATGCGCATCGAGGGCATCCGGCTCATCGAGAAGCGCGGCGGCCGCTCCGGCCATTACCAATTGCGGGAGTGATGCGGTGGCGCTGATCTCGGTAGCGGAAGCGCTCAATCACGTCTTGGCGCATGCCGCGCCGCTGCCGCCTGAACAGGCGCCGCTCGATGACGCGCTCGGCCGCGTGCTCGCCGCCGATCTCAAAGCGCTGCGCACCCAGCCGCCGGCCGACTTGTCGGCAATGGACGGCTATGCGGCGCGCGCGTCCGACGTGGCGAATGTCCCAGTGCAGCTGCGCGTGATCGGCGAAGTCGCCGCCGGCCGGCCGTTCACGACCGTGGTTGGCGCCGGCGAAGCGGCGCGGATTTTCACCGGCGGCGTCATGCCGGCCGGTGCCGATACCGTCGTCGTTCAGGAAATCACCGAGCGCAAGGGTGATGCCGTCGCGGTGTTGAAGCCGGTGAGCAAGGGCCGCCACATTCGTCGCCAAGGGCTCGACTTCAAGCGCGGCGACACGCTGTTCATGGCGGGTCACCGGCTGAGCGCGCGCGATCTGGCGCTGCTCGCCGGCATGAACCATCCGCTCTTGCCGCTGCATCGCCGCCCGAAAGTGGCGCTGTTCGCGACCGGCGACGAATTGGTGCCGCCCGGGCAGGAGCCCGGGCCGGGGCAGATCGTCTATTCCAACGGTTTTGCGCTCGCCGCGCTGGCCCGCCAGGAAGGCGCCATCGTCGTCGATCTCGGGCTGGTCAAGGACGAGCTCGAACCGACCGTGGCGGCTGTTCGCGCGGCGCGCAAAGGTGCGGCCGACATTCTGGTCACCACTGGCGGCGCCTCGGTCGGCGAATACGACCTGGTGCACAAGGCTTTTGCCGCCGAGGGCATGGACTTGTCGTTTTGGAAGGTCGCCATGCGGCCGGGCCGGCCGCTGATGCACGGCCGGCTTGGCGGCATGCAGGTGCTCGGCCTCCCCGGCAATCCC
>Ga0187801_10000160_pt1 | contig 15851 bp, 13 predicted proteins | sample NC_wetland_sal_i_10_FD_132465 | JGI IMG/M metagenome (GOLD analysis project Ga0187801, IMG submission 132465) | Wetland sediment microbial communities from Neuse River Estuary, North Carolina, USA - Control_1 | ecosystem: Environmental > Aquatic > Freshwater > Wetlands > Sediment | place: USA...
GGAATTCACATCGGTCTGCAAAATGTCCTTTGCATAAATGACGGCGGCGACCTTCAAGGCCGCGCGAGCAGCATTGCCGCGCCTCACTGTTGCACTGCCGGTCACGCTTGCGACTTGGCCGATCGAATTATCGGCGGTCGCCGGCGCGGGCTGGTTCGCCGGCGCAGTGCCTTGACCACGGCTCGCAAGCGGCCACAGCGCCGGAAAAGCCGCCGCGCCGCCGGTTAGCCATGCGATGAATTCGCGCCGCTTCATTGCCCCGCCCTTGCGAGCACGCATGGTAACGATCCAAAGCGGGGTCGCAATGCCCTCGTGCGATCACTGCAAATATGCGGCAAGCTCGCGCGCGCCGGGCTTTTTGATTTCTTCGTCCATGCGCGCGTCAGTGGCCCCGATTAGCTTCGCGACGACGTTGTTGCGCTGGGCCACCGGATTATCGGCATAACCGCTCAGCCGGAAAAAATTTGCGGTCGGCACCTGGTCGCGCCACGATGCCGGCATCGTCACCATGTCGAAACCGTTGCCGTCGCCAGTCAGGTTCATCATTTCGAGTTCGGCTGCGGTAAGCGTCCGCGAAAATCCCTTGCGGCGTGCGAACACGACCGAATCCAGAAGCTTTTGCGTCTGCAGCATCGGTCCAACATCGAGATCGAGATTAAGGGCGTGCACCCCAAGCCCTTTCGTCGTATTTGCCAAAATCTCGTGCTGACCCCACGCGTCCGGTACACTGCGTGCGAAGGCGACCATCCTGCGCAACACGCCGATCTTGCCGTCGAGCGGCTGATGCTCGGCGCCCGAGGTTATGGCGGATTTGCTCTCGAACTGCTTGATGAACTCGTCGCCTTTTTCGGCCAGAATTTCCACCGAATTAGTCGCCAACAATTGGTTGTAGCCGAGCGCGGTGGTGATGGCGCGACCGTGCTTGTTGTATTCGAGTCCGGCCTCGATGTCGTAACTGCCGTTTCCGGTCGCCTCGAAGCCGTAAATCCGGACGATCTGCTCCCGCGTCAAACCTGCTGCAAGCGCCACTTTGGCGTAGCCGCGTTTGAACTCGATCTCGCTCTGCGGAAACCGCGGGACGAATTTGAATTCCTGGCGAGCCGCCGCGACAAAATCGGCGACCACCGGCACATAGATTCGAGCCGGCGGGACTTCGGGCTTGAGCGGATTTCGCGGCTTTGGCGGGCCGGTATAGACCGGCGGCTGCGTCAGCACGTAATCGGAGATCGAAAGCGGCTCGCCACGCGCGCGCTTGGCATTGCGCAATTTTCGTTTTTCCGAAATCAGATCCCAGTACGCGCTCGATGCCGCGGTGAAGCTTTGCCAAGCCTTGTTGTATTCCTCGAGTGCCCGCCGATACTGCGCCATCGCCGCAGCGAGCTCTGGCGACAGCGCAACAGTCGACCCGGCATTTTGAGCGGCGGTGGGCGAAGCCCAGGGCGCCGCGAGCGCGATCGACAGGACCGCAGCCGGCAAATAACGCCATCCCGGATGTATGACGGCATTCACGATCTTATTCTCGCGCAGCGTCGGGGCTGCGATTCGACCCCGCACGATCTAATAACCGATTCTATGACGCGACGAGGGCGGCAAATATTTGCCGCCCTCGTCGATTCCGATCAAGCAAGGCTAAGAGCCGGATCCCCGGGTCTAGAATTTGATCATGTCGATGCTGGTCAGCGTAATCTTCGCCGACACTGCCAGCGCGTGCGTCAAAATATAAGCAACAGCCTGCTCGTCATAAGCAATTTGGCCGTCGCCGGACATGCCATCCACCGGAACGATCACGTTGAAACCGCGAAGCGCCGCCGCGCTAGCAGTGTAGAGCACAGCACCATGGACTGCCGTCCCGACGGTGATAACGTTGGTAATGCCTTTTTCCTTTAACATCTTCTCAAGGCCAGTATCTTTGTCTCCAAGCATAAATTTGTCTACCGACGCCACCACCACGGGTTCATTGCCCTTAGGAGCAACCGCTGGAAGGGTATCAGCAATCGGAACCGGCGGCACTGTAGTAGAGATCAACATCACGCCTTGGGCGCGCGCCGCGGCGATCAGCTTCTCGATTTTAGGAATGGAAGCGACGCAGCGGGGTCGCCTATCGCTGTTGCAGGTCTGTTTGACAAAATCCATTACCATAATGGCAGTAGTTTTCGGGTCGAGCGTCACGGGCTTGAGTTCCGGCGCTGGCGGTGGTTTGACGCTCGACCACTCCTGGATAATGGTTTGGGCGGGCGCGGGCGCGGCGTAAACCAATGCAATTCCAAGCGCGGCAACCGCCAATAAGCCGTGAATACGGAACATAACTTCCTCCGAGTGGTTTCTTTCGCCCCAAAGGGACCAGCAACTGCGCGCACCGTCAAGCACGAGACTGCGAAATGAATGCGGCTCACAACTGCAGAAAGCGCTGATCCCATTTCGCCCGAAGCCACTAGGCGGCTACCGAGAGGCTCTTTAATATCGGTCGGCCACCGTCCTGCACGACCTCAAGCAGGGCATAAGCAATTAAACCATACCGCCGGGAGGACCATATGGGTCGTTTGGCATGGACTACCATGGCCCTAGGAGTTGCCGTACTGTTTGGAAGCGTCGTTCATGCGCAGCAACAGCCCTCCTCGCCACCGCCACCGCCGCCCGCTTATGGCACGCCAATTACACTCGAGCAGGCAAGAGCGGCGATTGTCGCCGGTGAAGCGGAAAGCAAGAAAAATGGTTGGAACCATGTTTTTGCCGTTGTCGATGGCGGCGGCACTCTTATCGCGTTTGAGAAAGCCGATCTCGCTAGCAACTCTTCTAGCGAAATAGCGCAAGCGAAAGCGAGGACGGCCGCCACGTTCCGAGTGCCTACGAAAGCTTACCAGGATCGTCTCTCGTCGGGCGAAACGTTCATATTGGGATTACCTGGCGTGGTACCGGCCGCCGGAGGCGTGCCGATTGTCGTCGGCGGCAAAGTCATCGGCGCGATCGGCGTAAGCGGCGCAACACCGTTGCAAGATCACCAGTCCGCGGAGGCCGGTGCTGCGGCCGTGAAGTGACACAGCGAAGTTGAAACTCGTTTTCGACCAAAAGATAAAGAGGCCGCCTCAATTGGCGGCCTCCCAAATGCGGCACCGTCATGCGCTTTAGAACTTAATCATATCGATGCTGGTCAGCGTGACTTTGTAAACGATCGAACTTGTCAAAATGTGCGCTGTTGCTTGCTCCTCATAAGCGTTGTTACCCGACATTCCATCAACCGGCACGATCACGTTAAAACCACGAAACGCTGCGCCGACCGATGTAAATAGAACGCCATTGTGCGCAACCGTGCCAACCGGAACGATGGTCGTAATCCCTTTATCCTTTAACATCTTTTGGAGACCGGTATCCTTCTCGCCGTTGATGAACTTGTCGACAAACGATGTCACAACCGGCTCGTTTCCCTTCGGGGCAACCGCCGGAAGGTTATCACTGATAACCGGATTGGGGAACGTCGCCGGCGACGGACTAGGAAACAGAGTGTAGATCACGGTGGCGCCGCTCGCGCGTGCGGCGGCGAGTAATTTTTCAATCTTCGGAATGGAGGCGACGCAACGCGGACGTCGCTGGTCGTTGCAAGTCTGCTTGATCAGGTCGATCACAAGCACTGCGGTGGTCTTCGGATCAAGGGTAACACTCTTCAATTCCGGCGGCGGTGGCGCCTTTACGTTTGACCATTCGTCGATGATGGTTGCAGCCAATGCAGGCGCGGTAGAAACCAGGGCAATGGCAAGCGCAAATGCTGCGTACACACGCGGCAATTCCCTCCCCTTAATTGGCAGCACTGCGTGCGCTGCCTTGCTTCATCTTACATTTTCATTTCGAGAAAAAGAAGCCGCCGCCATTGGTGTAGCGAGCGCCACTGGGACCGGGCGCGAATTGCGTGGATCGAAACGTTCCGTCAACTATGGAGGCAAAAATTTCAATAGGCGAATGTACGGCCGGTGCGATGCGGCTTTCACGGCCGGGGAGCGCCGCAAAAAAACGAACGGCCTTAGCCCGAGGGAGAGAGCTAAGGCCGTTCTGATGCCGGTTGGTGCCCCATCAAATGCCCCACCCCGACACTGCGGGCAGTATGCCGAACCGAAGTTGACCGATCGTTGACGCAAGGCGAGTGCAGCTAAAGCGAAATAATTTTAGGTTCGCTCGGTATTTCGCTTTAGCTTGTTGTTTGAGCATGATCTTTTCCGAAAACCGGCGTCCACTTTTCGGGATCATGCTTCGACCCTCGGCCCATTGCCACGCCGCACGTGGTAAACAAGTTCTTTAGATGAGACACCTTGCCGACGTGCGGCCACGATCGACGGCACCAAGTTTCGGCGTTACGGCGTTTGCGTCGCGCGCGACAGGTTCTTGGCCGCGAGATCGGCAAGATAGCGGCGCCAATTTTCCTCGTGGTCGCGGCCGAGCTCGAACAAATAGTCCCAGCTGAAAATTCCGGTCGAGTGCATGTCGTCGAATACCAGCCGGACCGCGTAATTACCGATCGGATGCAGCTCCAGAATCTCGACATTCTGCTTTCCGGCAACCGTCCGCCGTTCACTCGGGGAATGACCCTGGACTTCGGCGCTCGGGCTGCATACGCGAAGGTATTCGGCCGGCAGATCGAACTCCTCGCCATCATCGAAGGCGACCGTCAACATCTTCCGATCCTTGCGCAGGCGCAACTCAGTCGGCCAAGGACGCGACGAAGAATTCATCGTGGACCTCGCAACACCGCCTCACCGCTTTCGAAACACAAAACGCGACACGGGGATCAGTCGAGCGTGATGTGTCCGTCGTCGATCACTTTCTTCCATTTCTCATATTCGGATTTGGTGAAGGCGGCGCCTTCGGGGAGTGTCGTCCCGCGCGGCGTCAGGCCGAAGGTCGCGAATGAGGCCTTGAGTTGCTCATCCTTGAGCGCTTTGGCGATCCCGCTGTTGAGCTTGGCGAGCACGTCGGGCGGCACCGTCGCGGGCGTATAGATGCCGAGCCACAGGTCGACCGCATAACCCGGCAGGCCCGCTTCGGCGACGGTCGGAAGATCGGGATAGACCGGCGAGCGCTCGCTTCCAGTGGTCGCGAGGGCGACGACGCTGCCTTTGCTGGTGAACGGCAAGGCGCCGGCGATGCTGGAAAACAGCATCTGCACTTTGCCGCTGACCAGATCGATATAAGACGGCCCGACACCTTTATACGGCACATGAACCGCTTCGATGCCGCTGCGCTGCGCCCACATCGCGGCGGCAAGATGCGGCGTCGTGCCGACGCCGGCAGACGCGTAATTGAGCTTGCCGGGATTCGCTTTGCCGTAGGCGACGAGCTCCGCATAGGTTTTGATGCCGAGCTGCGGCGCGACGACGAGGACTTCGGGCGAGGAATTGACGATCGAGACCGTCACCAGCTCCTTGAAAATGTCGTAAGGCATCGACTTCTGCATGATCGGATTGATGACGTATGCAGGGTCCATGATGACCAGGTCGTAGCCGTCCGGCGCCGAATGCGCGACATATTCGACCCCGACAATGCCGCCGGCGCCCGGACGATTCTCAGCCACAACCGTTTGTCCTAAAACCTCGCCGAGCTTCTGCGCCACGACGCGTCCGGCAAAATCAACGATCCCGCCCGGAGCGTAGGGCATGATCAAGTGAATGGGCCGCGACGGAAACGTCTCGGCGCGCACGGACGCGGCAAATGAAAAGAGCAATGCAGCCCAGAGCAGCAGGCACACTAGCGATCTCAAGCGAGTCATTAGCGTCTCCTCAATCGGAAGCGAGTTTGCTCTCCCGAACGGAAAGCGTCAAAAGCTTATCCTGTCGCACCCCTCGACCGGGTCCGCGCGTGCGCGATCAGTTCGACAAGCTTGGACGGCGTGATTGGCATCTGCGCTATGCGGACATCGAATGGTGACAACGCGTCCTCAACCGCGGATATGATCGCGGCGGCGGCCGGAATGACGCCGACTTCGCCGACGCCTTTTACGCCGAGCGGATTATGCGGCGACGGCGATTCCTTGTAGAGCGTTTGCAGGTTCGGCATGTCTGCCGCTGTCGGTAAAAGGTAATCGGCAAAGGTCGTCGTAATTGGCTGACCGGCCTCGTCATAGCCCATCCATTCGAATATTGCATTGCCGATACCGTGGGCGACGCCGCCGTGAACCTGGCCGTCGACGATCATCGGATTGATCAGCCGGCCGGCATCTTGCATCGCGAGATAGCGGAGAATGCGCACGCCGCCGGTTTCGACGTCGACCTCCACTTCGGCCACATGGCAAGCATTCGAGTAGGCAAGCTGGTCGACACGAAATGTAGCGCTGGATTCGAGCCCCGGCTCGATATCCTTGGGAAATGGATAGCCGGGCGCACCTTTAAGAACGCGCGCCAAGTCGCCAAGCTTCACGGCAAGCTGCGGCGCGCCGACAACGCGGACCTCGCCGTTGGCGATCTCAAGGTCCTCCTCGGCGGCCTCGAGCATATGACTGGCGAGTTTGCGCGCTTTGGCTGCGACCGCGGCGGCGGCAATCTTCACCGAAGAGCCCGCCGTGACCGTCTGCCGGCTGGCGAAACCGCCGAGGCCGAGCGGCGCCGCCGCCGTATCGCCGGCGATCACCGTCACGTCCTGCGCGCGCACACCGAAGACGTCGGCGCAGATTTGCGCGAGCGCGGTGCAAAGTCCCTGCCCCATCGACGCTGCACCGGTTGAGACCGTGATCTGCCCGGTCGGCGAGACGCGGACATTGCCGAACTCGAACGGGCCGCGCCCGGTTCCTTTGATGCCATGCGCCAGCCCGATGCCGATGTAACGGCCTTGCGCGCGCGCGGCAGCTTGACGGCGCGGAAAATCCTGCCATTGCGCGGCGCGAACAATTTCGGCTTGGCAGCCGGGATAATCGCCGCTGTCGTATTGCATCTGCTCGCCAGCGCGCGATTTCAACGGTTTCAGATAGGGCATCTTTTCCGCCGGGATCAAATTGCGGCGGCGCAACTCCGCGCGATCGAGCCGCAACGCCTGTGCCAGGCGATCCAGCATGCGTTCCATTGCAAAGGCCGCCTGCGGATAGCCGGCGCCGCGCACCGAAGAGACCGGCGCTTTGTTGGTGTGCACAGCGGCAACGTCGATCGCCAAGGCCGGGACGACATACGGGCCGGTCAAAGTGGTCGCTGAATTGTAGGGAATATTCACGTCTTGGAGCGCATAGGCCCCGACATCATGAATGAGCCGGCCGCGGACGCCGCGCACGCGCCCGTCGCCGTCGGCGGCAAGCGCGATCGTCCAATATTGGTCGCGCTCTTGCGCCGCGTTGGTGAAATGCTCGCGGCGGTCCTCGATCCATTTGATCGAGCGGCGCAGCAAAGTCGCAGCGGCGACGACCGCGACATCCTCGGGATAGACGCACAGCTTCGGTCCGAAACCGCCACCGACATCGGGCGTCGCCACGCGCAGGCGGCTTTCATCGAGCGCAATATAGTCGGCCAAAGCGGTGCACAGATCGTGCGGCTTCTGGGTCGAAGCCCAAACCAGCGTTTCGCGATCGAAAATCTCGGCGAGAATACCACGGCCTTCCATGGAATGCGCCGCACCGCGATGCACCCACAGTTCTTCGCGCACGACGTGCGCTGCTTTCGCGAAGGCGGTCTCGATGTGGCCGTAGCCGACCTTGTATGAAATCACGCGGTTCGAGCGTAGTTCGCGCCGTACTGGCGGCGCTCCCTCGGTGCGGCAATCGATCGCCGCGGCAAGCACCTCATAATCGACTTCGATCAGCGCAGCGGCGTCTTCCGCGACGTAGCGGTCGGTGGCGATCACAATGGCCACCGGCTCGCCGACAAAACAGACTTCGCCGTCGGCCAGCGCGAACGGCCAACTCTGCGCCAGATTGGCGCCGGAATTGGAAACGCGGTTCATGCGGCGCTGCTTCATCACCGGTGCAAGATCGTCGAGCGTGAGCACCGCGACGACGCCCGGCACGGCGCGCGCCGCATTCAGATCAATGCCGCGAACCAAAGCATGTGGATGCTGGCTGCGCGCGAACGCCGCGGCCAAAACGCCCGCGGCCGGAATGTCATCGACAAAGCGGCCTCCGCCTGTCACCAACGCCTGGTCTTCGAGGCGAAGAACGCGCGCGCCAATCGTGCTCACGCTCACTGGCCGGCGCTCGATATCGCCTTGGCCGCCCGACTGAGGACGTCTTTAGGCGTGGCGTAGACCTCGGCGAGCAAGCTGTCGATTGTCGCCGCGCTCACCGGATGGATTTCAAAATTCAGCTTCTGCGCCTCGGCCAGAAAATCGGCGTCACGCATCGTGGCATCGAAAGCCGCGATCAGCGCGGATTTGCGGTCTGCGGCAAGCTCGGGCGGCGCAGCGAATGGCCGCGCCATGGCCTGGCTGGCCAGCAATAGCCTGATGATCTGCAGCTGCTCGGGATTGCTCACGAGATCGGTCGCGAGCGGCACCGCGGCTATCTCGGGCTCTTTTTTAAGCGCCGCTTGCACGATGATATTGGCGGAGTGGCCGGTCAACCATTCCGCATGCCGCGTCTTGATCGTGCTCCATGATAGTCCGCAGAGGCCGTCGACTTCGCCACGCTCCATGGCCAGGACGACGTCATTGGTGCCTGGATAACCGCTGACAAGTTGTACCTTGGCGCCGAACACGTTTTTGTACAGCAGCGCCCAAATATCTGGATCGGCGTCAGCGCCGAGACCGCCGAGCTTCGACGGTTTACTGAGAAAATCGCTCCAGGTCTTGATCGGCGAAGAATTCCAGGTGACGCATGTGGTGTCGTCGTCGGTCATGCTGCCGAGCCAAGTGAATTTCCGGCTGTCGAATTCGGCCTGGCCAAGGAGTGGCGCGATTGCCATGCTGCGCGAGAACGTGCCCAGCACCGAGCCGTCCTTCGGCGCCACCGAAAAAAGATAATTGGCGGCGCGCAAACTGCCGGCGCCGGTCATCTGCTGCGGCACGATCGAAGGCTCACCTGGAATGTGCCTGCCGATATAGTGCGCCAAGAGCCGTGCATAAGCATCGTAACCGCCGCCGACGCTGTAGCCGATGATCATCGAAATGCTGCGGCTCTTGTAGAAATCCGCCACGCTGTCCGCCCGCGCGACGCTCGCCGACGCCGCAAACGCAGCGACGATCAGGAGCGATTTTCCACTAATGCCGAGCTTGTGCATGCAGGTGGGCTGCTATCCCGAACCGCTATAACCGACCGACCCCGACCATGTCCGGCGCGCCGATCTTGTCCCAAATCCAGTGCGCGCAGCCGAATAAGCGATCGTCGTCATAGCGCTGCGCGACCAATTGAATGCCGACTGGCAGATTGTTCGGCCCGCGATGGGTCGGCAGTGTCATGGTCGGCGTGTGCAAAGCGGTCCACATCGCCTGCATGCTCGGATCGCCGGTTGCAGCGAGGCCCTTCGGCGCTTCGCCGGGCACGCAGGGCGCCAGCAACACGTCGATGCCGTCGAAAACTTCCGACAATAGCGCGCGGCATTGTTCGACGCGCTGCCAAGCGGCGACGTATTCCGCGCGCGACGTCTTTAGCCCGCTTTCGATGTAGCGCCGCATCTGCGGCGACAGGGCCGCGCGATGATTGTCCCATTCGAACGCCATGCACGCGGCACGCTCGAAGTGATTGATCGTGCCGCGCGCGATCGCGGGCAGGCCGGCGAAAGCGTCGGGTAAATTGACGTCGCGAACCACGGCGCCGACCTTGCTCAGTGCCTGGGCGGCGCTTTCGACCGCGACCTTTGTTTCAGGTTGCGCTTTGTCCCAGAGCTCGGTGCGGCAGAGCCCGATGCGCGGTGCCGCGCTCACGCTGCACAGCGGTTGTGGCTCGTCCATTCGCAATATGGCGGTGAGGAGTGCGACGTCCTCGATCGAGCGGGCGATCCATCCGATCGTGTCGATGCTTTCGGCCGCAGGCTTCAGCCCCGCTTTGTTGAACGAGTTGTAGGTCGGCTTATAGCCGAACACGCCGCAGAACGAGGACGGCCGCAGCACCGAACCGCCGGTCTGTGTGCCGAGCGCGGCCGGGACCATGAAATCGGCCACCACCGCCGCCGACCCGCTCGACGAGCCGCCTGGCGTATGCGCGGCATTATGCGGGTTTGTGGTCGCGGCCGGCGCCATGCCGGCAAGTTCGCAGGTCGCGGTCTTGCCGAGGATCACGGCGCCGGCGCGGCGCAACAGCGCAACGCAAGCGGCGTCCGCCGTCGGCCGATAGCCGCGATAGATCGGCGAACCCATTTCGGTCGGCATATCGAACGTATCGATGACGTCCTTGACCCCGATCGGCACGCCGTGCAGCGGGCCGCGGCGCGGTTCGCGATCGAGAGCATGCGCCTGGGCGAGCGCCAATTCCGGATTGAAATTCACCCAGGCTTTGACGGTCGCCTCGCGCGCGGCAATGCGTTCGATGCAATCGCGCGTGACGGCTTCGCAAGTGATCTCGCCCGCGGCGATCTTCGCCACGATTTCGGTGACACCTACTTCGTTGAGCCCCCGCCTAACCTTTACGTCCATTGCTGGTGCTCAATTCTTGCCAGCCCGCCCGGCGGCGGTGCCGGCGATCTTGCCGAACACGGTGCCCGACATGAGCCCCGAGCCGCCGGGATAATTGAAATAGAACAAGCCGCCGACCAATTCGCCGGCGGCGTAGAGGCCGCGGATCGGCTGATAGTCGGTGTTGAGCACTTCGGCATCGGTGTTGATGCGCAACCCGCCGAAAGTGAAAGTTACGCCGCAGGTCACGGCATAGCCTTCGAACGGCGGCGCATCGATCGTGTTCGCCCAATTGCTCTTATTGATGGCGAGGCCCTGCGTGCAACGTCCATCCTTGATGTTGGGATTGAACGGCACGTCGGTTTTCACCGTCGCATTCCATTCTTTGATCGTTTTGAGGAATTCCGCCGCGTTCACCCCTTCGAGCTTCTGGGCGAATTCTTCGATCGTATTGGCCGTGACTTTCGTGATCTGCCGAATGCGGTATTCGTCGCGCTGCAGGTGTTTCACTTTCTGATCGAAAATCTGCCAAGCGAACTGGCCGGGCTGTTCCAGAACGACGCGGCCGTATTTGGCGTAAGTGTAATTGCGGAAGTCGGAGCCTTCGTCGATGAAGCGCTTGCCGTGCGCATTGATCATGATCGAGAACGGATACGAATGTTTCTGAAATTGATCGCCGACCGCAAGGTCGCCGAACTCCGGCGCATTCATCTCCCATTGCACGGCATGGCAGCCTGACCAGTTGCCGCGCGGCGCGGCGCCGATATCAAGCGCCATGCGAATGCCGTCGCCGGTGTTATAACGGGACCCGCGCACTTTCGCGAGATCCCAACCGGGCCCGAGATACCGCGTGCGCCATTCCGGATTGGCTTCAAAGCCACCGCAAGCAAGCACGACCGATCTGGCACGCAGCTCGCGGACTTCGCCGCGCTCGCGCGCGCGGATGCCTTCGACACGGTTGCCGTCGAACAACAGATCGACACCGCGGGTCGCATAGCGAATCTCAATGCCGCGCTTTTTCGCCGCTTCGGTGAGCATCGCGATCAGGCCCGGGCCGCCGCCGACCGATTCGACCGTCAGGCCGCCCCAAAACTTGAACTTGCCCTCGACCTTGAACGCCTGCCGCCCATAGATCGGAATGAGGCGTACACCTTTGTCCCGCATCCAGTTGAGCGAGTCGAAACTTTTGGTGACCAGAAGCTCGACCAGATCGGGATCGGAATGATGTTGCGTCACGCGCGCCATGTCGTCGAAGAACTGATCGGCGGTGTAAGTGCCGAAGTCGGTGGTTTCGATCTCCGCGGGCGTAAGGTCGGGGACGAGCGTCTTGATGTCGTCGACGCCGTTATAGACGACCCGGATCGAGCCGGCGGTGAAACGGCTGTTGCCGCCGGATTCGTCTTCCGGCGCCGCTTCCAGCATCGCCACTTTGGCGCCCTGTTCATGCGCCGCCAGCGCCGCGCAAAACGCCGCATTGCCGGCGCCGACGACGATTACATCCGCGACTTGCGTTGTCATTCGCGATTACTCCGCCGCCTGCGCGGCGCCGCCATGCGCTTTCGACCAGGCCGCGGGGTCTTTCATGAACTTTTCGACTTCCCGGAGCTTGCCTTTGTCGAAGGTGCCGCTCTTCTTGGCCGCCTCCAAAACGTCCCACCAGGTTGCGAGCGCGTGCAGCGTCACGCCAAGCTCGCGCATGATCTGCTTTCCCTCAGGAAAGATATCGTAGAAGAAAAATACGAAGACATGCTCGACGACCGCGCCGGCCTCGCGCAGCGCCTTGCAAAAGTTCACCTTGCTGCGGCCGTCGGTGGTCATGTCCTCGACCAAGAGCACGCGGTCGCCGGGCTCGATATGGCCTTCGATCTGCGCATTGCGGCCGAACCCTTTCGGCTTCTTGCGCACATATTGCATCGGCAGCATCAGGCAGTCCGCCATCCAGGCCGCGAACGGAATTCCCGCGGTCTCGCCGCCGGCCACGGCGTCGAACTGCTCAAAGCCGACCTCGCGCATCAGCGTCGCCACGCCGAAATCGACCAGCTGCTGGCGCACGCGCGGAAAGGAGATCAGGCGCCGGCAGTCGGTATAGACCGGGCTCGCCCAGCCGGACGTGTAGATGAAAGGCTTGTCGGCCATGAAGCGAACTGCGTCCACTTCGAGCAGCATCTTGGCCGTCAGCTCGGCGACGACCGCTTTGTCGGCGAAACAGGTCATAGTGATATTTCCGTGCTCTGCGTCATTCCGGGGCCGAGCCAACGGGTCCGGCCCGAAGCGGCCGGCCCGATGGCAAGCTCCGCGAGGAGCCTTGAATCCATAACCACTGTCCGTGAATATAGATTCCGGGTTCGCCACTTCGTGGCGCCCCGGAATGACCCCATAGAATACTGTCTCAACTCACTATCTTCCAGGCGATGGTCTCGCCGCCGCGGTAGATCAGTGCGCGCTCGTCGGGCCCCGCGACCTTGACCTCTTCCGGCGCCGTCCACGGCGTCTTTTCCAAAGTGATGGTCTCGTCATTGGGCGGCATCCGATAATGCTTGGCGCCGTTGAGCGAGGCAAAGGCTTCCAGTTTGCCGAGCGCGCCTTCCTCCTCGAAGACTTGCGCGTAGGTCTCGATGGCAACCGGCGCGTTGAACATGCCGGGAATGCCGCTGACCGAAACCTTCTTGGCATAAGGATGCGGCGCCGAGTCGGTACCGAGGAAATAGCACGGCTTGCCCGAAGTCGCCGCTTGCCGCAGCGCCGTCTTGTCGCGCCCAGTTTTGATCACCGGCATCACATACATGTACGGCTTCAAGCCGTGGCCAAGCCAGTCGGTGCGCGTGAGCATCATATGGTACGGCGTGATCGTGCCGCCGAGCTGCGGCGCCGCGCCGGCGACGAAATCGACCCCTTCCTTCGACGACAGGTGCTCAAGCGTCATTCGCAGCCCCGGAAATTGCTTGAGCCATTTCGACAATAGGCGATCGATGAACACCGCCTCGCGATCGAATATGTCAACGTCCGGCGCGACATATTCGCCGTGCATGAGAAACGGCATGCCGATCTTTTCCATGCGCTCCAGCACGCGCGGGATCTTGGCATAGTCGGTGACGCCGAATGCGGAATTGGTCGTGGCATGCGCGGGATAAAGTTTCACGGCAGTGAATAATCCGTCGCGAAAGCCGCGTTCGACATCGTCCGGATCGGTGTCGTCGGTCAAATAGCACGTGATCAGCGGCTTGAACTTGAAGCCCGGCGGCAGCGCCGCCATGACGCGCTCGCGATAGGCCTTGGCGTCCGTCGTGGTGCGCACCGGTGGCACCAGATTCGGCATCAAGATCGCGCGGCCGAAATTTTTGGCCGTGAACGGCAATACGGCTTTGAGCATTTCGCCATCGCGAACATGCAGGTGCCAGTCATCCGGCTTGCGGATCGTGATGCGTGTGGTCATCGCAAAGAAGCCTATCCGATCGGCGCCGCGGCCGCAGCGAATGTCTCCATCGGCGGCTCATCGATCATGGCGCCGGTGAGATCGGCGACGCGGGCAAAGCCGCGCTTGGCGCACCATTGCTCGAGGCCCTCGATGATCGCGATCATTCCCGTGGGATTGCGGAAAGTCAGATAGCCGATCATCACCGCGGTGGCACCGGCCAGCATGTATTCAACAACATCCTCGACTTTGACGATGCCGCCGCAGCCGATGATCGGGATCTTCACCGCCTTGGCGCACTGATAGACCATGCGGACGATGATCGGCTTTATGCCCGGGCCGGACAGCCCGCCGAATTTATTGCCGATCGCGGGCCGGAACGTGTCGGTATTGATCTTCAGCCCCAGAATTGTGTTCGACACGACCAGCGCATCGGCGCCGGCACGCTCGGCGGCCTTGGCGACGGCGACGACATCGCCGGCATTGGGGGACAATTTCACCCACATCGGCTTGTCGGTCGTGGCGCGGATGAGCTTGACGACATTATACGTGTGCTCTTCGTGCAGGGCGAAGTTGCCGCCTTTGGGATCGCGCGTCGGACAGGAAATATTGACTTCAAGCACGTCGATCGCCGACTTGGCTACATCGCGCGCCATCGCTTCGAAATCCTCGATCGTGGTCGCCGAGATCGAGCCAACGAGCGGCGGCGTGAAGCGTTTGTAGTCCGGGACCTGGTGTTCCAGGAAATAATCGATGCCCTTGGTCGGCAGGCCGATCGAATTGATCATGCCGCCTTCGACTTCGGCGGCGCGCGGCGGCGGATTGCCGGCGCGAAATTCCCGCGACACGGTTTTTGCCACCAGCGCGCCGAGCCGGTTGAGATCCATCACCTGGGCGAGATCGGTCGAGAAGCAGCCCGACGCCGGCATTACCGGATTCTTCAGCGTCACCGCGCCGATCTTGACGCTCATATCTACCATCCGACCGCCTCCTGCAGATCGAAGACCGGTCCGTCGATGCAGACCCGGCGCAGCTCCTGCTTGCCGTTCACTTCGAAAGTGCGAACACAGACGTAACAGGGACCAAGCCCGCAAGCCATCACCTGCTCCATCGCCACCTGGCCGGGAATATTGTGCGCCTTGCCGAGCCGCTTCATCAACTGGAACAGCCGGTTCGAGCCGCAGGTGAAGAAGGCGTCGGCGCGGTTCTTCGCGATCAGGTCTTGCAGAATGCGCTCGACGTTCTCGACCGCGCTCGTTCCATCCGTATCAAGCACGCTCAGCACCTCGCCGGCCTCGCGGAACAAAGCGTCCGCCATGACGAAATCGGGATTGCGAGCCGACAAGATCGCGGTGACGCCGACATGGCGATCGCGCGCCAATTGCGAAATCGGGCCGAGCGTGGCGATGCCGACGCCGCGGCCGAGCACCACGATGTGCCGCCAGGCCGGATCGAACTTAAAGCCGACACCGAGCGGGCCGACCATGTTGAGGTCGTCGCCCTTGCGCAGCGTCGCCAACCCGCGGGTGCCGCGGCCGACGCATTTGTACAGAAACTCGATCCGGCCGCGCGGGCGGTCGATGCGATAAACGCTCTGCGGGCGGCGGAAGAACAGTGCGCCGACATCGGGCGACGGGCACAACAGATTGAAGAACTGGCCGGGCGTGACGGAGAGCGCCTTGGGCGAAGCCTCGACGACGAGGTGCTTGTATTCGGCGTTCACCCAGTCGTGCGACAGAACCGGACACAGCGATTCCTCGGCTGGAATGCGCGCGGCCGCGCTCTCGCCGACGACGGCGTTTTTGCCAACGACGTTGGGCGCGGAGGCAAACGGTTCACCATTCATCGCAAATCCTCGGATCGACGTTCATCGTTATTGGCGCATCGTTATTGGCATTCGTCAGCGAAGCCGGGCGCAACCGCACGACACAGA
>Ga0187801_10000161_pt1 | contig 15848 bp, 11 predicted proteins | sample NC_wetland_sal_i_10_FD_132465 | JGI IMG/M metagenome (GOLD analysis project Ga0187801, IMG submission 132465) | Wetland sediment microbial communities from Neuse River Estuary, North Carolina, USA - Control_1 | ecosystem: Environmental > Aquatic > Freshwater > Wetlands > Sediment | place: USA...
AGCGGATTAACACCGCATCGCCTTCCACGGACGTGCTGATCGTCAATCGTTTTGTTTCTTTCGTCGCCATCGCGCGGAGGCTGTTGAGCGACAAATTCAGGAATACTTGCGCCAGGCCATAACGGTCCGCGAGTGCCAACGGCAGCGGGTCTTGCAAACGCCAGACCACCTCGATTCCGGCCTCGCGGTACGACGGCTCGAGCAGCACACGCAACTCGTCGAGCACACTGGACAATTCGATGACCTCCAAGTGCTGATTCACGCCGGGCCTCAGTTCCATTGCGGACAGTTTTCCGAGGCCTTCGATCAGCGTTCCAAGCGCGCGGAAGTCCTCGTTGTTTTGCAGATCCGGAAGCCGGGAAAGATTCTTGTGCACCACCAGCACGGCGCCGGACAGGTTGCGAATTTCATGCGCTACCGCGCTCATCAGAATGGTGGTGTTTTTCAGCAGATGATCCAGGCTGAGGTCTTCCCGGTCCCGTAAATCCTCGGACAGATCCACGATGATCGCCGCCAATCGGGGACCTCGCGGAGTTGTGTAGGTCGAAAACCAGACTGCCGCGAGGAACACCTCTCCATTCTTACGCTGCGCCCGGCACCGGAGCTCCGTGCGGAACTGCCGTGATCGCCGCGTTTGCACCGCGGCCTGTAGTGCCGGAAGAAATTCGCCGATGGGCTGGCCGGTGATGGGAGCGCCTCCCGGCGCCAGCAGGTTTTGACTGGCCTCGTTGGCCAGGAGAATGGCGCCGGTGGAGTCAATGGTCACAATTGCGACCGGGCTGCTCTCGACCAAAACCTGCAACTGCTCTTCAATTTCCTTGCGCAGGCTGACTTGTTTTTCCACTTCCGCGAGATGATCCAGCGCCATCTGGCGGTTGCGCATGATTTCGGAAACGAACAGCCCTGTTCCCACAAATCCAGCGGAAGCCATCAACAGACGGTAGATGGCTTCGCTGGACGGCAGCTCGCTGAACAATTCCTGGAGAATGGCGCAAACCAGAGCGATCAGAATGGTCTGCCATCGCGGAAGAAAGCCGGCCACCAGCAGAATCGGAAACAGGTACAAAAAGCCGATGGAGATGAACGGCTTGGGGCGCCAATCGACCACTGCGATCACTACAATCAGAATCGCCGCGGGGATCAGGAATCGCTTGCGATTGTCTTCCGAATACATAGCAGAAAATTCCATGGTGATTGGCCCAAGCAAGACGGCTCAAGAGCGGCCAATTACCCCAAGTGTAAGGTGAAATGACACTGAGATGGCCACAAGCAATCAAAAGATAGGCTCGCTTGTCCTAAAGATGGGTCTCGTGCGAAAGTGATGTGCCTGTGCTGCTGGCGGGCGCTTCGTTTCAAGACTTCGCTTGAACACAAGGTCGAGCAGCAGCAGTCAAGCAAGGGCTGCGGCGTCCTGACGGTGAACCGATAAGACAGCGGACTGATATACGGTAATCTGTAAATGATACGCAGGTTGGTAGATTTCGCGCTGGAGAACCGCTTTCTCGTCCTCGCGGGCGCGCTTTTGCTTTTCGTTTGGGGCGCGATTTCCTTCCATCAGCTTCCCGTGGAAGCGTATCCCGACGTGGCCAACAACTACGTCGAGATCATCACGCAATGGCCGGGAATCTCCGCGGAACAAATCGAGCAGCAGGTGACCATTCCGCTCGAAGTGGTGATGAACGGCATTCCGCACGTGGTGCACCTGCGTTCCTTCTCCCTCTTTGGCCTTTCCGATCTAAAGCTGATCTTCGATGACGAAGAAGAGAATGCCTGGAACCGCGAGAGGGTTCTCGAGCGGCTCACGCAAGTCACCCTTCCCCCCAATGTCGTGCCGCAGATGGGCACGGACTGGAGCCCGGTCGGACAGATTTATTTCTTCACCCTGAAGAGCACGAACCCGAACTACGACGTGATGGAATTGAAATCCATCGAGAACTGGGTGGTCGAGAAAAACCTGAAGGCCGTGCCAGACATCGTCGACGTCGCCAGTTTTGGGGGTCCCACGCGCGAGTATCAGGTTCGTGTGGATCCCAACAAACTGATCGCCTACGGACTGAGCCTCGCCCAAGTCGAGCAGCAACTCACCAACAATAATGCTAATGCTGGTGGCAGCTTCATCGAAGCGGGGCTTCAGCAGATCAATGTCCGGGAAGTGGGCTTGGTGCGAGACATACACGACATCGCTAGCACCGTCCTGATGACTAAGAGTGGTACGCCGCTGCGGGTGAGGGACATTGCTGTCGTCGCGCAAGGCCCGAAGATCCGCTTGGGCCAGTTCGCCCGAGCCGCTCACGCGCAAGACGGCCGGATTATCGACAACGAGGATGTGGTTTCGGGCATCGCGCTCTTGCGCAAGGGCGCCAATACGTACGAGGCCCTCGCCGGAATCCACGAGAAGGTGAAAGAGCTGAACGAGCGCATTTTACCGCCCGGTGTGAAGGTCGTTCCGTTTCTCGACCGCAGCGACCTGGTTCACTACACCACGCATACCGTGCTGCACAACCTGACCGAAGGCATCATTTTGGTTGTGGCCATTTTATTTTTGTTTCTTGGGAATGTCCGTGGGGCAATTATTGTTTCCTTGACGGTCCCGTTTTCTCTGTTATTTGCCGCGACCTGCCTCAAGTTGAAGGGCATTCCCGCAAATTTGCTGTCTCTCGGTGCGTTGGACTTCGGAATGGTGGTGGATGGCGCCGTGGTCATGGTGGAGAACATCGTTCGCCACATGAGCCACACCCAGAACGATGGCAAGACGACTCTCGAGCGTGTCGCCGAGGCTGCGCATGAAGTGCAGAGACCGGTCTTTTTTGCCATCGCCATCATCATCACCGCTTATCTTCCCATCTTCACGCTCCAACGCGTGGAGGGACGCTTGTTCCATCCGATGGCTTGGACGGTGGCGTTCGCGCTTGTCGGAGCACTCCTCTTCTCCATGCTGATTGCCCCGGTTCTCTCCGCAACGCTATTCAAGAACGGAGTCCGTGAATGGCACAACCCGGTCATGGAGTATCTCAAACGCTGGTATCGCGACGCAGTGCGCTGGTCGATTGAGCATCGCTCAGTGACCGTCGGAGGGGCCGTTGCTGGCTTTGCTCTCGCGGCGTATCTCACTCTTGGAGGGGTGATTGGTTCGGAGTTTCTTCCCCATTTGGATGAAGGCGCGCTGTGGGTCCGCGGCAGCTTGGCGCCGAGCACGGGGCCGACCGAAGGGATCCGCCTGGCGAATCAGGCTCGCGTTCTCCTTTGCTCGTTTCCCGAAGTCACCCAGTGCACGAGCCAGGTCGGGCGCCCTGACGACGGCACGGACACAACGGGTTTCTTCAATACCGAGTACTTCGTGGATTTGAAACCCAAGGAGCAATGGCGGCCGGTGTTTCATGAAAACAAGGAGCGGCTGATCGCCGCGATGGACCGCGAGTTGGAAAAAATCCCCGGGGTCCTCTGGAATTTCTCGCAGCCGATTTCCGACAACATGGAGGAAGCGGTCAGTGGTGTGAAAGGCGAGTTGGCGGTAAAGATCTATGGCGATGATCTAAAGTTTCTCGAGGCCAAGGCCGACCAGATCGCCGGCATCATGCGCAACATTCCAGGGATCGCGGACCTCGGAGTACTCCGTGTGCTGGGTCAACCCAACATTGATATCCAGGTGGACCGCCTGCAGGCGTCGCGCCACCAGATCAACGTCGCTGACGTCCAAGACGCCGTCCAAACCGCTGTGGGAGGGAATGCGCTCACTCAGGTGCTCCAGGGAGAGCAGCGCTACGACCTGGTTCTGCGTTACCTGCCGCAGTACCGCAGCACAAGAGAAGCCATCGAGAATATTCGCTTGCTGTCTCCTTCCGGCGAAAGAGTTTCGCTGGGGCAGCTTTGCAAAATCGAAGAACGCGATGGAGGTTCCGAGGTCTACCGCGAAGGAAACCAGCGCTACGTGGCGATCAAGTACAGCGTGCGTGGCCGCGATCTAGGCGGCGCGGTGGAGGAAGCGATTCAGAGAGTAAACGCTCAAGTCCAATTGCCGCGCGGCTACCATATCGATTGGGCCGGCGAATATGAAAGTGAGAAGCGCGCCGAAGCGAGGCTCCTGGTCATCGTGCCGTTGACGATCCTGCTCATCTTCGGAATTCTCTACGCGATGTTCCGCTCGTTTAAATGGTCGGCGCTGATCCTCGCGAACGTCGCCATGGCGCCCATCGGAGGCCTTCTCGCCCTGTTGTTTACCGGCACGCATTTCAGCGTCTCCTCGGGCGTCGGCTTCCTCGCGCTATTCGGCGTTTCCGTTCAAACGGGCGTAATCATGCTGGAGTACATCAATCAAATGAGGGCCAGAGGGTACATCGTCGAAGATGCCGCGGTGGAAGGTGCGGTTCTGCGGCTTCGGCCCATCATGATGACCATGCTTGTCGCTACGCTTGGCCTGTTGCCCGCGGCGCTTTCGCGCGGCATCGGCTCGGATTCCCAGCGGCCTTTCGCCATCGTTATCGTTGGAGGACTTATCGGTGCATTGTTGCTGAGCATCTTCTTGCTTCCGACCTTATATGTTTGGGTAGCGCGGGACGGCGATAAGCTTCCCGTGGCTGAATCCGGTATGGAAGAGAACGTGTAGGGGCGACCGGGTTTCCGGGCTTGGACCGATTCTCCCAACCTTCCCCACCCCTGCCAGCTCCTTGCCTCCCCATCTTCTTACTTACATAACTACTTACTTCCTTACTTCTTCACTGCCTCAACCCATGTCTCCCTACCCGCTCTCACATGCTACAATTTTGGCCACGAGCAGCCCATGCCCGATACCGCCCCTCCACTGGCTAGCGATGCGGTCCTCGAGGTCATCTCTCCGGACGGCCAGAGTCGCTTTGCGCGCATCACCCAAAGCCCCTTTCTGATCGGCCGCGGCTCCGAAACCGGAAATCACTTGCAGCTTACCGACCGGCGCATCTCCCGGAACTGCGCCGCCATCGTCATGGAGGCCAACCGCTTCTACATTGAAGACCGCGGGCAGCGCCGAGGCCTCTTTGTTAACAACGAGAAAGTCGAAAGCCGCGAGCTCCAGGACGGCGACACCATTACGTTCGGCCTGGACGACTCCTACGAAATCGTGTTTCGCTCCTCGAACAGCGCCTCCGACGAGTCTGTTCCGCACCTCCTGACGCGCATCGAGCACATCACCAGCAGTGAATCCGCGACCGGCGGCTTGCACAAGCTCAATCAGCTCCTGGAAGCCATGGCGCTGCTGCACTCGGACATGCCGCTCGAGGAAGTTCTCGTGCACATGCTCGACCAGTCGGTCTCGCTCACCGACGCCGACCGCGGTCTGCTCCTCGAACCGGGCGAGGACAGCACGCTGAAAGTGAAGCTCGCCCGGCGAAGCGGCGCGAAGCGCTTGCCGCCGGAAAGCCTCGCGCCCAGCCAGACCGCCATTCAATTGGCCTTGAAGCAGCAGTCGTCGGTGATCACCGAGGATCTGGCGCAGGCGGAGATGGATTTGCAGGCCGCGCAGAGCATCGTCGCGCAACGGCTCCGCGCTGTCGTGGTGATTCCGCTCTACGCCAGTACCCGCGCCAGAACACAGGAATCTGTGGCCGAGGTCAAGCGCGGCGCTTTGCTTGGCGTGCTCTACATGGATTCGCGCCGTCCGGCCGCCTTTTCCAAGCTGGACCGGCAAATTCTGGACACTCTCGCCATGGAAGCCGCGGGGACTTTGGATAACGCGCGGCTCGTCGAGCGCGAGCGCGAACGGCAGCGCCTCGAGCAGGAAATCAACATCGCCCGCGACATCCAGCAGGCGCTCTTACCGCGCAATTTCCCGGACGATCAGCATTTTGCCGTCACCGGAGTCAATTTCCCCTGCTTGTCCGTCGGGGGCGACTACTTCGATGTTTTTTCGCTCGGCGGAGGCCGCACCGCGTTTCTCATCGCCGATGTTTCCGGCAAAGGGCTGGGCGCCGCTTTGCTCACCACCATGCTCCAGGGCGCGCTTTCCGGAATGACCATGGGCACGGACCCCGCGCGCGTGTTCAATCACGTGAATCGCTTCCTTTGCGATCACGCGGAAGTGGGCCGTTATGCCACGATGTTTTTTGCCGTTCTCGACCAGGAGGGCCACCTCGATTTTATCAATGCCGGCCATCCTTCCCCGCTGCTCTTGCGCCGCGGTGTTCCGGAGGAAGCGTTCACGGAGGGCTCGTGCCCGGTGGGCTTGGTTCCGGAAGCGGAGTACACCGCGGTGAGCGTCAAGCTCGAGCCCGGCGACACGCTTGTGCTCTTCAGCGACGGCGTGACCGAAGCGATGGATCCCGATGATCAATTGTTCGGCGTGCCGCGCTTGAAAAAAGCGCTGACCGGCCTGCCCGAATGTCCTCTCGACCAAATCCAAAAATGCGTGCTCGAAGCGGTCGAGAATTTTGCGCGCGGAGCGCACCAGGCGGACGACCTCACGCTTCTGATTGTCCGCTATCGCGCCACCGCTGCCGCGGCCAGACCGGATACGGAACTGCCGGCAGAGGCATCCTCGCCAGCCTCGTCGTCCGCTGCTGCTTCCGCGGCAGGCCCTCCGGCTTCTTCCGCCTCCGCGTAAGTCGAAAGCCCAAAAAAAGGCACCCCAAAAAAAGAGCCGGGAACGCCAAGCCTGGCTTCCCGGCCTACTTCGAATCGTTTCGCTGCCGAATTTACGAGTCTTACGAAGCCAAGTCCTTCAAATCATCCTTGGCTTGCTGCTCGGCGTTTTTGGCTGCTCCCTTGGCATCGGCATTAGGATTCAGCTCGTGGATTGCCTTGTTCAGGCTCTGGGCTTTGTCGCCGACCGCGCCCTTGCACCCGGAGAGATCAGCGTTGACGATCACGCCGGTCACATTCGCGCGGAGGCAGATAAAGTCCACGCCGAGATTGTGGCTGGCGTGCAAGGCGGCAAGGCATTCATTGAGCGCGGTGAATGGCGCACAGGCGTCCGTGGCGGTCGAATTGGCCGGAAGAAGGCCGGCGGCCTGGAGTTTCGGGGTCAGCTTTTTTTCCAGGTCGCTGCGGCTGCTCGAATCGGTGGAGCTTTTCGAATCCTTGTCTTTCTTGATCCACTTGATGGGATTCAGCGAATGCCCGCTTGAGCCGTCCGAACTTTGCTGCGTGGACCCGGATGCTCCGGCGCCCGCGGGACCTTGCGCGGCGGCGCGCCCGGCACCCACGGTGAGCAAGCCAAAACCAGTGACGGAAATAAACGAAATGACCAACGAGAATTTTTTCATGATTACCCCTCTTTCGAGCGCGTTGCGAGAAGACTGGAGGCTTCTGGGCTTGGCCTCTTCCTCAGTAAGCCACAGCCGCGGCGCTCGAGAGGTCCTACGAACGCGAGTACTCCCCCAATCGGTCACGCTGACCGTTGGTACAGGTCGCTGAGAGTTGTCAGGTCTCAGTTTTAGTCGTTTTGGAGTTTATTGTCCCGGCCACACGCCGCCGGTCAGGATTTGATGCGCAGGAAGAGGCCGTACAGAGCGAGGCCGAGCCCGCCGAGAAAAAGCAGCGGCGTCAGATAATTGGTGACGATGGGCAAGACCGTAACGGGGAGCTGCAGAGGCGCGGCCGCACCCGACGCAAAATAGTAGATGACCGCGGCGAGGAACATATACAGCAAGCCGCGACGGATTTGCGTGCGGCCGTCCGGCCCGCCGCCCCGCGAGACGCGCACTTCGGGCACGGCTTCGCGACAAAACGGACAGCGGTTCAAATGGGCGGCGAACGGTTTGCCGCAATACACGCAGGCTCGCGCCGTCGCGGGTCTGGTTGCTGGTGAAGCCATGGAAGCCTCCGATGCCCCCTGGTCATAGGCTAGGTTCGGGGGACGGACGCGTCAAGGCAGTAGGCACAACGAATTATCGTGAAAGTTTATATCGAGCAGGCAGGGGCAAGGTGCCTCTTTGCGAACAGCGGGGCCCTCTGTTCGGCTACTCACGCTGACAGTCATGCTACAAAAGAAACAAGACAACACATCTTCGGATTTTCCGGTGAACCTGCGGACGATCCGTATATCCATGAAGGAGAAGGGATGAGACACCACTCTGTCTTGTCAGGGAGAGTCCTCGGCACCATTCTGTTCGGTTGCCTGCTGGTTTTGGGGGCTGCGGCTGTGGGCGCGTCCGCGGCGCAGCGAGGCGCGCAGCAAAACGGCGTGGACAACACGAAAATGGGCGCGTACCGCGCGCTGGCTCAGCACATCTACGGCGATTTCCAGAAGGGCGACCTCGCCGGCGCCGCGGAGATGGCTCGCGTGCTAGAACGGGTTTGGGACAAAGCGGAGGAATACGGGGGAGATACGGCGCTCTCAAAGACCAACCGCAAACTTTTCGACGAGATCGACAAAGCCATGGATCAATTCATTTCCCCTTTGACGGAAGCAAAGGGCAAAGCCCCGGATGCCGCCAAGGTCAAAGCCGCCTTCAACGCCTTCCTCGACAAACTAAAGGAAGCTGACTAGCAAGCTCTCGCCAGCACATCCGGATAGCGCTGTTAAAGACACAAACAGCGAACGGGCTGCGCCCGCAGGCCACAACTATTCTTTTTTAGCCTTTTTCTTTCTTTAATTGAACTGAAACTTACAACTTAGAACTCGCTTACAGCTCCCGCAGGGCGCTGGCAACCGGGAGGCTGGCCGCGCGAACCGCGGGCAGCAGGCCGCCAACAACGCCCATCACCAGGGCGAAGATAATCCCCTTCACCAGCAATTCCGGCGTGATCTTAAACGCGAAGGCCAAGCTCGAAAACGTCTGCCAGTTGATCGTGGCGGTCGTGAGGCCGTTCAAAGGCAGCACAGCCACGCACCCCACTGCCCCGCCGACAAAAGAAATCAACAGCGCTTCCACAAGAAACGAAACGACCACGGCCGCTGCACCGAAGCCCAGCGCGCGCATCGTGGCAATTTCCCGGCCGCGCTCCGCCACCGCTGAATACATGGTATTGAGTCCGGCAAAAACCGCGCCAATCGCCATGATGAAGGCCACCACCCCGCCAAGGACGGTGATCAGCGTGGTCATCCGCGTGGATTGTTTCGCGTAATAGTCGATCTCCCGCGTCACGTCGACGTTCAAGCGTGGGTCGCTCGTCACCGCGTCCTTGAATTGATTGTAGGAATCCGGCGAAACAAGATGAACCGTGGCGGATTGGAAGATGTTCGCCGGTCGCTTCAAAACCTCATTTAGGTTCGCTTCGTCGCACCAGACTTCGGAATCAAACGCGCTCCCGCCCGCATCGAACACGCCCACCACTTTCCATTGCCCACCCCCGAACTTAACCGTATTCCCGAGAGTCAATCCAGCGTAGGTGGTGCTGGCATTTTTGCCGACAACCAGCTCGGAAAGGCCCGGGTTGAACATGCGTCCCTGCGCGATCTTGACGAAATTGCGGATGTGCAGAACATTCGAGGAGACTCCACGCACTTGCACGTTGGCATCGGTGCCGGTGCTGATTAGGGGAAAGGGCATCACGCCGACCACTTCCTGGGTGACCAACGGTCCGCTCGCATCCCGCGCAATTCCGGGCGCGTCCTGAATGATCTTGATGCTATCCAGCGTGATACCGCCCATCATCTCCGAAGTTGACCCGGCGCGCATGACCAGCGCGTTGCCCGGAGAGCCCGAGGCCACGAGCGTGGCGCGGAAGCCGCGCGCAAGCGACAGCATGGCCACGAACACGCCAACCGTACCCGCAATCCCGATGACCGCGACGATCGCAGAAGTCCAGCGCGCCTTGACGCTGCGCACGTTGTAAATCAGCGGAATCGCCATGATCACACCCTCCGCAGCGCATTCACCACGCGCATGCGCATCGCACCCAGCCCGGGAAGAATCCCGCTGGCGATGCCTACGAGAAGAGCGGCAACAAGCCCCAAAATAAGGATCGAAGGTTCCAGAACAAGCTGCGGAAGCATGCCATTCAGCGCGTTGGCGAGCGCCGGAACCGCCAAAAGGGCCAGCCCAAGGCCAAAAAAACCGCCCACGATGGCTATGACCAGAGATTCGGCGAGCACGAAAAACAACACCAAGCGCCCCGAGAATCCGATGGCCTTCAGCACCGCGAGTTCGGAAGTGCGCTCGCGGACGGAGATGGCCATGGTGTTGCCGGTCACCAGCAACAACGTGAAGAACACCACCGTGCCGATGGTCATGATAAGGAACTGGATGTTGCCGAATTGTTTGACCCATCCGGCAGCAAAGGCCGATTCCGTTTCCGTCTTTGTTTCGTTCGGAGAATTCGCGAACTTCTCGTCAATGGCTTTTGCCACACGCACCGAATCATCGGGATTGTTCACGCGCAAAACGTACCACCCGATTTGTCCTTTCACTGCCTGCGGGATGCGTTCCTCGAAGTAATCCCACTGAAACCAGAACTGCGTTTCGTCATTCTCCGGGCGCTCCCCGTGGTAGATGCCGTCGAGGTTGAATTCCCAGGAGCCGCCGCCATACAGGGTGGTCTTGATGGGAATGCGGTCTCCGATTTTCCAATGAAAGCGCTCGGCAGTGCGTGCCCCGGCGATGGCCCCCTCGCGGTCCTTCAGGAAGACCGCCCACTGCTCATCTGGCACCTTGAGCTCTGGAACAACCTGCCGCTGATTTTCCGGATCGATGACGAATTGCGGGAAGAAGTTTTTCTCGTCCTGGTACACGCCGCCGAACCAGTTGTTGTGCGTGATGCATTTCACGCCCGGGATCTGCAGGATTTGATCGCGGTATTTCAGGGGAATCAGGTTGATGATCGAAACGCGGTCGATGACCACCAGGCGGTCGGCGCCCGCGACGTCCGCGCCGCGATTGAACGCGTTTCGCACCACCGCGAGAAACGCAAACAGAAAAAGTGCCACGGCAAACGAACCGATGGTCAGTAGCAAGCGAATCTTCTTGCGAAAAAGGTTGGCGAAAATCAGCCCGCTGAATCTCATGCCGCACCTCCGGCGAGCACGCTGTGCGCCGCGGACTTGCCCTCGACGAGCACGCCCTTTTCCAGATGCAGCGTGGTGTGTGCCCGCGCGGCGATCAGCGGGTCGTGCGTGACCATCAAAACCGTTTTTCCGTACTTCCCGACCAGTTCTTCGATCAGCGCCATGATTTCGTCCGCGCTCTTGCGGTCCAGATCACCGGTGGGCTCGTCGCACAGAAGAAACGTCGGATCGGAGACGATGGCGCGGGCAATGGTCACGCGCTGCTCCTGCCCGCCGGAAAGCTGCCGGGGATAATGATTCATGCGGTCTGCCAGGCCGACAACGGAGAGCGCCGTCTCGACGTGCTTGCGCCGGTCCGGCTTAGAGAGCTTGGTGAGCAGCAACGGAAGCTCCACATTTTGGTACGCCGTGAGCACGGGAATCAGGTTGTACATCTGGAAGATGAAGCCCACGTGCCTCGCGCGCCATTCCGTCAATTTGCTGCCGGACATGTGCGTAATCTCGTCCCCATCCACGGTGATGCTGCCCGCCGAAGGAACATCGAGCCCGCCGAGAAGATTCAGCAGCGTGGTCTTGCCCGAGCCGCTGGGGCCCATGAATGCCACGAAGTCGCCCTTGTCCACATCGAGATTCAGGCCCTGGAGTACCTGGATAGTCTCCCCGCCGCGGCTGTAAGTCTTATTTAGTCCGCGGACCCGGATAAGGCTGGAGGAATTGCCGTTGCCATCGACTCGGATCATGCTTTGCTCCTCAGGGTGTGGAATACCGCGCTAACGAATTTCGACTTTATCGCCGTCGTGCAAACTCTCGGGCCCTCGAACCACCAGGGAATCTCCCGGCAATACGCCGGCAAGAACCGCGACGTCGGTGCCCCGGTCCAGACCCAGACTGACGGCGCGACGTTCCACTTTTCCGTCGTGGACCAGAAAGACAAACGACGCCTGGGCGTCGGAACGCACCGCGCTCTTGGGTATATACGCAACGGCTTCAGGGCCTTTTTCAGCCGGCTTGCCCTTCCCTTTTGGTTCAGGCTTCTTTTCCTCCAGGAACGAGACCTTCACTCCCATATCCGGAAGGATGAAATTGTATTTATCCAGGTCAATGATGGTGATGCGAACCTTCACCGTAGCTTTCTGGCGGTCCGCCGTGGGGATCACCGTGCGCACCTTGGATGGAATTGGCCTGTCCGGGTACGCATCGAGCGTCGCAATGACCGGCTGATTCGGCTCGACCCTCGCGATGTAGGCTTCGTTCACATCCACTTCGATCTCGTTCGAATGCATATCCACGATTGTGGCGATGCCCGTGCGTGTAAAACCGCCGCCGGCCGAGACCGGCGAAACCATCTCGCCCACCTGCGCATCCTTCGACACCACGATGCCTGCATAGGGCGAACGGATGGTGCAGTTGTCCACGGCCTGTTGCGCTTCTCCGATCCGCGCTTCGGCAGCGGCAACTTGCTGCTTGGCAAGGACGATTTTCGCCTTGAGGCTGTCCACGGCCATCGTGGCGTTGTCCAGGGCTTCCTGGGTCTGGACTCCGGCCTTTTGGAGTTGCTCGGCGCGGTGCAGCTCGATCTGTGCGTTCTTCAGCTGGACCTCGAAGTCAGCGATGGCGGCCTGCGAGGAATTGCGATCGGCTTTCGCCGAATCCAACGCCCGCCTGGCGTCCGCATCATCGAGCGTGGCCAGAAGCTGGCCCTCGGCGACGCGCGTTCCTTCATCGAAGAAAACGCCTGTGACCCGTCCGGTGATTTTCGCGGCGATCGTGGCTCTCCGGCGCGGGGTAATGTAACCGCTGGCATTCAGGAGGGCCTGTGGTCCGCCTGCGTCTGGCTTTGCGGCGGCAGCCACTTGCACCACGGGCTTCTGATTCCGGAGGGCGAAAGCACCGAAAACGATGACGCCCAAGAGGAGCACCGGGATCAATGCATAAATGACGCGCTTGCCCATCTTCGACTGCGTCCGCTGGCCGTCGTGGATGCGCAGCGAGCCTAGGTCTGGTCTTGCCGAAACTGGTGGAGTGGCCATCAGCGCCCTTGCTCCCTCTGAGGGGGAGGCTTCATCTTGTTCTACGAATAACGGCCTTTAAAAACAACAGATGCCGGAACAGATTTTCTCGTCACATTCATTTTACCGCGTAAACGCCGTTTTGGCGCTATCCCTCTCTCCCTCAACGAGATTGGCACAAAACGAGCCAGCCAGAGAGTGGGCCCAGCGGGCTGACCCGTCTTGCAAAAATGAACGCGCTGCGTCAACCTAGCTTGGCAACGGCTTCGCTCCCCGTGAACAACATCCCTTTCCAAGTACAGCCGAGGAACTCCATGACCGCGAAATCTCCCCAAGAGCAATACCAGGACAAGCTGACGACTCCCGCGAAGGCCGTTGAGGGCATTCGGGATGGAAGCATCCTATGCCTGGCGCTAGGCATGGGCATGCCCTACGGCTTGGCTAAGGCAGTCGCTGACCGCGTGCTGGCGGGTGACCTGAAAGACCTGAATCTGTACTACCAGCACTCCATGAAATATAGCGCTGAGACGCTGATCCGGCCGGAAGTTCTGACCAAATTGAACGCCCGGGGATTCTTTTTGGGCGAGCCGGACCGCAAGATGGTGAAGCTGAGCCTGACGGACGGCCGGAAGCTTCTGAGCTACGTGCCCTGCAACTTCTCGCAGATTCCGAGGGCGCTCACCGAACACATGCGGGTGAACACGTTCGTGGTGACGGTCTCGCCCATGGATGCTTCGGGGCATTTCAGCCTGGGTACGAACAATGACTACGCGTCCACCGTCGTCCGCCAATGCGACCGCGCCATCGTGGAAGTGAATCGGAATATGCCGAGAGTGTTCGGCGATTCGCTCGTGCACGTCTCGGAAGTGGACGCCATCGTCGAGAACCACGTGCCGCTTCCCGAGGTGCCATATAAGGAGCCCGACGAGGACTCGATGAAGATCGGCAAATATATCGCGGATGAGATCCCCGATGGCGCCACGCTGCAATTGGGAATCGGGAATCTGCCCAACGCAGTGGCCCACTATCTCCAGGATCGAAACGACCTGGGAATCCACTCGGAGCTGTTCAGTCATGCTTTCGCTGACTTGGTCCGCAGCGGCGCCGCCAATGGCCGCAAGAAAACGCTGCACCCGCGGAAGCACGTGTTTACCTTCGTGCTCGGAGACGCCAAAACTTGTGAATTCATCAACGATAATCCTTCGATGGAAACCTATTCGTCGGGTTACGTGAACGACATTCGCATCATCGCCCTGCACGACAACATGATGAGCATCAACACGGCCATCGAAGTCGACATCTACGGCCAGGTCAACGCGGAGTTCGTCGCCGGGCATCAATACAGCGGGTCGGGCGGGCAGTTCGATTTCGTAAAAGGAGCTTCCCTTTCGAAGGGCGGGAAGTCGTTCATCGGGCTGAAGTCCACAGCCAAAGGGGAAACCATTTCCTGCATTGTGCCGCGCGTGCAGATGGCTACGGATACGCGCATGGATGTCGAGTACATCGTCACGGAAAACGGCATGGTGAATCTGCGGGGGAAATCCACGAAGGAGCGCGCCGAACTGCTCATCAGCATCGCCCATCCGAAATTTCGCGACGAGCTGACGCACTTTGCAAAATCAATCGTTTTGATCTGAATCCGGACTTTTTTGTCCTGGACTGCGATTCTCCTACTTCGTTTGCGCAGTCGACCAGTCGGTGAACGGAACGGCGCGTCCGCCGCGGACGACGGTCGGTATCACTTTATCGAAGCCCGCATGCTTCTTCGCCGAATAGTTGAGTTTGAGTTGCTCCCCAAGACCTACATCGATGTCATGCATCGACTCGATGCCATGAATCAATCCTTCGCGGGTTAGTTCCTTTCCTGCCCTTTTCAGGCCTTCCACGAGCACCATGGCATCTACAAATCCTTCCAAGCTCACAAAATTGGGTTGCACCGACGGGTAATACTTCCCCAAGGTACGGCGGTATAGAGCAACCGTCTTGTACTCGGTCAGATAATAGGGGGGTACGACCTGCGTGACTACAACGCCTTCGGCGTCGGAACCTGCCTCTTGGATCAACTCATCCGTGCCAACAAACGAGACGGTCAAAAAAAGCGGCTTCCAGCCTTTGGCGTGTGATTGTTTCAGGATTGGGGCAACGGTATTCGCAGGGCCGACAACGACAACCGCCTCGGGATTGGCCGCCCGTACCTTGTCAATCGCTTCTCCGACTTGGGCGGTCTGCCGTTGGTAGGAGGCAGTAGCTACCGGTTCTGCGCCATGGGATTTCAGTGCCGTTTTCACCCCTTCCAAGACAGTTGTACCGAAAGGATCGTCGGGATAGACCACCCCGATCTTCTTGTACCCGAGAGTTCCCCAAAGACCGTCGACTTGTTCCCGTGTTTCATCAAAGTAGGAGGCGCGCACACTTACTACCCAGTGGCGCAGGGGAACGTATAGGGTTTGCGCGCCCGTGAAAAGCCCGACGAGAGGGATCTTGTTGCTCTCCGCCATCGGCACGTATTTGACGGCCGTGGGAGTGCCGACGAAGAACGCCAGAGCAAAAATCTTCTGCTCCATCAGGCGGTTGAAGCAGGCTTCGGTCTTTGATGGGTCATAGCTGTCGTCATATGCGATAAGTTTGAGTCTACGGCCATCCACCCCACCGGCTTCGTTGATCATGTCAAAATATGCTTTTGCGCCAGTAACGGTTTCTGTGCCGAGAAAATGCGAAGGGCCCTCGAGCGCCGAACAGGAACCAATAAGTATCTCCTTCTCAGTTACTCCTGAGACGGTTTGTCCCTTCGCCGGCGAGAAAGTCGAGCAAAGACACACTGAGAACACAAACAGCCCAAGGCTGCCCCTGGAAAATAGCGGTTTCATTTCTTTCTCCGTTCAGTGAAACGTTCTAGTGGATGGACAAACTACCCCTACTTTCTG
>Ga0187801_10000162_pt1 | contig 15836 bp, 15 predicted proteins | sample NC_wetland_sal_i_10_FD_132465 | JGI IMG/M metagenome (GOLD analysis project Ga0187801, IMG submission 132465) | Wetland sediment microbial communities from Neuse River Estuary, North Carolina, USA - Control_1 | ecosystem: Environmental > Aquatic > Freshwater > Wetlands > Sediment | place: USA...
ATGGAGCGGCCTTCCGCCAATAGTTGAATGACCTCCCGCTGCCGAGGCGTGGGCTCGGCGGCATGTTCGCGGGCTTTGGGCTCCCGCAGGGAGATCTTGGCCTTGTGACCGCGCCTCTTGAGTTCCCTTGCCACTTCGATTCCACTCATGCCTGGCATCGAGATGTCCAGGACCACCAAATCAGGTTCGAGTGCCAGGGTGGTGTCCAACGCAGTTTGTCCGTCGGAGGCCATGCCGACGATTTCGAATGATTCCTGTAATAATTTGGCCACTGCAACCAACACGGGAGTAAGATCGTCCGCGAGTACAACACGCCTGCCAGTCATGAGAGCTCACCTCGGAGCTGCCTTTCAGTTCCAAGTACCTGAATAAAGAAATTGGGCAGCTTGGCCCGCACAGTGTTCCGTTCCATGGAGCTCGTTTCTTTCATCGTGCAGCCACACTTTCGGTATCACGCTGCTCGTTATTCCTGCGTTTGGCTATTGGTAAAACTTACAGTGAGGCGAAGAAAGTCGCTGAAGCTAGATCGAGATGATCCTGTGCTTGATGGCGTATTGAACCAGCTCGGCGTTGGTTTTCAGCTGTAAGAGCTCCATTACAGAATACTTATGCGCGGCAACCGTCCGTTTGGTGATATGGAGAATCGAGGCCACTTCTTTCATGGAGCGGCCTTCCGCCAATAGTTGAATGACCTCCCGCTGCCGAGGCGTGGGCTCGGCGGCATGTTCGCGGGCTTTGGGCTCCCGCAGGGAGATCTTGGCCTGACCCTCCGCGGCACTGGGCGTCACATAGGAACCGCCCTTCAGTACTTTCTCAATCGCGTCCGTCAGCTCGAACGCCGCCCCTTGCTTAAGTAAGAAGGCTGAAGCCCCGGCTCGAAAAGCTTCGCCCACAAGGTCAGGGTCCTCGTTCATCGTCATGAAGATAAGCTTCACCTTGGGCATGGTGCGTTTGAGTTGCCGGGCCGCGTCCAGACCATTCAGCTTCGGCATGGCAACGTCCAGCACTATAATTTCAGGCTGCAAGTTCCCCGCCGCTTCCAGAAGCGCACGTCCATCGCTCACCGTTCCCACAACCTCGAAACGGGGCTCCAGAACGCGCTTCAGCGCATCCACCAGCATCTGATGGTCATCCGCCAGCAAAACACGTGGGCGTCTCAAGGTCCTATCTCCCGGCAGCCTGTGTTTTTACCTGTGCCTCATTTTCAGGGACGGCCAGCGGTACCTCAGCCAAAACTTCGGTTCCGCGCATTAGTTCAGACTTTACCGAGAGCCTGCCCCCAACAAGTCGAAGCCTCTCGCTCATCCCGATCATTCCGATTCCGGCAGACGGATTCTGAAGGCCAGACTCAAACCCCCTTCCCCGATCCGACACGCGAAGCGTTACACCGCTCGCGTTTTGACCGAGTTCGACCTGAGCGTCCCTACTTTTACTATGTTTGACCACGTTTGCGAGGGCCTCCTGGGCTACCCGAAATAGACACAAGGCCACGTCCTTCGGGATGTTGGCCGGACATTCGGACCCGCTGAACTGAACTTCCACCTTGTACTTCTGACTAATCTCTCTGCAGAGGCCATTGAGAGCCGGCACTATCCCTACATGCTCGAGCTTGCTGGAGTGAAGCTGATGTGAGAGAGAATGAATGTCCGCGGACATATCCTTGGTTTCCCCGAGCATTTCCATGACGCTGGCGCGCTCTTCCGTTCTTTCTGGTGAAAGCTTTTTCCAGAGCTGTCCGAGGCCGATGCCCAGGAGTGCCAGACGCTGGCTGAAATCGTCGTGAAGCTCCCTGGCGATGCGGGCCCGTTCTTCCTCTTGGGCGGAGATCAGCCGGCCGGTCAATGTGTGGAGGGATTCCTCAGAGGTCTTCCGATCCGTAATGTCCACGCATGAGCCGATATAGCCACAAAACGTGCCGTCGGGTTCGAACCGAGGCGTGCCAAAATCAACGATCCAGCGGTATTCTCCGTCGAAGCGGCGCAGGCGGTACTCCATCTCGAAATCGACCCGCGCATCAAACGCGGCCGCGTAGACTCCCAGGCACCGCTCCAGGTCATCTGGATGCACCCCCGAGGCCCATCCGCTGCCCAACTCTTGTTCTGCGGTTCGGCCAGTGAACTTCAGCCAGCCCTGATTGAAAAAAGTACAAAGTTTGTCCGTGCCGGACATCCAAATCAGCACGGGAGCTGTATTTGCTACCAGGCGGAAACGATCTTCACTTTCCCGCAGGTTTTGTTCTGCTCGCTTACGTTCGGTGATGTCGCGCGCGATCTTGGAAGCGCCCACGATCACTCCCTCAGAATTTCTTATGGGGGATACGGTCAACGATACATTCAGTTTCTTGCCGCTTTTTGTAACGCGCACCGTTTCATAGTGTTCCAAGCGGTCCCCGGCGGATATGCGTTGCAGGATTCCTTTCTCCTCATCGCGTAGCTCTTCTGGTATGAGGATTGTGATTGGTTGCCCGACAGCCTCTTCCTCGGCGAATTCGAAGAGTCGCTGCGCAGCTGCGTTCCAGCTCAAGATGATTCCATCCAGATTCTTGGAGATGATTGCATCATCAGAGGATTCCACGATGGCGGTGTGCTTGAATCGCGCCTCATGCGCCCATTTGCGCACTAAGGCGTTTGAGAATATCTCTGCTAACAGCTTGAGCTGCTCTACGAGTTCTCCAGTCCACACGACTCGACGCTTCACACTGGCAAAGGAAATAGCGCCAAAGAATTGTTCCCCCGCCTTTAGCGGTACTATTGCCACCGAAATGGCGCCAAGCTTCCGAAGATGCTCCCTTTCCCCGGAGGCCTCCTCAGGCAGGTCCGCTAAGTCCTGAATAAGTACCGTTTCGCCTCGCAGAAGTGGCTTAGTCCACCAGGGAAGCTTGTCGGCCTGTAGAACCGCTGGGACGGGAGGGACTTCTAGGTTGCGCCAGGAAGAGGTCACCATCAATTCTGCGCTCGCGTGAGAATACTCGAAGAGGGTAATCCGATCTAGTTTGAGAAACTCCGCAATCCGGCGGAGATTCTTTTCTATGGTCTCGCCGACCTGCTCCACGGGCAGATTAATGAACGTTGCAGAGAGATCGGAGAGTATCTTTTCGAAGGCCATCTTTCCAACAAGGGAACTCTCGAACCTCTTCTTCTTTGCCCGCTGCCACAACAACCCCAGCAGGAGAAGTGTCTCCAACAACAACAGAAGAAGGGCCCCAGTGATGTACCACTTGTAGGTTTCCCAAAGGGCGGGCTGTCGATTGATGACAATGCTCCCCGCGGGAAGCGCAGACTCGGAGAATTTCCAGCGTTGAAGTTGACGCCAGTCGAAAAGGTAATCACTCTGAGCCGTTGCGTCGTTTGGGTGTCCGCCAGCGAGCAATTGAAGTCCCATTTCGCCGGCCTGCTTGCCTATTTCGTCGTATCTCGCTACATACCCTCCCACCGCCCCCGACCCGACGTGCGTGTCGAACAAGGCGTATACAGGAGCGCCGGAAAGAGCAGCGGTCTTGCTTATAGCTTCTGCGGATATAAACGGCCGCCCATCTCCGTCTCGCGTCAAACCAACAAATAGCACGATACTCTCCGGCCCCAGAGCCGCAACTCTCTTGCATATTTCAGAGAAACCAAGATTCGTCAGATAGATGATCTGTAGTTGATTTGAATAACCGGCAATTTGTTCGCGGACTCGATCGAGCAAGATGCTCTCGGATAGAGAGGTGCCTGCAATGACCACAACCTGGCGGGCGTGCGGCTGGAATCGCCGCGCTGCCTCTAGAGTTTTCCCCGCCCCAAGCTCAATCCAAATTCCGGCAGTATCCGTCTGCGATGACGAACGGCTGGGGAGCTTGCGCGGGGGGCCGAGGCTTATATGGACGAGCCGCACGCTCGGGAACATGTCTGTCGGGAAGTCGCCAGCTTCGATTACTAGATCGAGTTTGGAGTTCGCATATTTTTGCTGAATTCCTGCTGCCCGCTGCGCCTGAACCTGAGGGTCCGGAAAATGAGTGCGATCCATGTGCTCACTGAAAATCAGAATCCCCTCCGGCGAGCCATGGCGCAATGTGGCTCGGACATTTTCGTCGATGAGCCGGAATATCGGCCAACTGAGGTCCTCCTGCATCAGGATCAGAACTCGTTTGGGCTCTTTAGACTGCGCAGCACCAAGGGAAGCGAAAAGCAGAACGAGAAGGAAAGATCGCGCAATGGAAGAAGACCACCTTGAAGAACAAGCGTGAAGGTGGACCTGGTTCAGCATGCATTTAACGACCCTGGGCGAGAGACTACTCATAGACGCCTGCCTCAGAAACCTACGGACAAGGCAGCCAATCAGGCGGTCGGACTCTTGGGCGACAAGAAGAGCGCTCCTAGCAATCTAAGTCAGAGGCCCTTAAGGGTACCCCGTGGGCGGTGGAGTCCCTTGAAAAACACAGTGGCGAGCAGTCGAGGAAGTGAGTATGTCTTCGACCAAGTATTCCGGCCACTATTATGCGGTTACTCTATCAGAATTAGCGGTTTAAGAGCCATAAATTGTTTGAGGTCCGTTATGGGTCGACCCAAACCGAGCCTGGGCTAAGGACACTCCGGACCGGCTATTGGAGTAATCGCTGTCGCTCTCTCCTGCGACTGCCGTCCGCACGTTAATTCCCGGGACTGTCAGTTTTGACAATTCTCTCCGTGCCCCATAGGGCCCATGCTTGCGGGTGTTACCCGAAGTGCGAACCAGCAGGATGGCATCGGTCGCGCATGAGGCAGTCCCGTGATCATTGAAAAGCTTATTTGCAACGAAGGTGAGTGCGGGAAAACCCCTCCGGCTGGGAATCTTGCGACGTACGGGAAGGTTGCTCTCCTGTCGTTTTTGTTGGTCGGCGCCGCCTTCATTTGCGTCAACTATCTCGACTGCCTCTTTACCCCTGTGCAGGCTGGGGCAGGTTCACCCGCGAATGGGGGCGTCGCGTTTGGGCCGACAGTGCCAAATACTCGCCCAGCACCTGGAAATGCCCCCAGGGGGATGGTTTGGATTCCAGGCGGCGAGTTTTCCATGGGCGCGCAAGATCCTCCCCAGATGGATATGGTCGGAATGCAGGCCACAAAGGATTCCCGGCCGATCCACAGAGTCTACGTGGACGGCTTCTTCATGGACAAAACTGACGTTACCAACGCGCAGTTTGCTGCGTTCGTCAAAGCGACAGGGTACATAACCGTTGCAGAATACGCTCCAACGCCCGAGGATTTTCCGGGTGCTCCGCCAGAGAATCTATACGCCGGCGGGGTCGTGTTTTCTCCCCCGAATCATGCGGTCCCTCTGAACGATCACTTTCAATGGTGGAGTTATGTCAAGGGCGCAAACTGGCGCCACCCGACCGGTCCAAAGAGCTCTATCAAAGGGAAGGAGAACTATCCCGTCGTCCAAGTGGCCTACGCAGACGCCGAAGCTTACGCGAACTGGGCCCACAAGCGTTTGCCCACCGAAGCGGAATGGGAATTTGCCGCGCGTGGCGGACTTGCCGGGAAGCCCTTTGTTTGGGGAGAGAAGTTCAGGCCAAACGGAAAGTGGATGGCGAACACCTTTCAAGGACATTTTCCTTATCAAGACGTAGGCAGTGATGGATTCATCGGTATAGCGCCAGTGGCCCAGTATGCGCCCAACGGATATGGACTTTACGATATGGCTGGCAACGTCTGGCAGTGGACTTCGGACTGGTATCGACCCGACTATTACTATGAACTGGCCCAGGCTGGCGGAGTGGCGCGCAATCCAAAAGGGCCGGACACATCATTCGACCCGGCGGAACCTTCGGATAAGAAAAAAGTCCATCGCGGTGGTTCCTTTTTGTGCACCGATCAGTACTGCTCACGTTATTTGGTGGGAACGCGCGGTAAGGGCGAGGTCAGCACAGGAACAAATCATCTGGGCTTGCGTTGTGTTTCAAACAATGGAGAAAAAAATGATTAGGCCAAAGGCCTTTCAGCAAGAGCAGCGGGAGCAAAAGAAGTAAGCGAGTATCTTGTCGCCGTGGGTTGCAGTCAGTCGCTGAATTCTCGTTAGGAAAAGGAGACAAACGATGTTGCATGAAGTGCGGACCAGGATGGCAAAGGTCGGAATGGGACTCGTGCTGGCTCTCTTGGCTTGCGGTGTGACGCAGGCGCAGGATGTGCGGTACAACTACATGCCCGGAACGGACTTTGCGAAATACCACACCTACAAATGGGTAATGATCGAAGGCGGATCGCACCCGAACCAGATTGTGGACGCGCAGATCAAACAGTCCGTCGATTCTCAGCTTGCGGCTAAAGGCCTCACAAAGACGGACAGCGACAAGGCCGACCTCTATGTTGGCTATCAGATTGCCGTTGATCAGCAAAAGCAGTGGAACGCGTACGGTATGGGCGGCCGCTGGGGTGGTGGCATGGCCAGCGCTCAAAGTTCGACCATCAACATCGGAACTCTTGTCCTGGATATGTACGACCCGTCGACCAAACAGCTCGTTTGGACTGGAAACGCGACGAAAACAATCGACCCCAGCAGTAACCAGGAAAAGAACCAGAAGAACCTGGACAAGGCCATGCAGAAGTTGTTGAAGAATTACCCGCCCAAACAGAAGTAGGGCCGGCGAATTTGCTGAGGTTCAGGAAAGGATATATATGCGAAAGACAGAAATAGGCACTCCTGGGAAGATGCTATTGGTCCTGTTCGTTCTCTTGGTCGTTTCCATTTTCAGCTGTCCGGTCAACGCACAGAATCAGGAACTGCAGCAGCGTGTCATGGAAATCAAGGAATCGATGGCGAAAAACAAGCAGGCGCTTGCACAATACACCTGGGTGGAGCAGGTCACCATTAGCCTGAAAGGCGAACAGAAAAAGCAAGAGCACTTCCAGGTACGCCTCGGACCGGACGGCAAGCCACAAAAGACTTCGCTTGATCCACCTCCCGACACTTCGTCGGAGAGCGGGGGCCGCCTGAAGAAGCACATCGTGGAAAAGAAAAAGGAAGAGTACAAAGACTACGCGGACCAGATGAAAGCCCTGGCGCAGCAGTATGTTCCACCGGATAAAGATCTGCTCCAACAGGCGTATGCACAAGGAAATATCACGTTGGGCCCCGCAGCGGGCGCTCCTAATGAACTCCAGCTCATCATCCATAATTACTTGAAACCTCAGGATTCAATGACCCTGGTCTTTGACAAAACGCAGAAGGCACTGCTTCGGCTTCAAATTGCCTCCTATATGGACGATCCGAAGGATGCAATGAACTTGACGGTGCAGTTCAGCCGTTTGCCGGATGGGACGAATCACGTCTCCAATCTGGTGATCGATGGCGTCAGCAAGCAATTAAATGTTGCGACTCAAAACTCGAATTATCAGCACCTCTGAACGTCAGTTAGCCGCTCGTTGATGTGGCACTGAGTGGACCTGCCAGCGCGATAGCGGCGGAGACGGAGGATTAAATGAAAATCCACCAGCCGTGCAACGGTGCGCTCCTGTCTGCGCGTTGACCAGGCATTAGATTACTGGCTGGTGACAAAACCTGCGGCTCTTGAAAATCGGGGTTTCTGACCAAATCCTTGCCTAACAAAACTCGGCTCAGACTGGTTCTCGACACTGTTTCCATTCGGCAGTCCATTGCTTGTAGGATGTGGAACTGTTTAGTAGAGGACGACGGTAGCTCGGTCCGGCCACCTGTGTAGAGGCTTGCGAAAACCAGGAGTAAAAGCCAATGGCACTCAGATATCGAGTTGGATTTGCTCTCATGGCCTTTGGGTTCCTCCAACTGCTCAGTTGTGACTCATGCCTCGGCAAGGTCAAGCGTCACGACACGGTCATCATGAAGAACGGCGACCGGCTCACGGGCGAAGTAAAAAGATTAGAGCAGGGGGTGCTCTACGTTGAGACGGACTACTTTTCTGGGTCAGTAGGGCTTGACTGGCTGCAAGTGGAAAAAGTACAAAGCACAGCGACTTTTCGGATTGTCTTGAACGATGGCAAAAGGTTGACGGGGAAAATTTCAAAAGTGGAAGCGGGAGCTGCGCATGGCAAGGACCTCATGGTCAGTGCCGAGGGGGTCGAGGTGCCTCTATCCGCCGCAGATGTTGTTGAGATCGGATCTCAGAAACAAACCTTTTGGCGTCAACTGAAAGGCAGCATTGATCTTGGGTATAACTACACTAGTGGCAACAGCCAGTCCTCTTTAAGCTCGTCCGCAAACGCAGAGTACGCCCCAGCACACTGGGCCGCGGGAGCTTCGTACAACGCTTCCTTCAGCGGCCAATCGGGTGGCACCACGACGAACTTGTTTGAAGTGCAAGCGTTTGGAGAGCGTTTTCTCAATCGCAATTCATTCCTGGTTGGACTATCTGATTTCCTCCACAGCTCACAACAAGATCTTGTTCTGCGCACCACACTGGGCGCAGCGTATGGCCGCTACTTCATTCGAAATAATCAAAACTCCCTGCGGTGGCTTTTTGGCGCCGACTATACGCGAGCAAATTATCAATCTGGACTCGCCCAGCCGACTCAGCAAAACGGCGAATTGCTACTCGGCGCCGAGTATCAACTCTTTCATTTCGATCGTTACACCTTGCAATCGCAATTTTTGGTTTTCCCTGGATTGTCTGATTTTGGCCGAGTTCGATTCACAACGAATGATACGTTCGGCATCAAGCTGTCTAACAATTTTCGTTTGAATTTCTCGTTTTGGGACAATTTTGACAGCAGTCCGCCCTTAAATGCCAAGAAGAACGCCCAAGGTATAAGCACCAGTCTGGGTTGGACATTTTGAAAGTCCCGGGAGACGAAATCAGCCCACGCGTTGGGAGTTCTGGGATTCCTATGTTCGTGTTTGTTCCTGTTGACGTGACACCGCAGAGTGCTGGAACTCCTGGTCGAGGAAACTTCAGTTGAACGTGCGTATTTGTAATAGGCCGATATTGCAGCAGCGTAAGATAAGGCGGAATTCCGGGAGGGACGAACTTGAAAAAGAAATCACTATTGCTCATTGCTTTTCTGGCTAGCGTGGCGTTATTGGCCATTGCTGCACCAAAATTGGAACTGAGTTGGAAGAATCCTAATTATACCGGCGGGACTTTCAAGAATATCCTCGTGCTGGCCCTGAATGGGAAAGCCGCGAGCCGGGCGGAATTTGAGGATGAATTAGTAGCGGCAATTTCGCGGCCAGGAGGAAAGGCTTCGCCCAGCTATGAATTCATCGCCCGGCCGGACGCGACTCCCATCGACATGAATGATTTGAGAGAGTTGGTACGAGAACAGAAATTTGATGCCATTGTGGTCGCTCGCTTGACAAAAAGAGATATCAAAACGACCTATGTCCCAGGCCAGGTCTATACTCCATTCCCCTATTACGGGACTTTTTATGGCTACTACGGCGCGCTGTACCCGGTCGTGTATACGCCCGGATATATGGAGACCGAGAAAGAAGCGCAAGTGGAAGTGAATTTTTATTCGACCGCAAAGCCCGATGGAGAACTGGTGTGGACTGGAACCACCAATACCTTTGACAGCGGTTCTGTGATGAAGAGGATTAAGGAACTGGTGAAAATTGTCACTAAGGAACTGGAAAAGGAAAATATCATCAAACCTGAATCCAAATGATCTCTGTGCGAAGAGTCTAAGGAGATTTTCCGGAAGCAAGGTGCTCTGTCCCTCGAGATCCAATTTCCCACACCATCTGGCAAGGATGAATTGACAGCTGGCTAAGGCTCGGTCAGCATAGCGGACTTGTGGAGCCTTCCTTTCACGCCCAGCCTGCCACTGCAGACCTGCTTCTCGTAAACCCCGCTGCGGGGGGCGGGCGCGCGGCAGAAGTCGTTCCTCATTTGCGGGCATTCGCCAAACAACAAGGCTGGGAGGTGGAAATTTGCATTACGGAGAATCCCGGCCATCTGTCTGCACAGGCACGCGATGCTGCGAAGGCGGGCAGGAAACGCATTTTGGTGCTTGGTGGCGACGGAACTTTTCAGGTGCTCCTCAACGCCTTGGTGGACTATCCGAAAATCATTCTGGGTGTGATCCCTGCGGGAGGTGGTAATGACTTGGCGGCATCGTTAGGCCTGCCCCAGGATCCAATCCGGGCCGCAGCTCTGATTCTGGAAGGCGAAACCGCTCTCCTAGATGTAGTCCGTGTTCGGACGACCGAAGGGAAGGAATGGCTTTACACCGGTGGTGGCGGAGTCGGGTTGGATGCGGAGGCGTCTCGCTATGCAAGTGGAGCATACCGCAATTTACGAGGACGTCTGCGTTACCTTCTGGCTGCGATCCGCGCCCTGGTGGGCTTTCATCCCATCCGAGTACGCATTGGCATGACGGCAAGTGAACCGCAGAATCTGGAAGTCACCGCGCTGGTTGTTGGAGTTCTGAACACACCGAGCTATGGGGCAGGAGTTTGTCTCGCGCCGGATGCGAAAACTGACGACGGAAAGCTGGACGTCGTGGTGCTCGAAGATCTGAGTGTTGTCGAGATTCTGACTCTGCTTCCGGCGTTGACATCGCGCGGGGATTTGAAAACCAAGCGTGTGCGCCGGTTTAGCGTAGAGTGTGTGCGGATCGAAACGGAGAGACCCTGCTGGTTTCACGGAGATGGAGAACTTCTGGGGATGACGCCGGTGGAGATTTCGGTGGTGCCACGGGCAGTACGTGTGCTCCGCGCTGCGCGGAAGGTTGCGCGCTAGTCGCTCCCCGTGATAAGGGGCGAACGGGTGTCTTGGATCTGATTGGCTTTTTTCTTCTTGGAATGACGCCTTATGAAGGCACCCAGGTCCGGCGTGAACTCCTTCAATTGATTCCAGCCGATGTTGTAACCCTGGTTGATGGCCCAGCCCGAGAGAACTCCCGTCATACTGCGATCCTGTTTCGGGTAATACGTGTACGCAGAGATAGATGCTTGCCCCAATTGTCCAAAAACCTGTGAAGCGTTGAAGGTGGGATTTCCGGAGTCGGTTCGCGCGATGAGAACGCGCGACGCCGCATATCCGATTCTCGACCAAGCATTGCCGCGCCCCTTCCGGAAGTACCGGGGATCCTGATGTAACACGGTCGGAAGAACGCCGTAAATGAGCATGCTTCCCGTGAACTGGTCGCCTTCCTGCGCCAAATACCGCTCACCAAAAGCGCCCCAACCTTGCCCATAGTGGGGGAGCCCATTCGCCGCCTGGGAGATGGCAGCCTGGATGACATTGCCAAAATGCGCGCTGTAGTCCCAAAACTGGTGCCAAGCGATATCAAATTTTCCCTTCGTGTCCAGCGGTCCTTGATTTTCGGGCTGATCGTTGGTCGTCATAAAGTTGGGAATGATCCAGAAAATGCGCTTGGGAACCTCATCTTTGGCTTCTTTATCCTTCTGGTCAACGACAGGCTTCACTTCAGGGGGGTCGGTCTGGATTTTGGGTTGGGGGCTATCCGGCTTTTCCTGAGCCAACACAGACACGGCGGAGAAGACCAGAGTGAGCAACGCCACTCGCCAAACACAGTAGGATAAACGCAACACCATTCCCTCTTTGTGCCTCGGTTCATCGGAATGCCACGGAAGCAGGGCCGCCTGAAGGCCTCTTCTAGTGTACTTGAGATGCTTCAGAACCCCAAAAGCGTCGCCCGGCTATGCGGCGAAAAGGGAACTGCACTCGGCTAATCCTTTTTCCGGTCAATTTTGAGATTCAAGGTGATCTCTTTGCGGCTGTCGAGCGGGGACACCGTGCGCACGGCCGATTTTTGGCCTTCGAATTCGGCATGGATTTCGTAGTCGGCGTTTGGATCGAGCCCGGCAAAGCGGTAATTGCCCTCCTCATCGGTGAAGTGGCTAAGCACGATGTTGGTGCGCACATTTTTCAGAAAGACCACACCATTCTGGATGGGCTTTTCTGACTTATCGGTGACCAGTCCGCGGACGGTCCGCAGTTGGGTTTCCTTCTTGGAACTTTGCGCAAAGGCAACGCCAGCTAGCAACAATAAGGAAATGCCAAGCCACAAAATCCGTCGGTAATTTTTCATGGTTTCGCTCCGGTTTTTGCTTGGCCGCGCGGTTCCAGTTTGATGGATAGACGTTGCTGGACATCAGCCCTAGCATCAACGCTTTCATTATGGTCCTGATAGTTTTTCACGTGACTGACCACTTCGTACTCGTAGCCAGGGGGAACGCGCACAGCAAATTCACCGCGTGAGTTCGTGTACGTTTCCCAGCGAAATTTCTTCTCGCCGGTCCGGCGGATACGCACCTGCACACCGGGAAGGGAGAGCGCCCTTTCATCAAATATCGTGCCGACAATAAGAAAACTGGGAACGGCTTTATTATTGCCTTTGCTGGATGAGCTGGCTGAGGAAGGCGCAGGTTTCCCTTCAGAAGCGCCGGACGCAGGATTAGCCGCGGGATCGGGCTGGGGTGCCTGTTGCGCGAAGGCGGAATTGGGAATGAAAAGAAGGGCCACCAACAAAACTGAAGTGTAAGTTTTCATCCCGCCGTAATTGCTTCCAATGGGTACGCTATTGATTCGATGAGATCGAGCTTGGTGGGGGATGCCCCGTAGGAAGACGAGAAAAGCTCATTCCTCCTCGTCGTCTTCGTCCTCTTCCTCCTCATCTTCATCAAGGAGGTCACCGTCTTCATCAAATTCTTCCTCTTCCTCATCCTCTTCGACGTCTTCTTCTTCCTCGAGGTCGTCAGAGATCGGATTCAGTGCGACCGGGTGAGTCTGCGACACCTCCAACTCGGTTTCGCACTCTGGACAGCTGAGGATTTCTCCCTCCTCAACTTCGTCTTCGTCCACGTCAATTTCTGCGGAACATTCTGGGCAGCGAAGCACGGTCCATATCCTCCGAATTGGACTTTGGGTGGCGAACCCTGGAACCGCAGGGAACGCACCATCCGGCGTATTATATACCTCAGCGCGGAAAGTCAACCTCAACCGTTCCCGCCAGCAATCAGTGTAACCCAACCGGTTGGGCGAAAGAAAAATAAGGCATGGCGCGAGAATATCCGGAACGACCCGTGGTTGGAATTGGTGGCGTGGTCATTGAGGAGGGCCGGGCGCTGTTGATTCGCCGAGGCAGCGAGCCGTTGCGCGGACATTGGTCCATCCCCGGTGGCACGCTGGAATTGGGCGAGTCGCTCCAGACGGGCGTCGCGCGGGAACTGCGGGAAGAGACGGCCTTGGAAGTGCGCGTCTTGGATCTGATTGAGGTGTTCGACAGGATTTTTCCGTCGGAGACTGGCGAAGGGGGCAGTCCTCCGCACCGCCCTAAATTCCACTACGTGATTGTCGATTATCTGTGTGAGCGGATTTCCGGCGAGGCGCGCGCGGGCAGTGACGTAACCCATGTTGCCTTTGCCCGGGAAGATGAACTGGAAAAGTATCAGTTGACGGAGACCGCGACCCGCGTGCTGCGCAAAGCCTTTGCAATGGACCGCGAACGGCAGAAAGTGCGCTGAGCGGTTGCGTCGGCTCGCTCGCGAACCTGCCCCTGACTCTTCATTTTGCCAATTTCAAAATCTCAATATTGCCGTTGGAATTTGTCAGCGAGAGTGTGCAACCGCCATTGCCAATTTTCCCGTTCAAGGAATCGCCACCCAGCACGCCGGTAGCGGTCACGGGCAATTCGCTGGTGATGTGCCCGAAGGAAGTGCGGGCGCTCACATCATAACCGGCGTCTGCGGGCAAACGGATCTGCATGGGCGAAAACGAAGTTTTCAGGGAAATATTCTTGCATCCCGGCGAGGTACGCGCCGCGGAAACCACCACCGCGCCATTCTGGTTGTCGACGGTGATGGTGCCGCCGATATCGTCTAACGTTGTCGAGGCGAAACTGGTTCTCGCGGAGACGTCCCCTTTCACTGCGTTCGCGTTCACCGGTCCATTCGTATTCTCGATGGTCAGATTTCCATTCACGCGCTGGACGTTCACGGATCCGAAGCTCGTCTTGGCATAGGTGTCACCCCCCACGTCGCTGAGGTTGATCCGGCCATTGCCGGTGGTGGCCCGCACGCCTTTCGGCAGGCCGCTGGCTTCAATCGCGCCGAAGGAGGTATTGAAAGTGCCTCTTCCCTTGATTTCCCGAACGGTGATGGCTCCATTGGAATCTTCGACCTCCACAGGGCCGTTAATCTGTTCGAGCGAGACTTCTCCGAAGGTTGTCTTCACGTAAACTTCACTCCCCGACGGCCCCCCGCGTACGCGCCCGTTGGAAGAGGTGCATTTGACATATCCGGCGACATTCGCAAAGTTGATGGAGCCGAAGCTGGTATTGAGCTGCGCTCCGCCGCTCACGGTGTTTACATCAATCGCGCCGTTATTGTCGTTCACGGTCAATTCGCCGTGAATATTCCGGGCGTTGACAGAGCCAAAGGAGTTGTTGATCTTCGCGGTTCCCGCATCGGTCAGCTCGACGGGGCCATTGCCGCCGGAAATCGTGACCGCGCCCTGGACGTTGCTCACCGTGATGGAGGCAAACCGGTCCTTGATGTCCAGTGAACCCCTGACGGTTGAAACCGTCACCGATCCATTGTTGTTCACGATGGTCACGTTTCCGTCGGCCCCGGTGACCTCCACGGAACCAAAGGAGTTCGTAAGTTTGCTTGCGCCGCCGTCGCGAGATTTGAGCTGCCCGTGGCCGTTTTCAAGGTCTGCCCAGCCTTGCACGCCGTTGATCTCCGCGTTGCCGAAATTGTTCTTCATCCAGAGCTTGGCATCACTCGGCACGGTGATGTCGTAATCTACGGAATAGGACGGCGCTCCAATGCGGACTACGAAGAATTTCGAGTCGTCACTGGGATAGACAGTCCGGATCTTAATGGCTTGCGAATCTCGAGAAACATCGATGCGCACTTGATCCGCGAAGCGGTCGGCTTCCGACTGAGAATGCGCCTGAACGCGGATGGTCGCGGCGATTTTTACTTCGCGGCCGTTTTCTGCGTGGATGCGAACATCACCAAACTTGTGTTCCAGGCTGACGGTCTGGTTTGTGCCGAGCGTCAAAGTTTTCTGGAACTCCTTGGTGGCTGTGCTTTGCCCCAACCCTTTGCCCAAAAGAGGCATCGCCGTCAGGCAGCCGGCTACCAGAACAATTCCAAACTTGCGTGGACCAGATGACCTGGGATAACGAATCATGGCTTGGTCTCCAAGACTTCCTGCAGCGTCTGCTGTTTTTCCTGGTACATAGCCAGGAGCTGATAACGCAGGTGGGCATTCGAAGGATTTCGCCCTGCCTGTTCGCGCAACTCGTCGATGGCGCCGTCCACCACCATCAGCTTTTCTTTGTAGCTGGCCATCAGCGGCGACGCCGGTGAATCCAACTGGGGCTTGGCATCTGCCGCAAGCTTATCGATGGCTTTCATATACTCCCGCTCCGTCCGCTCAACTTCAGCCAAGGCGGAATTCTTGAGCAGTTTGCTTTGGCCGGGATCAACCGTATGGCGATGAAAGACAACGTAGACGCCGGAGAGCGTGAGCACGAGAACTAATGCGCCGGTAAGCGCAGTCTGCCAACCAAGCGGAATTTCTGACGAAAACCCAAGCCTTTCCCAGAATCCGCGCCGCGCGGAGTGCTGTTGAACCTGTTGCCTGAGGGAATCTTCGATCTTGGCCCACAGTGCAGGGTCCTCCCCGTGATCGCGCAACTCCTCTGCCGCCGTGCTCAGCGCCTTCCACGCACGGAGCTCCTCGGCACAGGCTGAGCAGGCCGCAGCGTGCTGTTCCAGTGCCGCCCATTCTTCAGCCGAACCATCGAGGAGAATGCGTTCACGATCGTTGCACGAGATATTCATCGAACACTTGCTTCCGCGCTCCGGGGAGGTTCCAGCATTCCGCGGAGATTTTTCTTTGCCTGAAAGAGCGTGTTCTTAGAAGC
>Ga0187801_10000163_pt1 | contig 15822 bp, 17 predicted proteins | sample NC_wetland_sal_i_10_FD_132465 | JGI IMG/M metagenome (GOLD analysis project Ga0187801, IMG submission 132465) | Wetland sediment microbial communities from Neuse River Estuary, North Carolina, USA - Control_1 | ecosystem: Environmental > Aquatic > Freshwater > Wetlands > Sediment | place: USA...
ACCACGTCAGTCATACATGCACGCGCCCGCTGCACTCAGCGATGAGGCCAGCCAGCTCGCCGGCCGAGCACACAGAACTGACGCATATGCACATGGCCAGGCAGGAGGGAAAGCCGACACCGAGCCACGCGTAATCGGCCGCGTGCATTGCCCTGACCGTAGCGTTCCGACTCCGGTTACTGATAGTGGCGATGACCGGCCGATCTTGGGCCACGGTAACGCTTCGCCAAGCTGCACGCCCACGATGGTGCCGGGGGCTCGCGGAAGGGCGCCGCTACGACCGTGGTCACGATCGATCGGTGGCGCGAGATGCTCGTGGCGAGCGAACGCGTAACACCCAGATATGCGCGCCAGGTCAGATAAGACAACTGGGGAGCCGTGCGGCGCGGATCTGCCTGTCATCTATCAGCCAGTTGCTGCCGCGGTTGGCGTCCACGGGAGTGGTGTATGGCCCCCTCCGACCGGTTCATTACATTCAGCCAGCTGAGCATAGGGTTGGCGGCGTGACGCTGCGGCTAGTTCAGATTGCGGTGAATGCCCGGGATGACTCCGCGGTCGGCCGGTTCTGGGCGGAGGCGCTCGGCTGGGGTGTTTCCAGCGAGGAACCCGGCGTGACCAACGTCGAACCCGTGGGCTTCGCCTATCCGGACCCCGTCGCCGTCTGCATCGACGTCCTTGCCGTCCCGGAACCTAAGACGGTGAAGAACCGCGTGCACCTAGACCTCGCCACCACGTCTGCGGCCCATCAGGCGGACCTGGCCGCGCGCCTGCAGGAGCTCGGCGCGACGCCCGCCGACGTGGGGCAGGGCAACGTCTCATGGACCGTCCTGGCCGACCCGGAGGGCAACGAGTTCTGCGTGCTGGCGCCCTGGCCGGGCGGCCGGGACACCGGGCCAGTGGCTGCGGTGACGGTCGACTGCGCAGACCCGCAGGTCATGGCCCGGTTCTGGGACGAGGCGATGGACTGGACCCTGCACCAGGTGACCGGCGATCACGCGGTGCTGCGCTCCGCGCAGGGTGTCGGACCGTATCTCCAATTCCTCCGCACGCCCGACATGAAGACCGTGAAGAACCGCGTCCATCTCGACCTGCGGCCCTACCCCGGTGACGATCAAGCGGTAGAGGTGGCCCGGCTGCGGGCACTCGGCGCCACCGACATCGACCTCGGCCAGGGCGACGTCCCGTGGACGTGCCTGGCCGACCCGGAGGGCAACGAGTTCGACGTCCTCACCCCGCGCTGAAGCGGAGCCTCTTTCCGATATGACAACGATCGGGTGTATTCGCTTCGTGATCCGGGTAGCCCAGACCAGGGCGTGGCGGCCGGGCTGTTCAGCGCGCTGAAGAACGACTCGGCCATCCCGAAGGGCTTGCTGTCCGGCACCACCATCGGCTGAGTGCTGGCCGACCGGGTCGGCGAACGCCCCGCCCGGCGAGCACGCCTGCGACGGCGGTGCCCCTGCTCACTTCGTTCGGGCAAAGGATTTCCATTTTGCCGAACGGGCCGGGGCAATCCGGGATCGGCGTCGCTCCGAATAATCTTTGAAATGTCAGGTAAGCGCCGATGCCCACACCGGTCCCCTCAGCACCTGAGCACCCCGGCCCCCAGGCGCCGCGCCTAATACCATGACTGCAGTGAATCGCGTCGTTTATGAGATCCCCGCCCGGCTCGACCCGGAGTCAGCCGAGTGGCTGCGGGTGCTCGGCGGCCCCGGCGCGGGGCGGGAGGCGGCGCTGGCCCGGCTGCACGAGATGCTGCTGGGCATCGCGCAGCGCGAGGCCCGGCGGCGCGGTCCGAGACTACTGATCGGCGGACCTGAACTGGAGGACCTGGCCTACCAGGCGGCGGCGGACGCGCTGATGGCCATCACCGCCAAGCTCGGCCAGTTCCGCGGGGAGAGCCGCTTCACGACGTGGGCCTACAGGTTCGTCATCCTCGAGGTGTCGGCTAAGCTCGGGCGGCATTTCTGGCGCCGCCCGGACATGCCGCTGGAGGCGGAGGACTGGGACCGGCTGCCGGACCGCTTCGGTTTCGAGCCCGCACGGGAATCTGAGTGGCGGGATCTGCTGGCCGCGCTGCGCCGTGCCGTAGACACCGAACTGACGGCGCGGCAGCGCGAGGTGTTCGTCGCGATCGTGGTGAACGATGTTCCGCTGGATGCGCTGGCTGTCAGGCTCGGCTCCAACCGCAACGCGATCTACAAGATAATGTTCGACGCCCGGCGTAAGCTGCGGGCCGCTCTTGTCGCTAACGGATATCTGGACGATGACGATTCGGGGCGCTCATGAACGGCTGGTCGGCACTGGACCGCTTCCTGCGGACCGATCCGCGCGACGTCGGCTGCGCTAAGGCGATGGAGATGCTGCACGTCTACGTCGACTTGGTCGCCGTGGGCGGCGACGCCGAGGAGCGCTACCCGGGTATCGCGGCGCACCTGCGCGCGTGCGGCCCGTGCGGTGAGGACTTCGAGGCGCTGCTGGCCGCGGTGCGCGAGACCGCGGACTAAGCAGCGGACGCGCGACTAACTGGCCGGCCGGAGCCGCGGCGGGACCTGACCGCGGCTCCGGTCCGTCTGGCGAGAGTTAGCTGACGACGATGCCCGCGGGCGTGGCGCCGGCAGGCAGCGCGAACGGGGAGGTCGGCAGCTCGGTCAGGCTGCCGCCGCTGACGGCGAACGCGCCGACCTTGCCGATCCTGCTCTCATCGACGTACAGGAAACGGCCATCCGGGCTGAGCCGGGCGTCAACGGCACCGACGCCGCCGGTGGCGCCGACCGGGGTGCTGCCCAGCAGGGTCAGCGTGCCGTCGGGGGCGATCTGGTAGCTGGAGATCTCGCCGGATCCGGTGTTCACGGTGAACAGGAACTGGCCGTCGTGGGTGATCTCCACCCAGCACGGCGCGGTCTGCTGGTCCGCGAACGGGGAGGCCCCGATTGAGGTCAGCGTCCCGTTGAAGGAGTCGCTGTACGCGGAGACGGTTCCGGTGCCGGCGCCGACGTTGTGCGCGTTGGACACGAACAGCTGGTCCGGGTCGGTCGGCCGGAACTCACTGCCGAACGGGCCCAGGCCCTGGGCCGGGAACGGCGAGCCGGGAGCCGCGGTCAGCCGCCCGTCGAAGCCGACGGCGAAGCTGTCGATCACCGAGGTACCCACTTCGGTCCCGACCAGCTTGGTGCCGGTGCCGTTGAACAGCACGTCAGCGGGCGCGGCGTTGCCGGCCAGCGTGACGGTCGACCCGGGGATCGGGAACAGGCGCCCGTCGAAGCCGAGCCGGAAGCCGGTGTAGTTGGCATCGCCGGCGCCGGAGTTGGCCACGTACACCAGGTTCCCGAAGACCGCGACGCTATCGGGCTTGGTGCCACCGGAGCCGGTGACGCTGACCAGGCTGAGCGAGCCATCGAAGTGGATCCGCAGCACGGAGATCTGGTTGCTGCCCGCGTCGACGGCGATCAGGAACCGGCCGCCCGGCGTGATCTGGATCGCGCCCTGCGAGGGCAGCCCGGCGCCGGTCCCGGCCCCGCCGGCCGCGAATGGTGACCCGGCCTCGGGGGTCAGCGTGCCGTCCGCGTGCCGGTCAAACGCGCCGATCGTATTGGTCCCGGACGTGTTGTCGTTGACGTAGACATGCCCGAACACCGGGGAGGCGTCGGCCCGGGAAGCACCGATCGAGGCCGAGGCGGACGCGGGCACCGCCACGGCCGCGGCCGCCGCCAGGCCGAGGATCAGCGCCCCGGTCCTGCCCCGCCGCCGGACCTGCCGTGCTTCTCGCCCAGCATCCCGGTTGCGGACGGCCGCCCGCCCCCGGCGCTTTGACACGAACTTCATCTGTTGCCCTTTCCTTCGGCCAAGCCGGATACGATCAGCGGCGCCGACGGCGTCGCTGCTGTGCTCACCCCTGGTTGGCGTCCGGCGGCACCCAGGTCTTACGTCATGCGGGCAAACAGCCGGGGTGTCCGCTCTACCCGCCCGAGCTCGGCTGCCCTTCCTGGCCGCGACGGGGTAAGACCGCGCCTGCGGGCCGGCGCTAACTGCACAGACGGATCCAGGCCGCGACATCCATGAGGAGGCAGGCCATGCCCCTGCTGCACCCAGGCGACACGTTCCCCGAGCTGACCCTCAACGTTCCCGACGCGCAGCCGATCCCGGTTCCCGGCGTGTTCGGCGGCGAGTTCGGGGTCCTGCTGTTCAACCGCGGAGCGTGGTGCCCCTACTGCACGGCTCAGCTGCGGGCGTTCCAGCGAGCCAGCGAATCACTGACGCAGGCCGGGATCCGGGTAGCCGCGCTCTGGGTCGACAACGAAAAGACCACCGCAGATTTCATCGCCAAGCACGGCCTCACGTTCCCGCTGGGGCACAGCGCCGACGCCTGCGCGGTAGCCGAGAAGACCGGCGCCTTCGTCAACGCAGACCCGCTCTACCTGCAGTCCACCGGGTTCGTGCTGAACCCGCAGGGCAAGGTGATCGTAAGCGTGTACTCCAGCGGCGCCATCGGCCGCCTGGTGCCCGAGGACGTGATCGGCCTGGTCCGATACCTGCGCGAGCATGCCGCAGCATCGGCCGGATGACCGGGTGAACGCGGAGTCAATGGTCTTCTTCCACGGGCGGGTTGGGCACGTTCAGCCGGCGGCCGGCGAACTGGTGCCGCCGGAAGCGTTCGAAATGCGCCTGCGCGGGTAGGTGGGCGGGGCTGGCCTGGGCTTTCTCCGCCCGTCCCGGGCTGCCCAAGGAGCCGCCGTGACCCGTCCTGACCCCGGTGAAATCGTCAGCGAGATCGACGCGATGGTGGCCCCTGCGCCCGAGCCGGAAAACGCGGTGCTTACTGACGAGACCCGTGTCGTGCGCTGGACCGGGCCGCTGTTCGCGCTGTTCTCGCTGATCCTGCTGCCGTGGACGATCTACCTCGCCGGCTCGCTGCCCGCTGAGCAGGTGTCCACCAACTATGACGCCGCCTGGGCCGGCTTCGACGTGCTGCTGATGCTGACGCTGGCCAGCACCGCCTATTTCGCGCTCCGCCGGTCGCGCTACCTGGCCACAGCGGCCACCGTGACAGCCACGCTGCTGGTGGTAGACGCCTGGTTCGACGTCCTGACGACGCCGGGCGTGCAGCGGATCGAGGCCATCCTGCTGGCCGCGTTCGTGGAACTGCCGCTGGCGGCGGTGTGCATCTGGCTGAGCTGGCACACCCAGCAACTGGAGGAACGGCGGATCGTGCTACTGATGCGCCGCTACCGGGGGCGCCTGTATTTGGACCGCCGCCGAGAACGCGCCTAGCGGCGCTCACGTGGTCAGGACGACCCATGGGACCGACCCCGGCGGGCAGCGCCGACTTAGCGTCCCCACGCGATCCGGCGGCTTACCAGGTGCCCCACTCCAGCGCCGGCGCGGGCAACCGCGGCGGCGTCAGGAAGGCCGGCGGTGCCGTCAGGTCCAGCGCGCCGAGAGGCGAGGTCGCCGCCGCGTCCCGCCGGGTCAGCGCGGGCAGGTTCCACTTCTCCTCGACGAGCTTCAGCACCGAGGTGTGGTCGAAAATGTCCGACAGGACGCAGTCCGGCCGCGCGTAGGGTGACACGATCACGGCGGGCACCCGGAAGCCGTAGGTGTCGTAAGCAGTCGGGCCCTCGACCAGCTGCTCGGCTTGCCGGACATAGCCGGGGTACAGCACCTTCAGGAGGCTGCGCAGCCGGGACGGGTGCGCGACCCGGCTGCGGCCGGGGATGTCGTCCGGCGGCACCGCCGCGGGCGGGGCGACGTGATCGTAATAGCCGCCGTTCTCGTCGTAGGTCCAGATCAGCAGCGTGTCCGCCCAGCCCGGGCCGTGCATGACGCGGCTGATCACCTCGGCGGCAAAGCTCTCCCCCTTGCTGATGTCCTGCGGTCTCTCCTCCGAGAAGATGCGGAAGTCCGGGTCGACGATGCAGAACGAGGGGAGGCTGCCGGAGTCCGCATCGGCGAAGAACCGTTCGATGCTGCGGACGTGGGCCATATAGCTGGTCATCCCGAGCGGGTAGATGGCCGACGTGAACTGGAGGTCCCGTTTGAACACGTCGCTGGTCTTGCGCAGCGGACGGCCGAGCGAGGCCAGGTGGTGCCGGTTCCTGCGGTGCCGGTACCGCAGGTAGCTCCCGAACCCGGACTGGTCACTGCTGGCCGGCCGGTAGTTGACCCAGGAGATCCCGTGCCGGGTCAGCATGTCCATGATCGTGCCGGCCGGCGGCCGGTCCAGCAGGTTGACGGGCAGGTCATCCATCAGGCCGTTGGCCGTCCCGGCCAGCAGGAACCGGCGGTTCGGGAACGTGGGCCCGAGGCACGAGCTGAACCAGTGGTCGGCCAGCGGGAAGGTCCGGGCCAGCCCGTGGTAGAAGGGCAGGTCCTGGTCGGTCCAGTAGGCCATGGCCGCGGTCTTGTCGGCCTCGGGCGCGACCTCCTCGCTCGAGGTCACGAAACCGTTCATCTTGCCCTCAGCCCACTGCGCGTGGCTGGCGCTCCAGCTCTGGCAGGGTACGTCCTCGGCCTGCGCGGTGGAGCCCGCGTGATAGGACCGGATCATCGTCCCGGCAGAGTCAGGATTCTCGGCATCCGGCGTGCCATCGTCCCCGACCGGGAACCCCTCCCCCCGGCCGAGGGTGCCGAGGTAGTTGTCGAAGGAGTGGTTCTCCATCATCAGGATGACGATGTGCTTGATCTGCGGCAGCGTGTCCGTGCCGGCCGGGCGGGAGGGATCGGGCCGGTCACCGGGCCGGGCCGGGCGCGTCCACCGCTCCCGCTGGTGCAGCCTCCGGCGTTCGATCCGCTCCCAGGTGCTCGCGCTGGGCATGTCAGCCCGTCCTGTGCTGCTCGCTCCGACCCACAGGCACCGGACCGGCCGCTGGCCGGGGCCCGCCGCCCTCGCTGTGGTCAGCGCCCTTCCGGCGGGGCAGGCCTAGGGGCCGACGACCAGCGCGGTCGAGACCACCCTCGGTCGGCCTGATGAGCATCGTGGCGGCGGTCAGCCACAGCGCGGCGAACAGCAGGCTGCCCAGGATGTCGGTGGGGTGATGCTCGCCCCGGTACATGCGGGCCAGGGCGATCATGACCGGCATGACGATCGCGGGGATCAGGAACAGGAAGCGCCACCAGCCGCGGGCGTAGCCGATGACCAGGATGGCGATGCCGATATACAGGCACGCGGTCGCGGCCGTGTGACCGGACGGGAACGCTGAGGTGGGCAGCTTCGAGTCGAGATGGGCGACGTCCGGCCGCGGTCGCTTGACGACGGCCGCGATCGTCAGGAAGGCGGCCAGTTCGCCGAACATGACCACGGCCAGGAAGATCACCGGCCGCCAGCGGCGGGTGACGGCGAGAAACACGACGCAGGTGACGGCGCTCCCGATGAGGATGGCCTGAGTCGCCCCGAGGCTGCTGGCGATCTGGCTCCAGTGGTTGAGCGTCGTCGTGCGGTGCGCGGCGAACCAGTGCGGGATCGTATGGTCACCGAGCAGGTTGCCGTTCGCGTTGTGGGTGATCATGATCAGCTTGCCGATGCCGGTGAGGGCACCGACGATCAGCACCCAGATCACCACGACCCCGGCGGCGATACGGCCGTTCTTGCGGGCGCGGTCATGATCCATGGTCGTCTCCGGTTCTGCTGGCGTGAGGTCGGTTCGGGCCTCGGGCTCAAGGCCCTCGGCCACCGGATGGGTCACCGGCGCCCCAGAGGCCTGGCGGGACAGTTCGAAGGCCAAGGCGGTAAGGCCCAGCCAGAAGACGCCGAGCGCCCACGCGCCCAGCACGTCAGAGAGGTAATGCACGCCGAGCAGGAGCCGGCTGATACCGATCGCGGCGATCAGCGTGGCGATCACGACGATGAACACGCGGCGCCACACCCCGCGCGTGGCGGGCAGGAAGACCAGGAACAGGGCGCCGTAGCAGACGAGCGAGCCGAGCGCATGCCCGCTGGGGAAGCTGTCGCCGGTGCCGTACGCGATGGGATGGGCGACTACCGGGCGCAGCCGGCCGACCAGCGCCTTGAGGACCGGGTCCAGCGTCAGCTCGCCGGCGCCAGTGACGAGGAGGTAGATCACGAGCCGCCACCGGCGCCTGATGGCCAGCACGACGGCGGCCGTCCCGGTCAGCGTCCACAGCACGCCACCACTGCCCAGCCAGGTGACCGCCTTGACGACCCTGACCACGGAGGCGTGGCCAGCGACGAGACTGTTCAGCCAGGCCGCCGCGCGGTGATCGACGGACTCAAGCGGCGCCCACTGCAGCCGGACCAGGAGGAGCAGGAGCGCAAAGAGGAGCGCCGCTGCGCTGACGATGGCGAGCGGGGCGAGAGACCGCCGGGGAGCGGCTGCGAACGACATGGTCGCCCCTACTGCCCGTTGCGAACTGTTCCACACCTGTTCACCGCCCGGAAAATGCAGGCCGACTTCAATACCGGGCAATACGAGAATCCCGGCGTGACTGATTTCCCGTCCGGAAAGGGAAACGCATTCAGCAATCCGGATGCGCGTGGTGGTTAATGTTTGGCGACCTGCTCCAGAGGTAGTCACGGGTATGCACAAAGTATCGACGCCGCATGTAATGCACACCGCAAGGCGGGCCTGCGACAGCCCGGCGGCACACTTCCTGGCCCGTGCGGGCCTGACCGCGCGCGGTGTCATCTACATCCTGGTGGGCTGGGTCGCGGTGCTGGTCGCGCTGGGGCACAGCTCGCGCGAGGCGGACCAGCAGGGCGCCCTGCAGCTGCTCGCGGGCAAGTCTTACGGGCTGGTCTCGCTCTGGCTGCTTGGCATCGGCTTCGCGGCCTACGCACTGTGGCGGCTGAGCGAGGCCGCGTTCGGCGTCACCGGTGACCGGCCGGGGGCCGGCCCCAGGCTCAAGTCGCTGGCCCGGGCGATCGTTTACGCGGGCCTGTCTTACCTGACGTTCACGGTGATCTCCGGGACGGACCGCAGCCAGTCTCGTCGTCAGCAGGACATAACGGCCACCGCCATGCAGCACACGGGCGGCCGGGTGCTGGTCGGCGTCATCGGACTGGTCATCGTGGCCTGCGGCATCATCCTGGTCGTGGAGGGTGCTCGCAAGAAGTTCATGAAGTACCTGCAGACGGGCCGGATGAGCGCCAGGACGCGTCGCGTCGTCGAGCTACTCGGCATGACGGGCACCATCGCGCGAGGGGTGGTCTTCGCCCTGGCCGGCGCGCTGGTGACCGACGCGGCGGTCACCCATAAGGCATCCGAGTCCGGCGGCATCGACAAGGCGCTGCTGACCCTGCGGAATCAGCCGTTCGGCGAGTTCCTGATGCTAGCGGCCGCGCTGGGCCTGGTGATCTTCGGCGTCTATGGGCTGTGCGAGGCCCGCTGGCGGAAGGTCTGAGCACGGCAGGAGCGCGTACAGGGCAACGGACCGGCTCGGAAAGGAACCTGGCGTGGCTGACGTCGCGGTGATAGCGCACTCACGGAAGAGCTTTGGGGGCGGCCTGCCCGAGTTGCGGCGGATCCTGGCCGCGGAAGGCGTGACCGATCCGCTGTGGTACGAGGTGAAGAAGAGCCGAGGCGCCCCTAAGTACGCGCGCCGGGCCGTGGCCCGGGGGGCCGACGTGATGTTCGTCTGGGGCGGTGACGGCACGGTCCAGCGGTGCATCAACGTGGTGGCGGGGACGAACGTGGCGGTGGCGATCCTGCCCGCGGGGACCGCGAACCTGCTGGCGGCGAACCTGGGCGTTCCGCACGATCTCGCCGGAGCGGTGCAGGTCGGGTTGCACGGCGACCGGCGCAGGCTAGACACCGGTTCGGTGAACGGTGAGCGCTTCACGGTGATGGCGGGCGCGGGTTTCGACGCGCGGATGATCTCCGACGCCGACCGGGGCGAGAAGGACCGGCTGGGCCGCGCTGCCTACGTCGTTACCGGGATCAGGAACCTCGGTGCGCGCCGGGTCAGGGCGACCGTAGAGGTAGACGGTAAACGCTTCTTCAAGGGCAAGGTCTCGTGCGTGCTGGCCGCGAATGTCGGCAAGATACTCGGCGGAATCGAGGCTTTCCCGCAGGCGCAGCCGGACGACGGGCGCCTCGAGCTAGGGGTGGTGACGGCCCGGAATCCGGTCCAGTGGGCCCGGACGTTCGGCCGGCTCGCCGTGGGGCATCCAGAGCGGTCTCCCTTCGCCAAGGTCACGCAGGGGAAGAAGTTCTGGATCCGGTTCGACCAGAAGGTCCGCATGGAACTCGACGGCGGCGCACGCCCGGCCCGCAAGAAAATGCGCATCAAGGTCCATCCAGGCTCGGTCACGGTGTGCGTCCCGCCCGGCCGCAGCGGATAAACGCGGTGGCCGCCAGGCCGTGCGCGGCCAAACCCGGCGTACGTTGCGTGCCTGAACCAGGAAGCCGGAAACCAGCGCGCGGACCGGATAGGTGGCTGGTTTAGAGGTAGGTATCTCTGGCAGGGGCTAGTTCCCGATTGCGGGGGAAGATGAATGGCAGGGATGGCGTAGACAGACCGATGCCGATTCTTGACACGATGTTCGACTCGGGCACCCTCCATGTGCTGAGGGCGGACGTGCAGGTTCTGGCCAGTCGGACCGGCTTGGATGACCACCGAATCGAAGATGTGGTGCTGGCCATACACGAACTGGCGGCCAACGCGGTCCACCATGGTGCGGGAGCAGGGCGGCTGCGGATCTGGAATCTGGCCGGAGCGCTCCACTGCCAGGTCGACGACGGCCGGCCCGCGTTTGATGGCCCGGCCGCGCCGGGAGCCGGTGACGGGGACGGCTGGGCCACCGAGACGGAAAGCCCTTCCAGCCCTAGCGCCGTGAGTTCATGGCGGGCCACGCCCGGCCACGGCCTCTGGGTAGTCCAGCAGGTAGCTGACCAGTTGCAGGTCACGTCCGGTGCGCAGGGCACAAGGGCCACGGTCACCTTCACCCTGTCGCCGGAGAGGCAGTAACGCCCGTGCCCATGCTCGAACGGCCGCCTCGATATTCTCCTGGCCACCATCGCGTCGGTACGGTGCCCAGGTCTTCCGGGAGGGAGGCGTGGAAGTGACAGCGCGGGTAGATCCGGAACCGGTTGAGGCCAGGCTCCGGGCCATTCAGTCGATAATGGATGCGGCATTGTCCGGCCTTGATGATCGAGAGCTGCTGGCCGAGCTCCTCGACCGGATCAGGGGGGTCCTGGGGGCCGATACCGCCGCGGTCTTGCTGCTGGACTTCTCGTCCGGCCAGCTGATCGCGACCGCGGCCGCGGGGCTGGAGGAAGAGGTACGCCAGGGCGTGCGCATCCCGGTGGGCCGGGGGTTCGCCGGGCGGATCGCCGCCGGGCACCAGCCGGTGATCCTGGACCACGTGGATCACACGACCGTGCTGAACCCGATCCTGTGGGCCAAGGGCATCCGGTCCATGATGGGGGTGCCGATGGTGGCGGGCGGCCGGGTGGTCGGGGTGATGCATGTCGGCTCCCTGACATCCCGCCGGTTCACCGGTCACGACATCGAGCTGCTGCAGATGGCCGCGGACCGGGCTGCCACGGCGGTGCAGTCCATGACGGCTCAGGCCGATCGCATCGCGGCGGCCGCGCTGCACCGCAGCCTGGTGCCCACGGCGCTGCCGGCCGTGGCCGGGGCGGAGCTGGCCGCCCGGTACGTCCCGGGCGACGGCGGGGTGGGCGGCGATTGGTACGACGTGTTCACGCTGCCGTCCGGCGAGCTGTGCGTGGTGATGGGCGACGTGGCCGGCTTCGGCCTGAAAGCCGCGGTGATCATGGGGCGGATGCGCAGCGCGCTGCGCGCCTACGCGCTGGAGACCACGGACCCGGCCGAGGTCCTGGCCCGGCTGGACCGCAAGATGCAGCACTTCGAACCCGATGCGATGGCCACCGTCCTGTACGCGGTCATCGACCCCGCTCTGGAGGAGATGCGCGTGTGCCTGGCCGGGCATTTCCCGCCGGTCATCGCCCGCCCGGGACGGCCCGCGGAACTGGCCCGGGTCACGCCGGGCCTCGTCATCGGCGTTTCCCCCGATGTGCGGCGGCCGGTGGCCACCGTGGCGATCCCGCCCGGCGCCCTGGCGTGCTTCTACACCGACGGCCTGATCGAGCGCCGCGGTGAGATAATCGACGACGGGCTGGCCCGGCTGTGCCGGGCGGTCACGGCGGAACCCGCCGAGGCGGCCTGCGCCGCGGTGATGCGAGCGCTGGTGGGCAGCGAGCCGGCCCGCGACGACATCGCCCTGCTGATGTTCCGGCGCCAGGCCGATCCGCCCGTTACCCGCATCGCCGGACAGGAGGCGGACCGTGACGCCTGAGGCCAGCTTCCCGGTGCAGATGGTCAGCGGCGTGCCCGTGGTGACGGCACCCGAAGAGATCGATATCGCCAACGCCGACCGGCTGCGGGCGGCCCTGCTGGGCGCAGCCGTGCACGGGCACGGCCGGTTCGTGGTCGACCTGACCAGGACCCGGTTCTGCGACACGGCCGGGCTGCACGCGCTCGTGGCCGCGCACCGGCGGACGCTGACCGAGGGCGGTGAGGTACTGCTGGTCATACCCGGACCCGGCGTCCTGCGCGTCTTCGAGATCACCGGCCTGGACCGGGTGATCCCGCACGCGGCCAGCCTGGAAGAGGCCCTGGCGCAAATGCCCGGGATATAGATCCGGGCGCCGCTGGGCCCCAGCTTCATCAGGCCTAGCGGGTCTGGTGCCTGCGGCGTACTGTTTGGGGTGCAAACCTGAGAAAATGCGCCGTTGGGTCCAGACCCTGCCCCGGTTACTGAGCCAGAGGGCGGCGGTTGTGCCGGGCGTAGACATGCGGACCAGCGCTGGTGATGGTCATGTTGTCGTGGCGCTGCGCGGGGAACTAGACGTTAGCGGCGCGGTGGCCCTGGCGGGTTCTTGGCCCACCCGGATGCGCAGATGACTGACCGCCGGACCGTGATCGTGTGGGGGCAGCTGGCCGCGCACGCGGCCGCACATGGCCGGCGGGTGTCGATCGTCGACGTGTGCGCGATCGCGGTCCGGTCAGCTGAGCTCAGCGGGGCGTGGCTGGCGGTCGCGCGCGACGGCGAGCCGGATTTCGTGATGTGCGTGACCGATCTGGTCAGCGAGCAGCTGCCCGAACTTCAGCTGACCCTGGGAGAGGGGCCGTGCCACGACGTGCTGGCGTGGGCCGCGCCGGTGCTGGCCGGCGACCTGGCCGATGCGGAGTTTAGGCGCCGGTGGCCCGCGTTCACGCCAGCTGCACGCCAGCTCGGCGCCGGGGCGGTTTTCGCGTTCCCGCTGATCGTCGGGGCGATCCGCGCCGGGGTGTTTGGCCTGTACCGCGGCTCGGCCGGACCGCTGTCGGACGGGCAGCTCGGTGACCTGCTCATCCTGGCTGATGTGGCGACCATGATGCTGCTCGGCAGCTCGGACGGTCACGGGGAGGTCGAGGACGGGGCTGGGCTGGACGGGCAGGCGCCGGACCTGGCGCTGCACCGCGCCGAGATCGATCAGGCCACGGGCATGCTGACGGTCCAGCTCGACGTCTCGCCCGCGGAGGCGTTCGCCCGGCTGCGGGCTTACGCTTACTCCCAGGACCGGCGCCTGACGGAGGTGGCTGGCGACATCGTCGCCCGGCGCCTGCGGCTGCGCCGGGACCCGGGTCAGGATGGCGGCTCATGACATATCCCACCGCGCCGGCCGCATTTTCCGGCGGCGCCACCGCGAGTCTGGATGCCACAGGCGAAAGGTGATTCAGATGGACACTCAGCTGCTATCGGACACCTTCGTGGACCTGGCCGACACGATGGTCGCCGACTTCGACGTCATCGACTTCCTGCACATGCTCACCGACCGCAGCGTCCGGCTACTGCCCGCGTCCGCAGCCGGGGTCATGCTGGCCGACCCGCGCGGCGAGCTGCGTGTCGCGGCGGCCTCCAGCGAGGAAGCCGACCTGCTGGACCTGTTCCAGCTGCAGAACGACCAGGGACCCTGCCTGGAATGCTTTCGTACCGGCCAGCCCGTTACCGCCGCTGACCTCACCGGCCCGGTCCAGCGTTGGCCCCGGTTCGCGCAAGCCGCCACGCAGTCGGGGTTCCGGGCCGTGCAGGCGCTGCCGATGCGGCTGCGGGATCAGGTCATCGGCGCGCTGAACCTGTTCGCCGAGGGGCCAGACCCGTTCGACCCGGCGGACTTGCGCATCGGCCAGGCGCTGGCCGATGTGGCGACCATCGGCCTGCTGCACGAGCGGAACGTGCGCCGCCGCGAAACCATCACCGAGCAGCTCCAGGCGGCGCTGAACAGCCGAGTGGCGATCGAGCAGGCCAAGGGCAAGCTCGCCGAGCGGCTCGGCATCGACATGGACCGCGCCTTCGCGATGCTGCGCGATTACGCCAGGAACAGCAACCGGCTTCTCACCGACGTCGCTCGCGACTTCGTCGAAGGCGCCAGCGCAGATTTCCCGCCGCCACAGCGGCGCCGCCCGACCCGCTAGCAGGCTCACGATCGATCCGGGTTCCGCCCAGGCCCGATCATATGCGGACGGTAAAACCACCGCCCGTTCGGCATAATTAGAATTCTTTTTTCCCGAACGAACGATGGTGCTCAGCCGCGGGCCGCTTTCAGGTCACCGGTGGCCCCCGTTGCAGGCGGCGCGCTACACGGGCGGCCGGTCCGGCTACTGCCCGCCGGTAGCGCCATAGGACTGACTCCGCTAGGCGATAACGTGCATCATCGTCACCACGCTCCGGGATTCGGGCCAGCGCGCACTCATTGACGATGACGTCACAGACGACAGGCTCGGCCAGCGCCGGGTCGCCGCGAGTCAGCAGCGCCTGCCTATACAGCCCAACGGCGTAACGGCGGTAGATGTCAGCGTCCCGGCTACGCGCCGGGCCGACCGTCACCAGGGCACGAACCGCGCGGGTCTTACCCGGTCCCAGCATCGAAAAGCTCCGAGCCTCTCGGCGGCGTTGCAATAAGCAAGCGCCATCAGCCACCGAGGTCCGGAGCGGTAACCACACGTTACCACGGGCGAGATCGTCGCTGCCTCGCACGGCGGCCAGGTATTGAGGTCAGCACATTGGGCTCGACGAATAGCCGCAGTCTGTCACATGTGTGCGGGAGCGGCCGCATACTGGAAGAGAGATGAAGCCAGCCCACGCCGCGTCCCGGCGTTACTTTCCCACCAGTCCCTTCGGCCCCCCAGTCTCTTTGCCTCCTGAGCAGTTCGAGGTGCGGGATCAGGTTACCCACGATACGTACGGCCTCGGCCGGGTCATCGGCGTCGAGGTTGACACCGCCCTGCTGGTGGATTTCGGCTCATGCCGCGTGCGGATCATGACGCCGTGCGCCAAGCTGACCAAGCTCTGATACCGCCAGAGACACCCTAGATGCCCTGGGTGAAGACCACCATTTCCTGGTTCTGGTCTGTCCCAGTCAGCGGGCGCGGTCTTCGGCTGTGCTGGTGACGAGGTCGGCGGCACAGTCGCGGAGCTTGCGGTGGGTGGTCTGGGAGAGCCGGATGAGCAGTTCGAAGGCCTGCTCGGGGGTGCAGTGCTGCTGGGCGACGAGGAGACCCTTGGCCTGCTCGATGACGGCGCGGGTTTCCATCGCCCGCCGCATGTCCTCAGCCAGCGCGGCAGTGATCTGGTAGAGGCGGGCGTTGGCGATGGCGACGGCGGCGTACCCGGCGAAGGTCCGGGCCAGCTCGATGACGTCCTGGTCGAATGCGCCGGGCTGGATGGCGTAGATATTCAGGGCGCAGAGGACGGCTTCCTGGAGGGGCAGTGCCACCGACAGGGCGGAGTGCACGCCGGCGGCGAGGGCCTGGCGGGCGAAGGTCGGCCAGCGGGTTTCTGCCGCCATGTCAGGGACGGTG
>Ga0187801_10000164_pt1 | contig 15794 bp, 16 predicted proteins | sample NC_wetland_sal_i_10_FD_132465 | JGI IMG/M metagenome (GOLD analysis project Ga0187801, IMG submission 132465) | Wetland sediment microbial communities from Neuse River Estuary, North Carolina, USA - Control_1 | ecosystem: Environmental > Aquatic > Freshwater > Wetlands > Sediment | place: USA...
GGAACGTGTCGCCGCTAAACCGATAGGTTATGCATCGTCGGCCACTCTTCCATAACCGTTCCACCCAGCTCAAGGATTCGGCTCAATGCCAATGCGATCATTGACTGCTGATCGAATCCGCTGTTTGCAGCCCAAGTAGCGCTCGGTCGTTTGAACCGAGACGTGTCCCAGAAGGAATTGAATTTGCTCCAACTCACCTCCCGAAGCGTGGCAGAGTCGGGCGCAGGTCCGACGTAGATCGTGGGGTGCCACCTTGGCCAAACCGATGCTCCTGGCGGATTCCTTCACGATGTGCCAAACCGCCTTTTCCGTCATGCCGTCTCCCCATGCCCTTTCTATTTTGTTGACCCTGCGGAACAGCCGTCCGCCGTCAATTCCGGCCGCAGCAAGCCACTTGTCTAATTCGCTTCTCACCCAGTCCGGGACCGGGACCGTTCGAACATGGCCTCCCTTACCCATCAAATCGACGATGGCCCAGTGTTCTTCCCGCTGCTGCAAATGATGCAAGGTTAAAGCGACGGCCTCGTGTCTTCTCAACCCGCACGCGAGTAGTAGAGCGAGCAGGGCTCGGTCGCGCTTCCCCTTGAGACGCTGAGCGTCTGGTGCTTGCCAAAGCGCTTGGCCCTGCTCTGCCGTTAGCCAGTTCCCGAGGCGGACTCCTAGCTTCTTCACCCCTTTGACCCGGCGAATACCGGCCGCCAGATCGGCGCTGAGAAGACCGCAGTCGGCTGCCTCATAGGCGAGCCGACGTACGGCGCCAAGACGCAGGTTGATGGTTCCGGGTGCGAGTTGACGGGATTCGAGATGAGAGCGACAGCGCAAGACCACTATCCTGTTTAACGCCAGCCGCGGTTCCGAACAATACCAATCAACGAACTCTTCGATGGCGTGACGATAGCCCCGCTTTGCGTCAGTTGAGTTGAGGCTGTTCAACACTGCGGCCTTGGCGTGTTCCAGGTCGGGCAAACGAAGGATGCACTTGTTGCTACTGCGCTTTCTTCGCGAATTTGGCTTCTGCTTCATGACCAGTGGCCTCCATGCCACCGATCAATGATCGGAGTGGTGCTGCAACTGTAAAGTCAGAGTACGCCGTGATCCGACCGAAATCAGTCGCGAGCCCTGAGTGGCACGAAGGCAGCTGACCCGCTACGGATGCAACAGAATGAGGGTGATGCAGCCGAGGTTTCGAGAATTGAATTTGCTGAGCCGCAAGCGCGATACGGATCGGCATGCGGCCCAGCTGTGTGAAGTTCTTCTAGCACCGACCACCGGACAAAAAGGCGGTTGGTTCAGTCCTCGTCGCCGCGAACGACAGCTACGCCATTGGCGGCACCGCCGATGGTGTTGGCGATGCGCAGTGTCAGGTTGCCGTCCTCGTCGACGGTGAAGATCGAGAGATGAGAGAGCGTGCCGCTGCCGTCGATCACGGCGACCAATCCCTCACCCGAATCGATATCAGTAGGAGCGCCAATGAATGACGCTGCCACGGCTGCGTCTTGGACGATCTTTTGGCCGTAGACGGCAAAACGGGAAACGGACATGCTCGGTGAATTACTGGAGTAGAGAAAAGGTCCGACGAGTGTGAGCCAGCAAGGGGCATTTTGCGTGCCGGAGCTGGTGACGGTAAGTACGGTTCCATTGCGGACGAGGCTGATCTCATTGGCATGAGCGATCGTGACGTAGGCATCGTTGCCGCGGGTGATCAAGCCGAAGGGCGCATTGACGTTCGAAGGAATATTTTTTACGAGCGTGGGAACGCCGCTGACCGCGCCGTCGGGAAGCAGGTTCACGGTCTCAATCGTGTTGCTTTTTTCTGTGATGATGAGTTGGCCTGGGAGAACACCGACTTGCGCTGCAGAGCCATCCGCCTTGAGAAGTGTGACTACCCCATCGGAACCAGGGCTGACGACGGAGCCAAACATGCGGTGAGATTCAACGGTGGTCGTGCCGAGGATGTAGAGATGGTCTTCACCAAAAGCAACGCTGAGAGGGCTGGAGGCCGTAGGTACCAACTGAGTGAAATGGAAGCCATCGTCGTCTCGGTTAAACATGGCGACGGACTGGGAACCGAAATTGACGACGGCGACGAAGTTGCCCTTCGCCTCGATGCCACCCGCATTGCCAGTGGCGCCGCCTTGACCGTGCGTGGAGATCGTCTGGATGAGTTCGCCCTTAGAGTTGTAAACCAAGAGCTGGTTTTTGGTCGCGTTGGAAGAAGTAACCACCAGTGTTTTCCGATCGGAATCGGCACGGACGGCTGTGGTTGCTACGAGGAGTGGAACGATAAGACTGAGCAGGTAGAACTTCTGGAGTTTGCGAAAAGTCATCTTAGTCTCCTTAAGATTTGTGGTGAATGAGCACACTGGTCACGAGCCGGGAACCCGCTATAAGGACCGGTGCGTATTCACTGGCTGGGTATTCGCTCTCGAGCAGAGAAAAGTTACGGTGCGGTGCAATTGTCGCGTGAGGCCACAAAATGCAGAATTGAAGAACGATAGCGTAACTTTTTGTTCCTCTCCAGCGAAGTCTCTTAAATGGGGCGCGTGTTGACCTGCGGCAAATGGTTTGGACCTGACGCCGGTAGACGGAGTGCACGAGCACGTTAATACTGGTAAGGATTGGGTGAAGACTCTCCGCACCATGTACCCGGACAGCAATCTGGAGCTGCTGATGGCCCGCTATCAAGGGGGCGATTTCACTGCGGCTACAGCCCTGATCGAGCGCCTAAGCCCACAACTCCATCGGTTTTTTATAGTGCAATTTGCGAGCCGGCGAGATGCGGATGACTTGCTGCAAGAAACCTGGCTTCGCATTCACAAGGTGCGGCATACCTATCGCCCGGGCGAGCCAGTGCTGCCATGGTTCTATGCGATTGCGCGGCACGTTCGCGTGGATCATTACCGAAAGGCAATCCGCACCACAGCGCATGAAGAGAGGCTTGAGGAAATGTCCGAAGTGGCGGCAATCCCCGGGCAATCCGGCAGGGCTGATGATCTGGAAGCGCTCTTGGCCCCCCTTCCAGAAAGCCAACGCGAGGTGATTGAGATGTTGAAGGTGGCGGGAATGTCGCTGGAGGAAGTGGCACGCGCCACATCGTCGAGCGTAGGGTCGGTGAAGCAGAAAGCACACAGGGCGTATGAGAAGTTGAGAGAAAAGGTGAGCGCGATCGGGCTGAGGAAAGGGCGTAGCGGAGGAATGTCATGAGGGACAGAGAGATGGACGAAATCCTGGAGCTTGCAGCGCAGGCTCGACATGATGTGGAGCCTGCGCTGCTTCAGCGCGTCGCAGGCTCCATCAAGTCGTCAATGCGGCCCGTGCGTCCGCTGCCGCCGACATGGGTGCTCGCGAGCGAATTGATTCTGATTTGCGCGGCCGTTGCGCTGGCTGGTGCGGCCCGAGCAGGATTCTACGGCATTGAAAAAATGAGCGTATTGGAGCGTTCGCTGATCTTCCCGGTGCTGGGTATCCTCGGATGGGTGGTGGCCGCAGAGTTCGTCAGCGAAATGATCCCTGGGAGCCGGCGTCGAATCGCTCCCGGGGCGCTGCTGGGAATCGGCAGCCTGGCGTTGCTTGGTTTGTTTGCGGTGTTGTTCCGTGATTACCGGACTAATGACTTCGTGTCCGCAGGCATTGTGTGCCTCATGACCGGCCTTCTGCACGCGGTCCCGACCGGCTTGGTGAGTTGGTGGCTGCTACGTCGCGGCTTTGCTGTGAATTCCGTTGCCGCGGGACTGGGGGGGGGCACACTTGCAGGCCTTGCGGGTGTGACGATGTTGGAGCTTCACTGTGCGAATTTCCAGGCGCTGCACGTGCTGTTGTGGCATACCGCCGTGGTGCCTGGAAGCGGGGCCGCGGGAGCGTCGCTGGCGTGGGCGCTCCGATTCCGGGCACGCTCTGGCGCTCCCAATTAATTTATGGCTTAGCCGAAGTGAGATGATGTTGAGGTGGTCCCCCGCCACATTCGCGGAAAACCAACAAGACTCGATGACCAATTTCCACCCAGTGTTAAGTATGCGGGACGCCTTACGATGCTGCCACTGAAGCCGGCGCGAGCCAAGCGTTGCCTTAATTTTCTCCTCCGACGACGGCTTGAACGTGAGTTTGACCTGGATCGCCCCTATCCAACGCGTGGGGGCAAACTGAAGTCTCTCAACTCCTGTGTCGTCGCCGACCCTTCCACAACCGCGCAGCAGCTCAAGTATTCGGCTCGATGCCAATGCGATCATTGACGGCTGGTCGAATCCGCTGTTTGCAGCCAAGGTAACTCCGGAAATGGGCATTTATTTGTGATTCCCCAGACGCGAGAAAGTTTCACTCAAAGAGTGGTGCGCACAGGAACTTTGGGGACCGGCGCAATGACCGCCGCGACAACCCAATCCGTATGGCTCCCGGCCTAGAACTGTCTGCTAGCCTCTGGATTCACACTGACATAGACATGTAGAATCGTCTTCTGGCGGCAATAGGCATTTATTTCATGAGAGCGACAAGCGGAAAAGATAAGGAGTCGCGGGGAGCGCCGGTCGTTCCTCGCGATGCGGATTCTGCAGAGTCTGCGGAGCGGCGCCTTCGGATTCTTCTTCAAGTCAACAACTCGATCATTACCAAATTGAGTGAGAGCGAGTTATTGCGTGCCGTCTGCGCGGCCTTGGAGGGCGTCCTACCTTTCAATCGTTCGGCGATCACTCTCTACGTCCCAGAACGAGATACTCTCCGCATTTTCGCCCAGAATGATGAGTACGCTTCGGAGTTCTTCTCAGTTGGGAGGGAACTCGACCGGCGCGACAGCCATGCCGGTTGGGCGTTCGATCATCAACGGCCGCTGATCCGTCGAAACCTGGACAGGGAGAGCGAATCGTCCACCGAACGCCTGCTCGCCGAGCAAGGAGTGCGTTCGATTTGCGTCGCCCCACTGATCGTGGCGGGCAAGAGCATTGGAACCTTGAACCTTGCCAGCAACAAAGCCGACGAGTATTCGAATGCGGATGGAGAGCTCTTGCAGGAAGTAGCCAATCAGGTCGCTCTCGCCGTGGAGAACATGAAGGCGTATGAAGAAATCCGCGCGCTCCACGCAAAGCTGGAAAAAGAAAACGTCTACCTGCGCGAAGAAATCCGCTCGGAGCACAACTTTCGGGAAATCGTCGGCAGCAGCGCCGCATTGCGGGAGGTGCTCGAAAAGGCGGAACGAGTCGCCCCTCTGGACTCGACGGTTCTGATCTACGGAGAGACGGGAACGGGCAAGGAGCTCATCGCTCGGGCGATCCATGACTGCAGCAACCGCAAGAATCGGCCGCTGGTGAAATTGAACTGCAGTGCCATCTCCGCCGGTCTCGTCGAGAGTGAGCTGTTCGGCCACATGCGAGGCGCCTTCACCGGTGCTTTGGAAAGGCATATCGGCCGATTCGAACTGGCGGATGGGGGAACCCTTTTCCTCGACGAGGTCAGCGAGTTGCCTCTCGAGACGCAGGTTAAACTATTGCGCGTGCTGCAAGAAGGGGAGTTTGAGCCAGTCGGGAGCAACAAGACAATTCATGTAAACGTTCGAATCATTGCGGCGACAAACCGTAACCTCGAGGAATGCGTGGCAGCGGGCCGTTTTCGATCCGATCTTTATTACCGACTGAACGTTTTTCCGCTTGAGCTTCCACCGCTTCGCAATCGCCGCTCCGACATTCCACAGCTCGTCAGCTTCTTTCTACAAAAATTCGCGAACAAATTTGGCCGCAAAATCGACGCCGTCCAGAAGGAAACGATGGATCTGTTGATGGATTATCCCTGGCCGGGGAATATCCGCGAACTTCAGAATATTATCGAGCGTGCGGTCGTGCTTACAGCAGGGTCCGTTCTCTCTGTTGACCCCGCCTTTCTCCCAAGAACCCCTGCGGCTGGCAATCTTCGTCATACATCCCCGGTCGTACCGCTAAGAGCGGATCCCCACGTCACGGAAAGCCATGCAAGATCTGCGGAAGCTTCTTTCCCGAGTCTTGAGCAGATGGAGCGCAATCACATCCTCGCTGCTCTGAATCGAACTGCCGGAGTGATTGACGGACCGAAGGGCGCGGCCAGAATTCTGAATCTCCATCCGAACACACTCCGCAGCAAAATGAGTAAACTCGGCATTAACCGCAGGCGCCACGGTATATCGTGACGCGATGAGCTTCCACGAGATTTCGTGTTGGTCGCCGAAATGTCGTGACAGTGTTGCCGATGTGCTTCCGGCCTGCTCCATCTAACCCGTTTAAACTCAATGGAATGCTCTTTGTCCAAGCAACCACTGCTTTTGGCCCAAGTCGTGCCATAAGATTTCGCGAAATCAAAACCCTTGTGCTTGTGACGAGCACGAACGAGAGATCACAAATGACCGTCTTGACGCACGTGCCCAATATTCCTCAAGTTGCTGACCAGGATGTCCACGACCCTGAGTTGCGCCAGGTCATCAGCAGTGCTGCGCTAACGAAGAGTCCGCCCCAGGCCTGGTACCGAACTATGGGTCACAATCCCGAAGTAGCGAAGGCCTTCGCCAGTTATTGGGACATGCTCCACCGCGGCGGCTCGGTGCCTCACGATATCAAAGAGCTTGCGCGCATCCAGATCGCCCAGATGATCGGCTGCGAGTTCTGTGCGCGGCAGACTTCTCCGCTCGGTGCATCAATCACTGAAGAAGAGAAAAGAAGCTGCGCCCTACCGAACTGGGAGCATCCGGACCCCAAGACGCGCGCTGCTCTCCACTACGCCCGGAATCTCACGCTCGACGATGGCCGAGACGCGCAAGTATATGAAGAGCTAAAGAAATACTACAGCAACGCCGAAATAATCGAACTATCAGCATTTTTTTGTCTGACGGCGGGCGGTAACCGCATGGCTAAGAGCTGGAGCATTGAGCCGCACGGCGAAGTTTCCGCGATCCCGGCGGGAGCAATGTCGATTCATGCACGCGAAACGCGGGAATCGGCAGCGACGCGGTCGTGAAGATTGTGCGGCAACAAATCGAAAGGACGCCTGTATGAATCGCCGCGATTTCCTGTGTTCCGCTGGCATCGCATCCGCAAGCTTTGCGCTCCCAAAGACGGCTCGCTTGTTTGCCGAGAGCGCCACGCCTGCCCGTTGGCGTACGTTCGAACTGACTACGCGCGTCGAAGTCCACAGTTCTTCCGGAGCTACCCGAGTGTGGCTGCCGGCGGCACTCATTGAGGAAGCTCCCTACCAGCAGACACTCGCAAATCGATTCCATGCCGAGGGCGGCACTGCAAGAATGGTCGAAAGCAAAGCCGATGCCGTTGGAATCATCGCAGCGGAATATCCAGCCGGGGTGAAGCCAGTACTCACGCTCACCAGCAGGATCGCAACCAGGGACTATGCGGTTGATTTCTCCGCGCCTGTGAAAGCGCCGAAGGCCGACTCGGATGAGTTGCGCTACTATCTTCGGCCGACAAAGCTCCTTCCAACCGATGGCGTCGTGAAAGCGACGGCGGCTGAAATCACGAGCGGCGCCCATACCGACATCGAGAAGGCCCGCGCGATCTACGAGTGGATCGTCGAGAATACGTTCCGGGATCCAAAGACACGCGGCTGCGGCGTCGGCGACATCCGCTTTATGCTGGAGTCAAAGGATTTCGGAGGCAAGTGCGCCGATCTCAACGCGCTCTACGTCGGCCTCACTCGCGCCGCGGGACTTCCCGCGCGCGACGTCTATGGCATCCGCGTCGCAAAATCGGAGCTCGGATATAGGAGCCTCGGCGCCGCGTCGGAAAACGTAACGAAGGCCCAACACTGCCGAGCGGAAGTCTACCTCGCCGCCTACGGCTGGGTCCCGGTCGATCCGGCAGATGTGCGGAAGGTGGCGCTTGAGGAGCCTCCCGGAAATCGTCCGCTAAGCGACGACCTGGTGAAGAAAGCACGAGCGCGGCTCTTCGGTTCGTGGGAGATGAACTGGATTGCCTACAACTTCGCGCACGATGTCGCGCTGCCGGGATCGAGTGGCGCATCCATCGGCTTTCTGATGTATCCGCAAGCGGAAACCGCTGACGGGCGGCTGGACTGCCTCGATCCCGACAATTTCAAATATGAAATTACATCGAGAGAAGTCTGAAAGCTTTCGTTTCTTGACTGGGCCGGCTGGTGCGGCATGCTTGCCTCATGCTAACGTGCCTGATAGGTGTAGATAGATCGAACAGAGTTGAAGTGGAACGTTCAGGAGGGGACATGGTGAGAATGAATTTCCCCGTGATTTGCATGGTGGTGTTTTTCTTCGCTCTCGGATTGACGCTGACTGGGCAGAGCGAGAATCCGAACTCCGGATCGTGGTCCGGCGTCATCATAAACAGCAACTGCAGCGCGGACGAAGCCTTCGCCGAAGCGCCCAAGTGCACGCAGAAGGACGTGCCCGGCGCCAAGCTGGCATTGTATGACGACACCACCAGGCAGATATTCATCCTCGACCCTCAGGATCAAGCGATTGGTCATCTGGGAGACAGCATGACTGTCACTGGAACACTTGAGGGCAATACGGTTCACGTAGCGTCTTTGAAGATGCATACCTCGATTGGCTTGAGCGTCGGTCAGAAGGCGCCCGATTTCTCAGCTCGCGACCAGTTTGGAAGGCAGCAAACTCTGGAGACGTTGAAAGGGCCGAAGGGAACGGTTCTTCTCTTTTTCCGTTCCGCCGATTGGTGACCGTACTGCAAAGGGCAGCTGGTCGAGCTGCAAAACGCAAAAGCACGATTTGAAAAGCAGGGAATCTCCGTGGCCGCAATCAGCTATGACAGCGTGGAAATACTGAAGTCCTTCGCGGACCGGCGGAAGATCGAATTTCCGATGCTCGCCGACCCTGATTCGCAAACGATACAGGCCTATGAGGTTCTAAATACCGAAGCGGTCGGACAATACAAGGGCATGGCGAGACCCGGATATTTCTTCATCGATACCAAGGGCGTGATTCGGGAAAAGTTCTTTGAGACAAAGTACCGGCAACGATTTTCCGGAAACAATGTCATTGGCAAGCTCTTCCCGGAGCTAGGCGACGAGGTAACAGATAATGTCCAGGCGCCACACTTGAGCCTCGCCATCGAACAGTCTGACCGAACAGCCTTTCCAGGAGGACGCATCACCTTGACCGCCGAAGTGCAGCTTCCGCCGGATGTGCACGTGTACTCCCCGGGCGTTCAGGGCTACAAGTCAATCGCTCTTGTCATGGACTCCGCGCCGGGGATGGAGTTCACTCCGGTAAGTTATCCACGCGCAAAAGTTCTCTATCTGCCCGCGATAAAGGAACGTGTACCCGTATTCGAAGGGAAATTCCGCCTAACGCAGGATCTGAAAGTAAGTTCTGCGGCGGATTTCAGCAGTCCGCTCGGGACGGACGGAAAGACCTTCACGATTGCAGGGAAGCTCGAATATCAGGCGTGCGATTCGAAGATTTGTTATTTACCCACGTCGGTTCCGATCCACTGGCAGGTGCAAGTTCTGCCTCTCGATCGGCAGCGAGCTCCGGAGGACATTCGGCATAAGTAGAACGTCGATCTTATGTTCTGATGTGAGCACCACAGGAGGCAGCCGTGTCGGAAGTTGCTTACGTTTCCAAGGCCCGTATTGAGAGAAAGGTTGGTCCCGTTCGGATCGCCTACTTGCCCGGTGAAATGCAACCGGTGGTCTTTAGCGTCCACGGAGCGATAGCCGAGCACTACAAAGTCGATCCCACCAAACTTATTGAGTCTCATGCTTCTACGATCGACTATGTGATTGCTGCAACTGCCGGTTGAATGCTCGGCACATTCGGAGGCGCGCTGGAGGCGCGCCACATTGATGCGAGCAACGGGAAGCTCGTGGGCGAAGTGACCGGCGAAGTCGAAACGGAGGAAGGAGTGCTCGTCATACGGCGCATCCACCTCGCCATGCGGCTGGTGGCGCCAGAACAGGCTCTTGAAACTGTGGAGCGAGTGCACGGCCTGTACGCGATGCGCTGCCCGCTGTATCGCACATTGCACAATGCGATTCAGCTCACATCTTCTTTCACGTTGGAAAAACAGGGAGCTTGACTCGGGAATTGTCATCGAGATATTCGCTGGACGCAAAAGCGTTCGACAAACAGTGATTCTCGAACCCGCCAAACCTGAATTACTGCCGCTCTGGGCGCTAGAACTGATGGCGTTGGTACTTGCAATTGAGCCCGATCTATCCAATTCGGGTCAGGAGTGAATCATGCAGATTTCGATTCTTGCGGCGTTTGTGGCTGGTCTGATTTCGTTTCTCTCACCCTGCGTGCTGCCGCTAGTGCCAGGTTACGTCTCGATGCTCTCGGGAATCGGGGTCGAACAGTTGCGGCGAGGGGAAAAGTCCCGAGGGAGCTTGCTCGTGTCTTCGTTCGCTTTTGTCATGGGTTTCTCGGTGGTGTTCGTAGCCTTCGGCGCATCGGCCAGCGCTGTCGGCCGATTTCTCCTGCAAAACAAGAATCTTCTAGCTCCTTTCGCTGGAGCCATTATCGTTCTGTTCGGCCTCCATTTAATCGGCCTGCTTGGACGAATTCCGGTGCGCGCAGGCCTGATCGTAAGCGCGCTGCTTGCATTGGCCGGCCTGGCGGTCTGGATGCGCCTTGGTGAAGACACTCCCCGATGGTTCGGACCGGCGCAACTGATTTCCGTTTCGTTCATTTTTCTTGCTGGGCCGATGCTGACTCGCTGGCTCAACCGCGACGTGCATTTCCGTAACCTCGGGGGCCAGGCCGACCAGGACCCCAACGCTGGGCCGTTCGCAGGCATCTTGAGCGGTTTCCTGCTGGGCTTCGCGTTCGCGTTTGGCTGGACGCCGTGCATAGGCCCGATTTTGGCTGGTGTGCTAGCCATGGCCGCGACGAGCGAGACAGTATCTCGCGGCGTCTTCATGCTGGCCGTATACTCCGTTGGCTTGGCTATCCCGTTTCTGCTAACGGCCCTGGGCATCAATCAATTCCTGGGTTTCTATCAGCGGTTCCGCCGCCACTTGCACGCCGTCGAGGTTGGCAGCGGCGTCCTATTGCTTGCCGTGGGCGGTCTGATTTTCGTCAACCGGCTGACTTTGCTATCGGGCAAACTGAGTTTTCTGAACGGCTTCGTCAAGTGAGGAGCGTCGGCAAATGGGCTGCAAGTTTCTGAACCCGAAATGGGTAACTGGCATAACACTGCTGCTCGCATTTGTTGGTTGCGGTCACGGAATACAGCCACAAGTCACGAAGAAATCCGACGGAGTCGCTAATGAGCTGGCACGTGAAACCAGCCTGCAGATACCTAGCCTGGAGGGCGCAACCGTCACAATCGATCAGTACAGGGGGAAAGTGGTCCTGGTGAACTTCTGGGCTACCTGGTGCGCGCCGTGCCGCACTGAGATACCCTGGCTCATCGAGTTCAATGAAAAGTATGGCCCCAAGGGCCTGGTGATCCTCGGCGTCGCTATGGATGATGATGGGAATAAAGTCGTCCAGCCATGGGCACAAAGCCACCGTTTCGACGTGGACGGCCATCCTGAGGCGATGAATTATCAGATCCTGCTCGGCAACACCAAGATTGCCGACAAATTCGGCGGCATTCTGGGTATGCCGACAAGCATGCTCTACTCACGCGACGGAAAGAAAATCAAGACGATCGTCGGATTGATCAACCACGACGATCTGTCCAAAACTCTCGACAATCAACTTTAACTTAACTCTGCGGGCGGCGGGTAGGCGACAATAGTCAGTTCTTAGGCACCGGGATTTGATAACTGCTAGACTTGCGTCTTTGTGGGTTTGCCGCTTTGCCGGTCTCCATTTGTTGGGAGAGTGATGCGTGCCTGGTGGTCGTCGCGGTCTTCAAAACCGTTGCCCCGACACGACGTGTCGGGGGGCAGGTTCGATTCCTACCCTCTCCGCCACCTTTTTAGCATTCGAAACCATCCTCGAAAGGGGGTGATCGCCATGTCGCGCGAGCAGATTCTCAAGCTAACTGCGTTGTCGTCCTGCGCCGGTTGAGCTTCCAAACTCAGCCAGCAGGCTCTGATGCAGGTTCTGCGTCAGCTACCGATCCTAAACAGCCGCAATCTCCTGGTTGGCATCGCCAGCGGAGATGACGCAGGGGTGTATCGCATCGACCGAGATCGTGCGCTCGTGCAAACTATCGACTTCTTCACGCCGATCGTCGACGACCCGTTTGCCTACGGACAGATCGCAGCAACGAATGCTCTGTCCGACGTGTATGCCATGGGCGGCCGTCCGCTGACGGCGCTCAACCTCATGGGGATACCATTGGACTTGGTGCCACCCCGCATCATTAATCTGATCCTTCGCGGAGGCGCTGCGAAAATCAAAGAAGCGAAGTGTGATCTGATCGGTGGGCACACGATTCGAAACCCGGAACCTGTCTACGGCCTCGCCGTCACGGGTCTGGTGTCGCCGCGGCACATGCTGACCAACGCGAAAGCTCGTGCGGGCGACGTGCTGGTACTGACGAAACCGCTAGGCACAGGTATCATCACCACAGGGATCAAACGCGGCTTAACCAACCGTTTGCTGGAACGGAAAGCTATCGCCATTATGACAAAGCTCAACAGTGTCGGACCGGAACTAGCCGAGAGAGGGCTTCTGAGAGCCGCTGTCGATGTGACCGGGTTTGGATTGCTTGGCCATCTGGGCTCGATGTGTCGCGCCAGCGGTGTTGGCGCCGAGATTGCTGCTGACGCTGTGCCGGTGATCAGCGCGGAAGTCTTCCAGCTAATTGCGGCCGGCTGCATCCCCGGCGGCAGCCGCGACAATCTTGCCTTCGCGACCAAGTTCACAGAATGGAACGGCGCCACTCCGACTCAGAAGACACTCTTGACGGATGCTCAGACGAGCGGCGGTCTCTTGCTGAGCGTGCCGCGGCGAAACCTGGATGCCGTATTGAAGCGTCTGAAGCGCGATCACGCACCCTGCGCCGCCATTATCGGTCAGATCGTGCAGTCCAGGAAGCCGAAGATCAGAGTGGTGGCATGAAACGTTCCGGACTGCGCGGGATCCCGTCTGTCGACAAACTCGCGCAGGCGCTCGGCGATACGGGATTGCCTCATCCTGCCGTCGTAGCAACAATTCGGCGGGATCTGGCCACACTGCGCAAACACGGGACGATACCTAGTTTTGAAGACATTCTCTCGCACCTGCGTTCCGCGTTGGGAATCCTGCGCGCATCCCGCATCCAGCCTGTGATCAACGGCACCGGCATACTTGTTCACACGAATTTCGGCCGTGCGCCACTGGGGCATGCCGTCATGGAAGCGGTGTCCCGGATCGGATCGCAATACAACAATCTTGAGTACGGACTCGCCGAGGGAGGGCGCGGCGGTCGCGCCGCGTACTTGGAACACAATCTCGCGCTACTGTGCGGCGCGGAAGCCGCGACAGTGGTGAATAACAATGCGAGTGCGCTCGTTCTGATTCTTCGCCATTTCTGTACAGAGGAAGATTCAGTCGCTCCTAGCGCGCGCAAGAACACGCGTCACCGAGATGCGCTGCCCAAGAATCAAGTCGTGATTTCGCGCGGCGAACTGATTCAGATCGGCGGTGGATTCCGGATTCCGGATATTCTCGAGGCCAGCGGGGCGCGTTTGCGCGAGGTCGGCGCGACCAACAAGACCTCTCTCACTGATTACGCTCGTGCGATCACGCGCGAGACTGCACTGATCTTGAAAGTACATCGCAGCAACTTCTTTATGGATGGCTTCGTTGACTCTCCGTCAACCGAGGCCATCGCGAAGCTGGCGCGCGACAAGCGAGTCCCGTTCGTCGAAGACTTGGGTAGCGGCGCGATGATTCAAACCGAAACCGTCCCTGGCCTGGAACACGAGCCCACGCCCGCCGAGGTGTTGCGAAACGGAGTGGATCTGGTCTGCTTTAGCGGCGACAAGCTGTTCGGCGGCCCGCAGGCGGGGATTATCGTAGGGAAAGCGAAGTTGGTCGCCGCGCTCAAACGCGAGCCGTTGTTTCGCGCACTGCGCTGCGACAAACTGATCCTGGCTGCGCTCGAGGCGACGGTGGACATTTACTTGCGCAATTCGACCGGCCATCTGAATGCAAACGAGGCGCCGAGTCGCCTCGATATTCCCCTGCTCGCGATGCTGCACACATCGAACGACGAATTGCGGGGGCGCGCAGAGAAAATCGTTCTGGCGCTCAATGGGTTACCGCTTAAGGCGGCAATAGGCAAAGGTCGTGGGCAGATCGGAGGCGGCGCGCTGCCTCGCTCGATTGTGCAATCCACAACGCTCGATGTAACTCACAACAGACTCGGGCCGCAGGAATTGGCCGCGCGGCTGCGTTCGCGTACGCCGCCCATCGTCGGGTACATTGAAAGAGGCCAGCTCAAGCTCGACTTGCGAACCGTGTTTGTGGATCAAGACGCTGAAATCGTCGCTGCGCTCAGCGCCGCAATCTGATTCAACAAGGGCACAGCCCATCACGAATAGTGGCGGCAGGCAACAGACTTCCGATGGCAGAACCCCAACATTTCATCGTTGCGACCGCAGGTCACGTGGATCATGGGAAGAGCGCGCTGATCAAAGCGCTGACTGGCACTGATCCCGATCGTCTTCCAGAGGAGAAAGCGCGAGGAATCACCATCGACCTCGGCTTCGCGCATTTAGAACTCCCCGCCTTAGTGCCGGGAGCTTCATCCTTCCTGCTTGGAATCGTGGATGTGCCCGGCCATGAAGACTTCGTCAAGAACATGGTCGCGGGCGTCGGCTCAATTGACCTGGCGCTATTTGTCGTTGCGGCCGACGATGGATGGATGCCTCAGACCGAGGAGCACCTGCAAATCCTTAGCTACATCGGTGTCAATCGCGCTGTGGTCGCACTGACCAAGATCGATCTAATACAGGATGAACGTCGCGCGGTCTCCGCAATTCACGACAAGTTGCGCGACACGCCCTTTGCTGACGCGCCGATTGTTCCCACATCGGTTGTTACCGGACGAGGCCTCGACCATTTGAAGGCCGTTCTCGCGCGGGTTCTGGCCGACACGCCCTCGCCGCGCGATATTGGCAAACCGCGGCTGCCTGTGGACCGAGTCTTTACACTGCGGGGCATCGGCACGGTGATTACGGGCACGCTGACCGGCGGCACTTTGCGACGCGGCCAAAGTGTTGCGATCCAGCCATCCGGCAAAGCCGCGCGGATTCGAAACATCCAGTCTCACAACCGTGATGTCGAGCTTGCCGTGCCGGGTACACGCACCGCGCTCAATCTGCCCGATATTGCTGCCTCTGATGACGTTCGTCGAGGCGACGTGGTCACGCTGGCCGAATTTGGCGGGCCGAGCGAGATTTTTGATGTGGTTCTGGAAGTCTCACCGAGAGCGAACCGCCCACTCAGAGGCGGCGCGCAAGTGCGCGTTCATCACGGCAGTGCTAATGTCTGCGCGAAGGTGGTGTTTTTCTCCCACAAAGAGTTAGTTCCCGGAGAACAGGCACTGGCTCAACTTAGGCTCGAAGCGAGCGCGTTTGTTTTTGCTGGGGATCGCTTTGTCCTCCGCGATTCATCCGGACAGAACACATTGGCAGGAGGTGTCGTGCTCGACCCGGACCCGAGCCGAAAGCTGTTCCGGAGCCAAGCGCGGTTGAGCCTTCTCCATCAACGTGCAGAATCACCTGGCGAGGCGCTGCCATTTGTCGCCTCACAAATCGCGCGCGACCGGGCTGTCATCCGGTCGCAGTTGCTGTTGAAGTCGAAATTCAGCGCCGCGGACGTTTCCAATGCTGTTTCGCGGCTAGCTGCAGAAGGCGCTCTTGTCCTCGCAGGGGATTTCGCTGTTGACGCCGCC
>Ga0187801_10000165_pt1 | contig 15782 bp, 11 predicted proteins | sample NC_wetland_sal_i_10_FD_132465 | JGI IMG/M metagenome (GOLD analysis project Ga0187801, IMG submission 132465) | Wetland sediment microbial communities from Neuse River Estuary, North Carolina, USA - Control_1 | ecosystem: Environmental > Aquatic > Freshwater > Wetlands > Sediment | place: USA...
CGCCATGTGGTTCTTGTTAGCGTCGATAAAGATCAAATCAAAGGGGCCGTGGCCTTCGGCGGCAATCTGTGGAAGCGTATCAAGCGCCGGGCCCAACCGCAGTTCGATCACGCCCGTCAAACCAGCGCGCGCAAAGCTTGCGCGTGCTACATCGGCATGCTTGGCGTCGGCTTCCAGCGTAAGCAAGCGCCCGCCCGGAGGCAAAGCGCGTGCCAGCCAGATGGCGCTGTAGCCGCCGAGGGTGCCAATCTCCAGGATGTTGCGCGCACCCTGCAGCCGCGCCAGCACGTGCAGCAGCTTGGCTTGCAGGGGTGACACCTGGATGGAAGGCAGACCGGCGTCGGCGCTCGCCTGAAGGGTGGCGTCCAACACCGGGTCAGCGGGCACCAGCAATCCGGCAATATAGTGATCGACAGCGGACCAAAGTTCCCGAGTCATACTCTTCTGTCCTCCTCCTGGACAAACGATTAGAAGCGCCAGCCGTAGCCGAGCACAAGTTGGATGCTGTGCTGCATCTTGCCCCCACCCACGGGCTGAATCGCGCCGTCGACATTCACATCGCGCGTGCCGAAGAAGAGGTGCGTATCGCCGATTTCGATGCGCAGCGTGCTTCCTTCACTGGGGTATAGCTCGATGATGCCTCCAAGATCGAGCACGAAATTGGTGGACCGGCCATAGCTATAAACGGGTGTCGACCCTGCTGATGTAGTGACGCCCGTGAGCGCCTGCGAATAACTGTTGAATCCCGGACGGACCTTGCCGAAAAAACCGAAGTGATTGCGCCGGATGCCGCCCTTCAATCCGACAAGGCCTTGTAGGATGGTGCCGCCATCTTGAGGTCCGGACATATTCGGCTGGCGCGGGAAGTAGAGAAGGTCGCCGTCGAGATAGAGCACGCCATAGAAACGATAGGAGGCATAACCGCCAAAGCCCGGTTCGGTGCGCACATTGTCCGTCAGGCCTTCACGCGCAATCATCATGGCGCTGAAGAGCGGGCCGAATTCCCACTTGCCCGGCACGTTGGTTTCCGGCTCATTCTCGATGAGGGCGCCGGGCCGGTACGCCACGCCGAAGCTGAGGCGCGTGGTGTCATTAATCTTTCCAGGCTGCACCAGCGTGCTGCCGCTAGCAAAATACGCAGGCACGCGGTAGGGATCGCCTTCGATATCCGCGCGCAACACCCATCGAGGAGAGGGGTAATACTCAATTCCGCCACCTAGATTGAGCACGAAATAGGTCGCTGGCTGCTCCGCGTAGAAAGGGCTGCTCTGACCCGAAACCACTTCCACTCCTGTGAAGTGCAGCAATCCAGGCCGGACCAATCCAAACACGGAAAGATGGCGCGTCTGGATGACCTTGGCACGAAGGCCAAACACAGCCTGCAGCGTTTGGCCGCCCTGTACCAGAGGGAGGGGAAAGCCATGCTCCGGGAAAAAATCCAACTGCGCTTCGAGCGCCAGGCGGCGGTTCAGGTTCCAATCGAAGCGCCCGCCGAAGCCGGAGAAATTGGTGCCCTGCAAGTTGGAATTGGTTTGGCGGATGGTGGAGTATTGCGCGCCCAATTCAAAGCTCGTGTAATTTTCCTGGGCACAGAGAGGCAGCGGTAGCGCCAACAAAAGCGAGCAGAGCAACAACACGATCGAGAGAAAGAGCAGAGTTTTGCGAATCATTGGACAGCGCGAGGCTGCATCCTTCCCCCGCTCACAAAGGATGCGGGGACCGCGGAAAAGTGATGCTTGCAAGGGAATGAGATCAGCATTAGGGCCCGGCATCAGGTCGGATGGGTCTCGCGGTACTCATCGTATGCGAGCAAGAAGCGATCGATATCTTTTTTCAACAAATAATAGGGAGTCGACAAGCGCACTTTCGACGGCAACCCACCGCGAATGCGGATTTTCTTTTCCTTCCACATCCAAAATTCCGGTTCCGGCATTTTGTGCGGGGCGATGTTGACGGTGGCGATGGCGCAGCGGAGCGCGTCGTCGGGCGAAGTCCAGGATTGGGCGCCACGCTGCTCCATCTGGTCGAGGATGTAGTCCGCCATTTTGCGGTGGCGCTTCTCAATGCGGTCCATGCCGATTTGATTGGCAAATTCGATGGAAGCCTTCAGGCCGCAGAGCGAGGGAACATTGGAGCTGCCGATGCGTTGAAAGCGTTCGGAGCGGATTTTGGTATCGTCCCAACCTTCGGTGGCGATGGTGTTCCACACGCGGTCGATCACTTCGTCGCGGACATAGAGAAAGCCCGAGCCCTTCGGTGACTGAAGCCACTTGTGAGGGCTGGCGGAATACATGTCGCAGCCTAGGTCGTGGACGTCGAGTTTCATCATGCCGGGGACGTGTGCGCCATCGACGGCGGAGAGAATACCTTTGGAACGCGCGAGGGCCGCCACTTCCTTCACAGGGAGAACCACGCCGGTCACCGTGGTGATATGACTGAAAAAGAAAACGCGAGTGCGCGGCGTGATGGCATCGTTAAAGAGCGTGAGGACGCTGGCGGCGTCTGGCACCGGCCGCGGCAGGGTGACTTTCTTCACGACGATGCCATAGCGTTTCGCGCGTAGGTTCCAGGGGTGTTCGCCACCGGGGTGTTCCTGGTCGGTGATCACGACTTCATCGCCAGCCTTCAGGTCGATGCCGTTGGCGATATAACTGTTGGCTTCGGTGGCGTTTCGCAGCAGCGCCAGTTCATCACGGTTGCAGCCGATGAATTCCGCGAGCGGATCGCGGAACTGGTTCCACGCCGCGTAGCCCCAGATGGGGTAATCCTCTGGATCCGCTTGCGCCAGGCGTTCGGAGTCGCGATAGCCCTCAAACACGGCTTTCAGGACAGGTGTCGGAGAGGAGCCAACGGTTCCGTTGTTCAGATACACTTCGTCATCGGGGATGAGAAACAGTTTTCGGATTTCCGTCCAGTAGGCTTCTTCATTGGTGTCGTAGAGGGTGGGGTCGGGCAATTTGTCCGGCGAGCGCGCGAGGATGTCCTGGCAAACATCAGGCAAGGGACTGCCGGTCAGCGCAGCCATGCCCGCGAAGGATGAGAGAAACGCGCGGCGATCAATCATCGAGCCTCCTGAATAGCCACCGGTGGATTCTATCTCGAATCACCACTACCGAGCAGCCGGATGAGGACGGGTCAACTTCTTAGGACGCAGAGCCAGTCGCGTATACTGGCCTCTCCCGGAGTAGGGGAATGAGCAGACGGAAGAGGCGTGGCGTCGAGTGTCAGCGTGTCAATCTCCTGGTGCTGTGTCTTGTCCTGGCGACGGGGGCATTCGCGCAGAATCCGCGCGGGACGCTTCGCGGTACGGTGCAGGACATGAGTGGCGGGAGCGTGCGTGGTGCCAAAATCATCGTGAACAGCGCGGAGTTGTCGCTCGCTCGGGAAACGCAGACCGATGATCGCGGCGAATTCCGGATGGAAGATCTGCCGCCTGGGTCGTATGTGCTGACGGTGAGTGCGCCCGGATTTGCGGAGGCCCGTTCGGAAGTGGTGTTGGCCATCAGTTCGGTGCGGGAAGTCAGCGTTACACTGCGGCCAAAATCCGTTGCGGAAAAGGTCGTGGTGAATGCTGGGGCGCAATCAATCACCACCGAGCCGCTGGATACGGCAAGCGCGGTTCATCAAGCCGTGATTTATCAGCAGGATTTGCAGACCATCCCCCTGGCTGCGCGCAGCTTTGCCAATATTGCCTACCTTGCTCCCGGGACGGAACCCGTCGAGCCTTCCGATCCCACTAAAGCGCGCATCACTGCTGTGTCAACCGGCGGCAGCTCCGGGTTGAACAATGAGATCTCCGTCGACGGCGGAGACAATTCGGACGACTACATTGGGGGCTTCCTGCAGAATTTTTCTCCTGATGCCATCCAGGAGTTTGCCTTTCGCACCGCGCAGGCCGATGCGGATACAGGCCGCACCACGGCCGGTTCTGTGGTCATCACTACACGCAGCGGCACGAACACGTGGCACGGCGAGTTCGCATTTTACGAGCGTGCGGCGGCGCTCAACGCGCGCTTCCCCATTGATAATCCCGCGCCCAATCCCAAGCAGCCTTTCTCTCGCCAGAATTACGTTGGCACGCTTGGCGGGCCGATCGTGAAAGACAAGTTCTGGTTCTTTACCTCCATCGAATACGTCCATGAAAACGCAAGCATTGCCTATAGCCCTGCGAGCACCGCGCAGTTCAACGCTCTCGCTCAACTTGCGTCGATGGGGCTCATTCCCGGGGTGAGCTCGATCATCGTGCCCAGCAACGTGGCCGTGCCATTCCGCGATTACCTCGGCACGGCGCGCCTCGATTGGGCGCAGTCCGAGCGATCGCGCTGGTTTCTACGGGCCGCGATTGACACGTACACAACGCGCAACGCACTGGTGCAGCAAGGAGCCCTTCCTTCCACCGGCGCGACTTCGCACAACAATTACTTCAGCCTCGTGATCGGCCAGCAATTTACGTTTTCGCCCACGTGGCTCGGTTCGCTTGTGCTGGATTTCAGCGGACTGCATCTTACGCAGGCGCGCAATTCCGATCTGGGCTTTGCGCTTGCCTTTCCCTTCACCACAACTTCGAGCGTCATCACCGGCTTTGAAACGTACGGCGACAACCAGTTCGTAACGGGCATCGCGGATTTTCCGATACTCCGTAACCAGCAGAAATACCAGGTGCGCTACGATGTCACCCATGTCATGGGCAGCCATGCGCCACGGTTCGGCGTCAATTTTATTCATGAACCAGTTTTGAGCGGAGCGCTCACGGCCAACGCGGAAACGCTGGTCACATTTCCGCAAGACCCGACTTACTATTTGGCGAATCCGTCGCAGTTTATGATCGATTATGCTGCGGGGAGCGTCTTCACTCCCGCCGGCGACGGAAGCTTTTCTCAAAACGTGCAGCGCCTCGGCCTTTACGCGGAAGATTCCTGGCGCGTCACCTCGCATCTCACGATCAACTATGGCTTGCGATACGACACGACGTTTGGATTGTTCATCGCTTCGGGCCGCGACCAGAGTTTCAATCCTGCCCTGAGCACAGGTTTGGTGAATGGGATTCCCCATGACTACCGCAAGGCGTTTGCTCCTCGCCTGGGAATCGCACAGACGCTCGGCGAATCGCAGAAAACGGCGATTCGCGCAGGAGCGGGACTTTACTTCAACGATCTTGCGCAAAACGGATGGGTCACGGCATTTCAGTCCGTCAACGCCGGCAGCTTGCAGAACGGCCCGACGACTCCCTCTCTGATCGATCCGAACTACCACACGCCGTATGCGCTGCATGCCACCGCCGGCATTCAGCACGCGCTTTCGTCCAACTGGATCATCAGCGCGGACTACACGCATGAAACAGGAATGCACGCCTATCGTAGCTATCAGTACCCGGATGCCAAGGTGTTTCGCTCGGACAATCGATCGAGCTATGACGGATTGTCACTTCGGGTGCAGGGAAATGTTTCGCAGCGCGTGCATCTCGTCGCACACTACACGCTTTCGTCGGCGAAAACCTGGGGATGCGTGTTGGGGGAGCTCTTCGACTACGTCAACGGCGTTTGCAATCCGTCGGACGCATTCGGTCCGGGCGACTATGGGCCCTCCGGTGAAGATGTTCGGCACCGTTTTGTGCTCGTGGGGACATTCCAATTGCCTGGAGGTCTTCAGATATCGACGCTTGGGCAGGCAGAGAGTGCTCGGCCGTTTACGATGACGACGCCGGCCGGCACGCGCGGGGTGATCAACGGAGTGGAAACCACACTCGATGAGCTTCGCGGAAGCCCTTACATCCAAGTGGATCTACGCGTGAGCCGGCCATTCACGATTCGCGAACGCTGGTCGGTGATGCCATTTGCCGAATTCTTCAACCTGTTTAACCGCAACAATCCCGGTGCCTTTTACATCACAAACATAGCGTCATTGCCCACGCCGGTGAACAATCTGACGAACGCAACAGCCTTTTGCCTGAATCCTTCCTGCACAGAAACGCAGCCAATCACCAGCTTGAATCAACTGCGCTATCCCGTCGGGGCGCTGGGAGACTTCTTTGGTCCCGGCACGACGGTGGGCATACCATTCGCCGCGCAACTGGGCATCAAACTTACTTTCTAATCCGTCATTAAGAGAAAGCTGGCAGGATTTCCTATGCTCACAAAACCGCGCTGGTTACTACACCTGGAAGGGACGGCAATCTTCGGCTTTGCGGTTTATTTCTACTATTCCGGCCATTACCACTGGTGGCTGTTCGCTCTTCTCTTTCTGTTGCCTGACGTTTTCATGCTGGGTTATCTCAAGGACGCCAAGTGGGGCTCAGCGACGTACAACCTGGTCCACACCCTGACTGTCCCGTTGCTGCTCCTTGCCGGAGCGCTTTTCCTCACCGTGCCTCAGTGCATTCCCTACGCGCTGATCTGGCTCGCACACATAGGCATGGACCGCATGCTGGGCTATGGCCTGAAATACCCGACCTTCTTCAAGGATACGCATCTACAACACGTCTGATCTCTTTTTGGATGCAGGCAGATTTGTCGAGCGGCGACACGTTCGCGCTGGAGGCGCTACAATAAAGGGGTTAACAAAAGGCATCGAGGACCATGTTTGAGAACCTGACAGAGCGGCTGCAACGAACATTTAAGAACCTGCGCGGACAGGGAAAGCTCTCTGAAGAGCACCTGGACGTGGCGCTGGGGGAAATTCGCGAGGCGCTGCTCGAAGGCGACGTCAACGTTGGCGTGGCCGACGAGCTGCTGGCGAACATTCGGGCGAAGGCGCTAGGCTCCGAAGTGATGCTGCAACTTTCGCCGGACCAACAGGTCGTGAAGATCGTTCGCGATGAACTGCTGAATTCGCTGGGTAAGCATGCCAAGCCATCGTTTGCGTCCCGGCCACCGTCTGTCTGGATGATTGTCGGGTTGCAAGGTTCCGGTAAGACCACCACGACTGGCAAGCTGGCGAAATGGCTTTCGCAGCATGGGCACAGGCCGATCGTGGTTTCAACGGACGTGTATCGTCCCGCAGCTCGGGAACAACTGAGCCAGGTCGCCAAGTCAATCGGCGTTTCTCTCTGGCCGGGGACCGGAACAGACAAGCCGCTGGAAATCGTGCGCGGCGCCATTAAGGAAGCGAAGCTCTCAGCGAGTGACGTGATCCTGGTGGACACGGCCGGGCGCCTGCACATTGACGACGAACTGATGAACGAACTCTCCACATTGAAGAAGGAACTGCAACCGAGCGAAATGTTGTTCATTGCAGATGCGATGATCGGGCAGGACGCCGTGCGGTCCGCAGGGGAATTTCATAAGCGACTGGGGTTGACGGGCGTGATCTTGACGAAACTGGATGGCGACGCAAGAGGCGGCGCAGCACTTTCGATCAGCAAGGTTTCCGGTGCGCCGGTGAAGTTTGTGGGCCTGGGCGAAAAATACGACGCGCTGGAGGGATTTTATCCAGAGCGGATTGTTTCGCGCATCATGGGCATGGGCGACATCCTGTCGCTGATTGAACGTGCAGAGTCGTCGTTTGACAAGAAGGCTGCGCAGGAGCTCGAGCGCAAGCTGCGCAAGGAAGAATTCACGCTCGAGGATTTCCGCGACCAATTGAAGCAGATCCGCAAGATGGGTCCGTTGGAACAATTGGTGGATATGCTGCCAAAGGTGGGGCCGCTGCAGAATCTGCCGAAGGATGCCTCGGTGGACGAGAAGAAACTGAAACAGGTTGAGGCAATCATCAATTCGATGACCAACGAGGAGCGGCGCGACCACAACGTCATCGATGGGAAGCGGCGTAAGCGCATCGCCAAGGGCAGCGGGACGACGGTGCAGGACGTGAATCAGGTCGTCAAGCAATACCTGCAAATGCGGACGATGATGAAGCAATACGGCACCATGGCCGCGCGCGCCAAAATGAAGGGCCTGGGCAAGCTGGCCGGCCTGGGCTAAACCCTCAGTCCAACTCTCCTCGTTTACTCAAAGTCCTTTGAGAAGGGCAGTTCTTTTTTACAGAAATATATTATAATAATTATGGGTATAGACGTTGATTATGAAATTGAAGCTGCGCGCCGTTGGTACATCTACAGGGGTCGTTTTGCCAAAAGAGTTCCTGCATAGATTGAAGGTGCAAAAGGACGACCAACTGTTCGCCGTGGAGACTCCGGAAGGTTATCTGCTCACTCCTTACGACCCGGACGTGGAACAGCAGCTAGCGATTGGCCGGAAAATCATGCGGAAGTATCGCGAAACTTTCCGTGCCCTGGCCAAATGAGAGAACCACGCTGGATTAGCCGCCGCGCCCTGCTCCTGCTGCACGCGGAATCTCTGGCGGAGCACGGCGGCCTGCCGGGAACGCGCGACGAAGGGCTGCTGGATTCTGCTCTGGCTCGTCCTCGCAATCACTTTGCCTACAAGAAAAAGTGTGACCTCGCGGATCTTGCTGGAGTCTACGCCTTTGGTCTTTCGCAGAATCATCCTTTCCGGGACGGCAACAAGCGCGTTGCTTTTCTTGCCGCAGGGTTGTTTCTGGAACTGAACGGGTTTGAATTGGTGCCTGACCAAGTGGTCGCCGTGGGAGCGTTCTTTGCGTTGGCGGACGGCAAGATTACGGAAAAGGAGCTCGCGCGATGGATTCGTCAGAACTCCTCGCGCATCAACGCAGCAAAGCGCTAATGTGCTGCTGGTCGGAGAACCAGGTCAGCGACTTTCAGGGACAATGCATACTGGATTAAAGATGGTCCCGCGGCCAGAGAGATTTTCACGGTTTTCCCTGAAAGCCTGCCAGCATAGCGCCACAGCAGGCCGTTTATCTGCGTGTAACACATCTGAGATACTTGTCATCACTCGCCCAGGAAGGTTTATGGCACGTATTGCACTCAATGAACCCCGGCTTTACCTGAATCGGCACTTGCAGTGGATGGCCTTTAACCAGCGGGTGCTGGAAGAAGCGCGCGATACGCGCAATCCCCTGCTCGAGCGGGTGAAGTTCCTCGCGATTACGGCGAACAATCTCGACGAATTCGTCGAGATCCGTGTGTCCAGTTTCCTGCAGAAAATCGAGCATGGTTCGCAGGCCATCAGCCCAGACGGATTGACCACGGCAGAGGAACTCGAGAGCGTCTCGCAAGCCATGCATCAATTCGTTCGGGAACAATACAAGTGCTGGAATAACGAATTACTCCCGGCGTTGGCGAAACATCAGATTCGCGTGCTGTCAGTTGACCAGTTGAGCGCGAAGGCAGCGCAGATTGCGAAGGACTTTTACGACCGTCGCATCTATCCGATGCTGACCCCCGTCACCGTGGATCCGACGCACCCCTTCCCGCACGTGTTGAACAAGGCCCTGTGCATCGCATTTTTGCTGCGCCGGCGGAAGGGCTCCAACGAAAAGCCGTTATTCGGGGTGGTGACGGTGCCGCGCGCTTTGCCGCGCCTACTTCGCGTGCCGACAGGAAACGGCGGGATTCACTTCGTGTTTTTGCAGGATATTATCTCCCGCTACGCCGAGAAGCTGTACCGGGGCTACGAGATTCTGGCGTCAGCGGCGTTTCGCATCACGCGAAACAGCAATTTGTACCTGGAAGAGGAGGAAGCGCGGACACTGCTGGAAGTCATCGACTCGCAAGTGGCGCAGCGTCGCAAGGGGAACGCGGTGCGGCTGGAAATTGAAGTGGGGGCGCACCCGGACATTGTTTCGCACCTGGTGAGCACCTTCGAGCTGGATGAGTCGCTGGTCTTTCGTGTGGCAGGCCCTGTCAATTTGCAACGGCTGTTTCATCTGTACGAAGAGACACCGCGGCCAGACTTGAAGTATTCGAGCTTCGTGCCGCGCCTGGTACAGATCGGGCACGACGCGGATTCCATGTTTGAGGTGCTGCGGCACCAGGACGTGCTGCTGCATCATCCCTATGATTCCTATGATCCGGTGGTGCATTATCTGCGGACCGCGGCGCATGATCCGCGCGTGCTTTCCATCAAGCAGACGTTGTACCGCACGAGTTCTGATTCGCCGGTTGCCCAGGCGCTGCTGGAAGCGGCAGGCAAGAAAGAAGTGACTGTGGTAGTGGAGTTGAAGGCCAGCTTTGACGAGGCCTCCAACATCCGCTGGGCGCGCAGCCTGGAAGACGCCGGCGTTCAGGTATTTCATGGGCTGGCGAATCTGAAAACCCATGCGAAGCTGGCGTTGATCGTACGACAGGATCCGGACGGAAAGATCCGGCGGTACGCGCATTTAGGGACGGGCAATTACAATCCGTCGACAGCACGGTTCTACAGTGACCTGAGCTTGTTTACCGCGGACAAGGCAATCATTTTAGCAGTTCACGACGTCTTCAATTACCTGACTGCCTATGCGGAGAAAGCCCATTACCGGCCGCTCTTGGTAGCACCGAAAGACATGGCCAAGAGCGTGATCGGACTGATCGAGCGCGAGGCGCGGCATGCGCGGCGGGGGAGACCAGCGCGAATCATCGCCAAGTGCAACGCGGTCGTGGACCCACCGGTGATCCGGGCGCTGTACCGGGCCTCCCAAGCGGGTGTGGAGATCGATCTGATTGTGCGCGGGCAATGCACGCTGGTGCCGGGCCTGCGCGGCATCAGTAGCCGCATCCGCGTGAGGAGCATTGTGGGGAGGTTCCTGGAACACAGCCGGATTTTCTATTTTGAGAATGGAGGTTCGCCGGAGGTGTTTCTGGGGAGCGCGGACTGGATGCCTCGGAACTTGTACGAGCGGGTGGAGGTGCTTTTTCCGCTAAAAGATGAGACGCTGCGTGAACGGATTTGCAAGGAGATCCTGCCGGCGTATCTGGCCGACAATCGCAAGGCGCGTGTGCTTGGGTCGAATGGGCATTACACCGCTTTGCGGCCGGCCCGGGGCATACGGGGATTTTCTGTGCAGGAGCATCTAATGGAGTTGGCGCACGGATTCGTTAACGGATCGGGAAAGTCTGGGGACCACCAGCCCACGGTTGCCTATACTACTAAAGGTGAGCCAGGGACCGCCCCCGTAGAACCTGCGCAAACCCTAGAGCTGGAAGTACAGGACTCTTTAAATGCAACAGTATGATCTGGTTGTGATCGGATCAGGTCCGGGTGGACAACGCGCGGCGATCCAGGCCGCGAAGGTGGGAAAGCACGTCGCGGTGGTGGAGAAGCAGACGATGGTCGGGGGCGTGTGCATCAATACGGGCACAATCCCGAGCAAGACGATGCGCGAGGCGGTGCTGCATCTCTCCGGCTTTTACGATCAGGCGTTTTACGGTTCGAATTATCACGTCAAAGAAAACATCACCATGAACGACCTCAATTTTCGCGTGACGCGCGTGATTGAGAACGAAGCCGCCGTGTTGCAGGACCAGTTGAAACGAAACGGCGTGGACTTGTACCACGGAGTCGGCTCGTTCACCGACCCGCACCACATTCGCGTGGAAAACACGACCGGCTTCAATGAACTGGAAGCCGAATTCGTGGTGATTGCCACGGGTACGAAGCCTTCGGTGAATCCCAAAGTGGCCATTAACGGCCGCAATATCGTCAACAGCGACCAGATCCTGAACATGCCGACGGTTCCCAAGACACTGATCGTGGTGGGCGGCGGCGTGATTGGCGTGGAGTACGCGTGCATGTTTTCCACTTTGGGCGTGCGCGTCATCATCGTGGAGAAGCGGCCGCGGTTGCTGGAGTTTGCGGACGCGGAGGTTGTGGAAGCGCTGAGCTACCACATGCGCGACCGTCGGGCGACCATGCGGCTGAGCGAAGAAGTGGAAAGCGTAGAGGAGTTGCCGGATGGCAAGGTGGCAGCGAACCTGGTCAGCAAGAAACGGATTCTCGGCGACGCGCTGCTGTACGCGGTCGGCCGGCAGGGGAACGTCGACCGGCTGAATTTGGCGGCTGCCGGAGTGGAAGCGGATGACCGCGGCCGAATCAAGGTGGACGCGGAATATCGCTCCAAGCAGAAGCATATTTTTGCTGTGGGAGACGTGATCGGCTTTCCAAGCCTGGCGTCCGTTTCCATGGAACAAGGGCGGATTGCCGCCGCCAAGGCATTCGGACTGGTGGCGGAATCGGATCCGGAAGGATACCCGTACGGCATTTACACAATTCCGCAGATATCGTTCATTGGAAAGACGGAAGAGCAATTAACGGAGCAGGACGTACCGTACGAAGTGGGCGTGGCCTATTATCGGGAAATTGCCCGAGGGCAGATCACCGGACACACCGAAGGCCGGTTGAAGTTGCTATTCCACCGGGAAACACTGGAATTGTTAGGGGTGCACATTTTTGGGGAAGATGCCGCGGAACTGCTGCACATCGGGCAAGCAGTGCTGCTACTGAAAGGCAAGATCACATACTTCATCCACACAGTCTTCAATTACCCGACGCTGGCTGAATGCTATAAAGCTGCGGCATTCAACGGCATGAACCGTCTGAGTTAGGGACGCCAAGGGAAAATCCAGTCAAAACGATAGTTTGACAGTTGTCAGGCGCCGATCTCCCCGGCTTCCGGCATCTTTGCGACAAAAAGGCCGTAAACAAAGTTGCCAGAAGCGTATGCGGCGCGCAGGGCCTGGAAGGCCTTGAGATAGGCAACAAAGTCCGCGCCGTGTTTTGCGGCCAAGGCCCAGAACGATTTGTCCTTAATAATGTGGAGGCCAAGGTCCCAAGTTTTGGCGCAGTTGGGTGTGAGTACCCGACGATGAATGATCCGGAGACCGCTGGAAATAAGGAAATCGGCGTAGCTATCCATCTCCCGAAGCTCAACAAACATGCCTTTCTCGATGGGCTCGATAAACTTTTTCTTTGTGGCGGGCGAGAGATTTTCCTTCCTGAACCAGTCGGTGAGAGCAAAGGTCCCGCCGGGCTTCAGGAATTTCACCGCGGAATCAAAGAACTTTTGAGGGTCCTCGTAGTGCGAAATGGATTCGACAGACCAAAGAAGATCGAAAGGTTGCGCAAAGTGCATGCCTTCGGCATCCATGAGCAGGAAGTGAGCGTCTAAGTTCGCGTTAGCCGCAGCCCGGTTGGCCATTTCCACCTGGACCGGGGAAATGGTGATGCCCGTAGCGGCGGCGGCATAATTTTTCGCCAGATAGAGACTGCTGCCGCCGAAGCCGCAACCGATATCGAGAACGCGGCAGCCGGGTTGGACGTTGGCGAGGCGGGCGAGATATTCAATGAGCTGAATCTGGGCCGCTTCCTTGGTTTCATCGCCGCGAAGCCAATAACCGTGGTGAAGATGCTCGCCCCAAAGGGAGTAATAGTAGGGGCTGACCATGTCGTAGTGCTTGATGATTTTCTGCTTTTTGTTGGCACTAGCCATGTTCCACGCGTGCTCCCCAAACAAGTTCGGCCGGGGATTCTCAGGCGGACCGCTATTCTACCCCGTGAGTGTTAGTTGTCCAACCCGGAGATGGGCCGCCGCGGCTTCAGCAATTTGGGCGTGGGTGAGGCAGTGGCGCTTCAAGGGAGCACGACATATAATCGCGGCGCTTAATTATCGAAAGAAAAGTGCCCGCTGGCCAGCTTTTGTGCACTTCCGAGGAAACTTCATGAAATTGCCGAATTTGGCTCGAAGAACAATTTTGTTTGGAGTGCTCTGGTGCGCCATGCCATTCGCAAGAACCGCCATGGCGCAGACACCGGAGGCACCGGCCAAGTATCCAAATTTTCCAAGCGAGACGCCGGCGAAATTCGTGCCGGTGACCAGCAGCTTCGATTACGAGAAGCGCGATGTGATGATTCCGATGCGCGACGGCGTGAGACTTCACACCGTCATTGTGGTGACAAAGGGCGTAAAGAACGCGCCCATCCTGCTGACACGCACGCCGTACAGCGCGACGGAACAGACGAGCCAAGCGGCAAGCTCACACTTGGGACCGACGCTGTACGGCTATGACAACGTAACCGACGTGATCGTGGAGGACGGCTATATCCGCGTTGTACAAGACATTCGCGGGAAATATGGTTCCGAAGGCGATTACGTGATGACGCGTCCCCTGCATGGACCGCTCAACCCAACGCCGGTCGACGAATCGACGGACACCTACGACACCATCGAATGGCTGGTGAAAAATGTGCCGGGAAGCAACGGCAAGGTGGGAATTCTGGGAATTTCCTACGACGGTTTTCTGCCCCTGATGGCGCTGGTGAATCCGCATCCCGCCTTGAAGGTGGCGGTGCCAATGAACCCGATGGTAGACGGGTGGAAGGGAGATGACTGGTTTCATAACGGTGCGTTCCGCCAGCAGAATATGCCGTACATCTACGAGCAGGAGGGCACGCGCGCGAATGACGCGAAGTGGTGGACGAGCACGTTTGATGATTACGACATGTACATGCGGGCGGTGTCCGCGGGAGAACTGGGGCGCCAGCGCGGCTTGGAACAGATGGGCTTCTGGCGGAAAATCCTGGAGCATCCGAGTTACGACGCTTTCTGGCAGCAACAGGCCATGGACCAAATCCTTGCGGCGCAACCGTTGAAGGTTCCGACCATGATCGTGGCTGGCCTTTGGGATCAGGAGGACATTTACGGCGCAACGGCAGTTTATAAAGCGCTCAAGCCAAAAGACACGGGCAACGATAAGGTCTTTCTGGTGATGGGGCCGTGGTTTCACGGGCAGCAAATCGGCGAGGCCAGTTCACTCGGTGCTTTGAAATTTGGAAGCGATACGGCGCTATATTTTCGGCAAGAAATCCTGCGGCCGTTTCTAGCGCAATATTTGAAAGGTGAGGCGCCAAAAAGCGACACGGCCAAGGTGAACGCGTTTGAAACGGGAACGAATGTGTGGCGCCGCTTGCCCGATTGGCCGGCAGGATGCACCAGCGGGTGCGCGATTCGGCCAACGCCCGTGTACCTAACCGCTGGATTGAAGTTGAGCACCGCCGCACCAAAGGCCGGCGACGCAGCATTTGATGAATACATTTCCGACCCGGCCAAGCCGGTGCCGTATCGCGCGCGCCCCAACCAGCCCGTCGGCTACAGCGATGGATTTACGTGGACGCGCTGGCTGGTGGATGACCAGCGGGAAGCATCGGGGCGGCCGGATGTGCTGGTGTACGAGTCGCAGGTGCTGAGTGCGCCAGAGAAGATCAGTGGGCAGCCGGTGGTGAATCTGGTGGCGTCAACCAGCGGAACGGATTCCGATTGGGTGGTGAAAGTGATCGATGTTTATCCCGATGAAGTGGCGGAACAGCCGGCGATGGGGGGATATCAATTGATGGTTTCGGCGGATGTCTTTCGCGGGCGCTATCGCGAAAGCCTGGAGAACGCAAAGGCGATTACCAGCGATAAACCGCTGCTGTATCGCTTCGCTTTGCCGAACGCCAATCACGTGTTTCTGCCGGGGCACCGGATCATGGTGCAGATCCAGTCGAGCTGGTTCCCCCTGTATGATCGGAATCCGCAGACATTTGTGCCAAATATCTTCTGGGCCAAGCCGGAAGACTACCGCAAGGCAGTGCAGCGCGTGTATCATGCTCCGGGGCAGGAGAGCTTTGTAGAGCTTCCCGTGGTGGAGAAGCCGTAAAGGTGTGCGAAAAAGAACGGTTTTTCAAAGGCCCGACCGGAGCAGGAATAAGTGGGGAACGTTTGCCGGGGGAAGCGAAGTCACGCTAGAATAGTAAGTCTTTAGGAGGACGTACTTTAGTGTTAACAATCCGTTTGGCCAGAATTGGCAAAAAGAAGAAGCCGTATTACCGCGTGGTGGTAATTGAGAGAACGCGAGCGCGGGATGGGCGTGTGCGCGAAGCGGTGGGAACGTATGATCCGCTGAAAAAGCCCGCGGAAATTAAGTTGGATTCCGAGCGTATCAAGTA
>Ga0187801_10000166_pt1 | contig 15760 bp, 13 predicted proteins | sample NC_wetland_sal_i_10_FD_132465 | JGI IMG/M metagenome (GOLD analysis project Ga0187801, IMG submission 132465) | Wetland sediment microbial communities from Neuse River Estuary, North Carolina, USA - Control_1 | ecosystem: Environmental > Aquatic > Freshwater > Wetlands > Sediment | place: USA...
GAATTGAAAAACGCCATCGAGCGCGCCATGGTGCTGAGCCGCAGCGAGGAAGTGGGGATCAGCGATTTGCCCGAGGAAGTGGTGAAGGGCTCGCCAGTTTTGCCCAAGATTGGCGATGATGGCTCTGACCTGGGCATGAGCGAATCTGATTTTCGCGAAGCCAAGCGCAAATTTGAGATCGCCTATCTGCGGCGCCAGCTCGCGTCGCATCGTTGGAATATTTCGCGCACCGCTGCCACCATTGGCCTTCACCGTCAGAGCCTGCAGGAGCGTTTGCGCGAACTTGGCATTCGCCGCCCCGGTCAGGAAATCCGCGAGGAGGATGACGAAGCATGATTCGCCGCGGCTTTTTACAGGCAGGCGGCGGCAGCACACGCTTTGGAACCGACAAAGCGCTTGTGCAATTCGCCGGTAAGACCATGCTGCAGCGCACCGGAGAGTTGTTGGCCAGCGTTTGCGACGAGGTCACGATTGTCGCCCCGGTGGGGAAGTACGCGGGCGCGGCGTGGCCAGTGCTGCCCGACCGCTGGCTCGGGGAAGGTCCGTTGGGCGGAATCCTCACCGCCTTGTCAACAATGCAGAGCTCCGAATCCGGCGCGGCGTGGGCCTTGATCGTGAGCTGCGACATGCCATTTCTGACGCGAGAATTTCTGGCGTTTTTGTGGGATCGTGCCAGGGCGAGCAATGCGCAAGTCGTCGTGCCGCAATCCGTGAATGGACTGGAACCGCTTTGTGCCTGCTGGTCGGCCAGTGCGATCACTAGCATTCAGTCGGCATTCGATTCCGGCGTGCGCAAGGTCACCGAGGCCATGAAACGCCTGCCCATGGAAGTGCTTGACGAGTCCGCCTGGAAACGATTTGATAGCGACAAGCGTCTTTTCTGGAACATGAACACGCAGGCGGACTTTGAAGAAGCACGCCGCCTTCTAGAGTCACGGGATCAATGAGGCAAGAAATCCACCAAGCCGGGCTGACGACCGCGAGCGCTGGACAGAGCGCCGCGGAATATTATTTTGAGTTTCGCGGCGTTTCTAAAGGTTTCGATGACCGCGCCGTGCTCAACAATGTCAGCTTCAAGGTGAGGCGCGGAGAAACCTGCGTCATCATGGGCCGCAGCGGCGTGGGGAAATCGGTTTCATTGAAGCACATCATGGGCTTCCTCCACGCCGATTCCGGCCGCGTGTTCATCGATGGCGTGGACGTGACGGACTTCACCGAGCGCCAGTTCGAGATAATCCGCCGCAAGGTCACCATGGTCTTTCAATCCGGCGCGCTGTTTGATTCTCTTACCGTCGCCGAGAACATCGCCTTTCCACTTGAGGGCCAGCCCGGGCTGACCGGCGAGGATGTCGACGCCTACGTGCTAAAGCTCGCGAAAATGCTGGAAGTGGAAGACGTCCTCGAGAAAATTCCCAGCGAACTCTCCACTGGAACGAAGCGCGCCGTGGCCATTGCCCGAGCGCTTGCGCAAAACCCCGAAGCGATTCTTTACGACGAGCCCACCACGATGGTCGATCCCATCATGGCTGGGCACATGGGCGACCTGATCTTGCGGCTCAAGGAAGCCTTTCACAAAACTTCCATTGTCGTTACCCACGATACGCACCTGGCCAAGCGCCTTGCTGACACCGTCGTGTTCCTGCAAGACGGCAGGGCGCAGATCTTCGGTTCATGGGCTGAATTTGAAAGTTCGAAAGACGCGTTTCTCCGCGATTTCCTGCTGCAGGATGAACTCATTCCCGCCCTGGACGTGACCCTGTGACAACTTCTGTTCTCCCTGTAAAAGATCCCAAGGCGCAACTTCGCAAGACCATGGGCTTCTGGGATGTCTTGCTGTTCAACATCGCCACGGTGCTCGGGCCCCGCTGGATCGCCGCTGCCGGGCATAATGGGACCTCCTCCATAAGCCTGTGGGTCATCGCCGCACTTTTCTTTTTTGTGCCTGGGGCGTTTGTGATCAATGAATTGTCTTCCCGCTTCCCGGATGAAGGGGGCTTATACGTCTGGGCCAAGGAAGCCTTCGGGGATTTCCACGGTTTTGTTGCCGGCTGGACTTATTGGATCTACACGGTCTTCTATTTTCCGGGTCTGCTTCTGGCCAGCGCTTCCATGAGCGCATATGTAATCGGCGAAAAAGGCGCTCCGCTTTCGCAGGACCGCACTTTTCTACTTGTGGTGTCCCTCGTCCTGCTGCTCGTCGCCGTGTGGTTAAACATCATTGGGCTGAACATCGGAAAATGGCTGCAGAACGCCGGCGGCGTCGGCACCTACTTGCCACTGCTGATGCTCGTTGGTGTTGGTCTGATTGTTTATTTCAAGCACGGGTCGGTGACCCACTTCACGTGGGGGAACATGAAGCCCACATGGAACTGGGACACGGTGAACTTCTGGTCGCAAATTGCCTTCGCCTTCACCGGCCTCGAACTGGTCTCCGCCATGAGCGAAGAGGTGCGCGACCCGCGCCGCACGCTGCCGCGAGCCGTGTTTGGGGCGGGGGCGATGATTGCCTTCATGTACATCGTCGGAACGCTGGCGATTCTTTCACTCGTACCCGCGGCCGATCTGGACCCCAAGAGCGGCGTGTTCCATGCGATTACGTTGGGCTCTGTTGCGTTGAAACTTGGCTTTCTGGGTGTTCTTGCAGCGCTGTTGGTCACCGTCGGCAACGCTGGTGGAGTGGGCAGCACCGTGGCTGGCATTGCGCGCGTGCCTTTTGTCGTGGGCATCGACCGCTATCTGCCCACCGCTTTCGGCAAGATTCATTCGAAGTGGAAGACGCCTTATATTTCGATCCTGGTCCAAGCTGGGGTTTCGGGCGCAATTCTGCTGCTCAGCCAGATCAAAAGTGAAACTGTGCAGGCGGCCTATCAGATGCTGATTGATGCAGCGATTATTCTCTATTTCATTCCGTTCTTGTACATGTTCGCGGGCGTTATCAAGCTTGCCGCTCGCAAAGATCGGAAAACGGACGAGCATGCCGTGCTGATTCCTGGTGGAATGCTGGGAGTGTGGCTCTGCGGTGGTCTGGGATTTATCGTCGTCTTGATTGGTATTTTCGTTTCCCTGGTGCCTCCGGGGGAAATCACGAATCCATTTATGTTTGAATTCAAGCTCGTGGGTGGGACGCTCGCCTCGATTTTCCTGGGACTCATTCTTTACTGGCGCGGCGCGCGGTCAAAGAAGGTAGTCTCCTGAGGGTGTAGCTCAAGCCTTCAGGCTTGAGGATTTTCGTTAGCACCTGGCCACAAGTTTGGTTGCCGTCGATCGGGAAGGCCTCACCCCTAAAGGTTTGAGCTACAGGGAATCCTTAGAAGCCTTGGTTCACCAGTTGCTCGATGGTGAGATTGCTTGCCGGCTTCGCGCCGCTGCGCGCTTCCAGATAGCGCTCCACATATTTCCCCAGGACGTCGCCTTCGAGGTTTACCGCGTCGCCGAGTTTCTTGTCGCAGATATTGGTGTTCTCGTAGGTAAACGGGATGATGGCAATTTCCGCCACGCGCCCGTTCCACCGCGCCACAGTCAGGCTGATGCCATCGATGGCAACCGATCCTTGCGGCACGATGTACTTCGCGAACGATTCCGGCACTTCCACGCCGTACCACCAGTTTTCGCCTTCGGGGTCGAGCCGTGCCACGCGCCCGATAGTGTCCACGTGCCCGAGCACAAAGTGGCCCCCAAATTCCCTGCCCGCCGTCATGGGCTGTTCCAAGTTCACGTGTGTCCCACGCTTCCATTCGCCCATGGAGGTCTTGCGAATCGTCTCGGTGGAAAGGTCGGCGGAGAAGCGCTCGCCCTCTAGCGCCACAACCGTCAGGCAGCATCCGTCCACGGCGATGCTGTTGGCAATCGCGAGATTTGGCGCCACGGTTGGCGCGAAAATCGTCAGCCGTCCGCCCTCCGCGTGGAGCTTCAGGGAATCGATGGTGCCGAGATGCTCGATGATGCCGGTGAACATAAATGCCTCGCTGGATTTGTACCGCGAAGAGTTCTGAGCTCTAACTGCGCACTCTATTTTCTGCTCTTAACTTATAACTGAAAACTTACAACTTATCGCTCCTCTTCGGATACCGCGAAACGTGAGGGAAGTCCTTGACGAGCAGGGTAGCTGGGTGGAAGATGAGGGCAGGCCACGCTCCTGGTCGGAGGTGGTCACGTGTTTGAACCTAAACTGACCGACCCACATCCGGAATCAGCAAAGACCTACCCGCAAAAGGTGCATTGCTCCGTGTACAACCGCGACGCAGCGGTCGTCGTCGCCAACTGGCCGCTAAGCGAAGAAGGCTGGAGCGGCTGGCGCGTCATCGACTGCTCGCTTTTGCCGCCGGGCGCAGTTCATTGCGGAATGGATTGCTTGTCGCAGGCGAGGTTGAAGGAAGAATAGACCCAGCCTGCCGGTTCTGCCCCCTCAGTGAAGATGCAGGGGAATTTCTGTGTGTTCGCGTAACCTTGACAAGGGAGGAAACGCGGCGCACGATTTGGAAAATTAGGCCACTCTAAAATACTCTTGACGGAGGAAGGGAATGAGCGACCCGGAGATTCTTGACCGCATCCTGCAAAACTGCAGTTTCCGCTTTCGAAACGTTGTCTGTCCAAACAAAAACAAACTTGCCCATATCACCGCGGTGAAATTTCAAGGCGAAGAGGAAGATTGGTCCGTAGAGGAATGCTCTTTGCTTCCGAACGGTGAAGTGAATTGCGCGATGAGCTGCCTCTTGCGCGATTTTGATCCTGCCGAGTAACGCGCTCCCTCGTTGCACGACCCGGACCCTCCAGCGGCCTGCCCTGCCATATTCCGACTGTTCCACCTAGTGCTGCGGCGCTACGTTCCCTGCTAGCGCAATCTCCCGTAACCGACGCAGGTCCAGTTTCCCCGTGCCCAGATACGGTAGCTTTTCCACGAATAGAAATTGATCCGGCCGCGGTTTCCAGAGCGCGGGCAAATCACTTTTCGAGAGCTTTTCCAGGCATTCTCGCAGCAACTCTTCTTTCAACGTGTGAATTACTACCAAGCGCTCGCCTTTTTTCTCATCCGGGATGGCCGTCACCGCCAGGACCTGCCCGTCGGCCTGCAGCAACTCGTGCAGCTTTTCCTCCACCCGAATGTGCGGCACCATTTCTCCGCCGATTTTGCTGAAGCGGCTCAGCCGGTCCGTGATGCGCAGGAAACCGTCTTCATCCACGGCAGCAATGTCGCCCGTGTTGTACCAGCCGTCGCGCAGCACCTCCGCTGTTTTTTCCGGCCGGTTCAAATACCCAACCATAATGTTTGGCCCACGAACCAGCAGCAGCCCAGGCTTGTCCACGGGCAGCGATTCGCCGGTTTCGGGGTCGAGAATGCGCACGCCGATCCCCGGCAGCGGATGCCCGATCGTGCCGCGCTTGGCTCCGACCTGGCGAAAATAGGCCGCGCGAAAATCGTAGGTATTCACGGCTACAACTGGCGAACACTCCGTGCAGCCATACCCTTCCAGGGGACGAATGCCGAAGTGATCCTCAAATCCCTGCGCGATGCGGTCCGGCAGTTTTTCCGCTCCGGCCATCACAATCCGCAAGCTGCCAAACGCTTCCGGCGGGCACCGCCGGGCGTACGAATTCAAAAAGGTCGGGGTGGAAAGCAGCATCGTAACTGTGAATTTGCTGACGAGAGCGCCGATCACCTGCGCATCGAGAGGGCTCACATGGAACACCACGCCGATTCCCACCAGCGGCGGAAGGCAGAGCGTCCCGGTGAAGCCGAAAGAATGGAAGAAAGGAAGGATTCCCAGGATGCGGTCGCCTTCGTGAAGATGGAAAACTTGCTCGAGTTGCTCCACATTCGAAGCGAGGTTAAAGTGCGAGAGCACTACGCCTTTTGGCTCGCCCGTGGAGCCGCTGGAGAAAATGATGGTTGCCGTGTCGTCGAGAGAAGGCGGGTGTGGGACTCCAAGAAAAAATTCGAGCAGCCGCGCGGGGAGCAGCTTCGCAGCCAGCAACGCGGCGATCTTTTCCCCGAAGCCCGGATTCAGCGCCAAGTCTTCCGCATAAATCAGTTCGCCGGGCGGCTGCACCGGCACCTTTTCCAGAAACAGCCTTGAGGTGACTACCGTTTTCAGCTCACATTGCTTCGCGCACGAAGCGATCGATTCATTGGAGGACGTGTAGTTGAGATTGATGGGGATCTTGCCGAGCAGCAACGCAGCCCAATTCACCAGTGCCCCGGGAATGGACGGCGGAAGAAGAATTCCGACCATTTTCTGGCCGCGCCAGAGCGGCCGCAGGCGCCTCGCCAGGAACACCGTTTTGATCAGCGAATCGCCGAAGGTCAGTTTCGGTGTTCGCCCATCGGCCATCGCAAATCGCCGCGGATGCCGCCGCGCAGCTTTCATAAACGAGCGTGTCAGCGGCTTCATGTACCGCCGACGGCGCTGGAAGGCGTCCACGCCCAATTCCTGCACGGCCTGCCGCACTTCGGGCGCGGTCGCCGTCGAGGGCAGCGGCTTGCCAAATGTAATCCGGACAGGGTACGGGATGCTGCGCGGCCACTTCCAGAGGAAATGCCCGCGGGAAAAACTGAAGATGGAACCCCAGATGCCGTCTATGTTCACTGGAATAATCGGAACATCGATGCCTTTGATGATGCGCTCGAAACCGCGGCGGAAAGGCAGCATCTGCCCGATCCGCGTGATCTCCCCTTCGGGGAAAATGCAGACCACCTCGCCATTGCGCAGCGCTTCAGAGGCTTCGCGCAGCGAATGAATCATTTCACGCGGACCCTGATCGGAGGCGATGGGAATGAACTTCAGCATTTTTGCAAACGGCTTGATCACCGGATTTTCGTAAGCGCCTTTGAACATCAGGAAGCGGATGGGGCGATCCGTGGCGGCGATGAGCAGTACCGCGTCAACCCACGACGCGTGGTTGGGCGTCAGCAAGGCGCCCCCGCGCGCGGGAATCGCTTCCTGGCCTTTTAGGTCCAGCCGGTATAGCGTGTGCGCCGCGATCCATAGGAGCAGCCGCAGCAAGGAATCCGGAAGGAGCCAGAGCACATAAGCCAGCGCTCCGAGGGTTCCGAGCGATGCCCAGAAGAAAATCCCCACCGGGCCGAGATGCAGAAAATGTTTGCAAAGGTAGTAGACAACCGAAGCGGCCAGAATCCCGATGAAGGACAAAAGATTGGCGCTCGCCAGTACGCCGCCGCGATGCTGCTCCTCCGGGCGGTGCTGCAAGAGTGCGCTGATCGGCACAATGAAGAACCCGCCGAAGAAGCCCAGTGCAGCCAGGAAAGTAAGTACCGTGGCGAATGTCAGTCCCGGAAGCGCCAACAGGAATCCGAAGACCGTGATACCCGTCGCGCCCAGTGGGATCAGGCCGTATTCGATCTTGCCTCCGGAAAGATATCCGGCGGCGAGGCTGCCCAGGCCGATGCCGATAGCGATTGAGGCCTGCAGAAAGCCGCCGTGCGTAGCTGCGACGTGCAGAACGTCCCGGCCATAGAAGACGATGTCAAACTGCAACAACGCGCCGAGAAAGAAGAAGTATGTGTTGCCGGCAACGGCGAGCCACAGCACGCGGTCCTGGGCGATTCGCTGTCCGTTCGACCACAGATCGCCTAGAAAATTGGGCTGGAATTTTTTTGCCGGATCGGCAGCGGCAACTCTTGTGATGCCCAGACTCGTCACCAGTCCAATTGCCGAGCAGGCCAGGAAAAACACCCCGGAATACTCCTGGCGCCCTGCGAACATTTCCCATAGCCGCGCTCCCGCAAGAGTTCCGCTGATCGCGGCTAGAAAGGTGCCCAGTTCGATGACGCCATTTCCCCACGACAATCGGTTCTCCGGCAGGATTTCCGGCAGCAAACCGTATTTGGAAGGGCCGAAGAGCGCGCCCTGGGTGCTGGCCAGAAACAGCGCCGCAAGAGACATGGGCATGCTGCGCAGGGTAAAACCGGCAATCGCGAACAGCATCACGCAAATTTCAAAAGCTTTCGTCCAGATCGTGACGGTGCGCTTGCTGAACCGGTCCGCCAGATAGCCGCCGGTCATGGAGAACAGAATAAAGGGCAGCGCGAAGAGGGAACCAACCAGGAGAACCTTGGTCTCCTCTTCGTCGGGAGTCAGGTTCGTGCCGATGATTAGGTAGAGGACTAGGAATTTCAGGGCATTGTCGTTGAACGCGCCCTGAAATTGCGTAGCGATCAAACTCCAGAATCCCAGTCGCCACGAACGTGGAGCGTCAGCCATGCCCGAATAACCTCCACCGGAGCGGGTGTGCGGAACGCGAAACGATGCAGAATCGTCGCAAAGAACGAGCGGGTTGAATAGAAGATTTTTTCGTGGATGTGCGAAAAGGTCTAAGAAGTTCGCAGACAGGCTTCGATGGCGATGTCCGGGCCGAATTGCTGGCAGGAGCGGATGTGAAGCGGGGGGAAAGTACTGTCGGCGGCGCGGAGGAAGGGGACGCCGCACTGCCCCACGATTTTTGGGGCATAGAAAAGTACGAGTTTGCGGACGATGCCACTGGCGATCGCTGTGCCGTTGAGCCGAGGACCGGCCTCCAGCAGCAGGCTTAGGATTTCTCGCTTACCCAATTCTTTCAGGACCGCGTTCAGTTCAATCTCGCCGCCGCGCGCCTTGGCCGAAATCAATTCGACTCCGGCGTTCTGCAGCTTGCGCGCTTTCGGTGATTTAAGCGATGCCGCAGTGAACACGAGAAGGTCATCTTCCGCGGTTTCCACGATGCGGGCTTTGGGAGAGAGTCGCAGCTTCGCATCCAGGATGACGCGCAGAAGCCGCCGCCGGCGCGGCAAGCTACTGCGGTCCGTCAGCATCGGGTCATCGGCCAGAATGGTGCCGATTCCGGTAAGCAGCGCGTCAGAGGCATGCCGCATGCGCTGCACTTCGGCGCGCGACTCTTCGCTGGTGATCCACACGCGCTTCTTGCTCCCGCTCACTTGTGGAATCGCGAGCTGCCCATCCAGCGTCAGCGCCGATTTCAGTGTCACAAACGGCTTGTGAGTCGTAATCCAACATGCAAACGCCTCATTCAATTTTTCCGCTTCGGCTTCGAGCACTCCAGTTTCCACTTCGATGCCCGCGCAGCGCAGTCGCGTGAATCCGCTGCCGCGTGTCTTCGGGTTGGGGTCCTCCATCGCCGCCACCACACGGGAAATCCCAGCCGCGATGATGGCATCCGTGCAGGGTCCGGTGCGCCCCGTGTGGTTGCACGGTTCCAGCGTGACGTACAGCGTTGCCCCGCGCGCTCGTTCCCCGGCCTGTTTCAGGGCCACAATTTCCGCGTGGTCGCGCGCTGCATATTGATGAAAGCCATCGCCCACAATCGCGCCGTCCTTCACAAGGACGCAACCCACCGTGGGATTCGGGCTCGCCAGCCCGATGCCCTTGCGCGCCAGGTCCAACGCGTGCTCCATGAAGTGCAGATCGTGATCGTTCACGGTATTAATTAAACAGCGAATCCGCGTACGTCTGGGCATCAAACGGCACTAGGTCGTTAATCTGCTCGCCGGTGCCCACGAAGCGAATCGGCAAGCCCAACTCCCGAGAGATTGCCACCACGATACCGCCTTTGGCTGTGCCGTCGAGCTTGGTCAAGATGATACCCGTCACACCGACTGTCGAGGTAAACTCGCGGGCCTGGGCCAGCCCGTTCTGCCCCGTGGTCGCATCCAGCACCAGCAGCACGTCGTGCGGCGCTCCTGGAATGACCTTCGCCGCCGTGCGCTTCATTTTTTCCAGTTCCGCCATCAGATTTGATTTCGTATGCAGCCGCCCTGCCGTGTCCACAATCACAGCGTCTGCCTGTCGCGCTTTCGCCGCGGCCATGGCATCGAAAACCACCGCTGCCGGATCTGCGCCGGATTTCTGCTTGATCACGTCCACGCCATTCCGCTGCGCCCAAATTTCCAGTTGCTCAACCGCCGCCGCGCGAAACGTGTCAGCCGCGCAGAGCACCACGCTGCGTCCTTCCTGCCGCAAGCGGTTGGCCAGTTTCCCAATGCTGGTGGTCTTGCCTGCGCCATTCACGCCCACAATAAAAATCACCCGCGGATCATTGCCATTCGCGGTTCCTACTAGTGTGGGCGTATTGCCATAGATGTTGAGCGTCCGGAAGACATGGGCTTTGATCTCCCGCTTCAACTGGTCGCCGTCGGAAAGAGCATTGCGCGCAATCTGTTCCTTCACTGAATCCAGAATTTCGCGCGTAGTCTTCACACCCAGGTCCGCCGAAAGCAGTGCGTTTTCCACTTCCTTCAAGACCGACGGATCGATCTGGCGCCCGCCCTTGGTGATTCCGTCCAGCGTATCGGCCAGGGCATTTTTTGTCTTGCTGACGGATTCCTTAAGGCGCTCCAGCAGTGTCGGTTCGGGTTTTCCAAAGAGGGTAATCATACAGTTCGGTGCGCATCCAACAGCGCAACACAAAATTGTAACAGATGGGGAAGCAGAGAAGAGTTAGACGTGGACTTCGACGGCGGACAAACGGAGTTTGCCCGACTTCACGGCGGATTCAAGCGCGTTGACCACCGCCTGATCGAATTTCGAGCCCGTGAGCGCCTTGATTCGTCCCAGCGCGTATTCCAGGTCCATCGCCGACTGGTAGGGCCGATTCGTGGTCATCGCATCCAGCGTATCCGCCACGGCAATGATCCGTGCCATGGTCGGAATCTGTGGCCCGGACAACCCATAGGGATACCCGCGACCGTCCAGATGCTCGTGATGGAGTTCGATGCCGGGCAGCATGTCCTTGAGTTGTGACACCGGGCGCATGATGTTCGCACCCTTCGTCGTGTGAGTCTTCATGATCTCAAACTCTTCCGGTGTCAGGGAGCCGGGCTTCTTCAAAACGCGGTCATCCACGCCAATCTTGCCGACGTCATGCAGCAGCGCCGAAATTTTCAATTTATCCAGCTCCTCGGCGGACATGCGCATCTCCTGCGCAATCACCGTAGAATACTTGGCCACGCGCCCGGAGTGACCACGTGTGTACGGGTCCTTTTCGTCGATTGCGGCCGACAGCATGCGGATGGAGCCGATAAACAGCTCGCGGTTTTCCTCCGCCGCTTCCTTCAGCCGCTCGATGTACTCTTCGATGTCGCTGGCCATCAAATTGAAATTTTCTGCCAGCTCGCTGATTTCTGCGGCTCCGCGCACCGGCGTGCGCTGATGAAATTCGCCGCGGCTGATGGCGCGCGTGGATGCGGCCAGACTGCGGATCGGCCCGCTGATGCCGACGGCAAAGAAATACCCGAACAAAACCGCGATCAACACCACGACGCTAACGAACGCCAGCGCCTGCTTGTTCAGTTCCGTTACCCCGGCGTCGGCGCGCGCCTGGTTCACACTCCTCTCGGCAATCACTGCCCAGTTCACTTCCGGGAAGGTGCTGTACGTCCCGACCATTTCCACGTCGTGCTTGTTTTCTTTTTCCGTAAAACGCACCGTTTCCGTGTTGCGCAATTCCCTTGGCAGCGCCTTGACCTGCCTAACCAGATGTGACTTGTCACTCAGGTCCTCGCCGGGCACAAAATGCTTCGTATCCGGGTGCGCGACGATATGGCCGAAATGGTCCACCACAAACACGGTCCGTCCGCGCACGCTGGCGTCCTGCAGCCGGCGCAGAATCGGGTCCAGCGACACCACCGCCGCCAGCATCCCCGTGAAATTGTTTTGTGCGTCCGTCAGCGGTACCGCGATCACGAACGCTGGGCGGTTATCCGGCGCCAGTGCAAGGGGATCGCTGCGAAATTTCACCGATTGCACGGAGCTGACAAACGCTCGTTGCAGCGCCTTGGCCACAAAGGGATCCTGTTCGGCCCGGAAATTTCCCTGCGAAGCGCTCGTGCCTTTGCCGTCGCGCCCCACGGCCGTCAGGTAGATAAACGTATTTCGGTTGGAATCAACGAAGTTTTCCAAGAGGCGCGTGACCTTGGGCTCCGCCACGGGATCCGTAACATTGTCGATCAGGCCCGTTAGTACGAGAATTTGCCTCTGGCTGATCAACTGCTGCGTCAGATTCGATTCAAAGTATTGAACTTCCTGAGCGAGGGAGCGTGTCAGATCCGTTTGCTGCACGCGCTCCGTATCCACCAGTTTCTCCTGGCTGAGTTCCAGCACTTGGCGGTGATACAAACCGATAGGGAGTGCGCTGACAAGCAGGAGCGCACCGAGCACTAACCACAGGATGCGCACCCGGCCCGTACGGAGGCGCGTCAACAGGGATGGGAGTGAGACCGCCATCGCAACACATAGATTTTACGGTACTAATTTGCCATGGCCGGGCTGGCCTAAAGGACAGGCGACGCGGAAGTGCAACTGGGACCAAGGTACCAGGGCAGGCTTATTTTGCGGTTTGTCGGTTACGGTCACGGGGCGGAATGGTGGATTGCGCGGAGATTTAGACGGATATCAGATACCAGCGATCAGATATCAGGAAACAGGAATCCTCTAGTCCATGTTTCTTGCCCGCTGGTCAGACTCACCACTCTCAGTCACAAGCTCCGAGGACTAAACGGGATTTCTCACAAGTTGGAATTGAACCGTTATCAGGCTCAACAAAATGTTGTCATCCTGAGGCCCCGCGCTTTTTGCGGGGTCGAAGGATCTCAACTTTACAGCTTGCACCTTGTTTCGGTTGAGATCCTTCGGGCCGCAAACGGCGCGGCCCTCAGGATGACATGGTGTTCTTTACGTTTGAGCAATTGAGAATTGAGCGTCATGAGAAATTCAAGCCAAGAACTGAAAACTGAAAACTGAAAACTGAAAACTGAAAACTGACTACTCCCTCTTCAGCGGCCGCTCCATGATTGCTCGGATCGCGTCCCGCGGCGAATTGCCCAGATGCAGAATGCTGTATACCTGCTCCGTAATCGGCAGTTCAATGTGGTGCTCTCGCGCCAGAGCCAACAAGGCTTCCGCAGTACCCACGCCCTCGGCCACCATGTTCATTTCATCCAGAATCTCTTGAAGCGAGCGGCCGCGGCCCAGCTCGAACCCAACGTGGCGATTTCGGCTCAGCACTCCGTTGCAAGTCAGCACGAGGTCGCCCAGTCCCGCAAGGCCACTCAACGTTTCAGGCTTGCCTCCGAGAGCGACGGTCAGCCGCGTCATTTCTGCCAGGCCGCGCGTGATCAGTGCAGCCAGCGAGTTGGCGCCCAGCCCCAACCCCTGGCATGCGCCCGCCGCAATGGCCATCACGTTCTTCATCGCACCGGCCAACTCCACGCCCAGCACGTCCTCGTTCGTGTACAGCCGGAAACTTGAACCTGCGAATTCCTCCTGAAGAAATGCGGCCAGGGCACGATCCTTCGAAGCCAGCGCCACCGCCGTGGGTTCACCGCGCGCCGCCTCCAGCGCAAACGACGGTCCGGAAAGCACCGCAATCCGCGGAATAAATTTCAGAGCAAAGACCTGCCCAATGACCTCGCTCATGCGCAGGTGCGTCGCCGGTTCCAGCCCTTTCGTCGCGCTTACGATGGCCGTTTCCGCCGAGAGATACAGGACGGCCTGCAGGTAGACGCTCCGCGCATGCGCCGATGGCACGGCCCCAATCACGATCTGTGCATCGTGCAGTACTTCGCCGATATCGGTGGATGCCTGCACGCAGGCTGGAATGGGAATTCCGGGCAGGTAGGTCTTGTTCTCGCGATTTTCCCGGATGGATTCAGCGATCGGTGATTCCCGGACCCAAATCCTGATTTCGTGTTTGCGTCGGCTGTGGCCCAAAACCACGCACAGCCCTGTTCCCCAGCTCCCGCCGCCAAGAATGGCGATTCTGCTCATGCGTCTTAACCTTTCGATTTGTTCAGAGGGTATTTGGGCTCTGTTCCCTCCGTCAATCGCTGCAGATTCGCGTCGTGCTTAAAGAAAATCAGCGCGGCGGCGAAGAGCGTGCCCAGCGTGATCACCAACGGCGGCGCATGCCCCGGTGCCCAAAGAAAATAGATCAACAAGGGCATGGCTGCGGCGGCCGAGAGCGATGCCAGCGAGACATATCGCCAGAAAAATAACACCAGCAGGAACAAAACAAACGCCGCCAGCGCTGCCCATGGACAGAGCGCAATGAAAATGCCCAGTGCGGTTGCCACTCCCTTGCCGCCTTTGAACCGGAGCCACACCGGAAAACAGTGGCCCAACAGCGCCGCCGCGCCGGCGAAGATCATGGCGCTGGCGCTATGGCCGGCGAAGTACGCCGCGAGCCAAACAGCTGCTGCACCCTTAGCGGCGTCGAAAACCAGGGTGAGAATTCCGGCCAGTGGTCCCACCACCCGGGAGACGTTGGTGGCGCCAATGTTGCCGCTGCCGTGTTGTCGCACGTCTTTTCCGCCGAGCATTTTCGCCAAGATCAATCCAAACGGGATCGAGCCGAGAAGATACCCGGCGAGCGCAAGAAGTAAGGTTGTCACGGAAATCCCGGCCATCGAGCTCTAGCTCTCCGCCACAAAGGGGAACGACTGGATGGTAGTGTACTCCGCTCCAGTGGATTTGAGTTTGCTTTCGATGAGGTGGAGCTCGCGCGCTGTGAGCGAACCGAAGTTCCGGGAGGAATGTTGGGATACGGCGGAACCGAGGTTCGGTGGAAGGCCAGGCGGATTGAAGCGCGCCAGCGTAAGGTGCGGCGTGAACGGGCGCTCCTCAAGGGGGAAACCAAGTTGGTGCAGGCCACGGTCAATGTCTTCGGCGAGAACTTTCAGATTCGCCGACGCCTCCATTCCGACCCAGAAAACGCGCGGCCTCTTTTCATTCGGGAAAAAGCCCAAGCCGCGGAACTCCAATGTAACGGGCTGCGTGCTGCGAATTGAGGCCAGAGCGCTTTCGATCGCACCCAGCCTTGGCGGTTTCGTCTCGCCAAGAAATTTCAGCGTCACGTGAAGATTGTCCGCGCGCACCCATTTCGCTTGCGGAGCAGCGCCGCGCAACTCCTTCACAAACGCCGCGAGTGCATTGCAAATTTCGCTGGGAATCTCGAGAGCGACAAATAAGCGCACTGCAGGGTTCCCCCAATCAGGAATTCGAAACTCTGCGCGGCTGCGCAGGGGTGTTATACAGAAAATACATGCGCACCATGTCCAGGGCGAGCTGCGAAGCATAGAACCGGATTGCTTCACGGTCCCCAGGCAGGTTCACCAGCCGTTCCTTTACGCCGCCTGGCCCCGTCACCGCGATGTGCACCGTGCCGACCGGCTTTTCCTCGCTGCCCCCACCCGGCCCGGCAATTCCGGTAATCCCTACACCAAACGTGCTTCCCACGTGGCGGCGAATGCCTTCCGCCAATGCGATCGCCACCTCGCTGCTCACTGCTCCTTTTGTGGCGATGAGTTCCGGCGGCACGTCGGCCCACGCCGTCTTCATTTCGTTGCTGTAGCAGACCACGCCGCCCAGAAAATAATTGGAGCTGCCGGGAATGCGCGTGAGCCTTTCGGCCAGCAAGCCGCCTGTGCAGCTTTCGGCGGCCGCAATGGTGGCACGATGGTCGATCAGGAGTTGCGCTACGACTTGCTCCAGGGAAGCGGCCGAGTGCGCGAAGATACGGTCGCCCAACGCCAGCTCGAAGCTGCGCACGATTTCGTCCAACAGGGTGTTGGCTTGAGCAGCATGGTCGCTCCACGACCGCAGATGAATTTGAATTTCGCCCGGTGCCGCCAGGATGGTCGTGTGCACTTCTTTGTAGCGCGTGTAGATGGGTCTGATTCGCTCTTCGACGTGTGATTCGCCGAGCCCTGTCACACGCAATTCGCGATGAAACATCCGCACGGCGGAAGCCCGCC
>Ga0187801_10000168_pt1 | contig 15711 bp, 12 predicted proteins | sample NC_wetland_sal_i_10_FD_132465 | JGI IMG/M metagenome (GOLD analysis project Ga0187801, IMG submission 132465) | Wetland sediment microbial communities from Neuse River Estuary, North Carolina, USA - Control_1 | ecosystem: Environmental > Aquatic > Freshwater > Wetlands > Sediment | place: USA...
ATAATCCCGGCTAACCTGGACGAATTTGGGGCTGAGAAAAACGTCATGACGGATATTGTCCACGCCGATCGCCAGCGAGGTCATCGGCAAGGTCACGTTATAGCTTTTCAGCGTACTACGGTGGGTCTCCGTCACGCTGTTTTGGGATGGTCCATTAGACATGCAGCCGCTCGATTGCGCCCCTCACCCAAGTTAGCAGCCGCCTCTGCCCCCGGCAAGGAACCGGAGGTACAGGGGTAGCTAGAAAGTAAGCGCACCTATGTGGAAAAGGGTTCAAGAGCGCTGATTCGCCGGGCATCCCCGCCCAGATGCTCCAAACGGATCCGCAACTGCGGCCACGGGGCCTTCAAGGGAAACTTCTCACTCCATTCCAGGATTACGATTGCAGGTTGAGCAAAAACGTCCTCCAGGCCCAAAGTCTCGAAGTCATGAAAACTTTCGATGCGGTACAAATCCCCGTGGAAGACCTTCTTGGGGGTGCCATATTCGTGGATCAGGGTGAACGTCGGGCTGGTGACTTCGTCTTCCTGTGCCGCGTGGAGTCCCGCCACTATGCCCTTCGTCAGCGTAGTCTTGCCGCTGCCCAATTCTCCAGTCAGCAGGACCAGCAGCGGCACCTTGAGTCTCTCCGCCAGCTTACGTCCCCAGGCAATGGTCTCTTCGGCGGAATGTGTGATGACTTCTTCAGTCACGCCCCTGCAACTCCTCCAGCAGTTTCCGGCGCGCGTACGGAATTGCTTGGGCCACTTCTCCGGCAAGAACTCCGGAGGCGTCAGACTGTTCGCTGAGCAGGTCGGCCGCCCGCCCGTGCAGGTAAGTTCCCAATGCCAGGATGCGCAACAAATCCTCCGTGCCGAATTGTGCGATCAGAGCCGCCAGCAAACCGGTCAGGACATCGCCCGATCCGCCCTTGGCCAGCGCTGGGTTACCCGTGGTGTTCACAAATACCTGGCCGCTGGGCGAAGCCAGAATGGTGTGAAAACCTTTAAGTACCACATACACGTTCCAACGCTTCGCCGCATCGACGGCTGATTTCACGCGATTTCGTTGCACCTGAGCAGACGAACTTCCCAGTAAGCGAGCCATTTCACCCGGATGGGGCGTGATCACCAAATACTTTGTCTTCTTCTTTGCCAGGAGATCCGCGCGTCCGGCGAAGGCATTCAATCCGTCTGCATCCAGCACAATGGGCAGCTCCGGCTTCGCCACCACGCCACGAATGAACTTCTGCGTGTCCGTATGCTGGCCCACGCCGGGGCCGATGGTCACGACCGTCTTTCCGCGCAGCAGCGCAGCAAATCTTCTGGGTTGGTTTCCGGCAACGGCAAGCGTCCCCACTCTTGTCGCTGGCAGAGGCTCGGTCATATATTCCGCGTGTGCGCCTGCGACAATTGGTAACGCGGGCTCTGGAGTGGCAATGGTCACCAATCCAGCCCCACCGCGCAAGGCCGCTTGTCCAGCCAACACAGCTGCACCGGTCTTCCCCACGGACCCGGCGACCAGCAACGCATGCCCATATGAACCCTTGTGCGCTTCCGCAGCCCTCACCAAGGGCAGGCCGGCAAATTCATCGGGACCGGCCCAGCGCAGACTTCCCTTACCTGTCTCCTCCACCAGCGCCGCTGGAGATCCGATGCCGCGCACCACCAATTGCCCGCAGCTACCCGCATTTGCGGAGACCAACTGGCCAATCTTTGGAGCCGTAAACGTCACCGTCCAGTGCGCGCTCACGACCGGTCCGGTCGCTACTTCTCCATCCGACGGCAACCCGGAGGGTGTATCGACGGCCACAATCCACGCCGGCCGCGCCGCTGTGGCTTTTCTCGAAAGACGGTTCACATCCTCAATGGCCTTGGCAATTAAGCCGTTGGCTGGTCCGCGAATGCCCGTTCCCAACAAGGCATCCACAATCACTTCCGCGCTCGAGATTTCAGCCCAAGCCTTCTCCCAATCAGCCTCGCTCTGCAACACCGTTACGCTGCCGCCTTGCTCTCGCCAGCGCTGAAAATTTTTCGCCGCGTCCCCGCGCAATTCGTCGGGCTTTGCGAACAGGTACACGCTCACCTGCTCCGCTTCCTCCTTGAGGTAGCGCGCGACGACAAATCCGTCACCCCCGTTGTTCCCTTTTCCGCAAAGCACCACGACTTTTCCGGGAGGATCGGGATTTCTATGCCCGTATTGTTCGAGGAAAACTTCCGCGACGCTTTTGCCCGCGGCTTCCATCAACTGGTGGCTAGGCACGCCGAAGCGCTCCGTCGTCAAGCGGTCCACCTCCCGCATTTCCGCAGCTGTCAGCGCTTTCATGGTAATTTCCGGGCAGGCTCAGAGCATCCAGCCGCCGCTTACATTTACAACCTGGCCAGTAACGTATTCCGCTTCTTCCGAGGCAAAAAACGCCACAGCCGCAGCCACATCATCCACCGTGGGAGGCCGCCCGATGGGATAGCGCGCATCCTTCAGTTTCCGGGCCTCCTCCAGCGTCAAATCCTTTTCATCGATGCTGGAGGGATTCACCACGTTCACCGTGATTCCGTTTTTCGCTTCTTCCAGCGCCAGGGAACGCGACAACGCCACCACCGCGGCTTTCGCTGCAGCGTAGGCGGATATTTTTGCTTGCCCGAAGGCGCGCTCCGCTCCCACTGCGCCCATGTTGATGATGCGGCCCCAGCGCCCCCTGCGCATCAGAGGAAGCGCAGCGCGACACATGAGGAATACCGTGGTGACATTCGAATCGAATATGCTGGTCCACTCGTCAACCGAAGATTCCGCCAGGGTTCCCCAGCGGAAATCGCCCACATTGTTCACCAAGACGTCGATGCGGCCATAGCGATCCGCGACCGTCTTGACCATTTGCTCCGCGCGGCCGGGTTGGCTGATATCCGTTTCCACGGCCACGCAGTCCGCGCCGACCGCTTGCAATTGCCGCAACGCCATTTGCGCCGCCGCTTTATTTGCGCGGTAAACGATGGCAATTCGCGCGCCTTCCTGAGCCAATTTAAGAGCTATTCCCCTGCCAATTCCTCGCGTACCACCCGTTACCACCGCCACCCGGTTTCGCAGCGACATTCGTCGTCCTCATGAAAACGTGCCAGTATAGCCCACTCCGTGCGTCGCTACTACCATACCGCAATTGGGGAGGTGGGTCTTGTGGACCTATGTCCGGTTCGGATGATTTTGCGGTGCTCTACACATTTTGTAGCGCATGACGAACCGATGACCAATCGGCAGATCACCGGAATCGTCAATGTTTATGCGGGCGTCGGAATCGAGTTGTTTTGTTGGAGCACGAACGGTTTTGTCCTGGCTTGGTCAAGTTTTAATCTTGATTCAAAGGCAGCCGTAGTCGCGATCCGGTCAAAGTGCATATATTTGTCGCCCTCTCCAGTTCGTGCTTGTAGAAGTAGAGCAACCTCCGAAGCCGGAAGTGATTCTTGCTTTGATCCGTTTCGATGGAAGTAAGTTCCCACGTTTCATAAAGTACGTTCTTTTTCCGCTTGAACTTCACCGAGCGATCTCTAGAGCTCGGATTGCAAATTGTCATGCCCAGAGTCTCGCCGGCCTGATTGTTAGGATCACCCGGAAATGGCGCCCACAGCTCATGACTGACGAAGTAGGGGTGGGCGCAAGGGTCGCTCCAACCTACTGGTGTGGGAAGAAAAACAAACAAATGCAGTGAGACCGGCAAATCCAAGCCGTTTGGCCACTGGGGATTGATGTCCCCAAGCGGGATGTTCCAGCGGTAGAATTCCGGGTTGATCACGTAACTGACTTTCGTTTTCGCGTCGATTTTCCCGTAGGATACAAGATAAGATTGGGACTCGTCCGCATTCGTCATTACCAGAAAGAACTTGTATCCGGTCAAGTGAATAGCGCATGAAAGAACGAGTCGTGAGCGACTCTCTTCGATAGTCTTCTGAACTCCGATGTTCAGTAAGCGAATCAGCGACTCTGGATGAATATTCGAGAAATGACCAACAAGATGATCGAGATTCCAGAGTCGCTCCGGTGAAGGATAAGCGTCCCTCGCTATCCACTTTGCAACAAAAAACATGAGTGCGGTTGCAAAAGCACACAAAATCAGAGCTTCATAAAGGGAAAGAGGGGCAGGGACTGCCAGCAAGACTGTTAGATATGTCAGCAAAAGAAGCGCACTGAAGAAAACAGTCCCAATTCGCTTGAAGGAACTATAGGCCAGGGTGTACTTTCGAAAAATTTCATTCATTGCGTGCCGCGCTTGCTCATCTGCTTCCTCAAACTTTTCAGCATTCCAGGGCCGTCGTAACCTAAAAGATCGGGCGCGGACCTCATCCACCGGAATAACAACCGAGAGCAATTCCTCGCGGATTTCTCGGAGATGATCGAGGGCGGGCTTGAAAATTAGCCCGATTAGAAAGTTACCTATCAGGATCGAGATGATGACCGGGAGCATTGGCGTCGGATTTTGCCTGGGGAATTCTACCACCTTCGCCCTCTGAACAACCCGGCCTCAGGCGTCCGGTCCGTTCTAGGCAAACCCGATCCTGCACTCACGGCCGAGTGGCCTGAGTGGCTAGCGGAGTTTGGCGACGATCACCGTCATGTCGTCGGCTTGCTCTGGCCTGCTGGACCATTCTTCGGCGGCGGTCATGAGGGATTCGGCGATTTTGCGCGGCGTACTCTGGCGCACGCGTTGGGCGGCGGCTTCCAACCGGGAAATTCCGAATTGCTCGCCATAGTCGTTCTCCGGCTCAATCAATCCGTCGCTGTACGCAATAATTACGGCGTCGCGGGGCACGTCCACGGTTTCCTGCACAAAGGGATATTCCTCCAATACTCCCAGCACAATGCCTCCCTCGTGGAGATGGATGGATTTTCCTTCCGATAAGCAGAACCCGGGAAGATGGCCGGCATTGGTGTAGCGCAGTTTCCGCGCGGCGAGGTCATAAATCGCGATAAAAAACGTGGCAAAGCGGTCATCACCGGTATTGCGAACCAAGTGTAAATTCAGGCGCGACACCAGTTCCGCAGTGCTGAGATTTTCGCTTCCCGGCGTCAACAACTGGCTACGCAATGCCGCTTGCAAGCTGGCCATCAGCAGCGCCGCGGAAATTCCTTTTCCGGAAATATCGGCAATGGCGATGGCAACCTGTGTCGGGGTCAGTTGGATGAAATCATAGTAATCGCCGCTGACGCTGCGTGCCGCCTTGCAGATGGCTTCGATTTCCACACCTTCCACCTGCGGCAGATTCTCCGGGAAGAGTTGGTCCTGCACTTCACGCGCGATAGATATTTCGTTTTCGAGCCGTTGCAACTGTTTCTGCTCGCTAATCAAGCGGCTGATCGAATTGGTCATGGAATTGAACGACTCGCCCACCATGCCGAGTTGGTCGCGTCGCTCCACGGGAACGCGCGCGGAGAAATTTCCTTCCTGCACCGATTGGGTCGCACGCGACAAATCGGAAATTGTTCGCGTAATGGCCCGCGTCAGTACCACGCCAATGACCAGCGCGGCGATTTCGATCAGCAAAAACACAACCGCGATCAATTGGAATTCAAACACTTTTGCCCCGCTCAAGTCTCCGAGGGAGGCAAAAATCCTGTGATTCAGTTGCGATCTTCGCGCCTTGAAAAAGGCAAACACAGGGTGGTCCCGCTCCAAAACGTTGTCCGCCCGGAGATATGTTGCGCCCAACTGCGAAAACCCTTCCACGACCGGATCGAACCACGACTCCGGCGGCGGCAATTCTCGCTTCCTCGTCAGGACGCGTCCGACGGCGCGATAGTCCTTTCCCCCGATGCGCACCGCCGTGCGCGCGGAGTCCCCTTCCACCGTCTCCGCCAGCGTGACATCGATGGGGCCGAGATCCGGGGCAAGCCCTTCAAGAAACTCCGCAGTCACGGGCACGCTCAGTTCGACGAAGTGCCTGCCGCGCGGCGAGTCCGACTCCCTCATCCCGACAAGATGGAGCCTCGTGCCCTGCTGCACCAGTCCCGTAAACGACTGCGCCTCAGGCCCCGCTACCTGCCGGAAATGCTCGGGGTCCAGGCCGAAATCCACGACCAATCCCGGCAATTGCTTCGCTTCCGCAATCAGCACTTGCGCCGCCAGCGCTCTTTCGAGCGTGTCCTCATCCATCGAGGCGGGAAGGGTGGATTCCGCTGCTGCAATGGCCTCCGAGGAACTAGACAGCATCTCCAGCCGGTCCTCAATGCCGTGATAAAGGAGGTAGGCGCCCAATTGTGAATAAATGATTTGACCCAGCAGGCTGGCCAGGATCAAGAGCAGGATGATGGGCACGACCGCGATAAAGAGATATGCAACGATGAGGCGGTTGCGCAGGCTCCACAACAATTGGGTGCGCCAGCGACTCCAAAAGCGGTACAGGAGATAGAAGGCCGCCAGCAACCCCACGAATCGCAGCAGGCCCAGAGGCCGCAATCCCTGTTGAGAATTCCCAGCGCCGAGCGCCAGGAGTCCCAGCCCGCACAGCACGACGGCCACCCAGTCGACGATCGACAGGCTCTTCCAGAAAGAATTCTGCTGGTTTTCTTTTCCGTTCATGGCAGAGAGAGTAGCAAAGACACTTTAACCTGAAATTCGAATTTCAGGTTGGAATCGAAGAGGGATTCCTCACTTCGCGGAATGACAGGAGGGAAAGAAGAAAAGCCAACCTAAGACCCACCCTCAAAAGACGAGGATGGGGCACCCGAAGAGAAAGGCAAGGTCCCTGCAAGAGGAGAGCGAAAATCATTGATTGCGCGGACCTGGGGCGCAGCGGTGCTGCGCCCCTGCACGGAGAGACCCAAGAGCCCACGTGCAAAGGCGGCCCGTGGGGCACCCGAAGAGAAAGGCAAACCCCGAGAGCCGGCAAGATGCCGGCGCTACAAAGGGAGTTGAATTGGAAAAGCGGCAGCACGCTGCCGCACTTCAAAAGGAGCTTGGATTATTTGTTGTTGGCGATTCGGACGTGGCTGTGTTTCACGCTGTAGGTAAAATAAATAACCATTCCGATTACCAGCCATACGATCAGGCGTAGCCACGTCAGACCCTTTAATCCAGCCATCAAACCAAGGGATATGATGATCCCCATGATCGGCACGAACGGAACCCACGGTGTCTTGAAGGGACGCGCTAGCTCCGGACGCCGGACCCGCATGATCCAGACGCCCGCAGAGACGATCACGAAGGCCAGGAGCGTGCCGATGCTCACCAACTGGCCGAGATCACCGATCGGCACCAACGCCGCGACAATGGCGACGCAGAATCCGACGATGGCGGTGGATTTCCAGGGTGTCCGGAAGCGTGGATGAATATCGCCTGCCCATTTCCATAACAAACCGTCATGGGCCATCGAATAGAAGACACGAGATTGACCGAGAAGCATGACCAGCATCACCGTGCTCAGACCCGCCAGGGCACCCGCATTAACCACGTAACTTCCCCATTTCACTCCCGTCTCGCGAATGGCGAGCGAAACCGGCGCGCCGATATTCAGCCGGCTGTAATGCACCGTTGCCGTTAGAAGCCCACACACCACAATGTAAAGCACGGTACAAACGGCTAGCGAACCGAGGATGCCGACGGGCATGTCCTTTTGGGGGTTACGCGCCTCTTGTGCGGCCGTGGAAACGGCATCGAAGCCGATGTAAGCAAAGAACACGACACCCGCTCCGCGCAGGACCCCGGACCATCCATAGGAGCCAAAAGATCCCGTGTTGGGGGGCACAAAGACAGTCCAGTTTGCATGGGCAATCTGCGGATGCTTGAGCACATAAGCCGCGGCGACAGCGATGAACGTCAAGACAGCGGCCAGCTTCACGAACACAATCGCACTGTTAAAATTCGCCGACTCCTTGATTCCGATAATGAGGATGGTCGTGACCGCCAAGATGGCAAGGAACGCAATCAGGTTAAACTTCGCCGTCGCGTGGGGCAGGGTTAATACTTGCGCGCTGGTCAAATTCAGTGTTACCAGCGGTGACCACCGTCCATCCAGGAAGACCCATTGGGCTCCCGGCACATCGCAGATCTGCGGCGGCAGATTGATGCCGTAGTCCTGCAAGAACGCCACCAGCGTGCTGCTCCAGCCGCTTGCCACGGTCGCCGCACCGAAGGCATATTCCAGGATAAGGTCCCAACCGATGATCCACGCGACGATCTCCCCGAGGGTTGCGTACCCGTAAGTGTAGGCGGAGCCAGCGATGGGAATGAGCGACGCAAATTCCGCGTAGCACAGGCCAGCGAACATGCATCCGACGCCAGCCAAAACGTAGGAGAGCATGATGGCGGGGCCAGCGTAGAGCGATGCCGCAGAACCTGTCAGCACGAAAATACCTGCGCCGATGATGGCCCCAATCCCCAAGGTGATCAGGTTAACCGGCCCGAGAGCGCGTTTCAGGCTGTGCTCTCCGGTATCTCCGGCCTCCTTCATCAACTGGTCGATCGGTTTGGTCGCAAACAAGGGGTTGCCCATGCAACTCCTCCTTTGTTCGTTAGAATTCCTAAACTGTTTCTAAAGCTTATCGATTCGCCGCGCTTGCCCGGCGGTGCCACAGCCAGTAGACAGGGACTCCGAGCAGAACGATCACCATGCCGCCGCCTGCTGTGTCTGTCTTGTAGAGCAGAATTACACCCATGATTCCTGTGGCTGCCACTATATACAAGAGCGGAAGTAACGGATACCCAAATGCTCTGTACGGCCGATCCGCATCTGGGCGCTTCCACCGGAGCACGAAGATTCCTGCAATGGTCAGAACGTAGAATAGCAACGCGGCGAAGACCACGTAATCCAGCAAATTGCTGTAGACGTTGCCGTAGGTACCGTCCGGCTTGCGGGTGCGCAGCAGGATCAGGATCACAATCCAGAAGCCCTGGTAAACCAGCGCCACGCCTGGCACTCCATGGTCATTCAACTTCCCCGTGGCTTTGAAAAACAGGCCGTCCTTGGCCATCGCGTAGGCGACGCGCGAACCCGCCAGAATCAATCCGTTGTTGCAGCCGAAAGTCGAGACAATGATGGCCACTGCCATCATCGCCGCTCCCTTGGCCCCGAAAATCGCAGAGAGCGCCGCGGTCGCAACGCGGTCGTCCGGCGCATTCTGAATCTGGTTCAACGGCAACGCACACAGGTACGCCAGGTTCGCCAAGCAGTACAGCGTAAGGACAATGATGGTTCCGAACGCCATCGACAGCGCCACATCGCGCTTGGGATTCTTCACTTCCGCCGCCGTGAAGCCGATGTTGTTCCAGGCGTCCGCGGAAAACAGCGAACCCACCTGGGCCACGGCGAGCGCCAGCAGCAGGCCGTACCAACCGCTTCCCGCTGATGCCGTCGGCAATAGCCCGCGCAGGAAGCTGGTGCCGGGCGCGATGGTGTTTGCCCCGCGGATGGCCCAAAAGTGGGAGAAATTGTCCGCAATCGCTGAAGCGTTTCGTGCCACGAAAATGCACAAGAAAATCAGGCCCAGAAGAGAGAGCATCTTCGCTGAAGTGAAAATATTCTGAACCCACTTCCCGAGGCGCACACCCCGCGTATTCAGAAACGTCAGAAAGACGATCATCAGCACGGCAATGAGCTGCTGCACCGACAAACTGAGGGCAAATCGCGAGGAAAAGTTAATCGGGGGAATGATCCAGGTATTCGGTGAGATCGCAGGAAACAGCACTCCCAGATAGCGCGCGAAACCAATCGCTACAGCCGCAATGGTTCCTGTTTGGATTACCAGGAACAGGGTCCAGCCATACAAAAATCCCCAAAGCGGCGAAAACGCTTCCCGCAAATAGATATATTGGCCGCCGGCATGGGGAAACATGGCCGCCAATTCGCCATAGGAAAGCGCCGCGGCGATCGTCAAAATGCCGGCCAGGATCCAGGTCAGGAGCAACCCGCCCGCCGAACCGGTCTGCCTAGCGATATCGGCAGCGACAATGAAGATGCCGGAGCCGATCATCGAGCCCACGACGATCATCGTGCCATCGAACAACCCGATAGCCCGCACAAATTGATGTTCTGTTTTGACGGCCTGCGTCGAGCTAAGGCTGCTGGACTCTGCCATTCTTCGCGTGCCTCAATGATCGGCCGCAGGCTTCACGGCTTCGAGTCGTCGAATGAACTCCCTGGCCTGTTGCGCCGGATCCGCGGCTCCCAAAATGTCGCTGATCACCGCCACGGAGTCGGCGCCTGCTTCAATTGCCTCTGCCGCACGCTCCAGCCGGATTCCACCAATGGCGACAATCGGCTTTTTGGTCAACGGCCGTATCCGGCGAATCAGATCTGTCCCCACCACGGGATCGGGATTGGTCTTGCTCGTCGTCGCAAAAACCGGACCGATAGCAATATAGTCCGCCGAACTGGCCACAGCCTCCTCAAATTGCTGCAAATTGTGTGTCGAAACGCCTACCCGTCGATCTTGCCCCACGACTGCGCGCGTTTGTTCCACGCTCAAGTCGTCCTGTCCCACGTGTACTCCGTCCGCACCCGACAGATAGGCCACATCCGGCCTGTCGTTCACAAAGAAGGCCGCCCCCTCTTGGTGCGCCACTTCCGCAAGTTGCGTGGCCGTATTCAACATTTCCCGCGCAGCGAGATTCTTGGCGCGGTACTGCAGCAAACGCACACCCGCACTCATGAGTTGTCTGGCAATTTCCTGTGCAGGCCCGCGAACCAGCCCAGCGTCTAATATCACATAGAGCCGCGGCATCACAAGGCGCATGGGACTCTTATTTTCCGTTATGGTTCAGAAGTTTTTCGATGAAGTTGGTATCGAACTTCCCTGCCACAAAATCCGGGTGCGCCAAAATCCGCCGATGCAGGGGAATGGAGGTCTTGATGCCCTCGATCACGAACATCTCGAGCGCGCGCTTCATCCGGCTGACGGCCTCGGCGCGGTCCCGGCCCTTCACAACCAACTTGGCAACCATCGAATCGTAGTACGGCGGGATCACCGCGTCCGAATATGCTGCGGAATCCACGCGCACGCCGGTGCCTCCGGGCGCCTGGAACGTGGTGATACGCCCCGCCGACGGCACAAACGTGTCTGGATCCTCGGCATTGATCCGGCACTCGATGGAGTGCCCCGAGAAGCTAACCTCGCCAGCAGCTTCATCCAATCGCTCGCCCGCCGCAATGCGGATTTGGGCTTTCACCAGGTCCACCCCGGTGACGAATTCGGTGACGGGATGTTCCACTTGAATGCGCGTATTCATCTCAATGAAATAAATCGAGCCATCGTGGTCCATCAGGAACTCGATGGTTCCGGCATTCGTATAGCCGATGCCCTCCATCGCTTTGACGACCTTCGCACCCAGTTCCTTCCTTCGCTTCGGATCGAGCGCCGGCGAGGGTGACTCCTCCAGCAGCTTTTGATGCCGCCGCTGGATTGTGCACTCGCGCTCACCCAGGTGGATCACCTTGCCATGCTGATCGCCCAGGACCTGGATCTCGATATGGCGCGGATGCTCCAGGAATCTCTCGATATATACGTCCGGCAGCCCAAAGGCTTGCTGCGCCTCGCTTCGCGCCGTCTGGTAGGCCGCCAGCAGTTCTTCGCTGTTGCGCACCACGCGCATGCCACGCCCGCCGCCACCCGCCGCCGCCTTCAAGATCAACGGATACCCGATGCGCTTGGCTTCCTTGGCCAGCGCTTCTTCGCCTTCCACCACGCCTTCGCTGCCCGGGATCGTTGGCAGACCCGCGGTCTTCATCTCCCGGCGCGCGCGGTCCTTCTCTCCCATCAACTCGATCACTTCCGGCTTCGGGCCAATGAAGGTGATTTCCGACGCCTCGCAGACCTTGGCGAAGTTGGAGTTTTCCGAAAGGAAGCCATACCCCGGATGGATGGCATCCACGTTGGTGATTTCCGCCGCGCTGATGACGTGCGGAATGTTCAGGTAACTCTCGCTGCTGCGTGGCGGTCCGATGCATACGGCCTCATCCGCAAACCGGACGTGCAACGCGTTTCTGTCCGCCTCTGAATACACCGCAACCGTTGCAATTCCCAATTCTTTGCAGGCGCAGATGACCCGCAGGGCGATTTCCCCGCGATTGGCTACGAGAATTTTCTGAAACATAGTTTGGGAGGCCGCTATCGTTTCCGGCTGGGTCGAATTCCAAACAACGGCTGCCCGTACTCCACAGGCTGCCCGTTTTCCGCGAAGATCCGCAGCACTTCGCCGCTTGTTTCCGACTCAATTTCATTCATGAGCTTCATTGCTTCCACGATGCATAGCGTCTGCCCGGACTCCACATACATGCCGATCTTCACGAAGGGTTCCGCACCGGGGCTTGGAGCGCCATAGTACGTCCCCACAATGGGAGATTTCACCAAGAACAGATCTTCCCCACCGCGCAAATCCGCTTCCGCAGTCGCCTCTGGGCTCTGGGGTGCCGCCGCTGGAACCGCTGCCGGCACGATGATTTCGGCCGGCGGCCTCGGCGCTGCCACGACCGAGTTTGCCCCCGGCTTCCGCAGCCGGATGCGCAAATCCCCCCTGGAGTACTCAAACTCTTCGAGGTTGTGCTCGCTCATGAAGCGAAGCAACTGCTCGATCTGCCCAATTTCAGGGTTTGCAAACGATGAACTTCCACTCGCCTTCGACGGCTTTTTCCGTTTCATGCCTGTTTTAAAGTTCGATGAGATCCCGCCTGATGCGGGTCAAAACTTCGCTTCCTTGGAAGCGTACCGCAACGTCGTCTTCAATGCGAATTCCGCCGACGCCTTCGACATAAACGCCTGGTTCTATGGTAATCACATTTCCTGCTTCAAGTCGAACGGCCTGGTCCCGGGCAACCCGCGGGGCCTCGTGCACTTCCAGTCCCAAACCATGTCCCGTACTGTGCACGAAATACGCTTCGAGCCCGTTCTTCCGGAGGAAGCCCCGTGCCGCGGCGTCCACTTCTCCGCAGGTTACTCCCGCCCTGACCGCTGCTACCGCAGCCCGATTCGCCTCCTGCACCGCCCGGTACCATTCCCGGATTCGCTGCGAGGCCCGCCCCACATATACTGTCCGCGTGATATCGCTGCAATAGTGGCCGAGTATAGCACCCAGGTCTAGCACTACCAACTCATTTTTCCTCAACCTCTTGGACGTCGGTCGCGCATGGGGTAGCGCCGCTCGCTTTCCGGAGGCTACAATCGTTTCGAACGCTACTCCGCTCGCTCCCCTTTTCCTCATCTGATATTCAATTTCAGCCCCAATCTCGCTCTCCCGCACACCAGGCCGCACCAACTTGAGTACACTTTCCAATACTTCCCCCGCCAGGATGGCCGCCTTTCGCATCACCGACAGCTCCTGCGCGTCTTTCTTCATTCGCAGGCGTTCTACCACTCCCGCGGCTTCAATCTCCCGGCATTTCGCGCCGCTGGCCTTTTTGAGCGCCTTGCGTTGCGCAACCGTCCACTGACTTGGGTCATAACCGGCTCGCCGAATTCCCCGCTGCTTTAGCCATTCCCCCACGGAGGCGTACAACGCTCCCTTCTGCAACTCCACACGGATTCCAGGCGATTCTTCCTTTGCCTGCGCCGTGAATCGCCCATCGGTAACCAGAATTGTCCCCTCAGACGTCACCAGCAAGGCCCCGGAATCCCCGGTGAAGCCGGTCAAGTAATACCAGTTGGGCGGGTGCGTCACCAATAGGCAGTCGAGTTCGCGGCGCTTCAGTTCCCGCGCCACTTCCCGCCGTCGTTTTGCGTATTGCTCGCTCATAAAAAAATCGAGGAGACTCAAGTCTCCTCGATTCTAGCTTACCCGAAGTCTGACTGTGGGCCTGGACGCGTAAGCTTATCCAGGAATGATTCTCGGCGTCAGGAAGAACAGAAGCTCGGACGAGGTGATGGTCACGGCCTTTTCGCTGAAGAGGCGGCCGATCACCGGCAGACTGCCAAGAATAGGCACTTGAGTCATGCTTGTTTGTTGCTGCGTCACGATAATGCCGCCAATCACGACGGTCCCGCCATCCGCCACCAGAACCTTGGTTTCGGCAGACTGCGTGTCCAATGCCGGGATGCCATAGACGCGCGGAATACCGTTGTCGATCTGGGTATTTTCCACCAGCACGTCCATGAAAACCGTGCCCTCGGCGGTAATCTGCGGGGTCACTTCCAGCTTCAGCACCGCGTCAACATATTGCACCGAGATGGTGTTGTTGATGGTGGTCTGAATCGGGATCTTTGTACCTTGCTTGACTGTCGCTTTCTCGTTGTTCTGCGTGATCACTTTCGGCTTCGAAAGCAATTTGCCAACGCCCTTCGCTTCCGCCATGGTAATGAACATGTCGACGGCGAAGTTCGGCGACCGGTGGCCAAAGTAGAAGCCGCTGGTCGGCGCGCCTGCGGGAAGATTTACGTTGAACGGCAGTCCTGGCGTCGTACTCCCGCCGGAGCTGCTGGTTGGCGTGGCGATCAGGGGCGGCTGAGGCAATCCCGTACCGGTTTGAATCGGGCTCACGCCGACGCTCGGTGCACCGCCAAATACCGTGCGCCCGCTCGTGGTTGTGCCTGCAAAACCCCACTGCACGCCGATATCCTGACTGAAGGAACGCGACGCTTGAACCACGCGCGCCTCAATCTCCACCTGCTGCGACTTCTTGTCCAACTGGCGGATCAGGTTGTCGATGGTCGGAATCACGGATGGAATATCCCGGATGACCAGTTGGTTGGAACGGTCATCCGCAAAAATGTCGCCGCGTGCCGAAAGGAACTTCTTCAGCGTAGCCACCATAGTTTTGGCGTTGGCATAACTGAGCACGCGCGTTACCGTAACCGGCGCCACCGCCTCTGCCTGGGCCTTCTGCAGGTCACGCGCCGTCTCCGCTTCCTTCTTCAGGGTGTCGCGGGTGGCCACGCGCAGCACGTTTCCATTGAGCTGCTTATCCAACCCATTGTTAATGAGGACGATGTCCAGTGCCTGATCCCACGGCACCTCGTCCAAAACGATAGTAAGTGTTCCCTTCACGTTCGGGTCCAAAACGACGTTGAGGCCGCTGATTTCGTGGATCAGCCGGAAAAAGTCCTTCAGGTCCACGTCTTTCAAATTGACGGAGATGGGCTCGCCTGTATAGCGGCTCGCCTGTGTGGTTGTGGCCGGCGCGGTCGCCTGCTGCGCTGCAACCGTCGAAGCCGCGGTGCTGGCCTGTTGCATCGCCTGCTGTGCCGCCTGCTGTGCCGCCTGTTGCGCGCTGCCTTCCGGCCGTGAGGGTTGCGACGTCGTACTCGCTGTTGCCAGAGCGGCTGAGGGCTGGGTCAGTTCGTTCGGCAACGGGAAATGCGGAGCCGCCACATTACTCGTCTCGTCGTGGCTGCTCAACCGAGGGGCCTTGGTTGTGTAGGAAACTTCCTTTGGGGTATTCACCGCTGCAGTGGATCGCACTTCTGCCGGCGTGCTTGCGTCCGCCGGTTGGGTCTCCAGGTATACCACCACCGCATCGCCTTCATGCGCAATCTGATAGGGCGTTGATCCTGTCAGGTCAATCACCACGCGCGCCACGTCCGGCCGGAATTGTCCCAGGCGCACTCCGCGTACCGGTGCGGAGACTCCAGGGATCGACGTTTTCTGGACGCTCAACCGGGCGCCAGCAAAATCCAGCACCAACCGCTCCGGATTCTGCATTCGCACGGCATGAACGTCGAGGCGTCCCGCCCCTTCGACGCGGATGGCCGCTCTTTGCGGATCCTGCGTGATCGCCACGCTCGAGATCACCGTTGCGGCCGTACTCGCGCCGGCGGACTCCTGCC
>Ga0187801_10000169_pt1 | contig 15710 bp, 11 predicted proteins | sample NC_wetland_sal_i_10_FD_132465 | JGI IMG/M metagenome (GOLD analysis project Ga0187801, IMG submission 132465) | Wetland sediment microbial communities from Neuse River Estuary, North Carolina, USA - Control_1 | ecosystem: Environmental > Aquatic > Freshwater > Wetlands > Sediment | place: USA...
GGCTGCCTAGGCGGAATGGGCGTACATATCCCAGCCGAGGTAATTAGTAGCGGCTTCGTGGACCGCGGGGGCCACGGAGGAGAAGTTTGCGGCCACGTGGTGCTCGAAACCGTTTTCGCAGATGTAGCGAAGTAGTTTCTGCAGGCCGGGAATCTCGACCACTCCCGCGCCGCCAAACGTTTCGAGAGGATCATCCGTGAATCGGCCGCTGCCGGAATAGCCGCGCATCCTGCCGTTGGCATCGTCGGTGGAGAAGCGCGCGAAGCACATCGGACCAGACTTCACAATGCCGACGCAGGTGCCGAACGTGTTTTCCTTGCCGACGGTTCCGGCGATGATAGCCTGGTAATCCATTTTCACTTCGCGGAAAAAGTGTTTGGGAAGATTGCTGCAATGGAAACAAACGGCTTTGTTCGGGTCAGTGCCATAGTTGTTGTTCCAGTCCAGCAACGCGCTGGGAGTTTCCGAGGCGAGTTGCAGCGCATGCATGCCAAGAACCCCGCAGACGTCTACTTCGCAGGCACTGGATAGAAGCGAGTCGCTCATCATGCTCATGATCGTGCAGGGCACAACGCCCAGATTTTCTTCGAGCGAAGTCCAGCACTGTATGGCGCTAATCTGCACGTCGGTAGCCTTCATCCATTGATCGACAACGGCGCCAAGCTTGGCCATCTTGAGCAGCGCGGCTTGGGGAATGTCGGTTGTCGAGACGTATTTCTGAATGGACTGCAGTTTCTGCACGGCGGCATCGTCGTTGTCTTTCATGCGGCTGATGCGGCCGAGGACTTCAGAAAGATCAAGAGTCTCGACGGAAATGCCGCTGGCTTCGAGCAGTTTTTCGCTGTAACGCACGGTGTTGAAGGCCGCGGGCCGCGCACCGAGAGCGCCAATGCGCAGGTTGCGTAGTCCTTTGACGACACGGCAAACGGCGGCGAACCATTCGAGATCCTTTGCGAACTCCGGCGAATCCGGGGTTTCGGTATGAAGCGTGGTGAGAGAGTACGGTATGCCGTACTGCTTAAGATTGTTGCAGGCGGACATTTTGCCGCAGAAGCTGTCGCGGCGATGAGTGATGCCCATCTTACCCGGCGTGTCAGGAGTGGCCTGGATGAGGACGGGAACGCCCAGACGAGCGAGCCGCAGAGTATCAGCAATGGCGCGTTCATCGCCGAAGTTGGGAAGCGTCACGACCACGCCGTCGATCGCGTCGGCTTTGGAGCGAAACAGTTCCGCGCAGCGCTTGGCTTCGTCGTGGGTCTCCACCGCGCCATGCTTACTCTGTTCCGGCGTCAGCGCAACGACGTCGAAATCGGCCCTTTGCAACGCCTGAGTCATTTCTTCGCGGCCTGTTTTGGCCAGGTGATCCGGAAAAAAGCCCCGGTTTCCTACAATCAACCCCATTGTCATTTTTCTATTGCTTGGCATGTTGAGCTCCACAATTCCAAAAAGCCTTCAGATACGGCCTTTGCCGGGCGCGTAGTAAAAAGAATAGGCGGCTCCGATGATCGTTAAAATGGCGCCCCACCAGACACCGGCGTGAAGGTGAAACAGAGCCACTTCCTGCTGTGGCGGATAGAACAGTTGGTAGATAGACGCTCCTAAGATGAGCAAGCCATTCACGAGCAGGGAAATCCCGATAAAAAACCAGATCGAAAGTGATCCACCCGTTTTCATAATGCCTCACCAGAAAATAATATTCAGAGCCACGAAAATGGCTCCAACCACCACGGCCCAGAAAATCGGCCGGTGGAAAATCGAAACGCGCTCTTCGTGGGGGATGGCAGTGAGTCCGTAGACCAAACCCGACAATTCGGCGTCTGGTTTGGGCTTCGTGACAAGACTGATTAGGACGGTGACCCCCACGCAAATCACCCAGCACCACAGCGCCCGGAACATGTTCTGAGCTTGCTCCTGTGCGTGGGGTGACATCGCCACGTATTTCACCGCGTCGGGATTGGCCTTCACCCAGGCCCACATGCCGATCGAAGAACCGATGCCCGCGAGCAGGCCCCAAAAACCTCCCGCAGGCGTGGCGCGTTTCCATAACATGCCGAGGAGCACGGTGCCGAAGAGCGGGGCGATGAAAAAGCTGAAGAGCGCCTGGACGTAGTCCATGATGCTTTGCGTCTGCATCACCAGGTACGCCGTCCCGATACTGACGGCCACGCCTAGCAGCGTGCACCAGCGGCCCATCTTGACCTTCAGTTGATCCGACGCATTCTTGTTGATCAGGGCGCCGTAGATGTCATAGGTCCAGACGGTAGCGAATGCGCTGACATTACCTGCCATGCCGGACATGAAACCGGCAATGAGGGCGGTAATGCCAAGGCCGAGCAGGCCAGGTCCGCAGTAGCGCGCCAGCATAAGCGGAAGAACTTCGTCGAAGCCGTGCAGACCCTGCGCACGCCCGGCGTCCGACCACGCGAGATTGCCAGGAACGAGCCGCAACAAATTGCCCGTATGCGGATCGCGCAGCAAAGCCAGACCCAAGAGACCGGGAAGGATAACGATGAACGGAACCATCATTTTGAAGGCCGCGCCAATGATGGGTGCGAGCTTGGCTGAACGCAGATCTTTCGCCGACAGGACGCGCTGAACGACCAGGAAGTCGGTGGTCCAGTAGCCCATGGAGATGACCGCGCCCAGTCCGAAGACGATGCCAATCCAGTTGATCCCCATCGGGTTCTTGCTGAAGTCGCCTAGGGTGGACCACAGGTGGGTATAGGCGCCAGGGTTCGCTACGTGCTGTTCCGTAAGATTCTGAAGGATGCGTGCCTTCAGGCCGCTCCAGCCCCCGGATTCCACCAACCCCAGAATCGGTATCAGCAACGCGCCGGCCCAGATCAGAAAAAATTGCAGAACTTCATTGAAGATGGCGGACCGCAGGCCGCCCAGGGCCACATAGATGGCAACGGTGACGGACGAAATCCAGATGCTGACATGAATGTCCCATCCCAAGACCACCCTCATCACCACGGCCATGGCGTACATATTGATGCCGCTCATCAACACGGTCATGAAGGCAAACGACACCGAAGCAAGCGCCCGGCTGCTCTCTCCAAAACGTAGCTTTAAATATCCGGGAACCGAGTGGGTCCTGCAGATGTGATAGAACGGCATCATCACGAGGGCCAGAAAGAGCATTGCCGGTATGGCCCCGATCCAATACCAGTGGGCTGCGAGAATGCCGTACTTATAGGCGTTGCCGGCCCAGCCCATCAGTTCCAACGACCCCAGGTTTGCAGATAAGAAAGCCAGACCGGCAACCCAGGCAGTCATCTCCCTGCCGGCCATGAAGAAGTCTTCCCCGGTGTTGGCTTGCTCCTTGAGATAGAAGCCAATGGCAAGAACAAGTGCGAAATAGAAAACGATGATGACGAGATCGACGGTGGAAAGATGGACCAGACGCTGAGTATCAAACAAGGCGAGGGTCGCAATCATGATGGTGTTGGCGATGCTACTCTCCCACTATCGCAAGGGTCAGCGAGACGCTTTGAGAACTTCCCGAACCACTCCAGAATCTCCACGTTCCCGGGCAAGATACTGGTCGTAAATCCAGCGGTAAGTTTTTTCCAGCCCGGTACGGAGCGAAGTATTCGGCTCCCAATGAAGTAGCTGCTGAATCCGGGTGTTGTCGCTATTGCGTCCATTTACGCCTTTTGGTGCGCTCAGGTCGTACTTGCGTTTCAGCTTGATCCCGGCAATCTCTTCTGCAAGGTCTACCAGTTGATTGACGGTGACCGCCTCACTGGAACCAAGATTGATCGCTTCCAGAATGTCGGATTCCATGATGAGGCCGATCCCCTTCAAGCAATCATCGATGTACATGAAGCTGCGGGTCTGGTCGCCGCTTCCCCAAATTTCGATTTCGTGCTTCCCCTTGACCTTTGCCTCGATCACCTTGCGGCAAATGGCTGCGGGCGCTTTCTCCCGGCCTCCGTACCACGTGCCCCAGGGGCCATAAACATTGTGAAACCGGGCCATCCGGGTGCGCAGGCCAAAATCCTCGCGGAAATGACGGCACATCCGTTCAGAGAAAAGCTTCTCCCAGCCATATCCGTCTTCCGGCATAGCCGGATAAGCATCCTCTTCCTTCAACGGAGGCGCTTCGAAAGTTTTCTGCTTGTCCGCGTTATAAACGCACGCCGAGGAAGAATAAAAATAGCGCGGCACTCCATGCTTGGCGGCGGCTTGCAGCATGTGCGTATTGATCAGTACGGAGAGCATGCAAAGCGCCTTGTTCTTCTCGATAAATCCCATCCCTCCCATGTTGGCCGCAAAGTTGTAGATCTCATGGGCGCCCTGGGCAGCGATTTCGCAGTTCTGCTTCAGATTCAGATCGAGTGACAGATTTTCGACATCGTCGAACCGCTGGTACCAATCCCCCAGCGGCTTGATGTCGATGGCTCGGATCGCCTTGTAGCCGCGGGCGCGAAAATTGGAAACGAGATGGCCACCGATGAACCCGCCCGCTCCAGCAATCACAATCAATTTCTCTTTATTCTCTGGCACTACAACCTCCTCATACTCTTTCGGATTGTGGCTGGCGACAGGCCGCTCTTTCTCGTCATGGTCGGGTGAATGGGTGGACCAGACGATTCTGCTTACTGACAATCAGGATAACGCCGGCAACCGTGGGGGCCAAGGCATTCATGGCCCGAGCGCGGCCGGCGGGCAGCCGCAAGACGGTCGAACCCCTTCGGGCTGTCTTATGAATCATTGGATCTTTTTCTGCGGCAAATTTTGCTTCGAAGGCAGATCGCCCGCCTGGCTTACAATGCTGATGACAAAGCCGCTGCTCAGTCGGCCGCGAGAAAGTTCTCAACATACTTCCAGGAGATTTCGATGCGTCTTGTCAGTTATGCCGGGGATGATGGAATGACACGCTTGGGCGCGCTCGCGGAACAAGGCGTGATTGATTTTCAGGCTGCGGCGCGAAGCATCGGGATTCCTGCCGAACCCTTCGGGGATATGCTGTCCTTCTTGACGGCGGGAGAATCTGCTCTGCAGGAAGCTCGAAAGTTGGTCGAACGAGCGCCACAAGGTGCCGTTGTTCCCCTGGCCAATGTTCGCTTGCGTCCGCCGGTTCCCCGCCCTGGAAAAATCATCGCCATAGGCCTGAATTACCGCGATCATTTTATGGAATCGGGTGCCAAGGAACTGCCCAAGTGCCCCATAATCTTCGCCAAATTTACTACCAGCATCGCGGGCGCCGGCGATGCAATTGTCATTCCCGCAGGGGATCCCCATGTGGACTATGAAGCCGAGTTGGCCGTGGTTATCGGACGCAAAGCGAAGATTGTCACCGCGGAGAAGGCGTTCGAATACGTTGCGGGTTATATGCCTTTGAATGATGTGTCGGCGCGCACCTGGCAATTCGCCGACAAACAGTGGGTGCGCGGAAAATCCTGTGACACCTTCTGCCCGACGGGGCCTTGTCTGACGACGCGCGACGACGTTCCCGATCCGCATTCGCTTTCCATTTTTGCTCGCGTGAACGGCGCCACCCTTCAGGACTCCAACACCGCGAAAATGATCTTCCGGGTTCCGCAGTTGATCGAGTTTATTTCCGCGAGCATTACCTTGGAACCCGGCGATATCATTGCCACCGGCACTCCGGAAGGGGTGGGCGCGTTTCGCAAGCCACCCATTTTTCTAAAGCCAGGCGACGTGGTTGAGGTGGAAATCCAAAACCTTGGGGTGCTGCGTAACCCTGTCGTCGCGGCACAACGATCATAAGCCATCGAAACTCTCGGATTCTCTTCTCCGCCAAAACCCAGTCCGTTGGCGGGCAGGCCGAGTGGCACGAATCGACAACTTGTTGTAAATTAAAAGTCTGCTTGCCTGTTCCCCGGTAGCTCAATGGTAGAGCATTCGGCTGTTAACCGAAGGGTTGCTAGTTCGAATCTAGCCCGGGGAGCCAACTTCCTTGCGTCAGGCCGCGCTGCGTCGGCGTAAGCCACTACCTGTTCACTTGCCCAAACCATTCGGAATGCCCGAGGCACCGCTCGAATGATCCGGCCTAAACTCTGCGTGGGCGATTTACTTGCCCAAACCATTCGAGCCCAGGGAACTGGGGATGAGTTGCGAGTTGGAATCGAGATCCCAACTCGCAACTCATGGTCTAGGAAAGTGCTGGAGTTGTGCGGATTAAAACTCTCCTATTGCGGCAAGAAAATCTATTTGCCACAGTATTATTTGCGCCCTCCTGATGAGTTCAGTAGCTTTCGCCGAATCCAAGCGCTGGCCTTTGAACTCCGCTGCGTCTAAAACTGTTCTCATCTGGTCTGCGACGGCATCTCGTTCACTTGTGATCGCACTGAGACCGTTCTCCAAGAACTGATATTTGGAGTCGTTGCTGGCATCGCCGGAGGACAGCGCCGCTGTCGAGATCGTCAAAGTGCGCTGGCCGTAGCTGCCAACGGTCGCATTGAGCTCCTTATAAGTAGCGGCGAGCTGCTGGAAAAGGTCGCCCCGCATCGCGGTTGGAAGGGCACTTTGATGCAGGTCCTCAGCCAGCACGCGCCCGTCGTGCACGTAGTCGTCTTGCAGGCCAGCTAACAGCAAGATCGTCGGACGAATGTCAGTTTCGTCCGTCCAAGTACGGTAATCAACGCCGCTGTTCCGCACTCCGGGACCTACGAAACCGACCCAGGTGGTATTGATCTCTCGCGCCACGCCGCCATGGTTCCACGCATATCCCGGTTCCTGAAGAATCAGGCAGCTCGTACGTTCACCGCTGCAGTTAGCGCCTTCGAAGTAGTAATTGAGGTTACCGAACATCACGAAGTTCGGCGTCCTGTAAGGATCACCGGTGATCATATGGAGGGCCTTCAGGCCAACCCGGTCGACCAGATAAAGCGAAAGCTGGTCGGTGTTGCCGGTGATGGGACTGGTCGCAGTAAGTTGCGCCGCAGCGCGTTCGAATTGCCGGAGCACATTGGGATCGCCAGTACCTCCTGGACCGTAGCCATTAAACGTGAACGTAGGTGCCATGTCGTAGTGGAAGTCGAAGATATTGCTGGCCTGAGATAGGTTGGGCACCAGATTAGGGAATTGCTCGTTAAACAGGCCCTGTAAGTCGGCATCGATTTCCCCAATGCTGCTCGTGCCGTTGCTGTAAGTGTATGTGCAAGGAATGTTCACGCCGTCGCAGTTGGACGGCGATGGAGGTCCACCGACAAAGTGGTCTTGCTCGTCCGCGCTGATGATAAACAATGTGTTGGTGCTGTCGATCCCCTCGTTTGCCAGGCGCTGAAAGAATTCACCGAATGACTTGTCGTAGGCTTGCAGTTGAGCTACGTATCCCGCCTCGCCCGGACCGAAGGCGCGGTACGAAGGCACACAAGTAGGCGCGGCTGCGTGGCAGTCATGCGCATCGGAGATGTAAGAGAAAACAATGGGAACGCCGTTTTCCAGCATTGTGGCAACGTAGGCAAGCGTCTGAGCAGGTGAGATCCCGCCGAACCCCGGAAAACCGGTGATCGCATTCCCATTGAGATCATTGAGCGGCTTGGTGCCCAGGAGAGCCGGCACGACATACTTGTGACCGAAGATTCCGTCGAAGCCTGCGTAGCCTCCAGGTTCTTGAGGAAGCACATCCGGTGCCCCGTAGTGGCCGGGTCCTCGGACTTGCCCGGCTTGTGGGGGGGCACAAAGGGTACTGGTCGCGGCGCAGTGGATTGAGATCCCCTCAAAATCCGGGGTTTTATTGCCTGACGGTTCTGACGCCTCCGGAGAGGTCGGACCGTACACGTTATTGATGTCCGTCGTAGTGTTCTCAAACTCCATGTTGGCAATTGAGACCGCTCCGACGTTGCAGCCCGCCCGCGTAAAGGGAACCCAAGGAGCCGGCGCGTTCATACCGCTGTCGGTAATCATGCTGTAGTTCGTGTCCGAATCCGAATAAGTCGAGACGAAGTCAGTCCAATAAGTGAAGGAGGAGGGGAAGCTGTCCCAGTACTTATTGGAAGGCTGGTTCCAAATGACGAAGCTGTTGGCAACTGCCTGGCCGTGGCGGTCCCCATAAACACCGGTCAAGGAAGTCAGGATGTCGTCGGCGGTGTGGGAAATAAGAGGAGTGTGGTGATTGGCAAAGAGAGTCCCGTTGTTCTTGAGGAAGTTGAGGAGATGAGGCATCTGCTCCAGATCCGCGGGAACGTTGGGGTTATCGCGCTCGAAGTGCAGGTTGTCGAACTGGATGTAAACAATGTGGCCGATTGGACCGCCGGGAGAATTCAATGGGCACCCAGTTAACTGCGCTGAGGCGGACCCGCAGAGAAGAACAGAAAGGATCAGCAGAAACAAAACGCGACTTAGGGAGCCGCCAACACGAGAATGAAAGCCGTTGGGACACCGAAAGCGAAATGCAACTTCCGAGACATTGTCAAGTTTCAAAGAGCACCTCTCAGGCTTTGGCGGTAAATGCTGGAATGACGAGCGGGGATAAAGCTTGCCCCATGATGAGAATCCAGCCCTGTTAGGGATGTGTAAACGGATGCTCAATAGATCGTAATTTTTCAAACCAGGTTAGAGGCGAACTGCCATTGCCGAAGGCAATCACTCTCTCTCTCGCTCTGATTTTTCCGGCTCCTTGACGGCAAGCAATTCCACTTCATAGATCAGGGTGGAGTTGGGAGGGACGAACTGGCCGGCACCATTCTCGCCGTAAGCGAGTTGCGGAGGGACGAAAAGTTGCCATTTGGAGCCCACTGGCATGAGCTGAAACGCTTCGGCCCAACCCCGGATGACGCCCTTGAGCGTGAAAGTGGCGGGTCCGTTGTGCTTCGAGGAGTTGTCAAATTCTGTTCCGTCGATGAAGGTTCCACGGTAATTGCACACGACCGCATCATCAGCGTCGGGCCTTTCCCCCGTGCCGGCCTTCAAGATTTTGTATTGAAGGCCGCTGGGCAGGGTGACCACACCTTCTTTGTTCTTATTGGCCGCGAGGAATTCGGTCCCCTCCTTCAGTGCTACTTGTGCCTTTTCGGCGCGCAGTGCCGTTTGTTTCTGCTTATATTCCGCCTGAGCCGTCGTCAGAACTGCGCGCATTTCGTCTTCGGTGAGCAAGGTCTTTGCACCTGAAAACGCGTCCGTGAACCCTTTGCCGAGGCTGTCTGGGTCAAGGTCGAGCGCCTGCTTGCGAAACCCATTCCCGATTTCCATGCCCAAAGCGTAGCTGAATTTCTCTTTCGGGGTCTTGAATGCCGGGGTGTCATGCACGGTAGCAGGCATCGCGAAGAGGGCTAGTCCCAGTACTAAAGTCCATTGTTTTGCCATTCCAATTCCTTTCAGTCTGACTTGACAGTCCGCAGCTCACCACAAAGCCCGCCATGGGCGGTCTTTACCAGACTTGGTAGTAGTGAGTGCCGCGGAGATGTGAGCGACAGCATCCACTTACCGCTTTAAGAGTTGACCGGCGCTTCTGAATCTCCGTAGGACGCCAAGTAAAAGCAGGCCGATTTAACACCAGATTAATGTGCTTGTAGTTTCATGTTAAAAATATTCGCCGCTAACCCTTCTTTCACACAGCTCAGCGGTACCGACGATCCTGATACCGCAGCGCGCACGCCCCGAGGAGGCCGACAGCTCAGGATCGCGAGTGTCCTGCTTTTCAAACCGAAGACAGATTGCGGACATCCAATAGGGCGCAACGTTTCAGGAGGCGCCGAGACCCCTGTGGGGGCCGGAGAAGGCATTCCTTTCAATCGCGCCAACAAAATTGCTGGGGCTTGAGGAGAGACGTACAAATGGACTGGTCAAAAAATGGAGTCAAGATCGTTCATGCGGCGGAGTTGGACGTGAATACCCCACAGACGTCAGGCATGACGAGGGCTGCTGCAATCACCCTGGCGAGAACGGGGGCGAGCAAGTTGTGGGCCGGCACAATGGTGGTCCAACCAGACGCTAAAACGGGGCCGCATCACCATGGAGAATTGGAGACCGTTCTGTACGTGGTGAGGGGCAGAGTGCGAATGCGCTGGGGAGATCACCTGGAACTGAGCGACGAAGCCGGTCCTGGAGATTTTATTTACGTCCCACCTTACGTGCCGCACCAAGAGATCAATGCTGACCCAAATGAGATTTGCGAAGCCGTGGTCGTGCGCAACGGACAGGACCCGATTGTCGTAAATCTTGAGCTGCAGACCCCGGAACCTGCCAGCGCCGGGCATCGGGGAATGCCGTTTCACCCCGACCGCTGAGTCTGCATGATGTGTTCGGAAGGATTCGCGAAAACGGGCGCGAGAATCTTGTGCAAGTGCGCCAATATAGCGCGGTTTCCTGTACCCATGGAACGCTCGCGAGCCACGAGACCTAACCAAGGACTCAGGGGGTAGGAGAAGGCTGAGTTTGGGGAGTAGTTGATGGTGCGGGTTTTGGCGCCGGGACAGAGGGAGGCGTATCCCGCGAAATAATCTGCTGCGAAGTGGGAAGCGTGGAGGAATCCCAACCCCCGCCGACCGCCTCAATCAATTGCACGCTGGCCACGATTTGTTGGATGCGCAGGTCCACGGCTGTCTGTTGATTGCTGAAGAGCGTGGTTTGGGCGGTAATGACGTTGAGGTAGGGGTCGATGCCCAGACGGTAGCGGTCTGTGGCCAGTCTAAGGCTTCTCACCGCGGACTGGATCGCCGTGTCCTGCTCCTTAATTTCCTTGGAAAGAACGCGCAGGGCTGCCAGGTTATCCTCGACCTGTTGAAATGCGGTAAGGACCGTGTTGCGATAGTTGGCGACCGTTTCATCATATTGCGCGCGATACTGTTCGACGGTGGCACGGCGCAGACCACCATCGTATATCGTCTCAGAAATGGCTGGGCCGACGGACCACATTCGGCTTGGCCAAGTGAACCAACTGGAGCCATTCGTGGTTTGAAACCCGGCCGCAGCGCTCAGAGTCAACGTTGGATAAAAGGCAGCTCTTGCAACGCCTATTTGCGCGTTGGCCTGGGCCATCAGGCGCTCGGACGCAGCGATGTCCGGCCGGCGCTCCAAAAGTTGCGATGGAACGCCAAACGGAATGGCTGGCGGCGGAGTTTTCAAAGGCTCGACGGCGATAGAGAAAGAAGAAGCAGGCTGGCCAACCAAAAGAGCAATCGCATGTTCGTATTGAGCCCGCAAAATGCCAAGACTTGTGTCCAGCGCGCGGGTGGCTTCCAGTTGTGTTTCGGCTTGCGCGACGGATTCGTCGGAGTCTATACCCGTTTCATAAAGCGCCTTGGTCAGTTCCAAGGATTGCTCGTAAGCCACTACTGTGGAGTCGAGGAGCTGTTTGAGAGCGTCTTGCCCGCGTAGTTGGAAGTAATCGACAGCCAACTCCGCCTGAGCGGTCAGGCGGGTATTCTCCAGGTCAGCCGCGCTGGCCTGCGCGCTCGCGACGTTGGCGCGAACGGTGTTGCGCACGCGGCCCCACAAATCAGGCGTCCAGGAGGCATCGAAGGGCAGAGAGTATGACGTGAAAGTGGATCCGGAAGCAGCGCTAGTCACTGTGCTTGAGGAACTGGGTTGGTGTTGGGGAGTGATGCTTCCACCGACGGAGACGGTCGGGAAGTATTGCGAGCGAGCCTGGCGGACCAGAGCACGCGCCGCCATGAAGCTGGCAAACGCGGCGGCCACGTTTTGGTTGGAGATATTCACTTGCTCTTCGAGCGCGTTCAGTTGGGAATCGCCAAAGATTTCCCACCACTTGCCATGGAGAGCACTGTCCTGCGGTTGGGCGACCTTCCAGCCATCCATCTGCTTGAGGTCGTCCGGAGTAACCTCTTTGAACGTCGCCGGTACCTGCGCCGAGGGGCGATTGTATTTCGGACCAACATCGCAGCCCTGGAAGAGCAGTGCGCCGCATAGAAGCGCGGCCGCAGCACGCATTTTGTTTGTTACGTTCATCACTGTCTCAGACTCCTTGCGAGAGTGGCCCTTTCTGGTGCCATGGTGCATAAGGTCTAATCATCCAAAGGACTCGATTTGTTTTTGTCCTTCGAGCTTTCCGTGCGCGCGAAGCCAATTCACCCTCAAGCGGTCCAGTGAGAGGTAAACGACCGGGGTGGTGTAGAGCGTGAGCATTTGGCTCAGAATCAGGCCGCCGATAATGGTGATGCCAAGAGGATTCCGGAGTTCCGAACCGGTGCCCCTGCCGAGCGCCAACGGTAAAGCGCCAAAGAGGGCAGCCATCGTAGTCATGAGGATGGGCCGGAATCGCAGGATGCACGCCTGGAAAATGGCATCTCGAGGGCTTTTGCCGTCGACGCGTTCGGCCACAAGCGCAAAATCGATCATCATGATGGCGTTCTTCTTGACGATACCGATTAAGAGAATGACGCCAATCAACGCGATTACGCTCAGGTCCTTGTGAAAGATCATCAGGGCAAGGACCGCGCCGACTCCCGCGGAGGGAAGCGTGGAGATAATCGTAATGGGGTGGATGTAACTCTCGTAAAGAATGCCCAGGACGATATAAACGGCCATCAGCGCAGTAATGATGAGTAGCGGCTGGGTAGAAAGCGATGACTGAAACGCCTGAAGAGTGCCGGAAAACATGCCATGAATCGTATTGGGCATACCGATTTTCTGTTCCATTTCGAGGATGGCTGTAGAAGCTTGGCTGAGCGCGACTCCAGGAGCAGTGTTAAAGGAAATCGTGACAGAGGGGTATTGACCCTGGTGATTCACGGCCAGGGGAGCGGTGGACGGCTCATAATGCGCAACGGCACTGAGTGGAACGACTTTCCCTTGTGAGGCCCGGATATACACGTCGCTCAAATTCACAGGCGAGTCCCAAAACTTCGGTTCAACCTCCAGCACGACGTGGTACTGGTTGATGGCGGTATACATGGTTGAAACCTGGGCCTGGCCGAAACCTTCGTACAGCGAGTTGTCAAGCATCTGAGGGGTAATGCCGAGGCGGGATGCCGTGGCACGGTCATAGGTAAGCATGGCCCGAAGACCGCTGTTCTGCTGGTCGGTATTGACGTCGGTGAGCATCTTCAATTTTCGCATCTGTTGGAGAAGGACAGGGCCCCACTGAACGAGATCCTGCAAATTGTCGCTCTGAATGGTGTACTGATATTGCGCGCTGCTCATCCGTCCGCCAATGCGCAGGTCCTGTCCGGCTTGCATAAACGTGTTTGCACCAGAGACAGAAAGGAGCTTAGGGCGGAGACGGTCAATCACTTGGTTGGCGTTTGCGTCGCGTTGGTCGAGGGGTTTTAGGCCCAGGTAAATGAAGCCGCTATTGGTGGCACCCCCGCCGCCCGTGAACGCCATTACGTTCTGCACTGCCGGATCCGTTTTGACGACATTGACAATGCGCGCCGTAGACTTTTGCATGGCCTGGAAAGAAATGTCCTGCGAGCCTTGTATGCCGCCAAAAACGGTGCCGTTATCCTGCTGCGGAAAGAATCCCTTGGGAACAATCCAAAAAAGGTAGAAGTTCAAAGCGATGGTAAGGCCAAGAACGACGAGCGTTAGGGTGGAGTGTTCCAAGACCCAGCCCAGGCTGCGCTCGTACGCATGCAGGAGCGCATTGAATGCGCGCTCGCTGGCGCGGAATGCTTTGTTGTGCTCCTCATCCCGAAGGTGCTTGAGGAGTCGGGAACACATCATCGGGGTCGTCGTCAGAGAAATGGCCAGGGAAACCAGGATGGCGGCCGAGAGGGTCACAGCGAATTCGCGGAACAGCCGGCCGATGATTCCACCCATCATCAGAATGGGAATGAACACGGCAACCAGCGAAATGCTGATAGACAACACGGTAAAGCCAATTTCGCTGGCGCCCTTTAGGGCCGCTTGCATGGGCGACATGCCCTGCTCAAGATAACGTGTGATATTTTCGATGACCACGATCGCATCGTCCACCACAAAGCCAGTCGAAATGGTAAGCGCCATGAGCGAGAGATTGTCGATGCTGTAGTGGCACAGGTACATCACGCCAAACGTGCCGATCAGGGAGGTGGGGACAGCTACGCTAGGAATCAATGTGGCGCGGAAGTTTCGCAGGAAAAGGAACACCACCAAAATGACCAGGGAAATCGAGATGATTAGGGTGCGCTCGACGTCGCGAACGGAGGCGCGAATGGTGAGGGTGCGATCGAGAACGATTTCCGTGTCAATGGCGGAAGGGATCGAAGCCTTCAATGACGGAATCGCGGCACGGATACGATCCACGGTATCGATGATGTTCGCGCCCGGCTGGCGGAAAATGATGATGAGGACACAAGGCTTTCCATTGACGAAACCAGCGGCGCGGATGTTTTCCGTGCCCTCATGAACGTCGGCGACATCGGATAACTTGACGGCAGCGCCATTGTGGTAGCCGACCACAAGAGGCATGTAGTCAACGGCTTTGAGAAGCTGGTCATTGGTTACGATGTCCGCCGTCGTTGTGCCGTCTGTGATTTGGCCTTTGGGGCTATTGGCATTTTGCCGGCTCAGCATGGAGGCGACGTCCTGCAAGCCAAGACCGTAGCTGTTGAGCTGCGTCGGATTAACGTCCACGCGCACTCCCGGCAAGGAACTGCCACCAACGCTCACTTGGCCGACGCCCTGAATCTGAGAAAGGCGTTGCTGCATGATGGTGGAAGCTGCGTCGTACAGCGTGCCTTTGTCGTACACATTTGAGGTCAACGCCAGAATCATGATCGGAGCATCGGCTGGGTTGACCTTGCGATAGGTGGGATTGCTTGGGAGATTCGTGGGCAAGTAACTGCGCGCGGCATTGATCGCGGCCTGGACGTCGCGGGCGGCACCATCAATATTGCGGTTCAAGTCAAACTGCAGCGTGATGCTGGTGGTGCCGAGATAACTGGATGACGTCATCTCCGTGATGCCGGCAATTCTGCCGAACTGGCGCTCCAGGGGAGTCGCGACCGACGAGGCCATGATCTCCGGACTGGCTCCGGGCAAACTGGCGCCAACCGAAATCGTGGGGAAATCGATCTGCGGAAGCGGCGAGACCGGCAACTCCCGAAAGGCCACTGCGCCCGACAGCGCAATAGCGGCTGTCAGGAGGGTGGTGGCAACGGGGCGCCGAATGAATGGAGAAGAGAGACTCATCGCATTAGTCGGCCGGGACCACCTCGGCTCCGGCTTCGGGCGCGCGGCGTGAAGAGAAGCGTTGTGCCAGCCGGTCGAAGAAGATGTAAATGACCGGGGTCGTGTAAAGAGTAAGAACCTGGCTCAAGAGCAAGCCGCCAACCATGGAAATGCCCAACGGGCGACGAAGCTCTGAGCCGATTCCGGTGCCGAGGGCGAGTGGCAAACCACCCAAAAGCGCTGCCATGGTGGTCATCATAATGGGACGGAAACGCAAGAGGCACGCTTCATAAATAGCGTCCTCCGGCTTTTTGCCCTCTTTACGCTCCGCCTCCAGCGCAAAATCGATCATCATAATTCCGTTCTTTTTGACGATACCGATCAGGAGAATGATGCCGATGAGAGCTACGACGCTGAGTTCCGAACCGCAGATCAACAAAGCGAGAATCGCGCCCACCCCGGCGGAGGGCAGAGTCGAGAGAATTGTGACGGGGTGTATATAGCTCTCGTAGAGAACGCCCAGGACGATATAAACGGTAACGAGAGCGGCAAGAATCAGAATTGGTTCATTGGACAAGGAAGCTTGGAACGAAGCAGCGGTGCCCTGAAAGGCGCCCTGCACGCTGAGAGGCATGCCAATTTCCCGCTGGGCTTTGTCGAAGGCCTCTGTGGCTTCGCCCAGA
>Ga0187801_10000171_pt1 | contig 15655 bp, 16 predicted proteins | sample NC_wetland_sal_i_10_FD_132465 | JGI IMG/M metagenome (GOLD analysis project Ga0187801, IMG submission 132465) | Wetland sediment microbial communities from Neuse River Estuary, North Carolina, USA - Control_1 | ecosystem: Environmental > Aquatic > Freshwater > Wetlands > Sediment | place: USA...
ACGAGAACGAATCTCGTTGCGTGCGGAAATCCGCAAGTGGCAAGACTCAGATTGGCGTTCACGATTCCTAGCCGTCCGACGTGTCTGTTCATCCAACGAAAGGACCTAAATGATGGCGCGATCGCCCGCCATTAAATTCTATTTTCATCGGCTAAATTCCGATTTAGTTCCGCGCGCAAGGTCGACCGCGCGGTTGTCATTGCCAAGGTCATCGATGTTGATGAACGACGTGCGGTAGGCCAGCCAGCTTTTTTCTATTCTACGTGGTCTTCATCCCAGATCTCTGTCGGACATCGTGAACTAAACTCGAATTTAGATTCTAGAATCGAAATTTAATTGTGAGTCGCGGGTAGTTTGTTCAGTTTATTCGCGATGCCGCTTCTTGCGCGCGGCCATTGCAAGAATTGGAACGATTATGAAGCAAAGCTCTGATAGACCCCTTGGCGTTACCCGACGCCGCGTGCTCGAAGTTGGCACTATCGCCAGCGCCCTTTCATTCGTCCGCGATCCGCGCCTTGCGCAGGCTGATACCCTGTCAGATGCCGAAGCGTCGCCAAATCTCGTGACAGTCGGACTTCAGATCAATGGTCGAGCCCACACGCTTACGCTCGACCCGCGAACGACATTGCTGGATGCACTGCGTGAACATCTCGGGCTCACCGGCACCAAGAAGGGATGCGATCAAGGCCAATGTGGCGCTTGTACGGTGATCGTCAACGGGCAACGCATCAATAGCTGCCTGACGCTTGCGGTGATGCATGCCGGCGATGAGATCACCACCATTGAAGGTTTGGCGAATGACGACGGCCTTCACCCGATGCAGGCTGCTTTTGTGCGCCGTGACGCTTTGCAGTGCGGCTATTGCACGCCAGGCCAGATTTGTTCGGCCGTCGCTGTTCTGGCCGAGCACAAAGCCGGCTGGCCGAGCTACGCCACCGCAGACATTGCGTCCGAGCCCATGCTCACCGAGGCCGAGATCCGGGAGCGGATGAGCGGGAATATCTGTCGGTGCTCGGCCTACCCCAATATCGTCGCGGCCATCCGCGATGTGGTCGAGGGAGATCGCACATGAAGCCGTTTCACTACGAACGTTCGAGCGACGTCTCCTCCGCCTGCGCAGTCGCGGCTCGCCCTGCAAGCAAGTTCGTTGCCGGCGGCACCAATCTGATCGATCTCATGAAGCTTGAAATCGAGACCCCGGCGCAAATTATCGATATCAACGCGCTGCCGCTCGGCGGCATTGAAGAAACGCCGGAGCAGGGTCTGCGGATCGGCGCGCTGGTGACGAACAGCGCACTCGCTGCGGATATGAACGTGCGGCGTAAATATCCGCTGTTGTCGCAGGCAATCCTGGCCGGCGCGTCCGGGCAGCTGCGCAACAAGGCGACCACCGGCGGCAATTTGCTTCAGCGTACGCGTTGTCCATACTTCTATGACACCACCAAACCCTGCAACAAACGCCAACCAGGCTCCGGCTGTGCCGCGCTCGAAGGTCTAAACCGCATGAACGCGGTACTGGGCGTGAGCGACAACTGTATCGCCGCCCATCCCTCCGACATGGCCGTGGCCATGACTGCGCTCGATGCGCGTATTGAGACCATAGCGGCCGACGGTGCGACACGGACCATTCCGATCGATGGGCTCTACCGGGCGCCAGGTGACACGCCAAACATTGAAACGGTGCTGCAACCGGGCGAACTGATCAAATCGGTGGTGCTGCCGCCGCCTCCGCCTGGGCGGCAGATCTACCGCAAGGTACGCGATCGTGCGTCCTACGCGTTTGCCTTGGTTTCTGTCGCTGCCATCGTCGCGCACGAGAAGAATCATGTTCAAGACGCGCGGGTCGCTTTTGGCGGCATATCTTACAAACCGTGGCGTTCCGCGCAGGCCGAAAGCACCCTCTCCGGTGCGTCCCTCACGCGCTCGTCCTACGACGCTGCCGGCACGGCCGCGCTGAAGAACGCGCGCGGTTACGGCCACAATAATTTCAAGATTCCGCTCGCCCGCCGCACGCTGCGCGCCGCCTTGGCCGAAGTTACTGGAACCATTTGAGGAGCGCGACAATGGCTGCAAGCAATCTCGCCAATCCGGTCGGACTTCCCCTCGATCGTGTCGATGGCCGCCTCAAGGTGACGGGTAAGGCGGCCTATGCATACGAATATGCTGCACAGGGCTCCGCCCTTTACGGCGTCATCGTTACGACCTCGCTCGGCAAAGGGCGCGTCGTCGCGGTGAACGTGCAGGATGCGCAGCATGCGTCGGGCGTACGGCTCGTGCTGACTAAGGACAATGCGCCGCCGCAGCATCCGTTTGGCCCGGTCGACCTGCCGGACCGCTTCGCACGCGCAATGCCGGCGCTCAATAACGACGACGTGCCGTATTTCGGTTTTCCCGTCGCCTTTGTCGTTGCCGACACGCTCGAGCAGGCGACCGCGGCTGCTGCGACGATGCGCGTTCGCTATGCGCCCGCCCCGGGCTCTTATGATTTGCACGCATCTGCTTCTACCGCCATCAATCCTGCCCGCATCAGCAGCACCGATCCAGCCGATAGTGCGATAGGTGATTTCGACACGGCCTTGACCGGCGCTGCCGTCAAGGTCGATGCAATCTACACCACGCCTTATCAGCACCAAGCGCCGATGGAGCCGCACGCCACTATGGCAGTGTGGGATGGCCCAAAGCTGACCGTGCACACCGCGGCGCAGCTGACGACGAGTCCGCAGGAGGGCCTCGCTCGCACGTTTAACATCCGCAAAGAGGATGTGCGGATCATTACGCGTTACATCGGCGGCGGATTCGGCGGCAAGTTGCCATACTACTTCGAGGCAACGCTCGCCGCGATGGGGGCGCGCATTCTCGGCCGACCGGTGAAGGTCGCGATGACGCGCCCGCAGCTGTTCCATTTGACGACCCACCGTACCGCGTCGGAGCAAAGATTGCGGTTGGGTGCGGATGCCGACGGCCGACTGATAGCGTACGGTCAGGATGCGCTGGTGCAGACCGCGAGCTTCGACCAATACGTCGAACCCGTAGCGCTGGCGGCGCGCATGCTTTACGCCGCACCCAACCGGCTCACGCGCCATCGCCTCGCCAAGCTCGACTTGCCGCGCTCGGATTCGATGCGTGCGCCTGGCGACGCGATAGGCCTTATGGCGCTCGAATGCGCCATGGACGAACTGGCAGAACGACTCAATCTCGACCCGGTGGAGCTGCGCCTGCGCAACGACACCCAGACCGATCCCGAGCGCCATCGGCCTTCGCCTCACGCCATCTCGCCGAATGCCTGCGCGAAGGTGCTGCCCGCTTCGGCTGGAACAAGCGCATTGCCAAGCCGGCGAACGCCAGCGACGGCCGCTGGCTGATAGGGCTCGGCGTAGCGTCGGCGATACGCGGTGACGAATTGCGCAGCGCGACTGCACGTGCGCGGCTTACGCCGGATCATCAACTCGTCGTCGAATTGGCGATGACTGACATAGGTACTGGTACTTACACGATCCTCACCCAGATCGCCGCCGAGGTAATGGAGATGCCCGTCGAGCGTGTCACCGTCCGGATGGGTGATACAAATTACCCGCCGACCGACGGTTCGGGTGGCTCGTTTGGCGCGGCAACCTCAGGCGCGGCCGTTCTGTTTGCATGCCAGAAGCTCAAGACCGGCCTCGCCACCGGCATGACGGAGGCGGAAGGCTCGGTTGCGCCAGCCGCCCTCAGTGCGAGCTATTCGCATGCCGGGTTCGGCGCACACTTCGTCGAAGCGGCAGTGCACCGCGACACCGGCGAGGTTCGCGTCCGACGGATGCTCGGCGTTTTCGCGGCTGGCCGCATCCTCAATTCGAAGACCGCGCGCTCGCAGATGATCGGCGGTATGACCTGGGGCATTGGATCGGCACTGATGGAAGAGAATGCCGTAGATCAGCGCTACGGCTCCTTCATCGCCCAGGATCTGGCGAGCTACCACGTCGCTGTCAATGCGGACGTTGGGGAGATGGAGGTCGTGTTTCTACAGGAGGACGATTCCAATGGCAGCCCACTTGGCAGCAAAGGCATCGGGGAACTGGGCATTTGCGGCGCGGGTGCTGCGGTCATCAACGCCATTCACAATGCGACTGGTGCTCGAATCCGAGACTTCCCTGCCACCGCGGACAAGCTTCTGGGTACGCTCGAGGCACTCGATGGGTAGTCTTGCAGACTGCGCTTGGCGAAGGACAGCGGATTCGCGCCACAGGTTTTTGAAGGAGAACCCTCAAGCCAAATGCAGTTCGCGATCTTGCTGGCGCGCCTAATATCCTGCTCGCGAATATGTTCGGACTGTACCTGAAAACCAAGAATTTCCATTGGCACGTGTCGGGTCCGCATTTCCGGGATTACCACCTGCTGTTAGACGAGCAAGGTGATCAGATTTTTGCGACGACGGATGCGATTGCCGAGCGGTCGTATCACGGCCAGATTGGATCGCTCATGTCCATCACGCGCCGTCTGTTTTAGTTTGACCCGATAGCTTTTTGCGGCCCATCCAAACCTTACCTGAGGGGGCCTCGAGCAAGGTCGATGGGCTTTACGCCCTTTAGGATACGATCGGCAAATCGTACCGTTCCTGACGCCCTTTGATATCTCGAACTCTGTGATCGCCTCGGATCAACGTCAATTACGTAAATGCTCAATTTCAGAAAGCGCGCAACAATTTCTGCTGACTTCATCGTGGTCGCGGCAGCAGTTTTCTGACCTCGTGGTTACGCTTCGGTTCAGGATTCTCATTACCGGAGCGCGCGCCGCAAAGCCGCAATGGAATTGCCGATTTTCCGTCCAAATGTTAATCTCGTTTGCCCGCGCTTCCAGGAAGGCTTAGCGCCGCGGATGATGCTAACCGCGGCGCGAGGTTCTGCCGTTGGCCGCTTAATAGTTTTTCGGCGGCATTGGCTTGGATTAAACATAAGCGGCGGGGGACTAGGAAAGACAATTGTCGAAGTCCAGTCCTCCTCAGTGGCTGTCAAAGCAGTCCGCGATCTCGCGGTACGCGGTTGCGATGTTGTCGGTTGCCGTGGCGGCAGCTGCCGCGCAGATTTTGACTGTTTTTCTGCATACTGAACCCATCGCGTCGTCGATGATTGCCGCCGTCATGTTCGCTGCATGGTTTGGCGGCTTCGCTCCGGGATTGTTGGCGATCGCACTCGCCCTTTTGGCTTTTCACTATTATGTCTTGCCGCCAATGAATTCATTTACGCTGAAGCACAATTTATTCTCTCTCGGTCTTGAAGAGCTTCCACGCTTGTTTCTGTTTTCGATTGCAGGTCTCTTTGTTATTTTTCTGAGTGCCACCCAACGACGAGCGGTCGAGTCTCTCCGTCGCTCTCGCGACGACCTACTGGTAGCGGCGAAGACCCAAAGTGAGAACGAGGCAGCACTGCGAAGCAGCCAAATGTACTTAGCCGAAGCGCAACGGTTAAGCCAAACCGGCAGCTTCGGCTGGACACCTTCCAGCGGAGAAATCTTCTGGTCAGAAGAAAGCTTCCGAATTTTCGGATACGACAACACGCCATCTGTCACTCTTGAGATGGTCCTTCAGCGCGTTCACCCTGAAGATAAGGCTCGCGTACAATGCACGCTCGACCGCGCATCCGGCGACGGAAAGGATTTCGATTATGAGTACCGATTGCTCATGCCGGATGGGTTAGTCAAATATGTCCATGTTGTCGCCCACGCATTTCGAAATCGGATCGGCATACTGAGATTCGTTGGGGCGCTGATGAATGTCACCGAGGCCAAGCGAGCCGAAGATGCGCTTCGGGAAAGCGAGCAGCGATTCCGCGATTTCACCGAGTCGGCTTCCGATTGGTACTGGGAGACCGGCCCGGACCACCGTTTCATCACTCACCTTGTGTCCGATCAACAACTCAAAACCATCGGGGTATTGCCCGACAGCCGGATAGGGACGGTGCGATGGGATTTCGCTCGCGACCTCGAGGAGGAGCCAGAAAAGTGGCGTCAACACATCGCGGACCTCGACGCGCACAAGCCATTTCGCGACTTCAGGTACAGAGCCGCCAGCAGGGACGGTTCCGAGATCTACATTGCCGCGAGCGGCAAGCCCCTATTTGATTCGGCAGGACGTTTCCTCGGTTACCGGGGGGTAGGCAGGCACATAACTGCTGCGGTGCGCGCGGCGCTGCTGGAGGAAGCGCTGCAGGAGGCGAAGGTGGTAGGCGACAACATCGCCCATGACCTGCGCACGCCGCTGACCCGCGTGCGGGTACGCCTCGAGCGCGGCCGCGAGCACGCCTCAACGCTGGAGGAATTACGCGTAGTTGCCGATCAGGCGATCGCTGGTCTCGACCAATCGTTGACCACAATCACTTCGCTGTTGCGCATTACGGAAATCGAGCACAGTCGCCGCCGCGAAGGGTTTAGCGCGGTCCTACTCGCCCCTCTAATTCGCGAAGTGGGCGATCTCTACGACCCGGTCGCCGAGGAAAAGGGTGTCACCCTTCGGGTCGAAACCCCCGCTGGGGGGACTGTGCACGGCGACCGCGATCTTCTTTTTGAGGCCGTTACTAATCTGGTCGACAACGCCGTGAAATTCACTCCCGAAGGCGGACGCGTGCAGCTCGCATTGCTTCATCAGGAAGGCGAGACTGTCATCCGGGTGAGTGACACCGGCCCCGGCATCCCCGAGGCCGAACGAGAAGCGGTGACCCAGCGCTTCTATCGCTCAGACAACAGTCGAAACATCAAAGGCCTGGGCCTGGGCTTGAGTATGGTCGCCGCGATCATCAAATTGCATGGCTTCCGTTTTACGATTTCGGCCGGCCCGGGTTGCACGACGGAAATTGCCTGGCCATACGTGGCTTGAAGGCGCTGCGGGAGCGCAAAACAGCAGAACTACCCGCCAGAAATCACGCACGCGAAAATGGGAGCGGTGTATAGCGCCTCTACTTTAGTCGGAAAGTTTATGTCCTGCGCAAGCAGCAGGGTGACTTCCGCAAGGGGTCAAAGGGCAACTTAGCGCCATGTCGTGACAATCCGATATGCCGCGCTAACAACGGACATCGGAGTGCATGCCTATTGGGTCGTTCAGGTGGCCTCGCTCCGAACAAAACACGTCTGTGCCTGATGTTAGTGTTTCAGTTTCACACCTCACCCCCATCCGACGCCGCAGATTGCCAGCCGCAGGTGAAACGGTAGGAGGGTTACGTGTACCGCCGACCTCCGCATGGCGTCCGCTTATCCCCTGATAGGCTACGCAGAATGTATCGCACATATCGACGAAGCAAACCTCGCAACCGTCCGGTTCGTTCGTTTTCAAAGAACATTGCGTTCGCAATTGCCCCGCTTATCCGACAGGACACTCTTTCTTATGTTTGCGTCCAGTCGGCCATCATCCGCTAATTGGCGGTCGACTAAAGGCCATTGCGTCTTGATCGATGTAAGCGGCACCATTCTCCAAATGTCGGTCAGCGCCCTCACTGTCGCCGCAAAGGGCGGTCGTGACAAGCTTCTGGCTACGCTCGAGGCACTCGATGTGTAGTGCAGCACACTGAACTGATACTCCCGCGGGCATAACGTTTGAGCATGGGCTGCAGGCTAATGATAACCGGCGATGCCGCGAGCCTTGCCGCGGAACACCCAGTACGACCAGGCCGTGTACATCAGAATGACCGGAAGCAGGAACAGCGTGCCAATCAGGAGAAAGGCCTGCGTGCTGGCGGACGAGGCGGCCTGCCACAGCGTATAGCGATACGGCACGATCATTGGCCACAGGCTGATCGCGATGCCGACAAACGACATCAGGAATAGCGCGATGGCGCCAAGGAACGGCGTCAATTCGTGACGACGCCGCAGTGCCTCCCATTCGGCGAGCGCAATCAAGGCGGTAACGATCGGCACCGGGGAGAGGAAAGCGATATTCGGCCACCTGAACCAGCGCTGCGCGATGTCGGGATGCACGAGCGGCGTCCAGATACTCACACCGGCGATGGCGGCGAGAACCGCGATAAGGGAAATACCGGCGGCGCGTCGCGCCCAATCCTGCAGTTGGCCTTCGGTTTTCAGAATGAGCCAGCAGGCGCCCAACAGCGCATAGCCGAATATTAACGCCAGCCCGATCACGAGCGGAAATGGGGCAAGCCAATCGAACGAAGTGCCGGCAAATTGTCGGCCGTCGACTTTGAAACCCTGAATGAATGTGCCAAGCACGACGCCTTGCGCGAAGGTTGCAACCAAAGAGCCGCCGCAGAACGCGCAATCCCACAGGCGCCGCAGCGCCGGATGCTTGAACCGGAATTCGAAAGCGACACCGCGGAAAACCAGCGCCAACAGCATCATCAGGATTGGGAAATAAACCGCGGGAATGATGATCGCGAACGCAAGCGGAAAAGCGGTGAGCAGGCCGAGTCCGCCGAATATGAGCCAGGTCTCGTTGCCGTCCCAGACCGGTGCGATCGAATTCATCACGGTGGCGCGCGCCGCGTCGCCCCGCACCAGGCCGTAAAGCATGCCGACCCCGAGATCGAAGCCATCGAAGACGACGTAGTAAAAGACGGCGAGCCCGAGCAGGATGGTCCACAGCGGTACGAGATCGAGCACCATCGCGTGCCTCCGATTAGACTTGCAGCGTCGCGCGTGCGGCGGTTTCGAACGGCTCGTGCGGGCGGCCGCTCTCGATCTGGTCCACTGGCGATTCAAGTTCGGGCTGCTGCGGGCCACGGCGCACGAGACCGGCCATAAACGCGATACCAGTCGGGAACATGATTAAATAAACGACGACATAGAAGGCGAGCGACCACGCCACGTTGGCGCCTGTGAGCGAGGGCGAGACCGAATCGGCGGTGCGCAGCACCCCGTACACCGTCCAGGGCTGACGGCCGACTTCGGTCGTGATCCAACCGGCGATCACGGCAATAAAGCCGAGCGGCGCCGCCAATTGGCACAGACGCAAAAACCACACTGACCCCCATAGCCGGCCACGCAGCCGCAGCACTTGGCCGGCAACCACGATCAAGAGCATGATGCAGGCGATGCCGACCATGACGCGGAACGCGAAGAACGGCGGCCCGACGGGCGGCCGCTGATCCGCCGGCCATTCCTTGAGCCCCTTGATCGCGCCGTCCCAGGAATGGGTGAGAACGAGACTGCCGAGGCGGGGTATCTCGATCGCTGCGCGCATGGTCCCCCCCGCGTCGTCCGGAATGCCGAACAAGGTCAGTGGCGCGGGTTGTGCGGTCTCGTAGCGGCCCTCGATCGCCGCGAGTTTGGCCGGCTGATATTCAAGCGTATTGAGGCCGTGCTGATCGCCGAGAAACATCTGCAGCGGGACGAGGAGGATTAAGAGGTCGAGCGCCATCCGCATCATCGTGCGCGCATCATCGGCGGCGCGTTCGCGCCGCAGCAGCCAGGCGCCGACGCCCATCACGACGAAAGCGGTGGTGATGTAAAAGGCGGTGACGTTGTGGAGGAGCCGATACGGAAATGACGGATTGAAGATGATCGCCGTCCAGTCGACCGGCTCGAAGCGACCATCGACGATTTTGTAGCCCTGCGGCGTCTGCATCCATGAATTGGTCGCGAGAATCCAAAACGAGGACAACAGCGTGCCAAACGCGACCATCACCGCCGCGAAAAAATGCGCCCAGGTCGGCACCAGCCGCCGCCCGAACAGGAGCACGCCGAGAAACGACGCCTCGAGAAAAAACGCCATCAGCCCTTCATAGGACAATAGCGGCGAGATCACGTCGGCGGCCGCGTCGGTGAAGCGGCTCCAATTGGTGCCGAACTGGAACGGCATGATGATGCCCGAGACCACGCCCATGCCGAACGACACGGCGAAGATCCGCGTCCAGAATCCGGAGATGCGGAACCAGCTCTCCCTGCCGGTGAGAAAGTACAGCCCTTCGAGCACAGCGATATACGAAGCAAGCCCCACGGTGAAAGCCGGCAGCAGGATGTGCCAGGCGATCACCCAAGCCCATTGCAAGCGCGACAGCAGAACGGGATCGAGCGTCATGGCGCGACCAATCTAGCCTGTGCGTTGGTAAAAATGTAGGTAGCGAAGGGAGGGAAAGGGGAGCGACGATAAATCCATGGGATTCAACCTGCAGATGGACGTTTCCTTGATGCTTAATCGCGGCTCATGTAGCCGTCTGTGAGCGCCTGCATGAAGCTCACGAGCTGATTTTCTTCGGCGTCACTCAGGCCTAAGCGGCCAACCGTTTTCGTATTCATATTTGCGGTCGACTCCGGCGCCGGCCAGCATGTCACGCCTTCGCCGGGATCGTTGGGCCGGCAGCGCGGCAGCACGTCGCGCGTGTTGTAGAAGTGCACGATCGCTTTCAGACTCTTGAAGTAGCCGTTGTGACCATAGGCTTTTATGAATGCGGGGTAAGGGCGTTTGTCCACGTTACGAAGCGTTGGCACCTGGAATCTGCCATTGTTCTTCGGTGCAAGCGGTAGCCACCGCGCATCCGGCGCAGACGGTTCGCTGAGCAGATGTCCTTTGACCAGGAAATTGCCGACGCCGCCGTCGATGAATGAGCGTCCCGCCGGATTGGCGACATAATTCAACGCATCAGGCCGATCTTCAAAATAATACGGTAGATGCGGATTCGCGGGCACGCCGATATTGCTGGCGGTAAAATCCGTGAACAGCGGATCCTCGCCCGGGCCGCCATCGCGATGGCATGAGTTGCAATTGGCCTTGCCGCGGAACAGCGCATAGCCGGCCTGTTCATCCGGCGTGAACTGCGCTTTCCCTGCCATCACCGCATCGAATTTTGAGGTAAAGGGTGTGACTTCGGCCGAAGCTTCATAGCCGGCGATCGATTGCGCCATCTGATCAAAAGTCGTGGCGGCCCGCCCGCGATCGGCGTCACTGAGATGAACTGGCTTCGGATCGCTGGCCGGTGGTGGTCCTGGGCGGGAGCAGACCTGCTCGACGTCATTCGGCCAGGCAATGGCAAAGGCCTGTGCGCCCCAGACGTTTTGAAAGAGATCCCGATAGGGTCGCTGCGAGGCGCGGTAAGCCGCGCAGGCAATGTCGGGCAGCCCCATCTCGACAGGATTGGTCGGAGGTCCTTCCGCCTGTTCGGCCGCCGGGTTGCCGAGCCGCCGCCCGGTTGCGCGCATGTCCCAGAAATTTCCGCCGACCAAGTCGTCCTGGCCTGGATTGTAATGCAGCACCGGTGACAGCGGCGCATAAGAATGCGTTTGCGGTTTGCGTTCGCTGTAGCGCGTGCGCACTGAACCGGGATAGGCGCCGGTCGTGCGATTAAGTTCTGAGACCGGCCCGGTGAAACCTGTTTCGGGCATATGGCAAAATGTGCAGGCTTCGTTGCGATTCACCGAGAGCTCTTTGTCGTACAGCATGGCTTTGCCGAGAAGCTCGATTTGCTGAACTTGATTATCCGGCGGAGTGGCGAGCTGATTGATCGTCTGCGCCTCGATACGATCGATTTCGCTTTCCACTTCGGCGATCTGTTTGAGTACTTCCGGTGTTAGCGTCGCGCTGGTCGGCTCGATGTCAATCGCGGCGGCACTACCAACAGCGATGAAAAGGCTAATAATGGCGCCACCCGCGAGAACCTGCACGCCGCGTGATCTGGTCATTGATCACCCTTAGGCCGCGCTCACCATAAACTCATCAAGCTGGCTGGTTCCGAAATCGAATCAACTCGCAATCGGGCAATTGAGTTCCGAACGCCTCGTCTAAACCCGACACCGAGCCTCAATTCCTACGAGGTGGCGCGCGGATATTCCTTGAACGCGTCCATCGCACGCGCGGAGTAGACCAGCGCTGCCCCGGCATTGACTGTGGTGGCTACTCCCAGCGCCTCCGCAATCTCTTCCTGGGTTGCGCCATTCTTGATCGCAGCTTCGGTATGGACCGTGATGCAGCCGCCGCAGCGTAACGTCACAGCCACCGCAAGCGCAATTAGCTCACGGGTCTTCGCTCCGAGCAAATTCTTTTTCTGGCCAGCCGAACCAAATTCGATATAGCCCCTGATCGTATCGGGACTAAGTTGACCCAATTCCTTCACGCCGACTGCCAGTTGTTTGCGATATTCGTTCCAATCGAGCATCATATTAGCGATCACCAGCTATCGGGTGTACATCTGACCGGCGATGATTTGCCGCCGTCACACTGGATGTAAGCGCCTCCAGGTGCGTTGGCAAAGGCGGCAGTTGTCGTCGTCAGCCCAAGAGCGATGCTGACAACAATTGCCGCGGAAAGAACGATTTTTTTGGTCGCGAACATTGTCTTCTCCTTTTTCATCGGTGTGTTGCTCGCTACCTGCGGACGATGACACAATTGGATACGCGATCGCGAGCCTGTGTTTCAGTCATTTCCGAATACCGATCCTGGACTGGCGGGCGAGACCGGAGTTTCGGGCGATTGCGGCACCGTATACGTATCCGACGGGTTGAAAGTCGGCGCCGGCATGGTCGGAGCTTCGTTTGAGATCGGGGGCTGGAAACCATGGCTCATGTGACCGCCTCGGAATCCGCTGTCGAGGCCGAGGCCACCACCCATGCGCCCCGCGGCAAACGCGTGCGTAGCCATAGCCGTGCCAAGCATGACGATGGCCAAGAGGATCATTGCATTGCGCATGCGAGACGTTTGCCGCACGTCTTCATTGCGAAGTTGAATGGCGACTGTTTTTCCGCGCCGATCGGCTGTTTCTCTTGAAGTTGTATTGACCGCGGCCATGATGTTTCTCCTCGGTTGTGGGTTTGACCAACAAGGCAAGCTTTTGGTCGGCATTGCCACGCACTGGAGTTAGGACCGGCCACCTGTCCACGCCATTAAATTCAAGTTGCCAGAACTAAATTCGGTTTTAGTCGGGACTGCGAGCAAGCGCTCGTCCCCGCAAATCGCGAAAGTTTCGGCCAAAGGCCAGCGAGCACCGCGAGCGCCGACTTGCGCGGATTGCTTTCAAGCGCTCCGAACTCAAGCCACCGATAGCTTTCGCTCCACTGGTCGGGCCACAGGCGGCGCCATGAACGACGGAGACACGGGATCGGTGATGCAGCGCTCAAGGATTGCGTCGATCTCGGCCTTGCTCTTGTCATCGATATGCCAGCCGTCGATCTCACCGATCGGGTCGAGCTGGCTGTGGTTCCTGGCACCCCACAGCGCAATGGTCGGGCCCTGATCGAGCACCCAGCGCACCGCAACCGCTAACACCGATTTGCCGAACCGCTCCTGCGCAAGCTTTTTGAGCTGATCAACCGCGGCCAGATATTGGCGGAAACGTTGGCCTTGGAATTTCGGATCGACCTTGCGCAGGTCGTCGCCATCAAATCTGGTTTCCAAACGCATTCGCCCGCTCAGGAGGCCACGGCAGAGCGCGCCGTAGCTCAAGACAGTGAGACTGGTGCGCTTCGCGTAAGGCAGCACGTCGGCATCGATTTCACGCTCAAAGAGATTGTAAGGCGGCTGAACGGCATCGAGCCCGGCCACGGCGCGAAACGCGTCCATCTGCGCGGGCGAGTAGTTGCTCACCCCGATCGCGCGGATCTTGCCCTCATGGCTCAGGTCCTCGAGCGTCCGCGCCGTTTCCGCAATCGGCGTCTCGAGGTCAGGCCAGTGCACCTGATAAAGGTCAATGTAGTCCGTACCCAGCCGGCGCAGTGAATCTTCGATTTCCTTGCGGATCCGCGCGGGCCGGGAGTCGCGAAATACGGCGCCGTCTTTCCATGCCAGGCCGACCTTGGTCGCGATCTGCACCTTCTCGCGCAAAGCCCCCTCGGCAAGCGCCTTGCCGACGATCTCCTCGGAATGGCCGAAACCATAGGCCGGCGCCGTGTCGATCAGCGTTATGCCGCGTTCCACGGCCGAGCGTATGGTGGCGATGGATTGAGCTTCGTCGGTCCCACCCCACATCCAGCCGCCGATCGCCCAGGTGCCAAGTCCGATTCGCGACGTTGTCAGACCGGACTTGCCGATTGCAATTCGTTCCATGGCATCACCTTTGCAATGTTGAGAATGCAGCAGTGCCCGCGTCCGCGGCCGCAAGCCGGCCAATGGCTGACCAATCAAGCCGATCGCCGCCGTGAGCGAGCAAATTAAGGAAGCGGTCGCGTAAGAGACTGGCCACCGGCATTGGTACGCGAAGGTCCTCCGCGGCCGCGAGCACCAGACGAATGTCCTTCTGGCCCAAAGGCGCGGCAAAGCCGGGCGGCGTGAAACGTCCGTCGGCAATCAAGGACCCATATGTCTTGTAGATCGGCGCATCGAACAGGGTCGAGGTGAGAAACTCCAGATATTGCCGCTCGTCGATGCCGGCCTTGCCGACAAGCGCCATAGCTTCGCCGAGCGCTTCGATCACCGAGGCGCCGAGGAAGTTGCCGCTGAGCTTGACCAGATTGGCGGCCTTCGGCGTGTCCGAGATGACGAACGTCTTTTGTCCAATCGCCTCGAGCAGGGGAGCCGCGGTTTCAATTGCTGCGGCGTCCCCGCCCGCGACGATGAAGAGCCGGCCCGCCGCCGCTACATCGGGCCGACCGAATACCGGCGCTGCGACGAACTTCTGACTTTTCCTGGTGTGTGCCTCAGTCAGTCGCTCCGAAAAGGCGACGCTGATCGTACTCGAGGAAACATGTAGGCCTCCGGAAGGTAGATTTGCGATCACGCCATCGCGCCCGAAGACTACATCCTCAACCGCCTCGTCATTGGCCAGCATGGTTACGACCGCGTCGCCACGACTAGCCTCGGCAATGCTGGTCGCCAACCTCGCGCCATGTGCGATCAACGGCTCCGCTTTTGCCGGCGTGCGGTTAAAAACGGTTACGCGATGACCCGCCTTGAGCAGATTGGCCGCCATGCCGGCGCCCATGTGGCCAAGGCCGATGAAGCCCACATTCATGAACTTGCCGTTTGATGAGGAGCCGCGATTTCTCGCAGCGTCTGTTTGCGGGTTTTCCAACAATTCATGCACGTCGTTCATCGCTTTTCTCCATTCTTAGAGTCGTTCGCTGCTGAGAGGACATCGGCGCGCTTCGGCGAGCGTTATTGAAGCCATCCGGGATGCTGGATGAGGACCTCGCCCCCATCAAGAACTGTCAGCACGATAATCAGCCAGCCTTGGATCAAGAGATAAAATTGGTCAGACACGGTGTTCTCCTTGTTGATCTGATCGGCCTCGTTCCTTGCGACTGTTCGGCCGTAAAGAGGCGAAAGGGGCGGAGCAAAGCCCCGCCCTCTTTTCGTCACCACTGGTCGTTTTGCAGCATTTCGTTATAGCCGACGCTGCCGCCGCCCGTGTTGGACGGAGCATCCGATGCAAAACCGGCACGCCCAATGCTGGCGAATGCATTCAGACCGCTTCGGTGCGCCACAATCTGAGGCTGTTCGGACGGCATACCGGCATGCAGCCCGCCCTGGCTGTCGTAGTACGTCGGCACTTCGTTACCGGTGCCATAATCGTTATCGAATGCTTGAGCGAACGCCGGCGAGGCCGACAGAAATCCCAGAACAGCGGCGATCACCGCAATCTTTGACTTCGCGAGCATGATCCTTCCCCTTTTCTTGCTCAGCAAACGCGATTGGCATCTGCTGTGCCCTGCAGATCGGACAAGTCACCTCGCTACGCCATTAAATTACACGTTCCAGAACTAAATTCGGATTTACTCACGAGGCCAGAAGGCCTTGGAGTTAATTTCTGCG
>Ga0187801_10000172_pt1 | contig 15601 bp, 13 predicted proteins | sample NC_wetland_sal_i_10_FD_132465 | JGI IMG/M metagenome (GOLD analysis project Ga0187801, IMG submission 132465) | Wetland sediment microbial communities from Neuse River Estuary, North Carolina, USA - Control_1 | ecosystem: Environmental > Aquatic > Freshwater > Wetlands > Sediment | place: USA...
GCCAGCCGGACTCTGAATACCTCCTTGATCCCGCTGGGGAAGGCGTGCGTCATGGTCTGAGGCACGATGCGCAGCCGGTCATCGAGTGACCAGACCGGGATGTTGCGCTCGCCGGAAGCCAGCAGCTCGCCGAGCGAGACTTCGGATCCCGTGTCGGCGCGCAGGATGCGGGTACCTGCGGTCAGGCAGCCTGACTCGCGCAAGTCCGAGAGCAGTGGCTTTTTGTCCGTGCGCTGTTCCGGGCCTCGGTTGAGCTGGGATAGCGCGACCACGGGGACGTTGAGTTCCTTGGCGAGCAGCTTGAGGGAGCGGGACATCTCGGAGACTTCCTGCTGGCGGTTCTCCACCCGCTTGGGCGACGACATGAGCTGCAGGTAGTCGACGATGACGAACTTCAGGTCGTGCCGCATCTTCAGCCGACGACACTTGGCCCTGATCTCCATCATCGACATGTTGGGCGAGTCATCGATGTAGAGCGGGGCATCAGCGACCTCACTCATCCGCCTGGCCAGCCGGGCCCAGTCGTCGTCGTTCATCTGCCCGGTGCGCATGTTCTGTAGCGGCACCCGGGACTCGGCCGACAACAGCCGCATCGTGATCTCGTTCCGACCCATCTCCAGGCTGAACAACACCGTGGCGATGCCGTTCTTAATGGCAGCGGCGCGGGCGAAATCCAGGGCCAAGGTCGAATTGTGTGTCGGGATCATGGAACGACTGGCCAGGTACATGTGATCCGCGCTATCCACCTGTACGCACCGGACGGCGACGCTTTCCAACGGGCGCACGGCGGTAATGAACCGCTGACCCGTTCGGGGGCTCGTTTTCTCCCGCCTGCGCTCCCGGTGAGTAGCTCGCTTCCGCTCCAGGCGGAAGACGTCATCGGCCGTCGCGAACGAGATTGTGTATGCGACCGACGAGGCCTCCGTCGCGCCGGGTACCCGCTTTTCCGACCAGCCGCACCTGTAGCCGAGCGACAGCACCAACTCTCGCGCATCGGTGGCCAGCCGCCGGGACGTCACGCTGAACTGGACCGAGCCTGAGGGGCTGACCGTACCGTCGGTGTCAAGCAGTCCGGCGAGCAGAGCGCGCCGTTGCGTCTGCGACGCGCGCAGATACTCGATCGGGATGTGCTTATTGCCAAGTACTCCGATGCTGCGCAGGATCGCCTGAGCCGTTCCGTGGTGGTCACGGCAGGACTGGCATTGCCTACACCCACTCGACGGCCGTCCGCAGTCAGGGCATGTGGGCTGGGGCGAGGGGCCGAGTATGGACCGCCATTTCTTTGATCGTGACCGACCGCCGCATATACGGCCGCACGTCCGCACCTGGGACGTCATTGGCGTGAAGGACCGTCCGCAGATGGCGCAGGGCCGCTCCGCAATAGGAGGCGGCTCAGGGAGTCGAATCGAATAGCCCAGAGGTGTCCCCGGCAATTTTGTAACCCGCAGCCCCTCAGCCTCCATTTCAGCCGCAATCTGCGGGTCAGCGGAGGTCAACCTGGCGTATCGGGTAGCCCCGTCGCCGAGCAGGGCGCCGAGGGCATAGGGCGGGAACGGAAGATCAACGGGCGGCAGATCCGCGGGCTCAGCGACGGCGACCGCGTGGTTGAGGCGCCCGTCGCCCGGGTAGCGCACGGTATCCGCGATCTGGGCGGTGGTCACGACGTCCTGGTGCACAGCGGTGGTGCCCGCGTTCTTGGGCCGGTCCGCCAGCTGGACCATCGCGGCCAGCAGAGCTCGCCTCGACGCGTACGCCGGGGCCCTCCAGGCGTATGACCTCGCCGGGCCATCAGCGGTTACCCGGATTCTCTCCGGCGCCAAGCCCACCCCGCGCCCGGCCCTGTGCATGATGTTCCTGAACTCGCCTCCGACCGCCGCAAGCACCTCAGCAGCAGTAATGCACCGATCGGGCTCTGCCTGGGCCGCTTGGCAGGCCGTGCGCAAGCGCAGTCTTGCCTCCTTGGTCCAGTACCAGGCGGGCCGGTTTTGCGAGTGCTGCCGACGCGCCGGTCGCGTTGAGGTCCTCCATTCATGGTCCGCATCGGCGACAATGACCGTGCCGTCGTCGAATTCCACCTCGTAGCACGGCCTGCCGTGCATGACGTCGGTCGCCGCGACTACACGCGTCGGCCTGCCGTCAGCTCCGATCAAGTGGTCACCGACTCGGACCTCACCCATGGTCGTCCAGCCGGTTGGTGTAGGCAGCGGGGTATCAAGCGCGAGGGCCTTGCCGGCCCCGGGTCGCGCTGCTATCACTACCATCTGGCCTGGGTGGAGGCCGTTGGTCAGGCCGTCCAGGTCGACAAAGCCGGTGGGGACGCCGGTAAGGTGGTTGCCGCGGCTGCTGATCGACTCGATCTCATCGAGGGCGCCGGGCATGATCTCGGACAGCGAGTGGTAATCCTCGCCCGACCGGCGCTCGGTGACGGCGTACACCTCGGCCTGGGCCCGGTCCACGAGCTCGTCGGCCTCGGCGTCGCCCGCGTAGCCGAACTGGACGATCCTGGTCCCGGCCTCGACCAGGCGGCGCAGGATCGCGCGCTCCCTGACGATGCGCGCGTAGTAGCCGGCGTTGGCGGCGGTCGGCACCGAGGCGATGAGGGTGTGCAGGTAGGGTCCGCCGCCGACCCGGGCGATCTCGCCGCGCCTGGCGAGCTCGTTGGCGACGGTGATGGCGTCGGCCGGCTCGCCCCGGCCGTACAGGTCGAGGATCGCCTCGTGGATCAGCTGGTGAGCGGGCCGGTAGTGGTCGCCGGGGCGGATCACCTCGATCACGTCCGAGATGGCGTCCTTCGAGAGGAGCATGCCGCCGAGGGCGCACTGCTCCGCCGCAACGTCGTGCGGCGGGGTCCGCTCGAAGTCGTCGTTCCGCGGGATCTCGGCGACGCTCACGTGACCCTCCTCCCCCGTGCGAGTGAACGAGGCACGAACGCCCTCCTGCCTCCGCCTTACTCTGTTCTAGCCGATAGCTCTGACATTTTTCCGGCCCTCGGCGCACCGCACCACTCGACCGGTGGACAGCGGTGTGGACAAGGTGTGCAAACACGCCGGAGACGTTGTGCGCAGCCTGGGGAAATAGCTGTGGAAATGGCCAGAGTAAATACCGCGACAAGCTATCTAGCTGCGTGAATACGATCCACTAGCTGTGCGGAAGAAAAACTTCGGCAGCGATTTTCGCCGCAAAATCCACAGCCGCTATCCACAGCCCTGTGGTTACAGGCTGTGGATAACGGCTGTACGGAAGTGGCCACGCGGAGGGTGGCCGGGCTGCTATCCTTCGACGGTGTGTTCGAGTGACGAGTCCGCGCTCAGGCGCCTCATGGAGGCCATCGAGCAGCTCGAGGCCGACCGTACGGCGGCGGAATCCGCCGACCTGGAGGCGCGGATCGCCGCCGTCTGGTCGATGGTCAGCGACATCGATCCGGAACTGGCCCGGCTAGCGTCGGGCTATCACCGGACCAGCGGCTAGCTGGGGGAAATCTCGATGTCGACCGTGGCGCTGACGTCGGGGTGCAGCCTGACGCGGACCTGGTGCGAGCCGACGGTCTTGATCGGGTCGCGGACCTCGATCCGGCGCCGGTCGAGCTCGGGACCCCCGGCCTCGCGCACGGCGGCGGCGATGTCCGAGGGCCCGACCGAGCCGAACAGCCTGCCACCCCCGCCGGCCCGGCGGCGCATCCGCACGTGCATGCCCTCGAGCTGCCCGGCAATCACCTTGGCGTCTTCCAGGCCGCGGATCTCCCTGGCCGACCTGGCTCGTTTGATCAGGTCGATCTGCTTTTCCGCGCCGCGCGTCCAGTTCATCGCGAGGCCGCGCGGGATCAGGTAGTTGCGCCCGTAGCCGCTCGCCACGTCGACGACGTCGCCGGGCTCGCCCAGGCCGCTCACCTCTTGGGTGAGGATGAGCTTCATCGGTGTACGACCCATGTCCCTGCCCCCTAGCGCGCCGTGCTCGTGTACGGCAGCAGCGCCACCTCACGGGCGTTCTTTATCGCGGTCGCGATGTCGCGCTGGTGGCGGGTGCAATTGCCCGTCACTCGCCTGGCCCGGATTTTCCCGCGGTCAGAAATGTACTTGCGGAGCAGACCGGTGTCCTTGTAGTCGACGTACGCGATCTGCTCCTGGCAGAACACGCAGACCTTTTTCTTCGGCTTGCGTAGTGGTGGCTTGGCCATCGTGGTGCTCCTTAGCAGAGCCCCGCTCGCAGCGGGGATGGTCGGTTTCTTGTTATCTGGCTAGAACGGCGGTTCGTCCGAGTACCCGCCCGGGCTGTCGGAAGCCCACGGGTCAGAATCCTGCCCGTAGCCGCCGCCCTGCCCGCCGGACGACTGCCTGCCCCCGGACTGTCGATCTTGCCCGTACCCGCCGCCCTGACCCTGGCCCCCGGTCCTGGCGACCCTATTCACCTTCGCGGAGGCGTTGCGCAGGGAGGGTCCGACGTCGTCAACCTCGACCTCGTAGACGGTGCGCTTCTCGCCTTCCTTGGTCTCATACGACCGCTGGCGCAGCCGCCCGGACACGATCACCCGCATCCCCCGCTGCAGGCTCTCCGCCACGTTCTCCGCCGCCTGCCGCCACACGTTGCAGGTCAGGAACAGGCTGTCGCCGTCCTTCCACTCATTCGTGTTCTTGTCCAGGAACCGCGGCGTCGACGCCACCCGGAACCGCGCCACCGGCTGACCCGCCGGGGTAAAACGCAACTCGGGGTCATCGACAAGATTCCCCACGATCGTGATCTGAGTGTCGCCTGCAGCCATCGGGATACTCCGGTTTTGTCGCGAATTCTGCTCAGTGGCGGTGTTCGGGCCGCATGACCTTGGTCCGCAGCACAGCCTCGTTCAGGTTGAGCTGGCGGTCGAGTTCCTGCACGACGGCCGGCTCGGCGCTCAGGTCCACGACGGCGTAGATGCCCTCTGACTTCTTCTCGATCTGGTACGCAAGGCGGCGCTTCCCCCAGATGTCCACCTTGTCGACCTTGCCGCCGCCGCCGGTCACGACCTTCAGGAACTGGTCAAGTGACGGCTGGACGGTGCGCTCCTCGAGGTTGGGGTCGAGGATGATCATTATCTCGTAATGGCGCATGGGCGTCCTGAGCCTCCTCTGGACTAATGCGGCCACGGTCTTTCCGTGGCAGGAGGTGTCGCGGTCACGAGCCGACACGAAGATCGGCCGGATTACCCGCAGCGGGCCCAGTGTAGCAACACCTCCCTGCTCCCCGGTAACCGGCGACCGCGGCCGGCGGCCGCAGCGGGACCTGTGGTATTCCTGTGTTCGGCACGGGGAAGACTGAGCGGTGAAGCGTATGCTCGCCCTCACATCAAGGAGGTGGTCACCCTGGCAGGCACCGTTCGGAGCGGCCCGCATCAGAACATCCTGAACTCTGACGGGCAGCGCCACCCGGTCGTGAACATCCTGACCATCTTCACGCTGGTGGTCGGGCTCGCGTCCTTCGTCCTAGGCATGATCGTCAGGAACGTGCCGAATCTCGTGGCCGCCGTGCACGTCATCACGACCGGCACCGGGCTCGCCGCGATGCTGGTCGGGCTGTACGTGCAGATGATCTCGGCCACCAGGGAACAGCGGGTCCTCATCGTGACCGGCATCATCGCCGGGTTCGTCGGGCTCGCCCTCGGCCTGTCCAAGGGCGGCTTCGTCGGCTAGGCGCAGCGCGAACTAGGCTCTGGGGCATGCCGCCCATCGGAGCCCACTTCCACGTTGACAACCCGCTGGCCGAGGCGACCGCTCTCGGAGCGGACGCCGCCCAGTTCTTCCTCGGTGATCCCCAGGGCTGGAAGGGGCCGGTCATACCCGGCGGTGACGCGGCCGCGATCCGGGCCGCGTACGCCGCGGCCGGGATGGATATCTACATCCACGCGCCCTACGTCATCAACGTGGCGACCACCAACAACCGGATCAGGATTCCGAGCAGGAAGCTGCTCGACCAGCAACTCCAGGCGGCGGCGTCCATCGGGGCCAGGGGGCTGATCGTGCACGGCGGCCATGTGCTCGCCGGCGTCGACCCCGAGGAGGGCTTCGAGAACTGGCGCAAGGCGGTGGAGCGGATCGAGCGCCCGCTGCCGATGCTCATCGAGAACACCGCGGGCGGTGACGGCGCCATGGCCAAATCGCTCGACGCCATCGCCCGCCTGTGGGAGGCGACCGCCGGTGCCGCGGGTGACGGCGGGGACATCGGATTCTGCCTGGACACCTGCCACGCGAACTCGGCCGGCATCGACCTCGCCGACGCGGTCGACCGCGTCAAGGCGATCACGGGGCGGATCGACCTCGTGCACTGCAACAACTCGCGCGACGAGTTCGGCTCGGGCCGGGACAGGCACGCCAACCTCAACGCCGGGACGATCGACCCCGGGCTCTTGCTGTCCGTCGTCCGCGCCGCGGGCGCGCCGGCGATCTGCGAGACGCCTGACGAGGACGGCGGCCTGGCCGCCGACGTCCGCTGGCTGAAGCAGCACCTGCCTGCCTGATCCAGCCGAACCCGTCAGGGCCGGAAGGTCAGGCGCAGCCGGTGGACGTCGGGGGCGCCGTCGAGGACACCACCGGCCGGGTCATCGATACCGTGGGCTCGCACCACATCTCGTTCGGGATAAAAGATGTCTCGCACCACGTAGGCGGAAAGCAGGGCTACGGTGAGCAACCTGGCCAGGAGCAACGTGAAGTACCACCCGGTGCTGATGCCCTGGTAACCGGGGTACGAATAGCCGCTGGCGCGGTACACGAACAGGAGATAGCCCCAGATGCCGAAGAAGTAGCCGACCTCCGCCAGCTGCCACAGGACGTACGGCCACAGCCGGGGGCGGGCGAGAACGGCGAGCGGGACGAGCCAGAGGACGTACTGCGGCGACCACACCTTGTTCGTCATCAGGAACGCGGCCAGCATCAGGAAACACACCTGGGGCAGCCGCGGCCGGCGGGGAGCGGCCAGCGCGAGCGCGGCGATCGCCAGGAATGAGATGACCAGGAGGAAGGACGACATCTGGTTGAGCGAGCCGAGCTGCGGGTTGCCGAGCACTGGCACGTTGAAATGCTCGAGGAGATACCAGATCGAGCCCCAGTCGGCGCCGCGGTCCTTGCTGAACACGTAGAACCTCGCCCAGCCGGCCGGGGCGGCGATCATGACCGGCACGTTGACCGCCAGCCAGGCGGCCGCGCCCGCGGCGAAGGTCTTCCAGAACGCCCTCAGCTGCCCGGTCCGCAGGCACAGCAGGAACAACGGTCCGAAGACCACGAGCGGGTAGAACTTAGCGGCCACGGCCAGGCCGAGGAAGACTCCGGCCCAGACGCCGCGCCGCGCCGCCCAGGCCGCGATGCCCAGCGCGGTCAGGGCGAGCGCGATCATGTCCCAGTTGATGAACGCGGACAAGATCAGCGCCGGGGACAGCGCTACCATCAGCGCCTGCCAGCGCGCGCCCGGCCCGGCGGCGCGGGCGGTCGCGAGGACACCCGCCACCAGGCAAACCGCTAGCAGCGCGACCGTGACGTCGAAGAACTCCCGGCCCCTGATCACCGCGCTGACGTTCCTGACCAGCCAGGCCGCCGCCTGCATCGCCCCGCCGATCAGCACCGGGTACTCGACGGGGTGGCCGGTGTAGGGCACCTTCCCCGCCGCCAGCCCCTCGCCGTAGTACAGCGGGTAGATGTCGGTGTAACAGGCGTCCTGGAACTGCCTGGGGTAGTAGTTCCAGGCCCCGGACCGGCACGGCGACTTCTCCGCGAACGCGAGCACCATGGCCAGCACGGACGCGGAGGCGAGCACGGCGGTGCGGCCGAGGATTTCCGCGAACCTGAGGGGCCCCGGGCGAGCCGGGCGCTCTCGCCACGCCGAGGTCACCTCGCGGTGGTCATCGGGCGGGAGAGCGCCCTGCTGGGCGTCTTCCACGCTCCTATCTAACCGCGCCTCGCGCCCCGTCTGCGTCCCCGCCGCCGCACCCAGAGCAAGGTAACGGGCAGCGCGGCGAAGACCCCGCCGACGGCGGCGCCCGCGGCGACCCCGCTCGCCGTCTGCGCGCCACCGCCGCCAGCGCCGCCGCCGAACGGCGGCAGGGTGGTCTGCGGGGTGCTCGTGCTGCAGGTCACCCCCTGCGGGTCGCAGGTGTACGTGGGGAACGGGTTGGGGTTGCCGGGGCTCGAACTCGGCTGGGGGCCCGGGTTCTGGCCGTTCTTGGTCTTCTTCTTGGGGTGCTTCTGCAGGTTCTTCGGAACCAGGTTCCACGTGCCGCCGGTGAAGGTCACCGGCTGGAACTGCTGCACCCCGAGCGGGACGAACATGTTCTCCGCGTAGGTGTGCCAGATCGTCGCCGGCCAGGTCCCGCCGTACCCGCCCTGGGCCTGCCCGCCGAGGAGGTTGAGGGTCTGATTTCCCTTCCCGGTCTGGTTGCTCGTGAAGATGGCCACCGCGAGGGCCTGGGACGGGATGGCGCCGATGAAGAACGCCGACTGCGCGGTGTTCGTCGTGCCGGTCTTGGCGATGACCTCCTGGCCGTTGCTCATCGCGGCTATCGGGGCCGTGCCGTAGGAGGTGGTGTCCGCGGACATCGCGTACTGGACCTGGGAGTCCTGTGCCGCGTTGATCGTCGGGTTGGGGTTGAACACCTGATCGCTGGTGATCACGATCGGGGTTGACACGCCGTTCCTCGAGAGTGACGTGATCACGTGGGCGTCGTGATAGACGCCGTTGTCATCGATGGCCGCCAGCATCGAGGACTGCTCGCTGACCGTCAGCGACGCCTGGCCGAGCGTGAGACCGGCCTGGTCCTTCATGACCGGGCCGGCGGTGATGCCTGCCGCGTCCGTATCCACGCCGAACGCCTGCGCCACGTCAACGACGTTCATGCCGCCATCGCCGGCCACGGTGTGCCAGAGGTCGGTGTAGGCGGTGTTGATCGACTCGGCCATCGCGGTCTGCGGCGTGAACGGTCCGTTCTCGGCGGCACTGTCGTTGGATACCCAGTAGTACGAGCCGGGCGGGCAGGCGGCCTGCGACGCGGCGATGACCGGGAACACCTTCGGCGCCGAGTCCGGCGGGATGCAGGCGTTGTCGAAGCCGTAGAGGGTGCTGGTCTTCACGTTCATGCCCTCCTTGACCGCGGTGGCCAGGATGTAGGGCTTGAACGAGGAACCGACCTGCTCGCGGTTGTACACCGCCATGTTCACTTCGCAGGCGATCTTCCTGCACTCACTCGCGGTAATGACGCGCCCGACCCCGTTGTACTTGTACCCCGGGTAGCCCGGGCCCGGGTACAGGGCCTGGATCGCGCCGGTAGACGGGTCCTCGAGCACCGCGCCGACGTGCATGTACGACTGGAACGGGTCGGCGCTGGCGTTGATCGACGCCTCGTTCGTGATGACCGCCTGGTAGAGCTCCTTCATCTTCGTGTCGTCGATCGACGTCCTGATGGTGTAGCCGCCGTCGTAGATCTGGGACCAGCTCAGCTTGTAGACCTGCTCCAGCTCGTTCCTGACCATGAACATGATGTAGGGATCCCACGGCTGCGGGCCGAAGCTCTGCGCGACGTTGTCCCCGATCCTGGGGAACTTCTCCGTCGCGGCGGCCTGCGCGCTCAGCGTGCCCGTCTGCACCATGTCGTTGAGGTCCAACCGCCAGCGGGCTTCGAGCTGCGCCCGGTACTGCGGCAGCGTGTAGGTGCTCGGCTGCTGGATCAGGGCGGCGATGACCGCGTCCTGCGCCACGCTGAGCTGCTCGACCTTCAGGCCGAAGTACGTCTCCGCGGCGGCCTCCACCCCGTAGCTGCCTTCGCCCAGGTAGATCGTGTTGAGGTAGTTCTCCAGGACCCACTGCTTGGACTTCTCCTTGGCGATCTTCATCGCCACGAAGATCTCCTTGATCTTGCGGCTGAGCGTCTGCTGGGTACCGATCCCCCGGTAGTACTGCCTGACGAACTCCTGGGTGATGGTCGAGCCGCCCTGCAGGTCCTCGCCCTTGATGTCGGCCAGGGCGGCGCGCGCGATGCCGCTCGGGGAGATGCCCCCCTCGGTCCAGAAGTGGCGGTCCTCGATGGCGAGCACCGCGTTGACCAGGTTGGCCGGAATCTGGTTCAGGGGCAGCATCACCCGGTTGGTGGTGCCGAACCGCCCGATGAGCGTGCCGTTGCTCGAGTAGACCAGGGACTGCGAGTAGCCGGTGGCCGCCATCGCCGCGGTGGGAACCGGCGTGTCCTCGTACGCGATGACCACCACGATGGCGCCGAGCATGATGAAGCCGCCGATGAGGCCGAGGAACACGCCCAGGACCTTCAGCGGGGTCCAGTGCCGCCACCAGCTGCCCTTGACCTTGACCTTGGATCGGCCCGGACCGCGGGTCCCGGGACCGCCGGGACCGCCGGGACCTCCTGGGCCGCCCGGACCGCCGGGACCGCCGGGACCGCCCGGGATCCAGGCCTCGGTGCGGCCGGGCATCCCCGCGCCCCATGCCGGGTGAACGGCGTCCCGCGCCCCGCTCGTCCGCGCGTGGCTGCCAGTGCGCCCGTTCCGCCCGCCCGGGTCCCGGCCCGTATCGGGGTAACCGGTGGCCTGGCCGTCGGGATAGCCTTCCTGCGGCCTGCGAAAGCCCTGGGTGTCCCAGCCCTGAGCGTCGTAGCCGAGGTCGTAGTCGACGGTGCTCCCGGGGCCAGCCGGGATGTCGTAGCCGCCGCCGGGGTAGCCGCCGCCGGCGTAATCGCCGCTGGCGTAGCCTGCGCCGGCCCCGCTGTCGTAGCCTGCGCCGGCACCGTTGGCGAAGGAATCTCCGTTGCGCACATCGTGATAGCGAATGTCAAAGTCGTCGGCTTTGCTGCTCACGCGTCCTCGCTGTGGCTCGGAGACCGCGGTAGCGGGTGTGCGGCCTCTACCCGAAGGGCGGGTCCAGCGGTCCGGGAACCCACCCGACTGACACGTTACCTCGTGAATTGGATCTTCATTGGCTAGTCCGCGCACGTCGTCCCCGGCGCACCACGGGTTCACCGGTGCCGAGCACGTACGAACAAACCAGGTGATTCCACCCGCAGCCCTGGCAGACCTCGACGACGTAGACCCGGAATTCGCCGTACTCCGCGGCCATCTCGGCCAGCTCGCGCGACTGCTTGACACGCCCTTCGTACTGCCCCAGCTCGTCGCCGTAAACGTAGGTGACGTGGGTGAGCCTGGTCTTCCTGCAGATCGGGCAGCGGTCCTGGGTGGGCTCGCCGTGGAACTTGGCGGCCCGCAGCAGGTAAGGGTGAGCGTCGCAGACGTCGGCGACGGTCGTGTGCCCGGCGTACACGGACGCGAGCGTTGCCCGGCGGGCAAGCCCGTAGTCCACGACCGAACGCCTTGACGTCACTCCGCCAGATTACGTCGGAACCAGGCGTGAGCCGAGACCGGAGGTGATCATGTTCGCGGGGGGCGGGCCGGGGTTGCGGATGAACAGAGGACCACATACTATCCACATGTATCGATGCGATACATCGAGATGATGTAACGGATATAGATATCGTCGCGACGCATCGCACGGATACACACGATAGGAAGCCAGGCACCTGTGGGGGAAGCGTGGGGCGCAACCGATCCGGCGTACTGGAACTCGCCGTGCTTGGATTGCTGCACCGAACACCCATGCACGGGTACGAGCTGCGCAAGCGGCTCTACACGGTACTCGGCGCGTTCCGCGCGTTTTCCTACGGGTCGCTCTACCCCTGCCTGCAGGGCCTGCTCGCCGACGGCCTGATCGTCGAGGAGCACGAGCAGGACGAGGCGGCCGGGGCGGCCGGGCCCGCTGGGACCGCGCGATCCCGGACGAGCCGGCGGTCGCGGAGGGTGTACCGGCTGACCGCCGACGGCAAGGAGCGGCTGCAGGAACTCCTCGGCGAGGGCGGCCCCGCGACGTGGGAAGACGACGGGTTCGGCGTTCACTTCGCGTTTTTCGGGCTGACCCGGGCCGACGTCCGGCTCCGGATCCTGGAGGGCCGCCGCAGCCGGCTCGAGGAACGCATGGAGGCCATCCGGGCGGCCTTCACGCGCACCAGGGAACGGGTTGACAGCTACACGCTGGAACTGCACCGCCATGGCCTGGAATCAGTGGAGCGGGAAGTCCGCTGGCTCAACGAGCTGATCGCCTCTGAACGGCAGGCCGGCGAACACGGAGACATTTCCGAGAAGGAGCATCCTGATGGGTAAGGTACGCATCGCCATCGTGGGGGTGGGTAACTGCGCCAGTTCCCTCGTGCAAGGACTGGAGTATTACAAGGACGCCGACGACGGCGCCCGGGTTCCCGGCCTCATGCATGTCCGGTTCGGCCCGTACCACGTCAGCGATGTGGAGGTCGTCGCCGCGTTCGACGTGGACACCAAGAAGGTGGGCTGCGACCTGGCGGAGGCCATCACCGCCAGCGAGAACAACACGATCAAGATCGCCGAGGTGCCGACGACCGGGGTGATCGTCCAGCGCGGGCCCACGCTCGACGGCCTGGGCGAGTACTACCGGGAGATCATCACCGAGTCCGACGAGCCGCCGGTCGACGTGGTGCGGGTGCTGCGCGAGTCCGGTGCCGACGTGCTCGTCTCTTACCTGCCGGTGGGTTCTGATGAGGCCGACCGGTACTACGCCCAGTGCGCGATCGACGCCCGCGTCGCCTTCGTGAACGCGCTGCCCGTATTCATCGCCTCCGACCCGCAGTGGGCCGCGAAGTTCACCGAGGCGGGCGTGCCGATCATCGGCGATGACATCAAGTCCCAGGTCGGCGCCACGATCACGCACCGGGTCCTGGCCAAGCTGTTCGAAGACCGCGGGGTCGAGCTACTGCGCACGTACCAGCTGAACTTCGGCGGCAACATGGACTTCATGAACATGCTGGAGCGCAGCAGGCTCCAGTCGAAGAAGATCTCCAAGACCCGCGCGGTCACCTCGCAAGTCCCGCACGAGATGGCGCGGGCGACCGTGCACATCGGCCCCTCGGACTACGTGCCGTGGCTGGATGACCGCAAGATGGCGTACGTCCGGCTGGAGGGGCGCGCGTTCGGCGACGTGCCGCTCAACCTGGAATACAAGCTCGAGGTCTGGGACTCTCCCAACTCGGCCGGGGTCATCATTGACGCGGTCCGCGCGGCCAAGATCGCGCTGGACCGTGGCATCGGCGGGCCCGTGATCTCCGCGAGCTCATACTTCATGAAGTCGCCGCCCGAGCAGTACGGCGACGACGTCTGCCGTGACCTGGTGGAGAAGTTCATCCGCGGCGAGGTCGCCCGCTAGCGGGCCCCCGGGCCGGGAACACCTAAGCTAATCGGGTGGACCAGCGCAGATCGACCTTCCTCGGCGACCTGCGCACCGTCCTGGCCGAACGCGACTTCCGCCGGCTGTTCGCCACCCGGCTGGTCTCGCAGACCGGCGACGGCATCATCACCGCCGGGGTCGGCACGTACGTCTTCTTCAACGCGGAGACGTTCCCGACCCCGGCGGCCGGCGCCGCCGCGTTCGCGGTCCTGTACCTGCCGTACTCGCTGGTCGGCCCCTTCATGGGGGTGTTCATCGACCGCTGGTCACGGCGCCAGATCCTGGTCTGGTCGGCCCTGCTCAGGTCGGCCTTCGTGGTGCTGGCCGCCGCGGTCATGGCGCTGGGCAACCGCGGCGCGCCGCTCTACGTCGCGGTCCTGCTCGTGCTGGGCGTGAACAGGTTCTTCCTGTCCGCGCTCTCTGCGGCGCTGCCGCACGTGGTCGCCGGGGACAAGCTGGTGATGGCGAACTCGGTCTCACCCACCGCCGGCGGCATCATGGGGGTGATCGGCGGCAGCATTGCCCTCGGGCTCAACGTGGCCACCGGCAACACCGAGCGCGGGGCCGCCATCACCGTGCTGGCCGGGGGGGTGTGCTACGTGGCGGCCAGCCTGGTCGCGGCGACCATGGGACGCGACCTGCTCGGCCCGGCCCGTCCGCCGGGACAGCCCGCGGCGGCCCGGCTGAGCCGCGAGATCGGCACGGTCGCGGCCGGGCTCGCGGCCGGCGCGCGGTACGTCCTCGGGCGGCGCGGCCCGGCGGCGACGCTCGCCGCCACCGGCGGGTTCAGCTTCATGTTCGGGCCGCTGTTCCTGATGTCGATCCTGCTGTACCGGAACTACTTCTACCGGTCCAGCGTCAGCGTGTCCGAGGGTCACTTCGGGGTGCTCGTCATCGTGGCCGGGATCGGCTACGCGTGCGCGGCGCTGGTGACCCCGCCGGCGACCAGGCGGCTGTCCAAGCCGGCCTGGATCACCCTGCTGCTGGCCGCCAGCGCCGTCGTGACCCTCGGGCTGGGCGAGACCTTCGTCCAGCTCGCCTACCTGGGCATCGGGTTCTGCATGTACCTGTTCCGGCAGGGCGTGGCGATCTCCGCGACGACGATCCTGCAGGAGGAGGTGGAGGACGCCTACCTGGGCCGGGTGTTCGCCTTCTACGACATGATGTACAACGCCGCGTACGTGGCCGGGGCGGCCGCGAGCGCGGGTTTCATGCCGTCCAGCGGCCACTCCCCGCTGATCGTCGCCCTGGTCGCGGCCGGATACCTGCTCGTCGCGGCGGCCTACTGGGTGGCCACCCGGCGCGGTCAGTCCTCGCCGGGTTCCGGCGACTCGGACGGCTCCGGCTCCTCCGGCTCCTCCGGCGCCTCAGGCTCCGGGACCGGGATGCCGACCTCGGCCGCCCAGCCCAGCAACTCCTGAACCACCCGGTCGTGGCCGAGTTCGCCCTCGGCGATCCGCAGCTCGAGCAGGTAGTCGTAGGCCTTACCGATCAGCGGGCCCGGGGCCAGGCGCAGGATGCGCATGATCTCGTTGCCGTCGAGCTCCGGCCTGATCCTGGCCAGTTCCTCCTGCTCGCTCAGCTCGGCGATGCGCCGCTCGAGGTCGTCGTAGACGCGGGCCAGCCTCTCCGCCTTGGCGCGATTCCGCGTCGTGCAATCGGCCCTGGTCAGCACGTGCAGGCGGGTCAGCAGGGGCCCGGCGTCGCGGACGTACCTGCGCACCGCCGAGTCCGTCCACTCACCCTCGGCGTAACCGTGGAACCGCAGGTGCAGCGCGACGAGCTTGGTGGTGTCCCGCACCACGTCGTTCGGGAAGCGCAGCGCGGTCAGCCTGCGCTTGGTCATCGTGGCGCCCACCACCTCATGCAGGTGGAACGCGACCCGCCCGCCGGGCAGCAGCGTCCGGGTCTGGGGCTTGCCGATGTCGTGCAGCAGCGCGGCCAGCCGGACCCTCAGGTCACCCTCAAGTCCGTAGCGCGGCTCCAGCTCGATCGCCTGCCGGAGCACCGTCAGGCTGTGCTGGTAGACATCCTTATGCCGGTGATGCTCGTCCGCCTCCATCCGCAGCCTGGACACCTCGGGGAGCACCAGCTCGGCGGCCTCGGTCTGCACCAGCACGTCGATGCCGAGCGCCGGGTCCTGGGTGAGCATCAGCTTCTCGAGCTCGGCGGCGATCCGCTCGGCGGAGACGATCGTCAGCCGGGGCGCCTGCTCGGTCATGGCCGCCCGCACGTCCGCGGGGACCGCGAACCCGAGTTTGGCCGCGAACCTGGCCGCGCGCAGGATCCGGAGCGGGTCGTCGCTGAACGAGTCCTCCGGCCGCCCCGGGGTCCGCAGCAC
>Ga0187801_10000173_pt1 | contig 15591 bp, 12 predicted proteins | sample NC_wetland_sal_i_10_FD_132465 | JGI IMG/M metagenome (GOLD analysis project Ga0187801, IMG submission 132465) | Wetland sediment microbial communities from Neuse River Estuary, North Carolina, USA - Control_1 | ecosystem: Environmental > Aquatic > Freshwater > Wetlands > Sediment | place: USA...
CTGCAGGAATTGGCGCGCGCGAATTCCATTCCACCAGGGATTCTGGAAATCGAGGCGTTTGCCGATGGAGCAGACGAAAAGATTGCCCTCAACATCGCCTTTGAGCGCTTCCCGAAACCGCCAAAGGCCTTGGCCGCCGAATTCAAAGCTGCGCTGCCTGCTCTGGAAAGTCTGCTAATGCTGGATCAGAGCAAGAATCGGTTTGAGCTGGAGGGCCCCGGCTACCTGATCCAGAAAGCCGGCGGGTTCACATACAAGGTGAACCATCTGTCGTTCTTCCAGGTGAATCGCTTTCTGGTCGAAGATCTGCTGCAGACCATCGTGGGCGGCGCGAAGGGCGGTTATGCTCTCGATCTGTACGCGGGTGTGGGCTTTTTCACACTGCCTCTGGCGAAGATGTTCTCCAAGGTGGTGAGCGTTGACGCCAATCTCTCTGCCACACGCGATTTGCGGCAGAATGCCGAAGCTGCGGGTTTGCAAGTGATTTCGGAGAACGAGCACGCCGAGGAGTTCCTGAAAAAAGATCAGGAGAAACCCGACTTCGTTATTTTGGATCCTCCGCGAGCAGGCCTCGGCGTAGAGGCCGCAACGCTGCTTGCCAACCTTGGCGCTCCAGAGATTGCCTATCTATCTTGCGATCCTTCCACGTTGGCGCGCGACCTTTCGGTTTTGACGGCTTCCGAACGCAAGCCCGAGGCCGCAATTTCTCCGGCACACAAATACGAGATTGCGGAAATGCATTTGTTTGATCTGTTCCCGCAGACTTTTCATATCGAAACGCTGGTGAGGTTGCGAAGAGTGCCATGAAGCTGCCGGCCGTAGCGATTGCCGCTGCGTTTGCGGGCGGCATATTGCTCGGTCACTGGCACCTCTTTTCTTCGCGCGCAGTGGTGTATCCCTTTCCCCTGTTGGCCGTCGCGATCATTTGTTTGCTGCTGGTCCTGAGTCTCGTACTAACCTGGCGCGGTTTCCTTTGGCCTGCCGCGACCGCTTCCCTGGCGGTTTGGATTGGGCTGGGCATTCTGGCGGCTTGCCTGGCGGCACAACCGCTTCCTCACGAGCACGTTCTCTCGCGCCTTGCTGCGCAACAGATTCCGCAGAAAACACCTCTGCGCTGGCACGGAATCCTGCGCAGCGAACCCTCGCGACTTCCCTGGGGCTATGGTCTGGAGATGAGCCTCGCCGGCGTGGACACAGTCGAAGGTTACCTGCCCGTCATTGGTGGAATGCGCGTGGGATTCACGCCGAGAGAGGGCGATCTCCGATTGCCCGAATTGCACGCGGGCGACGAAATCGCGGTGTTGACCGAAGCGCACCTTCCGCTGGTCTACAAGGATGCGGGCGCGTTCGACCGCCGCGAGTTTCTTGCGCGGCAGAACATCCACCTTTTGGCAACGCTGCGGGCAAGCAAGCTGCTGGAAAAGACCGGTGCATCCCCGCTAACGCTGCAATCGCGACTGGCGCGATTGCGTGGGCATCTCCGCGATCGCGTGGATGCGATGTTTCCGTGCTCGCCGGAAACTGCCGGAATACTGCGGGCTATGTTGCTGGGTGACCGCAGCTCTGTGGACCGAGCGGAATCCGTCGATTTTCAAAAGACGGGAGTGTTCCATGTTCTGGTCGTAGCGGGATTGCACGTCGGAGCACTGGCCTTCTTTTTGTTCTGGCTGGCGAGGAAGCTACGATTGCCGCAGTTGGCGCGAACTCTGTTCGTACTTGTGGCGCTGCTTGCGTACGTTCTTGTTGTCGAGCAGCGCGCTCCGGTTCTGCGGGCGGGCCTGATGGCGTCAATCGTTCTCTTGGGATCGTTTTTCTATCGCCGTCTGGATCTGCTCAATTCCGCGGCCTTCGCCGCGCTGGTGCTTCTAGTGGCCAATCCGGGATTCCTTAACGATACCGGGTTCCTGCTTTCGTTTCTGGCGATTGGAGCCATCGCAGGACTGGCGCTACCGCTTATTCAGCGGTATCTGCAGCCAACTCTCTATGCTCTCCAAGACTGGCGAGATGTGACACGAGATGCCAGCCATCCGGCCACCCAGGTGCAATTTCGCTTGGATTTTCGCGATGCGGTCTTCGCACTGAGTTCGCCACTTCAGGGCCGCTACGCAAGCTGGGCGCAAGAGCTGAGCGCAAAGAGCGCCCGATCAACTTGCCGGCTGGGCGAACTATTTGTTCTCACATTCATTCTGCAGTTCGGCATGCTACCGCTTATGGCAAGCGATTTTCATCGTATTTCCCTGCTGGGACCAATCGTGAATCTGTTCGCTGTGCCTTTGACGGGAGTGATCGTTCCGCTGGGTTTCTTCAGCCTCGCGATTGGGATTGCACTGCCCGCCATCGCTCGGCTGCTTGCCCATCCACTGGCTTGGCTCGTCTTTCTGCAAGGACGAATTGTGTCCTTCTTCGCGGCGATTCCGCACGGCAGCTACCGGATTCCCGGACCGCCGGGCTGGGTGATGGCTTTGTTTTTTCTTGTCGCGATTGTTGCAGTCATCCGGCTGCGATCTCAGTCAACTCTGCGTCGATGGGAATGGGGCGTCCTGACATTGTTGCTGATCTTGGCCGCCGGGGTCATCGCGACATATCCATTTCGCCCGTCGGTAAACGCGAACAACCTGGAAGTCGCGGTTCTCGATGTAGGCCAAGGCGATTCCATCCTAGTGGTTTCGCCCAAAGGCAGCACGTTATTGATTGATGGAGGAGGAACATTCGAGGGCTTTCGCGGGAATGAGGAACATCTCGGACCCGATCCCGGCGAAGAGGCGGTTTCTGCGTACCTTTGGTCACGAGGCTTCCAGAAGCTGGATGCAGTCGCGCTGACACATGCGCATCAGGACCACATCGGCGGACTGACGGCGGTACTGCAAAATTTCCGTGTTTCCCGGCTTCTATTGGGACGCGAAACCGCAGCGCCTGCTTTCGGCAAGCTGAAGCAATTAGCTACCGCTCTCCAGATTCCTATTGAACATGAACGGACCGGCCAGAGCTTTCTTTGGGATGGTGTGCGGGTCGATGTTCTGTGGCCGGAGATTGCTGCAGACGAAGTGGCACCACTGGCGAAGAACAATGATTCGCTGGTCGTGCGCATGCAATATGGCGATCGCACCATTTTGCTGCCGGGCGACGCGGAGAAGGAGGTAGAGTACCGCATGCTAAGCGAGAACCAACCGGCATTCCTGCATGCCGACGTTCTGAAAGTCGGCCATCACGGGAGCAAGAATTCGACCATGCCGGAGTTCCTCAGCGCCGTTGCGCCGCAGATCTCCATTATTTCTGCGGGGGAGGAAAACCCGTACGGACATCCACACCCGGAGCTTCTCGAACGGCTGGAAGGAAGCGGATCGCGGGTCTTGAGGACCGACCGGGATGGTGCCGTGCAAATCCTGACAGACGGCCATACTTTGCGCGTGAACTGCTTTATGGCGTGCCCCTAACCCGCCCTTATTTCAAGGAAGGCGCAATCGCCAGATCACGACCAACCCAATCAGCAATAACACAAATCCGATCACCGCTTGATATTCGTGGTTCTTCTTGTACTGCTGCCAGGAGAAGCCTCCATTGCCACCCATCAGTTTTGTCACGGTCGAAAGTCTTGGAAAAAACAAAGGCACAGCGGCTGCGTAGACGTCAAAAACCTCCCCGTGTTTTTGCCGCAATTCCATTTCTTCGCGGTGCATCACGAAGCTGTAAACCAAGGCGAAGTAGATGAGCAGCAATGCGGCCGCCCACCATGAATTCATTGCCAACGCAGCACCCACAGCGAGGAGAGCGCTGCCGAAATATAACGGATTGCGCGTCCGGGCGTAGGGGCCAGTAATCGTGAGCACTTCCTGCTTGTGAAGATGGCCGGCGGCGTAGGCACGAATCCACAGCCCGAGAATTCCCAGCGCCGCGCCAAGAAGAATCGAGCGGGGCGTAGGCCGTGCCAGCCACAAAACGACCACGGCCACAATGTAGCCGAGACGCACGCGCCACCGCGCGAAGAAATCCAGCGCCGTCACGCGTCTGCTCCCAGGCGTTGCTTCACCGCGGCAAATACGGTCTCCACCGAAAGCTCGAGCAACGATGGGTCGGTCATGTTGGAGCGGCCATACGTCGTTACTGCGTTCGGACTGCGCAATACGATTTCGCCCGGCGGATACGGTCCATTGCGCGCCGGATCAGTTGGGCCAAACAACGCCACGGCCGGCGTGCCGAGCGCAACCGCAAGATGCAATGGACCCGTGTCTCCGCCCACGATGCACTGTGCATCGCGCAGAAGAGCCCTGAGCGGGCCCAGTTCGCCATCATAAGAAATTGGTTTTGCTTTTCCGCTGGCAGCTCGGACCTGAGCGGCGAGCTCTTCTTCGCCAGGGCCATAGTTTATAACGCAGGGAATCGCCAGTTCGGCGCTGATCTTTTGGCAAAGTGCGCCGAATCGCTCCGGTGGCCAACACTTCGCACGCCAGCCGCCACCGGGGCTGAGGACGACGTAGTGGCTAAGACCTTCCCTCCCTAAGTCAGCGCGCACCCGCGCCACGTCTGCGTCGGCAACTTGTAGGACCGCGTGCCCCACCGGCGATTTCGCACCAGCCCGAAGCGAAAGCTCTCCATTTTGATCGGCGATATGCGTCGCCTTGCAGGCCACTCTGTCCGTATAGAGCAAAGGCACTCCAAACTCACGGATGGTTGCAGAGGAGAAGCCGATACGTTTTGGGACGCCGCCGAAAAAAGGAAGAAACGCGGCCTTCCATAAGCCTTGATAGTCGATCGCAGCGTCCCAATTGTGCGCGCGAAGTTTCCCGATAACCTGACGTACGGAAACGAGGTCGCGCGAATCGACCGGCCAGATTTCCGTAGCGAGCCCACTGCAGGCGACCAACTCCACCCACCGAGGATGCGTTAACCACACGATTTCCGAGGTGGGAAACGATGCCCGGAGCCCGGCCACGGCCGGAAAGCTGTGCACGATGTCGCCAAGCGAGCCAAGGCGAACCACCACAAAACGTTGGTCAGCCATGCGGCCCTTTGCGAATGGAATCCAGGAACGCGCGTGTGGAGTGGTCCTTGGGATCACCTACAATCGCGACGCGAATACCGAGGCGGGCAGACGCCGCACGCTCCGGCACAGTCTCCGCGGTATAATCGGTTCCTTTGGCGTGCACGTCTGGGCGCCACTCTTCGAGGAGAGCTTCCACGTTCGGGTCGGAAAAAATCGCGACGTAATCTACATCGCGCAACGATGCCACCAATTGAGCGCGGGCTCGTTCGTCAAGAATCGGGCGTCCCGGCCCCTTCAATCCGCGGACACTCGAATCCGCATTGACCGCCACGATCAGAATATCCCCTTCGCGCTTCGCTCCGGAAAGATAGCGAACATGGCCAACATGGAGCATATCAAAGCAGCCGTTGGCCAGCACTACGCGCTTGCCCTCTCGCTTGAGTTTGGCGAGGACTGCGCTGGCGGATTCGCGAGAAAGAATTTTGGACTGGGCGGAGCGCATAGCCTATGTGATTGTCTCCGACGCGGCTTTTCGGATGGCCTCAAGAAGTTCGTCGCGTGAGACGGTGGCGGTGCCGCGCTTCATCACCACCAACCCCCCGGCAATATTGGCAATATGCGCGGCCTCAACTGGTGAAGCGCTGCTAGCCAGCCCGAGCGTGTAAGCAGCAAGGACCGTGTCACCGGCACCGGTTACATCCACGGCCTGATCGCTGCCGTGCACTGGGATGTGAACCGTTTTTTCGCCGGGCTGGAACACGGCCATGCCATCTTTCCCGCGTGTGATCACAAGCGAGTTCAACTTCATGTCGTTCAGTGTCGCCCGTCCGCACCGTTCCAGTTCGGAGGTGTTTTGCCCGATGGTGGTGTGGTGCAGCACTTCCATTTCCGGTTCGTTGGGCGTGGCGGCGGTCACTCCGACACGCCTGTAGGCCGTCAATCGATAGCGAGAATCAAGGCTCACGGGAAAGGCGCGTTTTTCTTGACGGAGCGCGCGCCGGACCGCCTCTGGGGTGGCGGCCCCAAAGCCATAGTCCGAGACCGCGAGGGCGTCTGCCTTTTTAAGTTTTGCGTGCAAAAGCTCCTGGATTCTCTTTCGGTGCGATTCCGTAAGTTGGGACTGTGGCTCGTAATCGACACGCAGCACCTGCTGTCCCACGGTGTGAGCCCAACCTGCAAGAAAACGCGTTTTCGTTGGAGTGATGCTGCCCTTTATTCGGAGGATTCCCGACACATCCACCTTCTTTTCGCGAAACGACTCCACCAGCCAATCTCCGGCCGCATCGTCGCCAACCACCGTGATGGGCATGACACGAGCGCCTAGAGCAACGAAATTATTTGTGGCGTTGGCGCCACCGCCGGGCAGGATGCGCGTCTCGCGGTGCCGGAGGATCAGCACAGGAGCTTCTCTCGACACGCGAGTGATATCGCCGTATTGGAAGGAATCGGCGACAAAATCGCCCAGTACCACCACGCGCTTGCCTTCAAAGCGCTCCACAATTTCGGCTAGAGACATCAAGTCCACCGCACCTGACGGGCTTGCGAGCTTTTTGTTCCGCTTCATCGTTTTTGCCCTAGAATCCAATCCACTGCTCGCTGCAAATCCTCCACAACCGTGTCTGGCTGGCGTGGCCAGTCCTTGGCGTGCCAGGTCTCTTCGCCCAAGCCGTACCCGCTGCGCACAAGAATCGCTTTGCAACCGGCGCCGAAAGCCAATTCCATGTCGCGGTAGCGGTCTCCCACGACATAGGAGTGCGGCACATCGAGGTTAAGTTCCCGTGCCGCCCGTTCGATCATGCCGGTTTTCGGCTTGCGACAATCGCAACCTTCCGCAGAGCTGTGCGGGCAATAATAAATGCCGTCCAGGTGCGCACCAACCGCACTCAGGTCATACTGCATCCGTTCGTTCACAAGGTGGACGAGCGACTCCGGAAAATAGCCGCGTGTCACGCCCGACTGGTTGGTCACCACAATTACAGCCAAGCCCGCTTCATTCAAGCGACGGATAGCAGGCGCCGTAAAGGGAAACATACGAAATCGGTCGACATGATTCAAGTAACCGACTTCCTCGGCAACCGTGCCGTCGCGATCGAGGAACACTGCCGGCCTGCGTGTGCTCGAATCAGGCAGAAGACACCTCCGAGAGCCTTACGCGCAGGGCCGCTTCCACCATCGCCGGAGTGACTGCCTTCATGCAGCGGTGGTCCGTGGGGCAGCGCCGCAGGAAACAGGGGCTGCAATACGGCTTTTGCTGGACGACACTGACACGCGGCGTAACCGGGGCTGTTCCATCTGGGTCGGTGGGACCAAAAATGGCGACAACCGGCAGACCAACGGCCGCGGCGACGTGTATTGCGCCGGAATCATTTCCCAAAAACAGATGGCATTGCGAAAGCAGAGCGGGCAATTCGGCGATCGAGGTTTTCCCTGTCAGGTTGATCGGAGCGCGGCACAAATCGCTCGCAATGGCGGAGGAAACAGACGCTTCCGGTGCCGTCCCGAACAAGACGACGTCCGCGTCGCTGTACGACAACAACTCGTTGATCGCCTGTGCAAAGCGCTCCGGCGGCCAGCACTTCGCCGAACCATAGGAGGCTCCCGCACCCACCGCTACTCGCCGGGCATTCGGCCTGGCTCCGGCGCCCAGAAGTGTTTGCGCAGCGCGATGCCGGGCTGCGTCCGGAACATGAAGAGCTATATGAGCGTCGTCCTGCAATTCGTCAATCCATCCGGCCCGGCGCAATAACTCCAGATAGTAGAATTTTTCGTGCGGCGGAATTTCTCCTGGTTTCGGCACCTTTATAGCCTTTGTCAGGAGAAGACTTCTCCCGTCACGAGCGTAGCCAATCCTCTCCGGCACGCCGGCGCGCCAGGCAAGCCAAGCGGCGTCAAAGGCGTTTTGCAACAGCAGCGCCACATCGAATTTTCCCGCGCGCAATTCCTTGGCAAGCAATTCCCTTCCGCTCCAGCCGCGGTGCTCGCCTTTCGGATCATAAGCGATTAGTTCATCGCAGATGCCCTGGTCCCTGTAGAGATCGGCCACATAGGGCCGCGCAACAATCGCAATGTGCGCGTCCGGACACTTGCTCCTAACAGCGCGCAGAGCAGGGAGCGCCATGATCGCGTCACCGACCCAGTTCGTGGCACGGATCAAAACTCTCATGCTACTGACATCCTTGCTTCCATCTTTTCCCGGATGAGCGCCAGAAGCATCGCCTCTTTGGAAATTTCCAGGTCGATTGTGGCGATGAATACCGGGAGCGCAACGAAACCAACACCGGCGAGGTTCTGCGCGTCTTTTTCGGTCGTGACCAGAGCGTTTGCCCCAACGTTCCGAGCTGATGCTTCCAGCTCACGCGCATCCCGCGCGTCGTAACGATGGTGGTCGGCGAATTCGCAGTGCCCGGCGAGCGTGAAATTCCAGTTTTTTAGGTCTTGAAAAAAGGCGCGTGGGTTGCCAATGCCGCAAAACGCATAGAACGGCCCCGCGCCGACCTCCTCCGGGCGCAATATCTGGTTTCCGGCTCTGAACCGGCGGAAACCCATCAGTCGTGTAGCGGCCGAAAACACCGGATAATCCTGAAATCTCTCAATCGCTGCGCCAGTTCCTTGAACGGTTTCGGTCCGAGTAAACACAAGCAGATCCGCGCGCCCCATGGCGGAAACGGGCTCGCGCAAACGCCCGGTGGGCAGCATCTTTTGTTTAGCGAGAGGTTGCCCTGCGTCGATGAGCAAAATATTAGCATCGCGCGCCAGTTGCAGATGCTGGAAGCCATCATCGAGCAGGAACACATCGACGTCCGATTCGAGTTGCCGCCCCTGCTCATAACGGTTCCCGCCGACGCCGAAGAGTACTCGCTCCTGCAACCGGAATTTCATCAATTCGATTTCATCGCTGGTTCCAGCGTTGCCTTTGTAGCCACGACTTAGAATGCCCACGCGTTTTCCTTCAGCCAGAAGGCGTTCCGCCAGCCAGATGACCATCGGCGTTTTCCCCGTGCCGCCAACCGTCAGATTCCCGACGCTGATGACCGGCCGATTTAAGCGCTTCTGTTTGAGAATTCCCCGGGCGTAGAACCATGCGCGCAATCGCGCCGCCTCGCCGTAAAGCACCGAGAGCGGCCAGAGTAGCAAGCGCGCCAACGGCGGCAGTATCATCGCGAAACGCCACCTAATTGCTTCCCAATCTCAATCATCGCCCTGTCTAGAGCGCCGCGGCTGCTTTCCACGCGCTGCTTCGCGGACTCACCCATTCTCTTCATTTTTTCCGGGTCCTTGAGCAAGTGGATCCATTCGACGCCCGCATCTTCCGGGCTTTCCACCTGGATAGCGGCACCGGCTTCCACGAAGCACGCGGCAATCTCTGCAAAGTTTTCCATGGAGGGACCGAACACGGGGACTTTGCCAAACGCGGCAGGCTCCAAAATGTTGTGACCACCGGCATCGACGAGAGAACCACCCACAAACGCACCATCGGCCAACCGGTAGAGCGAGCCCAGTTCTCCGATGCTATCCAGTAGGAGAACCGTGGCATCATCCGGGATGCCGTTCGAATTTCCATCCGGTTTGGGAGCGATCCCCGGTCCGGCCACAGGAAGCTCCGAGCGGCGGACAAATTTCCGGTGTGATTCTTCAATGAAGTCGGCGGCGGCGGCAAACCGCTCCGGCTTTCGTGGAGCGAGCACGAGCAACGCATTGCGAAAGTCTCCCTGAACCACGCCAAATGCGATCAGGGCAAGCGGCTCTTCGGTGGCCACTACGCTGCCGGCAACGATGACAGGCCAGCGTTCCCGCCGCTTGCATTCCTCTTCCAACCAAACGGAAAGCGGCGTCGGCTCAGGCAACGTCATGTCGTATTTCAGATTGCCGCTGACCTTCACTCGATCCGCGGGCGCTCCAAGAGCGCGAATGCGATCAGCGTCCGTCTCCGTTTGCATCAGGAAGGCCGCAGCGTTTCGCAGCGCGGAGGCGAGAAACGGCCGCAGGTAGAACCGAAAGAGGCCCAGGTATCTTTGGAAACGCGCAAAGGAACGATCAGAGATGCGTCCGCTTACGAACACGACAGGAATATTGCGGCGCCCCGATTCGCGCAGGAAATTGGGCCAGATTTCCGTTTCGAGCACCACTACCAGTGCGGGCTTCACTGCGTCCAAAGCCCTGCGCACACTGAAACCCCAGTCGAATGGAAAATAGATCACCGCGTCCGCGAACGGCATGCGCTCTTTCGCCAATGCGTGCCCCGTGAGTGTCGTCGTGGAAACGATCAGCGGTCTTTGGTACGTCTCCTTCAACCGCTTGGCCAACGCCACTCCCGAAAGCGCCTCGCCCACAGATACCGCGTGAACCCAGATCGCTCCAGGCCTCTCCGCTGATAGCTTTTCGAGATTCGGCAGCGAAAACCCCAGTCGTTCGCCCAGGTTCGACAGATATTTTCCGTGCCGCAGACCTTGAATTATCCAATAGGGCGCCGTCAGCAGGACCGCAAGGCCCATCAATACGCTATAAAGGAAGTACACTCGATTGTGACTCCGGTTTAATCCGGTATTTATGATTGCCCAAGGACCCGGAAGCAGGGCAACCCTGTTTCTTTCCCCAGAATCGAAGGCCTCAGGATGCAAACAATCTATTATAGCCTTATGCGAATTCTTCTTGCCTTCCTTCTCGCCGCTGGAGCAGCAGCCTCACTTCAAGCACAGAACAGCGATTCGAGTCCGTCCCAAGCTAAGACCCGCGCTCCCATGCGCGCAGCCATCCAGGATTCGCATGAGGGCGTGACCATCGGAGTCGACCCGTGGACGCAGGCCAGCCGCTACAAGGAAAAATTCCCGAAGAAATCGCCCTTCTCAAAAGGAATCGTCGCGATTCACGTTAGCTTCCGGAATGAAAACGAGTACGGAGTTAAAGTGGATTTGCAGCGCATTCGCCTGATCGTGCAAATCAGTGAGGACAACCGCCAGGAGCTTGTTCCTCTTTCCGCCGACGAAGTGGCTGACACCGTGTTGCTGAAAAACAATGGCAAGGATCCAACCGCCAAGCGCAATCCCCTACCGCTGCCGTTGCCCGGTGGCATGCCGAAGGGATCACGGGATGCGAACTGGACCGAGTTGCGAGACGCCTGTCAAAACGCGGCGGTGCCCTCCAGCGTTGTGGCCGCGCACGGCAGCGTCGATGGGCTGATCTACTTCGATTTGCGTGGCGAGGTGGACTTGCTCCAGACCGCGCGGTTGTACGTCCCCAACTTGGTCACCATGGGTGACAATCAACCTTTGTCCTACTTCGATATCGATCTCAGCAAGAAGTCGTCGGAATAATTTCGCTGCCAGACGTTTCGAGAAAATCCACAGCGTTCTGCAAGCCGATTTGCCGCGCCCGGCACCGTCGGCTACCATGGAATGTCGACAAAAAATTTATTCCTCTCGGAACCAATGCAAAATCTCTTAGAACAACTCAATCCGGAACAGCGTCTAGCTGCCGAAACCGTCGAAGGACCCGTGCTGATTCTTGCCGGCGCGGGCACAGGAAAGACGCGCGCCATCACCTTTCGCATGGCCAATCTCATTACAAAAGGCACGCCCGGCGAAGCTATTCTGGCGGTGACCTTCACCAATAAAGCAGCGGAAGAGATGCAGAACCGCGTCACGGACCTGCTGCTACGCGCCGGTGTGCCGCCCGCACGCCCGTGGATCTCCACGTTCCATTCCCTGTGCGCGCGTCTGCTGCGCCGCGAAGCCGTTCACGCCGGGCTGCCCAAGGATTTCGCGATTTACGATGATGACGACCAGGTTGCCGCGGTGAAACTGGTGATGGGCCGGCTGAAGATTGATGACGACGCGCTTACGCCACGAAATGTGCTGAGCCGCATCAGCTATGCCAAGAACCATGCGCAATCGGCGGAGCAAATGCGCGCCGAGGCCTTCGCGCCGGATACGCGCAAGGTGGCCGACATTTACGCCGGATACGAGGAATTGCTCAGACACAGCAAGGCGGTGGATTTCGACGATCTTCTGCTCCGTTCGGCGCGCCTGCTGCGCGAATCGGTCGAAGTGCGCGAGCGCTGGCGGAACCGCTTTTCGTACATTCACGTGGATGAGTATCAGGACACCAATCGCGTGCAGTACGACCTCCTGCGTTTGCTGACCAACGAGAGGCGCAACGTTTGCGTCGTTGGCGATGAAGACCAGTCGATTTACCGGTGGCGCGGCGCGGATGTTTCGATCCTGCTGAGTTTTTCCCAGGATTATCCAACGGCCAAGGTGGTGCGTCTGGAACGCAACTACCGTTCCACGCAGACAATTCTGGATGCGGCCGCAGCTGTGGTTTCCAACAACCCCGATCGGCTGGGCAAAACACTGCGCGCCGAAAAAGAAAGGGGCGCCAATCTTCGTTACTATGAGGCCCGCGATGCACAGGCGGAAGCGGAATTCATCGCCGGCGAAGTTGAGAGCATCCTCAGCGAAGATCCGGATCAGACCTGTGCCGTCGAGTACCGCACTAACTTTCAGTCCCGCTCATTCGAAGAAGTGTTTCGCCGCCGGGGGATCCGCTACAAGCTGGTGGGCGGGTTCAGTTTTTATAATCGCGGGGAAGTGAAGGACGCGCTGGCCTACGTGCGGCTGGCGCTGCATCCCGAGGACGACATTTCTCTCCTGCGCGTGATGAATGTTCCCGCGCGAGGGATTGGCAAGACCACCGTTGACGCGCTGCGCGAGATCGCCGAGCGCGAGAGGTTGTCTCTGTGGGACGCGATCGAGTCCTTGATGACCAACCCAGCTTCCACGCGCGCCGTGGCGCCGCTACGCGCTTTCCGTGAACTCGTGGTTCACCTTCGCGAGGCCTATAACACGAGAGAACCCGCCGAGTTCGTGCGATTCCTGCTGGAAGAGACCGGCTACATGACCATGCTGCGAGATCGCAACACCCCCGACGATGTGGCGCGCATGGAGAACCTGGAAGAATTGGCGCGCGCGGTTGCGGAGAGCCAGGAAGCCGGAGAATCCTTCACTGATTTTCTGGATGCCGCCGCGCTGGTCAGTGATGCCGATTCGTTCGAGGACAAGCCCGGGGTCACGCTGATCACGCTGCACAGCACCAAGGGCCTGGAGTTCGATCACGTGTTCCTGAGCGGATTGGAAGACGGCATCTGCCCACACAGCCGCTCGATCAGTGAAGAGAAAGGCATTGAGGAGGAGCGCCGGCTCGTGTACGTCGGCATGACGCGGGCGCGGAAGTCGCTCACCTTGACGCGCGCGGTATATCGCCGCATTTTCGGCAACGAGCAGCAGATGCGCGCTTCCCTGCCGAGCCGGTTTCTCGGCGAGATTCCTAGCGAGTTGGTGGATACGGTGAGGGGATCGATGGCGGAAATTGGTGAGGCGAGGCGCTACGAGCCCGACCCTGAATATTCCTACTCCCCGGAGGAGTTTCAGCGCCGCGCTCGTGGAGGGCCAGTAACGTCTTCACGCACGCCGCAGCGCCGCTCTTCTTCGCCAACGCCGTCTTTTGGCTCTTCCGCCATCAGGCGTGGCAAGAATGCCGATCCCTTACTCGGGCAAAAGGTCCGGCATCCGGAATATGGCGTGGGCACGGTGGTCGGTGTCGAGGGCGAAGACGATGATCGCCGAGTGAGCGTCAGCTTTCCGGGACGCGGCACCAAGAAATTCATCGAGCGCTACGCCCAACTGCAGCAACTCTGACACCCTGTCGTCGTATCGCATTGGAAATGTTCAGGCTGGTTGCGCCACGCCGAGACTCGCGATAAAGTGAGGCGCTATCATTCCTACATACCGTGCCCGCCTCTCGCCAGGGTCTTCACGCGCACGGACGCGATCGGAGAGTATGGGTGGATCCACAACTTTTTCGGTGTAAGAACATCGATCAGCTCATTTCGGACTCCGAACTCCCCGAAAAACGATTAAAAAAAACACTGGGCTGGATCAGCCTGACGGCCCTCGGCATTGGCGCCATTATCGGCACGGGCATTTTCGTCCTGACGGGCACAGCGGCCGCAGGCGAAGAGGTTTTGTACCCCTCCATCTTGAAAGCTCCGGTTCTTGACGTGATCTTGCACGGCTCGCACGCCCTTGGCGCGTCAGGCCGACCAGGCGCTGGGCCGGCCATCGCGGTTTCGTTTTTCCTGGTGGCGATTGTGTGTGGGTTTGCTGGCCTCTGCTATGCCGAACTGGCGTCGATGATTCCGATTGCCGGCAGCGCCTACACCTACACCTACGCCACGATGGGCGAACTGGTCGCCTGGATCATCGGCTGGGACCTGATCCTGGAATACGCGGTATCCAACATGGCCGTGGCCGTGGGCTTCTCCGCGTATGTGAACAGCCTTCTGAATTCGTTCGGCGTTCATCTGCCGAATACGCTCAGCACGCCCGCTTACCAGCCGGGGATCGGCTGGCTGCCGCACTTCAACATCGTTGGGTTCCTCATCGTGATGCTGCTGACGGTCCTGCTCGTGACCGGCATCAAAGAGTCCGCCGCCTCGAACAGCGTCATGGTGGGCATCAAGCTGGTGGCCATTTTTATTTTCATTATTTTCGCTTCCAAATACATTAACCCCATCAATTGGAGGCCGTTTGCGCCCAACGGTTTTCAGGGCATCCTGACCGGCGGCGCTATCGTCTTCTTCAGTTATATCGGATTCGATTCCGTTTCCACGGCGGCGGAGGAGTGCAAGAATCCCAAACGGGATTTGCCGCTCGGCATTATGACGTCGCTGCTCATCTGCGCGGCGCTGTACGTGGGAGTGGCCGTGGTGCTCACGGGGATACAGCCGTTCCACATTTTCAAGGGTGACGCCGCACCGGTGGCCACGGCATTGCACAATATTGGGCTGGATCGGCTGCAGCGCTGGGTAACCATCGGCGCGTTGATGGGCATGATCTCCTCCCTGCTGGTTTACCAGTACGGACAGGCGCGCGTCTGGTTTGCCATGTCCCGTGATGGCCTGTTGCCCCCGGCGTTCTCGAAGGTACATAAGCGTTTTCGCACACCGCACTTCGCCACGTGGATCGCGGGCATTGTGGTGGGTATCCCCGCGGGGATTTTCGATATCGGAACGCTGGCGGACCTATCGAACATTGGGACTCTATTTGCGTTCGTGCTGGTCGCGGCGGCGGTGCTAGTGCTGCGCAAGACGCAACCTGACCGAGCGAGAGGCTTCAGGGTTCCCCTTGTTCCATTTCTGCCTATTCTCTCGATCGTCACCTGCGTCTTGTTGATGGCCAGCCTGACGCTGGAGAACTGGATCCGCTTTTTTGTGTGGCTGATCATCGGACTTGTGATTTACTTTGCATATAGCCGTCATCGGAGCAGCTTGAATATCGCTCCGAGGACCTGAACGAATTCCATGAACGGTGGACGCAATCTAAAACTCCTGCGCACGCATTGGGGGCTCCTTGCACTCGCGGTTTGTTTGGGATTATTGCCAACTTCTGTCCTGGCCTGGGGCAACAATGCGCAACGGCTGATTGTGAATCATGCCGTCGATACCCTTCCCTACGACTTGCGGGCCTTTTTTGAAACAAATCGCAACTACCTGATCCAGCACGTCAACGATCCCCTGAATCAGTTGGATAAACACCCCAACGAACGGCAGAACC
>Ga0187801_10000174_pt1 | contig 15585 bp, 10 predicted proteins | sample NC_wetland_sal_i_10_FD_132465 | JGI IMG/M metagenome (GOLD analysis project Ga0187801, IMG submission 132465) | Wetland sediment microbial communities from Neuse River Estuary, North Carolina, USA - Control_1 | ecosystem: Environmental > Aquatic > Freshwater > Wetlands > Sediment | place: USA...
CGATTCCATGTGCGGAGAAGGTTTCGCGACCGGCGCTTGATCCGCTTGCTGGGCCATCGCCGCCACGGGAAGGATGAGCGCTACTGCGACATTCAAGCAAGTTTTCTTGATGTTCAGCATCATCATTCTCCCTTAGAAGTCGAAGTCAAACCCGAACAGCAAGCTGCTGGTCGCTATGTTTGAGAAAGTGACTGGTGAAGCGCCTTTCTGCCAGATAATGGAATACTCCGCATGATAGGCGAAGCCAGCACGGCTCGAGATGAACGGGTAGTAGCGCGCGCCAAAAGTCAGCACATCCGCATTGCTAAGGTTCGATGGGTTGCTGGCAAATGGCTGTTGCGACATGCGCACCAACTCATACCGGTTGATGAGAATGATTTGCGGGTTGAACATGTAGTGGCTCTCGAACAGGGCTCCATTCCAGGAGGCTGCCTGCGCTCCAGTCGGCAAGGCACCACTGGGGTTGGACACTCCCCCAGCAGCCGTGTTTGTCGACAAGTACGCGTTGTCGTGCGAATGGAAGTAGATTGTCGTGATATCAAAATTCTTGATGTACCATATGCCGAGCAGTCCGTAACGCTGAATCCCCTTGTTGCCGATGCCAGTGCCAGCATATGGCGTCGTCGTGGCGGAAGTGACGGGATTGCCATTGATGTCCGTCCCCACCGTCGAAGTAGTCGTCAGATTGTATTGGTAATAAGTAGGTGCCTCTCCGATGTAGGCAAACCCGCCAACTCGTTGCAACCCGAGGCTGCCGATTTCGAATGCCCGGCTGGCCGCGAAAAATCCGCCATACCCGCGGTTGGTCGGAAGACCGGGTTGGCCATCGCTGTCTGAGAGCAGGGCGGCAGATACACGCGTGCGGTCATCCGCGGAGTGCCCCATCCACTCCAACCCCAGTTGGTTGTCGCCTATACCGAAGTGGTAGCTGCTTTCCGGAACGCCCGGTGAAGAAAACGGCTGGAAGTGATAGTTCTCGTAAGTACCGGCAACGTTCGTCAACGTCAAAATGCGCTTTTCGGACAAGAGATTGTCGAGTTCAAACTTACCCAACTTGATGTTTATCCACGGGGTCCCGAAAACGTTGTCCATGCGCGCCCAGACGGACTCAAAGTGGAAAGAAGCAAAAGGGTCCGAGGAGGGCAGAACGTAAAAAGAAAAATTGTTGGCCAGCGTTCCCCCCGTGTGGAAGTCCAACCCGCTCAAGTCGAATCCTTGGGTGGTAACCTTCGCTTCGTTTCCTCCTGGACCGTTGCTACCGTCGACCTGGGCATTGCTTGTACTCTCCCGATGCCAGATGGGTGTGATGCGGAACGTAACCGGCCAATAGGCCGCTTGTTGGAAAATGGGAGCGTCGCGGTCGTTCCCCATTTGGTAGCCATTGTCCTTGAATCGCTGGCCGAAAGGACTGAGCATCGGCCAAGCCTCGTGGCATGACGAACAAGGCATTCCGTATTTTCTTGCGAAAGCAGGAAGTGCGCTTGCCGGACGACAATCGATCAAAAGAACTGCCAGCAATACAACGGAAAAGAGCAAAGCAGTGCCAGGGCGGCCGGAGCCGCTCCGGACCTCTTTTGAACACAACAATTCCATACTGCCTCCTCTGAACGTGTGGCGACAACGTCGAGCAGACAACTAAGGTCTTATCCGAGTTTTTTTGAGGGGGAGTGCGTAACCGAAACACCCAGCACGGCAGGTTCTCCCGGCGTACCCAAAGCTCGTGAGAATCGTCGTACAGACTGCTCTACCATGCTTACCGAAAATTTCGCTTTGTCTCTCCGTCATAAGAGCGCAACGAAATTTCCAGCCCCTGAACCGGGGCGGATGCTACCCCGACTTCGATCTAGAATGCAAGAGTTTTCTTTCAACGATTTGAAAAATTCTTCAAAGATCCCCACAGGCAGGTTCTGGTACCGCGAATCCGCGCGTCCAGGGTGGTCGGGAGGAATTTGACAGGAGGGAGCGCTTCGCGCTAACAAAGGAGTTCGCGACTCACTAAAGATGAATGCACGGAAAACATTTCGAAAGAGCAAACGACAAGACAACCGGCGGCCCAACTGGCTGATTTTCCTTGTCTTTTCTTCTTTTCTTCTCGGAGCTACTTCTCTTCCCGCTTTGCCACCAAAAGAATTGACGACACCCGGCCTGGTGCGGGAATTCACGGCTTCCATCGGAGACGTCCGCCAGGCTGTCATCTCCGTGCAAAAAGACCACATCATTCATGGCACGCTTATTTTCGACAGAGAGCCCACGCTGACCGGAGCGGAAGACGTCAACGCCACGCCGCTCTTCGATCCCTGGCAGGGGCCAGGCGAGGTCTATTACAAAATCCGTCGCGAGGCTATCGCACCCAGGCATTTCTTGGACAGCGCTGACGCGGGCACCATCGGCGTGCGCTATATCATTATTCCGGTCACCGAAGAACGCACTCGCGTAAAAGTGGATGCCGTTTACATCGAATCAGCGCACAAGACCGTCCATCCTTCCGACGGCTCCGTGGAAAAAAACGAAATGAAGGAAATCAAAGATGCGCTGGATTCCTTGCAGCAGGCGGCCTCAGACGCGGCCGACGCCCGCCGCCGCGAGCTCAGCGCCGAATTGGTGCGACAGAGCTACGCCCGGCAGCGAGAGGAGGAGAGCACGCGGGTGAGTACCGCGCAGGCCAACGAGAAGGAAATGGAGCAGGAGATCGTTTCGTTGCGCCACGAGCTCGAACGGAGGGTGAAGGCGCCCGGAGCGGATATGAAGGCGGCGCCGTTTCAATCGGCGGCAAACTTGAAAACGCTGGCGGCGTACACTGAAGTCGTTGTGCTTATCGTCACCCCGCACTGGTTGGGCGTCGAAACGCCCGAGGGACAACGGGGATGGCTCCCCTTGGAACAATTGGAGCCGTTGCCGTGACGAAGTCGTTTGCGGGCGGATTGCGTTTTTTCTGCTGCTTATTGGCGATGGCAGTGTGCGCGGCGGCTGCGCACAGCCAAGCCATTCCTTACGCGCGAAGCTACGCGAAATCGAAACAGGAAGTAGAACAGGCTTTGAAGGATCTTCAAGCTTACTCCGGACAAAAGCTGCCTATCCTGGACGGCTTCGTCACGCCGGGCGCAAAGCCACTGGATCGCTACGAACGCGGCTTCTATCAACTGTCGATCGAGTTGCTCCCGGGCGACGCGGGGGCCACGATCGTTCGTCTGTCTGCAAAAATCACCGCCTGGTACGCGGATCGCGACGTCGCCAAATCCGGATATGCAGTACTCCTCTCCAACGGCCGGCTGGAGTTGGATCTACTCGACCGCCTGCAGGAAAAGTTGACTGGCAAACCGGTCGATCCGCCTGCCACTTTGCAGTCCAACGTGCAAGCTCCCCGGCCGAAACTCGATTTGTCCGGCGTTCCCGGCGTCAGTCTTCCCGCGGCGTCTTCTCCTGTGGCCAAGACGCCGGACGAGGTCGCCGCCCTGCGAAATCAGCGCGTGATTGAGGAGCGGCGCGTGCAACAACTCACCACCGAATTGGAGAACCTGAAAGATATCCAGCACAACCAGGCGCACCCACAGACGTTGGTGGTTGTCGCCAAATCCGGAACACCGATTTATGCAAAGGCATCGGAAAGTTCCCGCGAGCTCTTCCAGGCCGCAGTCAATGATGAATTCGAATTCCTGGATGCCGAGAGCGGCTGGGTTCACATCACAATCTCCGGCGACTCGCGCGGTTATGTGCGCCAGAGCGCGGTGCTTCTGCCAGAACATATCGCCGCAAAAATGTCTGAAGAAGATCGGGGCCCGGAGGCGAAATTCCCGGGATTTCGGGTCGAACGGGAGGAAATGAGCACCTTCCCCGGAGACTGGCCAGTGCTGAAAGGTAAGGTCGTGAAGATCTACACCGTGCAGCCGGTGTCGCAAAACCCCAAGGAATCCGGCCCGGCGGCACGGCTGGATTTTACGCTGGTGCTTTTCGCGAAGGGCTTGAAAGAATCAGCCTCGGTAACTCCGTCTCCCGAAGGTGTGGTCGTGATTTTTGATGCGGCGGATGGCGGTATTGCGGGCGCTGCCCTGGCGGATATCCAGAAATACGTCGCGGGATCGTTGACGCGCGAGGCTTTTTGGACGCAGAGTTACCTTGATCCGATTGAAGCGTTTCGCCCGGTGAGCAAGTAGCCCGCGCTTCTCACAATTTTCAATCCATCTATATCTTTGAGTTCAGCAAGGCAGAGTCGCTTCGCGCTAAAATACGCGTGGCGGGAAGCGGGCCCCAAGGGAGCTCCAATGCAACTGAATGCGGCAATCGTTGGCCTGGGTTTTGTGGGACGCGCTCACCTGGAAGCCTTGCGCCGGCTCGGAATTTCCGTTGAAGGCGTGCTCGGGAGCACACCGGAACGCTCGAAGGCAGCAAGCGATTCGTTGCGCCTGCCGCGCGCGTATAGCTCAATGGAAGAACTTGCCGCTGACACTTCGGTGCAAGTCGTGCACCTGTGCACGCCAAACAATTTGCATTTTCAGGAAGCCAGTCAGTTGTTACGCGCGGGCAAACATGTCCTGTGCGAGAAGCCACTGGCGCTGGATTCGCGCGAGTCGGCAGCCTTGGTCTCGCTACTCAAGGAAACCGGACGAGTGGGCGCCGTGGCGTACAATTTGCGCTACTACCCGCTTTGCCAGGAGGCGCGTGCGCTGATCCGCAAGGGCGCAATCGGACAAGTGAAGCTGGTGCACGGCAGTTTTCTGCAGGACTGGCTGCTTTTCCCCACGGACTGGAACTGGCGCCTCGAAGCAAAACTTGGCGGCGATTTGCGCGCCGTTTCCGATATCGGCACGCATTGGCTGGACCTGGTTACCTGGCTGACGGGAAGCAAGGTCTCCGAACTGTGCGCGGACCTGGCAACGGTGCTGCCGACGCGCCGACGGCCAAAGGGGCGCGTGGAAACATTTCAGAAAGCGGCGATGGCGGAAACTGAAGAAGTGATGATCTCGACCGATGATTACGCTTCTGCCTTGCTGCATTTTGAAAATGAGGTGCGCGGCGTGATGACGGTGTCGCAAGTAAGCGCGGGCCGCAAAGCGCGCCTGTGGTTTGAAATTGATGGTTCGGAAGGCTCCTTGGCATTCGATTCGGAATCGCCAAACAATTTATGGATCGGCAGGCGCGATCGCGCGTGCGAGGTGCTCCCGAAAGACCCCGCGCTGCAATTGCCGGAGTCGCGTGGCTATGCGGCATATCCTGGCGGGCATCCAGAGGGATATCCGGACACATTTGTGCAGCTCTTCAAGGATTTTTACGGCTATCTTGCGGCGGGCGACCTGCACGCGCCGCGCATGTTTCCTACCTTCGAAACCGGCCACGACGAGTTGGTACTGTGCGAAGCAATCGCCGAGAGCGCGCAAAAGAAAGAGTGGGTGAGCGTCGGCGCGTGACTCCGCGAAGACACTACTTCAAAGTTCCCGTCGATTCGCGCACAACAAGCTCCGCAGGAATCTTGCGCCGCACCACGGGAATGTCCTGCTTCTGATTCACCGCTTTGATGGCATCCAGCATAATGCCCACGCTCATCGCGCCCATGGCCTCCATCGGCTGGCGCACGGTTGTGAGGGACGGGGCCGAAAGGCTGGCCTGGGCCACATCGTCGAAGCCAATCACCGAGCAATCTTCCGGAACACGCAGGCCCTTTTTCTTCAGCGCGCGCAAAGCACCGAGCGCGGTCACGTCGTCGTAGGCCATTAGCGCCGTGAACGATTTCCCCTCGCATAGCAATTCCGTCGTCAACTGCACGCCTGCTTCAAAACTGGAATTGGGGTCCACCGATTCCGGCAGCTCTGCGATGCGCTTGGCGTCAAGGCGCAAGCCCGCAGACTGTGCGAACCTGCGAATGCCTTTCCAGCGCTGCCCGCTGCTGGCGAGCGTTTTCGGTCCGCGCAAGAACGCGATCTCACGGTGTCCAAGCCGGTAGAGATGCTCGAGCGCCGCGCCCGCGCCGCCTTCATTGTCGATGGAGACCGTGCTGACGCTATCAATCTCAATGCCTCGTCCGGCAATCACCGTGGGGACTTGCCTCTCAGTTAGATCCGCGAGCAACTTGATGTCCGTCACCAGCCAGTTCGCGATCACGATCAGTCCTTCCACGCGGCGGTCCAGAAGCATCTCCAAGTAGCGCTCGAAACGGTTCCGCTCGTTGTGCGCGTCGGCCAGCAGGGAAAGATAGTTCGACAGGTACAGTGCATTTTCCAGGCCGCGCAAGATCGGTGTGCAAAATGGATCGGTGATGTCGAAGACCATCACGCCCACGATGTTCGAACGCTGGCTGCGCAGCGAGCGCGCCAACGGATTGGGACGGTAGCCCAGTCGGCGCGCGGCGGTCTGGATCCGCTCCTTGGTGTCTCCCGGAATGTAGCGCGAGAGCGGTGCGTTATTCAGGACGATCGAAACGGTAGACGCCGAGTAGCCGCTCTCCCGAGCGACGTCGCGGATGGTGGAGGCGCCACTTCTGCGCATGGGCTGTTCCTCACTTTGGCGCGGGATATTCGTAGCGCAGATTGCCAGGCATGCGATCCGAACGCGAGCGCGTGTTGTATTCCAGCTCGTAACCGAGATGGTCGGGGTCCATGGGATAGTCTTTGCCCTCGGGGTAGGGGTAAGCGATCAAACCGTGTCTTGGCAGCGGTTCCACGGTGAAGGCGTAAGCCGCGTAGAAGTCGAGATCCTTCTCAAATCCGTCGGCATAGAAGAAGTAATCGCGCACCCAGCCGTCGGGAAGCGGCATCAGCCCGGCTGGATCGAACTCCAGTTTCACGCCTTCACCGGAGCTGAACACTGTGAATTTGTCGTCGGAACTGCTCAGCAATTCCTTCACGTCGCCGTATCGGGTGTAATTTCCCGCAGCGCGCGCATAGGGTCCGGTGGGGCTGCGTTGCGTGTAGGAGTACATCGTGTCGCTGGCCGGATGCAGGCGGATTTCCTTAGGAAAGCCGAGAAACGCAAGTTCCGCCCTGGCCAGCGGCACCTCGCTGACGCGTAAGTCCTTCACTTCGGGCGTCTGATCGATGCGCACAGCGTCCCAATAAATCTTCAGGTTCGTGATGATGCGGATGCGGCGCGTGCCCGCAGGAATTTTCCCCGTTAGGTCAGTGACCATGGTGCGCGCAAGCCCCGCGGGGAAACCCATATCGTCAACAACTCGCACCCATTTGCCCTGCGCGTCTTGAACTTCCACGTAGGGCGCGGTTACCTTGATGCCCGCCTGGTTGGCGGAATACATGGACGTAGCGGTGAAGTAGTCCGTATAGCCATCGAGCAACAGACGCAGTGGCTTTGTGGCGTCCCATGCGCCTAGATCGAGTTCAATCCAGTGCAATTTAGCGAAGCCCGCAAACGGCAAGCCTTCGAAGCCGGTCACGTACTTGCGGTCGTGCTTCGCCAGCCGCGGCAGAACATCGTGGCCGCGATCGTCCCATGCGCCCGCGGGCACGCGCGCATTCTGCGTTGCGATCACGCGGAATTCCGGGAACGGCGGATTGCTCGCAAAGCGCTCGTTCGGATTCACCTCGATACTGGAGGGGTGGTCGACCGCCAGCAGCTTCACCTTGTCCAGATAAACCGTCTCTTCCATCGGCTCCATGAAGCGGAAACTCAGCAATCCGTTTTTCGCGCGAACGCTTCTTGCGGGAACCTTCAGATATTCATCCGAATCCGGCACATCGCGTTCGCCCGGCGCCACCCAGTGGCCAACCACACCAGGTCCAATCATATCCGCGATGAATTCGTATTCCTTGCCGTTCCAAGAAAACAGAATCGGACACGAACTGCCGCGACGGTCAAGTTCGGCGATGGATTGCGCTTTGTTTGCGGCCAGCTCGACTTCATCCTGCGGCACGCCGGTTGGCCAAAGCAGCCTCACCGCATCGGTCACTTTCTCGGCGCCCAATCCCACCAACAGCGCCCCTGAGTTCCGGCTGAGATAACCGGAAGAGCCGGCAATTTCGAATTTCTGGTACAGCGCGCCGGCATAGATTTCCACCTTCGTGCCGATGCCGCTCTTATTGTCGCTCAGAGATTTCAGACCGATCTGCATCCAGTGGTTGCGATTCGCGCCTGTATTTTCGAGGACCACGGGCGGACCCGCCGATTGCGTCACAATCAGGTCCGGGCTGCCATCGCTCTTCAGATCGGCAACCGCCACTGCTCGCGGTTGGTTCAACTTCACAGCATCGAGTCCCACGTTTTTCGTGACGTCCGCCCAGCCCGCGTCGCCAAGATTGCGTAGCAAACGAATTTCGCCGCCGTTCGCGCTTTCGCCGACAGCCACGAGGTCCAGCCAGCCGTCATTATCGTAATCAATCCACGTAACGCCCCACGCCCGCGTCCAGCCGAAATCCGGCAGCGCTACGCGCTCCAGTTTTTTCCCCTGCACGTTGCGCCACAGACTGATCCCCGGCGCGCCGGCGTGCGTGAAGACGATGTCCATCCAGCCGTCCTTGTTGAAATCGAAAACCGCGACTCCCACGGCGGGTGGCAGCTTTTCCTTCGCAAAATCAATCGCCGGCAGCGGGGTGAATTTTCCTTCACGGGGATTCAGATAAATGGCCGCACCGTCGGAGCCTCCGGCCAGAACAAAATCGATGGCGCGGTCATTGTTGAAGTCCGTGACCGCAACATCTGCTCCCGTGGCATCCACGCCCAGGCCGGATTCCTCCGAAACATCGGTGAACGTGGAATTCCCGTTGTTCCGCCACATCTTATTTTTGTGTTTTCCGGCGCCTGCGCCATCCGAAGCCATCGTGAGGTAGAGGTCCAAATCACCATCGTGGTCATAGTCCACGAACGCAGGGGTAACACAGCCCGCCTCTCGCCGAATGCCGACTTTTGCCGTTACATCGGCGAATTTTCCGCCGCCCTCGTTGTGGAAAAGCCGCACCCCATCGGCTTCGCAAACCGCAAGATCCGTCAAACCGTCATTGTCAAAATCCCCCGCGGCGCAGCCAAAGCCAGCTCCAATTCCAGCCAGTCCGGCCTTCGAAGTAACATCTTCGAATTTGCCGTCGCCCAGATTTTTCAGCAGGTGGCTCCGCCCTTCCCCAGCGGCCACGAAAAACAAATCGGGCTTGCCATCACCGTCGTAGTCGAACACGCAAACGCCGTTGCTCGCGCCAATTGCAGCTTCTGTTTTCGCTGCGGTAGTGAGCTCCGCGAGTGGCTTCGGCGTGTATTGCACGGGAATTTCCGCCGGCGAGGCGCTGTCTGCCCCATGAACAAATTCCGTAAGCGAAAATTTCCCCTGGTCACTATACCCGGCGCCAAACGGCGCCCCGAGATGTTCGGAGGTGATTTTCTGGAAAAGCTTCATGCCTGCTCGCGCTGCATCCCCGTCGCCCTTGCGCTGATAAGCGCGCGCCAATCCGAATTGCGCGGAAGCGTGATAGGGAGCGATGGCCAGCGCCTTCTGGAAGGCCGCGATCGCTTCGTCGTATTTCTGCAGTTGCGACAAAAGAAAGCCTTCGAAATAAAAAGCATCCGGTTCATCGGGTGCGATCTTTTCCACGTGCTGAAACGCGGCGATGGCCTTCTCCGGCTCCGCAGAATCCTTGTACGCCAGCCCCAAGTTGTACCAGGCGAAGGGATCCTCCGGCAGTTTGCTGGAAGCCTCTTCCAAAGCGGCGCGAGCTTGTTCCAATTTTTGCTGCGCGAGAAGCGAAATACCTAGATTCATCCGGGCCTGTGCGAAATCTGGATCCGTGGCCAACGACTGCTCGAAATACTTCTGGGCGTCGACGGACTTGCCCTGGTTCATGTACGCCACCCCAAGCGTGTTCAATCGCAACGCTTGCGGGGAAATCTTCTCGGACGCTGCAGCGGCAGGCTTGGATTCCGTAGGCGCTCGCGTGGCTCGCAGGTGCAGCGTGGCAACAAATAGGATTGCCACGAAAAACAGAAAACCGCCGGCAAAAGAAAACCAATGTCGCAACACTTTATCTATGAATCCCATGAAGGAAAGCTCTCTTTGGACGCGCGACGATCCGATAAGGCAGCCCTGCTGTCCTTACGATTGTCTGGGCTGCCCGAACTATCGTCAACCGTTTTTGTAGCGCACTTTTGCGCTCCCCGCCGGGCGACTTGACCATCGAACCCCCGGCCGTTACCTTGCTTCCGTAACCCCATGACTAAGCCCTCGTACTTCTCGATTGCAGAGACGCTTGAAAAATACGCAAAGAGAGAAATCTCGCCCGTCGAAGTCGTCTCGGCGCACCTCGATCGCGCGCAGCAATTGCAGCCTAAGCTGAACGCGTTTGTTCATCTCGATGCGGAGTCTGCCATGGCGCGGGCGCGCAACGCCGAAGCAGCAGTGTCGCGTGGCGAACCACTCAGGGCGCTCAGTGGGATCCCGCTGACGGTGAAGTCTTCGATGGATGTGGCAGGTTGGCCCTGCCCCGCCGGTTCCCTGCTGCGCAAGGAGTATGTCCCTACGGCGGACGCGGTGTCAGTGGAGAGGCTGGAGGCCGCCGGCGCGATTCTGCTCGGCAATACCAACACGCCGGAATTCCTGATGGCCTATGAAAGCGATAATCTTCTCACGGGAAAAACCTCCAATCCATGGAACTTAGCCTATTCCGCGGGCGGCTCGAGCGGCGGTGAAGCGGCCGCCATTGCTTCCGCCTGCTCAATGGCAGGAGTTGGCAGCGACGGCGGCGGCTCGATTCGCACGCCCGCGCATTTTTCCGGCATCTGTGGACTGAAGCCGACCCCCGGCCGCATCGCGGACACCGGCCATTTCCCTCCCAGCGCGGGCGCGTTCAGTTGGATCGGCGCCGTCGGACCGATGGCCAGAACCGTTGCGGATCTCCGCGTGCTATTTCAGGTGATGGCGGGACCCGATCCGGGCGACGCACTTTCGGTGCCTGTACGAGTGCGTCAGATTCATGCTCAGGAACTCCAGGGCTTGCGCATCGGCATTCTGGAAAATCCGGAACTTGGCCGAGCTACCCCGGAAACGCTTTCAACGATTCGCCGTGCCACACAGCATCTTTGCGATCTCGATTATCGAGTTGAACCGCTCAATCTCGAAAAGCTGGATCGTGCCCTCGAACTCTGGTGGTTTTTCTTTGGCCCCGTCATTGGCGACCTGATTCGTCACAGCGCAGAAGGCCAGGAATCGCTGCTCAGCCCCATGCTTCAAGATTACTTGGCGATTGTCGCTGCGGAGCCACCGGTGACGCTCGAATCCTTTATGAAAGCCTGCACGGAACGTGACCTGTTGCGCACCGATCTGCTGCGCCAACTCCGTGATGTGCCGGTCCTTCTTTCGCCTGTTTCCACGGCGCCCGCCTTCAAACATGGTGCGGGCAATTATCGCCCGGGCGATCCCCACAATTACCGGGACACCATGCGCTTTTGCCAGTGGCTGAATCTCGCCGGCTTTCCCGGCCTTTCTCTTCCTTTCGGCCAATCGCCGGGAGGACTCCCCATCAACGTGCAACTGATTGGCCGGCCCTACGAAGAAGAGTTGCTCCTCGCCGTTGCAGAAGCTCTCGAACAGGCACGTGGTCCCTGGCCGCACCCGCCGATATAGATTCGCGGAAAGGACCCGGAAGCAATGGCCGGAATACGATGCCTTGGAGCGCCTTGTACGGGTTGCACACGCTGAAGCTCCGGCGATACTTTCGTTTTCAAGGCCACTTGGATGTACAATCGCACCATGAAAAGACGCACCTTCATTGAAACCTCTCTCGCAACAGGTGTTCTTGCCTCCTTTCCCTCACGTGGACTCGCAGCCATGCACAAAATCGATAAAGTCGGCGTACAGATCTACACTCTGCGCGACGACATGAAAAAAGATTTTTCCGGTACGATTGCGAAAGTCGCTTCGATTGGCTACAAAGAGTTGGAATTCGCGGGCTACTTCGATCATTCCCCCACTGAAGTCCGCGCCATCGTCGATAAGAATGGCCTCACGGCGCCCTCCTGCCATGTCGGCTATGACGCGGTTGAAAAACACTGGCCGGAAACAATTGAGGCCGCCCAGGTCATCGGCCACAACTATATCGTTTGTCCAAGTATCCCCGGCCAAGCGCGCAATTCGGCGGACGGCTGGAAGGGCGTGGTCGAACTCTTCAACAAGGCCGGCGAAGCCAGCAAAAAAGCCGGCATCCAGTTCGGCTACCACAATCACACGTTCGAATTTTATCCGGATCCCGTTCTCGGCGGAAAGCGCGCCTACGATTACCTGCTGGAAAACACGGACCCAAAGCTGGTAGTAATGGAAATGGATATTTGCTGGATCAGCGGCACCGGGCAGGATCCCGTCAGTTATTTTAAGCGCTTCCCGGGCCGTTTCCCCCTGGTCCACGTGAAGGACTACAAGACTTTCCCGCAGCCTTCCCCGGACAAGAAGCAATTTGAGCCGAACTCGGAATTTGAGAAGAACGTCATGACCGAGCCCGGCTCCGGCATCATCGATTGGAAGCACATTTTTTCTTATGCTGACGTAGCTGGAATTAAGCACTTCTTCGTCGAACACGACCAACCGGCCGACGGCTTCGCGAGCCTCACCGCGAGCTACAAGTATCTTTCGGCTCTGCGCTTCTAAATACTTCTAAATTTAGGAGGCTTCTGCCCGCGATTCTGCACTTGGGGCCGTGCACAGCCGAACTTTTCTTCGGTTCCTTCCGTCTAAGACCATAGAGGGCGTGTGTATGAATCGACAATTGTTTGCTGCTATTCTCCTGTTCCTTCCAGTGGCACTCTTTGCCAACGATTCACCTGGATTTCGCGGCGACTCCGGGCATCCCGGGGTATACGACATTGCCCCGCTCGCAAAATTCTCCCAATTGAAGTGGAAGTTCAAGACCAAGGGCGTGGTTCTGTCCTCGCCAGCCGTTGTCGGCGGCACTCTCTTCATCGGCAGCGCGGACCACAACCTCTATGCGGTCGATGTTGCCACTGGCAATCAGAAGTGGGCCTTTAAGACCGGCAGCAGCGTAGCCTCGTCGCCCGCCGTCGCCCAAGGCATCGTCTATTTCGTCAGCTACGACGGCAGCTTGTACGCCGTGGACGCGGTCACCGGCCAGTTGCGCTGGAAATTCCAGACGGGCGGCGAGCACCGCTTCGCTGCAAAGCATCTCCACGGCTCGCAACCCGTCGCGGAAACCATGCCGGATCCATTTGATGTGTACCTCTCTTCTCCTCTGGTCTGGCAAGGCTCCGTCTTTTTCGGCAGCGGCGATGGCAATGTCTATTCGCTGGATGCTGCGACTGGGAAACTGAACTGGAAATTCCAGACCGGTAATGTCGTGCATGCCTCGCCCACAATCGCCGGCGGCAACCTCTACATCGGCAGTTGGGACTCCTATTTTTATTCCCTGGATGCGGCGACGGGCCGTCAAAGATGGCGCTTCAAGACCGGTGAGGATCCGGAGATCCACAATCAGGAAGGCATTCAGTCGTCGGCGGTCGTGGCGGACGGAATCGTCTATTTCGGCTGCCGCGATTCAAACTTGTATGCCCTCGACGCGGACACCGGCGAAAAGAAGTGGAGCTACGATAACAAGGGCTCGTGGGTGATCGCTTCTCCCATCGTTTACGAGGGCAAGGTCTATTTCGCCACTTCCGATTCCGGAATGTTTCGCGCCGTGAATGCCAAAACAGGTGCTGACATCTTCACCCTGAAATTCTCCGGCTGGCCCACGTTTTCCTCTCCCTCCATCGCCCGTGGGATGCTTTATGTCGGCTCCCATTCGGGCAAGCTCTATGCCATTGATCTCGGTCAGCAAAAAACCGCGTGGGAATTTCAAACAGAAGGCGCGCGGCAGAACGGCGCCGCTTATACAAACGCTGACGGCACACCCAACTACCAAGCCGCTTTCGCCGGCGATTTCTATGACGATATGGTCGCCGGCGTGCGCAAGCTGATGACCGTGGGCGCCATCTACTCTTCCCCGGTTTTGGTCGATGGGGTCCTCTACTTCGGCAGCACCGATGGCTATCTCTACGCCTTGATGTGAAGGCTTATCGGGCGCGCGAATTTTCTTCATTCGCGCGTCCCACTCTGCCGCTCCCTCCACATTCGCCTTTGGACTTTCCCCCTCCCTCCCCTATAATCGCCACTCACCAGCGGAGCTCTGAACCTTGCCTGAAGCCGCCACCAGCCCGGAGCGCTACTCGCTCGCCGTGATCACCGATGACGAGGAGTTATACCCGGAAATCCGCAAGCACCTCGGCGGCGACCTGCGTACTTCGCTGGCAACCACCGAAGACGAAATCAAAAACGTGCTGGAGCAGCACGAACTGCACGCCATTCTCTTCAATCTGGACTGCGTCGGCGACGGCCCCAGCGACGGCCTGGAGGTGCTGGAAGAAATCCGCAAGATCCGCGACGATGTCGTGCTCGTTGCTTTTACGAAAACAAATAGCCGCTCCATTCCCTTGAAAGCCAGCCAGGCCGGCGCCGACGAGTTCTTCTTGTATCCGCTGAATTTCGAGGAGCTCAAAATCGTGCTCACCCGCGCCATTGAAAAGCGCGCTCTCGAACTCGAAGGCCGGCGCCTGATCCAGCAAGCGGAAAGCGGGGCGGCGTTCTACGGTCTGGTGGGCGCCAGTCCGGCAATCCAGAAGGTTTATCAGGCGGTCGAGGCGGTGGCGCGGACCGGCGCAAGCGTCGTCCTGCGCGGGGAAAGTGGGGTTGGCAAGGAGCTGGTCGCCAAGGCCATCGTCCAGTGCAGCGACCGCGCGGACAAGCCGTTTGTGGCGCTCAACTGCTCCGCGCTCCCAGACACACTGATGGAATCGGAGCTGTTTGGCTACGAGAAGGGCGCTTTTACCGGGGCGGATACAGCGAAGCCGGGCCTGATCGAACTGGCACATACTGGCACGGTGTTCCTCGACGAAATCACCACGCTCAACCCCACTCTCCAGAGCAAATTGCTGCGCGTCCTCCAGGAACACGCCGTGCAGCGCCTCGGTGCCCGTACGGCGAAGAAGATTGACTTCCGCCTGATCACCGCCACTAACGAGGATCTGGAAGATTGTGTCCGCAAGGGCCGCTTCCGCGAGGACCTCTACTTCCGCATCAATGTGGTTCCCATCTTTGTGCCCCCGTTGCGCGAACGCGAGGGCGATGTGGCCATTCTGTTGGATCATTTCCTGCGCATCTATTGCGCCTCCGCCAAAAAACCGTTGAAATCCCTGCAACCCGACGCGCTTGAGACCCTCGAGGACTACAGTTGGCCGGGAAACGTCCGCGAACTGGAAAACATCGTCCAGCGGCTGGTCGTCATGGTCAACGCCCAGGAGATCACCCTTGAGCATCTCCCGCAGCAGATGCTGCGACACAGCGCCGCCAGCGAGGAAGCCATCCTCATTCCGGAAGCCGGCGTGGATTTCGACGCTGAAATGGAAAAAATCGAAGTGGCCTACTTGAATGCCGCTTTACGCCGAACCGGCGGCAAAAAAACGGCCGCCGCGGCCCTCCTCCAAATCGACCCGCAGCGCATGAAGTATCTCTGCCGCAAGCACGGAATCCAGTAAGGGTCTGGGGCGGTGAAAAGTAGGTTAAAAATTAACCATTGAGTGGTTAATTTTTTACCGGAGGTGAAGATTTCACCGCTTGAAATC
>Ga0187801_10000177_pt1 | contig 15450 bp, 10 predicted proteins | sample NC_wetland_sal_i_10_FD_132465 | JGI IMG/M metagenome (GOLD analysis project Ga0187801, IMG submission 132465) | Wetland sediment microbial communities from Neuse River Estuary, North Carolina, USA - Control_1 | ecosystem: Environmental > Aquatic > Freshwater > Wetlands > Sediment | place: USA...
GAGGCGCTCGCCAGGCTGATCGCCGAGGGCAAGATCCGGCACGCCGGCGTGTCGAACTTCGACGCCGGGCAGATGGAGACATTCGGGGTAACCTTGCCGGCCGAAACACTACAGGCCCCGTACGATCTGTTCCGCCGCGACATCGAAGGCGAGGTCCTGCCCTACACCCAGGCGCACGACATCGGGGTCCTGGTCTACGGACCCCTCGCCCACGGGCTGCTAAGCGGAAGCCTGGCCCCCGGCACGCGATTCGCGCGCGACGACTGGCGATCCCGGAGCCCGATGTTCCAGGGCGAGACCTACGCGCGCAATCTGCGGGTGGTGGCTGAACTGGGCGCGCTGGCGACCGAACTCGGGTGCACGCTGCCCCAGCTGGCGATCGGCTGGACATTGGCCAATCCGGCCGTCCACGTCGCCATCGTCGGCACCCGCGATCGCGAGCACGTCGACGAGGCTCTGGCGGCGTCCGCGATGGACCTCGACGATGCGGTGATGCAGCGGATCGACGCTCTCATAGCCGACGCCGTACCGGTGGCCGGCCCATCGCCCGAGGAGATGTGACGAGGATCGCGACGTTGACTATCCATTCAGCAAAGAAGGACACACGCAATGGCCGCTTCGCCAACCAAGCCGACGTGGACGGACTCCGGCATTCCGGTCGAAAGCGACAACGACTCTCTCGCGGTGGGCCCTGACGGCCCGATACTGCTGCAGGATCACTACCCCACCGCTGCCCTTGGCGTGCGGCTGACGCTCAGGTACCCATTCGCGATTCCGTTTGGTGATCTGCTCGGTGCCTTCGGCTACTCCGAGGTCACCAACGGCGCCTCCACCAAGGCCGTCGTTTTCCAGCCAGGCACGCGGACCGATGCCAACGCCGAGAGCCGCTCCGCTCTCGCCCGGCTGGCCGGGGAACAGGCGGCGTTGAAGCGCGTCGCGACCCTGGTAGCACGCGGGACTCCGTCAGAGCAGGTGTTCGCGGCAGTCACCGAGGAGGTCGGGCGGCTGCTTTCTGCCGACATGACGAACATGTGCCGCTACGAGCCCGACAACACAATGACATTCGTCGCCACCTGGGCCAAGGGCGACGAGGGTTTCCGCCTTGGCAGCCGGTGGCCGCTCGGGGGACACAACCTCGCCACACTCGTCTTCGAGACGGGCCGTTCCGTACGGATCGACAACTACGCCGGTGCTTCCGGTCCGCTCAGCGTGATCGCCCAGGACACGGGCATCCGTTCTTCGGTTGGGAGCCCGATCATTGTCGAGGGCCGACTCTGGGGAATGATGGGAGCCGGCTCGTGCATCGAGGAGACCCTCCCGCGGGACTCCGAGGCACGCCTGGCTTCCTTCACTGAGCTTGTGGCGATGGCGATCGCGAGTGCCGAAAGCCGCGCAGAGCTGGAAGCCTCGAGGGCCCGGATCATCACCGCTACTGACGAGACACGGCGGCGAATCGAGCGCGATCTTCACGACGGGATCCAGCAGCAGCTCGTGTCATTGCTGCTGGAGCTGCGGTCAACGGAGGCCACTGTGCCCTCAGAAATGGAAGAGTTGCGGGCGTACCAGGCACGGATGAAGCGAGGACTGGACTGCGTGCTTACCGAGCTGCGGGAGATCTCGCGCGGGATTCATCCCGCCATCCTTACCACGGCGGGCCTGGGACCGGCGCTCAGGACGCTGGCGCGTCGTTCCGCACTTCCGGTCGAACTCGAACTGCGTTACAAGCGGCGATTGCCCGAGCACGTCGAGGTCGCGGCGTACTACGTGGTTTCGGAGGCGCTCACCAACGCGGCCAAGCACGCGCATGCGTCGGTGGTGAAGATCGACGTAGTCGAGCAGGATGCGATCTTGAAGCTGGCGATCCGCGACGACGGAGTTGGGGGTGCCGATCCCAGTCAGGGGACAGGATTGGCGGGGCTAGCCGATCGCATCGAAGCGCTGGGTGGACGTCTCGAGATCGTTAGCCCGGCGAGGAGTGGAACCTCGCTTTCGATCGAGATCCCTGTCGAAGGACAGAGTGCCACGACCTTCCCCGGACTTTAGATCGCTGGCGAAAGATCAGCAGGTTAAGACGCGGCAGGAAACATCGCACCCGATCGGCCTGCCTGTCGCCACGGGACGAGGGGCCTGACCGGCAGGTCACGACTCGGACCGGTCGAGATCGATGAGCGCGATCCCGATATCGGGGTTCAGCACCTTGCGCAACTCCGCGGGGGCCTCGCGGATGATGACCTCCAGCGTCGGGAACACCCGTCCCTCGAGGAGGTGACCTCCGCGCGTTGTCCCGTCCGACAGGCCGAGCACGACGTGTACGTGCACGCTGGGACCGTCCTGGCCCTCGGCGACGTCACCGATCAGCGACAGCACCTCGCACTGCTCGTCAACCGGGATGCGGCGATACTGCTTAGTCACGCGGTCGAACCAGCCGACCGTGGCGCCGGAGAAGGCGCCGACAGCAGTGATCTGCGAGGCTTCCAGGTCCTGGTCGCGCGCGAACTGCGTCAGCACGTCGAATGCCTCATCGCCCGGGTCGCACACCACGACGTAGGTGACCTCGTCCGCGTCTTCGATAACTTTGGCCTTCATCTCAGCTCCTCACCGTTGCGGTATTAGACATTCGTCAGCTTGAGCAGGGCGGCCGTCTGGGCGCGAATGTCGCGGCAGGCGGCCGCGTCCTGGATTAGGTCGATGCCGTAGGTCGGGATGATCGTCTTCAACCTGTCCCGCCAGCCGCCCGCCAGTTCTTTCGCGAAGCACTTCTCCAGCACCTCGAGCGCAATGAAGGCGGAGGTTGACGCGCCGGGCGAGGCGCCGAGCAGGGCGACGATCGAGTTGTCGGCGCTGCCGATCAGTTCAGTGCCGAATTCGAGCACGCCGGTATGGTGCGGATCAGGTTTGATGATCTGCACGCGCTGGCCGGCCACCGCTTCGCGCCAGTCCTGCCGCTGCGCTTGGGGGTAGAACTGCTCGAGGACCTTGAATTGATGCGACCCGGTCTGCAGCACCTGGCCGATCAGGTATTCGGCCAGTCGCCAGTCGTCTCGCGCTACGGCCAGCATCGGGCCGACGTTGCCGGGCTCGATCGAGCGGAACAGGTCCGAATAGTGACCGTGCTTGAGGAACTTGCTGGAAAAGCCCGCGTAGGGGCCGAAGAGCAGCGACCGCTTGCCATCGACGATACGTGTGTCGAGATGGGGCACAGACATCGGCGGCGAGCCCGTGGCGGCCTTTCCGTAGACCTTGGCGTGATGACGCGCGCTCACCTCATCGACGTCGCAGCGCAGCCAGATACCGCTCACCGGAAACCCGGCGTAGCCGTGCCCTTCGGGGATCTTGGATTTCTCCAGGAGTGGAAGCGCGCCGCCGCCGGCGCCGACGAACACGAACTTGGCCGATACGGTCCGCTTTTCGCGGGTGTCGACATCCTCTACCGTGACGCCCCAGCGGCCGTCATTGAGGCGCCCCAGGTCGACGACCTTGTGCTTGTAGTGGACCGAGAAGCCCGGCTGCGCCTGCAACTGGCTGACCAGCAGATGCGTGAGCGCGCCGTAGTCGATGTCCGTGCCGGTGATCATCCTGGTCGCGGCGATGGGCTGCGCCTTGTCACGCCCCTCCATCACGAGCGGCGCCCATTGGGCGATCTCGCCGTGATCTTCGCTGTATTCCATGCCGTGATAGCAATGGTGCACCGACATCGCCTTGTACCGAGCGCGCAGGACGGCGACATTCTCGTCGCCCCAGACGAAGCTCATGTGCGGGCAGGACTCAATGAAGGCGCGCGGATCCGGAATGGCACCGTTGGTGACGAGGTGCGACCAGAGCTGGCGCGACACGTCGAACTCGGTGTTGACCTGAAGGGCCCTGGAAATGTCGATGCTGCCGTCGGAACGCTGCGGCGTGTAGTTGAGTTCGCAGTTGGCTGCGTGGCCCGTGCCCGCGTTGTTCCACGCCTGCGAACTTTCCTGTGCGCAGTCTTGAAGCGTTTCGAACATCACGACCTCGAGCGTCGGCTCCAGCTCCTTGAGAACGGTGCCCAGTGTGGCGCTCATGATGCCCGCGCCGATTAGCGCGACGTCTGGGCTCTCCGATGCGGCGGCGCTCATCCTTGCTCCTCCGTGTTCGCTGGCTTGAAGTGAAGGTCGGCTCCGTTTTCATAGACGACGTAGGCACGGCGCCACGGATCGTCGCCGATTAGCTTCCATTTGTGACCCGTGCCACTGTTGTCCTGCGCGAGCAGGACGTCGCCGGGACGGATGGTGAACGTCGCACCGGACTTCGTCTGGAACTCGAGCGTGCCGGACAGGGTAATGACGAACCGCGGGGCCGGGTCTTGGTGCCACTCGTACGATCCGCCCGACTGCGTTTCCTGGAAGGACAGCTCGACGACGGGCACGGGCTCGCCCACGGAGTCGCCACGTATCCCGCTGGAGAGATCGATCCAGCCTTCCTCGAACAGCGAGTCACCATCCTCGCCTGTCCACATGCGGACACAACGGATCATCGCGGTCTCCTTCCGTCTGCTGAGAGATGGCGCGTCATGAGCTGACGCCTACGAGTGAACAGGCCGGCCCGGCTTCCGTCGTCGCGGTCAGCCCCCATCCGTGTTCCCTGCTAGCTGCAACAGCCGGGGGTACCGCTAGCAGGAAACCGACACGGGTGCTCGCCGCAATGACAGGCAACCGAGCCGCCGAGATCCTGGCTTGAAAGGCACACAGGAACGGAAGCGGCGCTGATCCCCGGAAGGTGAAACTATGTCGATCACGCTCTCGGCTACGCCAGGTGAGTCCGATGCACGCTAGCGGAACGGTGCTGCTCGCGGCCGCGCAGGGGGGCGCGCAGGTCGTCCCTGCGCGGGCGCAGATGGCGGCCACGCTGGGCTTTCATATCATCCTGGCCTGTTTCGGCATCGCCCTGCCGTCGATCGTGCTATTGGCCGAGTTCATCGGGCTCCGGCGGGGAAACGAGACCGCGATGCGGCTGGCGCGGCGCTGGTCGCAGGTCATGGGCGTGCTGGTCGCGGTCGGCGCGGTCACTGGCACGGTGCTGTCGTTTGAGATGGGCCTGCTGTGGCCGGGGCTGATGCGCCAGTACGGGGCGGTGCTGGGACTGCCATTCGGCGTGGAGGGCATCTTCTTTTTCCTGGAGGCGATCTTCGCCGGGATCTACCTGTGGGGCTGGCGGCGGCTATCAGGGTGGGCGCACTGGTGGTCCGGGGTACCGATCGCGGTCAGCGGGATCCTCGGGGCGATGGCGGTCATCGCGGTCAACTCGTGGATGAACACCCCGGGCGGATTCACTAAGGTCGACGGCCGGATCACCTCGGTCGACATATGGCAGGTGTTCTTCAGCCGCTCGGCCATCTACGAGATGCCGCACATGATCCTGGCCGCCTACATGGTCGCGGGCTTCGGCGTGGCCTCGGTGTACGCGGTCGGTATCCTGCGCGGCCTCCGCGACCGTTACCACTACACCGGGTTCGCCCTGGGGTTCGTCCCGGCCGCGATACTGACCCCGTTTCAGATCTTCGTCGGCGACACCGCAGCGCGCGCGATCGCGCACGACCAGCCGGTCAAGTTCGCGGCCATGGAGTACGTGGCGCAGACCTCCCGGCAGGTCCCGGAGTGGCTGGGCGGGGTCTACGTCAACGGGCACATCTATGCCGGGATCAAGATCCCTTACATGGACTCGCTGCTGGTCGGGTTCGGGCCCGGTACCAAGGTCATCGGCTGGGACAGCGTGACGTCGGCCGACCGGCCACCGGTGGTGTGGCTGATCCACCTGACCTTCGACGTCATGGTCGGCCTCGGGTTCCTGCTGCTGCTGGCCGGGCTGTGGGCCGCCTGGACCTGGTGGCGCCGGCGCCGGTGGCCCCGGCCGCTGCTGTTCTGGGCGCTGGGGGCAGTGAGCGGGCTGGCCGCGGTCGTGGCCATGGAGTGCGGCTGGGTGGTCACCGAGGTCGGCCGGCAGCCATGGGTGGTATACGGGCTGCAGACCACCGCCCAGGCAGCTACCACCAATGGCGGCGTCCTCACCAGCCTGAGCATCGTCGTGGTGGTGTACGGGGTGATCGGCGCGGCCACGATCGCGATCTTGCTTATGTTGTCCCGCCGCTGGCGCCGCGACGACCGTGACGAAGCTCCCGTCCCCTACGGGCCGCCGGCCGTTCTCGTGGACCGGCCCGCAAGTCAAATGGAGTCATAATGGCCGACGCCGTTGGAGCAATCCTGCTGGCCGGGATTACCTTGTACGCCGTCCTGGGCGGGGCCGACTTCGGCGGTGGCCTGTGGGACCTGCTGGCCGGCACCACCGCCCGCGGCCGGGCGCCGCGCTACCTGATCGACGAGTCGATCACCCCCATCTGGGAAGCCAACCACGTCTGGCTGGTCTTCGACCTGGTCATCTTCTGGACCGCGTTCCCGCACGCGTTCGCCTCGGTGATGACCGCGCTCGCGCTGCCGATCTGGCTAGCGGCCGGCGGGATCGTGCTGCGCGGGGCCGGGTTCGCCTTCCGCAAGGAGATCACCAAGCTGCCGTGGCAGCGCGCGGCCGGCGCGGCGTTCGCGTTCTCGTCGCTGCTGACCCCGTTCTTCATGGGCACGGTGGTCGGCGCCATCGCCACCGGGGCCGTCCCCGCCAACGCCAGCCGCGCGAGCCTGGCTGCCTGGACCAGCCCGACCGCGCTGCTAAGCGGGTTCGTGTTCGTCGCCGCCTGCGGCTACCTCGCCGCGGTCTACCTGATCGTCGAGGCCGGACGGCGCGGCGACCGGCCTATGCGCGCCTACTTCACCCGCCGCGCCCAGGGCGCCGCCGTCGCGGCCGGGGCCCTGTCGCTGGCGGCCCTGTTCGAAGTGCAGAACTCGGATCCCGCGTTCTTCAACCGCCTCACCGGCCGGGCGCTTCCGCTGGTGGTGCTGGCCGGGGTCTGCGGCCTGGCGGTCCTGGCCCTGCTCACCGCCGGCCGGACGAAGGGCATCCGGGTCATCGCCGCGCTCGGCGTCGCCGCGGTCATCTGGGGTTGGGGTGTGGCCCAGTACCCGGTGCTGCTGCCTGGCACCGGAGTGACGCTGACCACTGCCGGCGCCACGCAGACCACATTCGTGGGACTGGTTGTCGTGGCGATCGCCGCGGTCATCCTGGTCGTCCCCTCCTTCGCCCTGCTGTACAGCCTGCAGGGCCGCCGCATGCTCGGCGGCGGTGAGCAGTGAGCAACCCCGGCTGCGATCGCCCGCAGACGGAGGCCCCGCTGACCTGCTCGCCGGTCCGCCATCGCATGTCAATCCCACCACGCATCGACGTCAAGGAGGTCAGGATGGCACATCACGAGGGCACGCCGGAGCCTGCCCGGAACCCAACGGATCTGCTGGGCTGGCCCCGGGTGAGATCCGGCCCGCTCGTGGTCGGCGGGATCCTGACCGGGATCGGCGCCGTGGCGGCCATGGCGGGCGTGGCCATCGCCGGAAGGCACGTGGTCGCCGCCACCCGGGCCTGGATCAAGGAGCTGGAGCCACCGCCCGGCCTGCTAGCCAGACTCAGGTGGGAGCAGGCCAAGACCGCGGCGGCCGCCGGTGCAGCTACCTGGCGGGGACACCCGAACGCCCAGGTCCGCCTGATCCGCCGCGCCTCTTCCGCCGGGCTGCCTAGGTAGGCGCCCTTCAGCTCTGACGGCTCGCCCGAGCGGACCCAGAGCCCGGAGACGGGCCTGTCTCCGCGCTCTGCTGGGCGGCCTGATTCATCGGCCCGCCATAGCGGCGGGATTCACGATCCAGTCGAACTCCGCAGCGCTGACGTATCCGCAGGCCAGGGCGGCCTTGCGCAGCGGGGTGCCCTCGTCGTTGGCCTTGTGGGCGATGGCCGAGGTCTTGTCACAGCCGATGACCGGGATAGTGCGGTGACCAGCATCAGTGACCGGTTGACGTAGGCGTCGATCTGGTCCCGGGGACCCGAGGCCAGCCAGCGGATGTCGTTGACGATCGTCATCAGCGGCACGGCCCGGACATGATCCCTGCTACAACGAGGGTTCACGGTGATCACGCACACCCGCACGTCAAGCGGTACGCGAATAGGGTACGAGCAGACCGAGGGCGCGCGCGTGGTCCACGGCCTCGTGGCGGCGGTGGACGCCCAGCTTGGCGTACAGGTGGCGCGTGTGGGTGCTGACAGTGTGCACCGACAGGTCGAGCTGGCGGGCGATCTCGTGCGCTGTGAGGTGGGTCTGCAGGTAGCGCAGGATGCGGATCTCGCTCTCGGTGAGCGGCTCTATCGCTGCGGTGAGAGGCAGCGTCCTATCCCGGCCGGGCGCCGTGTTGTCGTCAGCGGGAATCATCCTCGCCAGGCTTCCTCCGCGTATGGCGGCCCTTCCCGTCGCCCCGTTCTCCTCCGGCCTCCGCAACGCTCCCTGGCCCGCTGGCTCCGCTGGTTTTCCCTGGGCGAGCAGGTTGAGGATCCGGCCGATCAACACCGGATGCGCGGTGCGGCTCTTGCGATGCCGCTCCAGCAGCGCCCGCGCCGGGTGGATGAGGAAGAGCAGGAGCCCGCCGTCCTGCTCCGCGAGATCCAGCACGTGCTCGAGGGCCCGGCCCGCGGCGGTTGCGTCTCCGAGTGCGTCACGGGCTATTGCCTCCAGCAGAAAAGCCTCAGCCACCCCGCCGCAGGCGAGCGGCACGTGGATGGAGCCGTCGAGGACGTCCGCGAGTGCGTCCGCCGCGGCCTGGGGGTCGCCTTGGGCGAGCCGCAGCGTCGCGAGGAGGATGCGCATCTCCCCGGTTTCACACTGCTGCCCGTCCCGCTCAGTGAGGATGGCGTCCGCCTGCGTGGTTTGTCCCAGCCGCACGAGGGCGTGCAGCGTGCCCGCTGTTATCGACGTCGTCAGCGCGTGCTGGGGCACGACCAGGTCGACCAGCCGCTTGGCGCCCCGGAATGCAGCCAGCGCGTCGGCGCCATGGCCGCGCGCGAGCTCAAACGTTCCGCGAGCGGCGTGCAGCATCATCGCCATCGCCGGATGTACCCCGGCCCAGGCGGCCCGTTCGGCGTGGTCCAGCCACGGCTCTGCCTCCTCCAGTCGGCCCTGGACGAGCAGGGTGACACCGAGCGTTGCATACGCGAACGCGGTAACCGGCTTCTCATGCCAGCCGTGCTGCCGGGCCAGCTCGATCGCCTGTGTGCTCCGCTCCAGGGCCAGCCCGAGCGACCGCAGTCGCTCGATCATCGCCGAATGCGCCAGGCCTTCGATCTCGAGGTAAGGCCGCCCGGCCTGCTGAGCCGCGGCGATACCTTGCGCCAGGTGACGCTCGGCGTCTTCCAGCCGGGAGGCCCACAGTTCGCCGATGCCGAGGCTGATGAGCGCTACCGCACGCAGGTCCTCGCTGAGCCCAAGCCGTGCTGTGTCCGGGTCCTCGGCGCACGCAAGCAGGCGACGCGCTTCCCCGTGGACTGCCGGGAGGTCGCCGCGCTCGCGGGCGAGCCAGAGTCCTATGGCGGCGAGCGCGACTTGGAGGCGCCCATGGCGGTCTTCGGGCAGCGATGCGAGCCCCTGCCTGGCCCGGGCCAGGTGTTGTCCGGCCTCCGCCAGCGAACCTCGGGCAAGTTTGTCGGCCGCCAGTAGCGCGGTGAGCTCCGTATCGGCCGCAACAACGCTGGCGGGGAATCTGGCCAGCAGCTGATGGGTCGTGGCGCCGTGCCCGGCCAGGACGAGGTCCAGCCAGTGGTCGAATAGTAGGCGGACGGCCAGGGCCCAGTTCCTAGCCGCCTGGGCATGCCGAATCGCCTCGATCGGGTATCCGTGCTCGGCATGCCACCATGCAGCGGCGTCGTGCAGCGCGGCAACCTCGCCCGGCGCGGTGCGCCGCAGCTCGAGCTGGAGCAGGTCGGCGAACAGGCGGTAGTACCCGAACCAGGACCGCGCCGCGTCCAGCGAGACCACGAACGCGCCAGCCTGCTCCAGCTCTTGCAAGATCCGCTCGCCGCCGTGGTCTCCGGTCAGCAGGTCGGCTAGGTCGCCATTGACCCGTTCCAGCAGCGACGTGCGCAGCAGCAGCGTCCGTACCTCCTCGCTCTGCCGGTCCAACACCTCGGCGAGCAGGTACTCGGCCACTGTCCGCTCGCTGCCGCAGAACTGATCGGCGAATCGCTCCGGGTCCGCGTGCCCGGCAAGCGACAGCGCGGCCAGCCGCAGTCCGGCCGCCCAGCCCTCGGTCTTCTCGTGCAACCGCGCCAGGACAGGCCCGGACAAGGCCACCCCGGCCGCCTCCAGCAGCGCCCGCGCCTCCTCTGGAGTGAACCGCAGGTCGGGCGCTCGGATCTCGGTCAGCTCGCCTTCCAGCCGCAGCCGGTGCAGCCCAAGCCGCAGGTCATGCCGGGTGGCTACGACGAACCGGAGCTCCGGCGGCGCGCGCATGATCAGCAGCTCCAGCTGGCGCCGCGTCTCGCCTGAGCTCAGCTCGTGCGCATCGTCGATCACTAGCCACAGTCGCTCCTCCAGCGGGTCGAGGTCCTCGAGCAGTCGCTCCACGGCCACCCGTCCGTCCACGTCCGGCGCACCGGTCGGCGGTCGCATCAGCTTCGACCCGGCGGTCGTGCCTCGTATTGCGTCCACCACGGAGATCCAGAAGCACTGTGGATCGCGCTCATTGCCCTCCACCGGGACCCAGGCGACGCTGTCTACCAGGTCTGTCTCGGTGATCCAGGACTGCAGCAGGACTGTCTTCCCGCTCCCGGCCGGCGCCGATATCTGCGTGACGCGCTGTGCCGTCGCAAGCCTGGTGATCAGCGCGCGCCGGGATATGACTCCCCTGGCGGAAGCAGTGGCCGCGTTTTCAGCGGTTCTGTACTCGTCGGTATGGTCCATGAGCTCCCCCTGAGGGCGGAGGATGGGTGGGCGTAATACCTACGGTCCCGCACCCGGCCGCTCATGTCCTTGCCGCTGGCACTAACTGCGCTTACCGGCTACCTGGAATCCAGGAGCACTGTGGCCGACGACGCCGTTCGGCCGAAAGATCTTGGTCGTCAGGTCGGCACTCGGTGCGGTGCAGTGTAGACGTTCATAGACTGGTCGCGTAGGAATCCCACCAGGGTGAGCCCTGCCTCATCGGCCAGGTCGGCGGCCAGCGAGGACGGGGCCGAGACCGCGGCGAGCAGCGGGATGCCGGCCAGCAGGGCCTTTTGCACCAGTTCAAACGACGCTCGCCCGCTGACCAGCAGTGCGCAGCCGACCAGCGGCAGCATGTTGTTCAGCAGCGCCCATCCCACGATCTTGTCCACGGCGTTGTGCCTGCCCACGTCCTCGCGGGCCACCATCAGCTCGCCGTGACTGCTGAATAGCCCGGCCGCGTGCAGCCCGCCGGTACGGGCGAACACCCGCTGCGCGTGACGCAGTCGGCCGGGCAGCGAGGCCAGGACGTCCGCAGGGAACTGGATGTCGTCGACGACCAGCGGAGCGTGCGGATGCAGGCAGATGTCCTCGATGCTGGCCTTGCCGCAGACGCCGCAGGCGCTGGTGGTCATGAAGTTGCGCCGGGCTCCCGCCGTCACCGTGACGCCGGGAGCAAGCGAGACGTCTGCGACGTTGCCTAGCCCGTCGTGGTCACCGTGGCCGCATGACGTGCCGTCGCAGATCTTGATCTGGGCGATGTCATCGGGAGAGCGGACCACCGCCTCGCTGACCAGGAACCCGGCTGCGAGCTCTATGTCGTCGCCGGGTGTGCGCATCGTCATGGTCAGCGCGGCGCCGTCCACCCTGATGCCGAGTGGTTCCTCGGCGGCGAGCAGGTCGGCGCGTGCTGTCGTGCCGCCTCGCCGGCCGTCCGATGGGAACGTCACTCGTAGTACTCGTCGTCTTGCCGTGCGCCCGGACATGCCATCCTCTCCTGTCAGTCCAGGGCCTTGACGGCGCAGCTTGCCCCGGCGGGCAGATGCGTGACATCCGGTGCTATCTCAAGCAGCCAAGATGACCGGGCGGCCGCGCTGAGGAAATGCGTCCGGTGGCCGGGCAGCAGGGCGAACGTGCCGTCCGGGCCGGCCACGCCGAGCCGGAACTGGTGCACGGCCCGGCGGGAATCGACGGCGCTCGCTAGCTTCCTTACCGCGGGCTGGCGTTCCGGTGGGTCGAATCCCATGGCGGCGCGCAGCGCCGGGCGGAGGAAGACCTCGAACGAGATGAGGGCGCTCACCGGGTTGCCCGGCAGCGCGACGACGGGGATGCCGCAGAACAAGCCTGCCCCCTGCGGGCGGCCTGGCTGCATGGCTACTTGCGTGAACTCGACCTCGTGGGGGCCGAGCGCCTGCTTGACGACCTCGTAGGCGCCCGCGCTGATCCCGCCTGAGGTCACGATCACGTCGATGTCGGGGGCTGCTCGCACTATCACCCGGAGAAGCTCCGCCGCGTCATCCGTTACCATGTGCGACTGCTGGACGACCGCGCCGCAGGCCCGGACCGCGGCCGCCAGCATGATGCTGTTGGCGTCCCGGACCTGCCCGGCGCCGGGCACGGTGCCCTGCGCGGTCAACTCGGAGCCCGTGGAGATCAGCAGGACGCGCAGCGCGGGCCGGATCAGCACGTGCTCTTGCCCTAGCGCGCTCAGCAGGGCGAGCTGGGCCGGTCCGAGGACCGTCCCAGCTTCCAGGGCGCTGGCGCCCGGCTGGATGTCTTCGCCGCTGCGCCGGATGTTCGCGCCCGGTGCTACAGCCGCGGTCACGGACACGTTCCGCAGCCCGCCGTCGGTCGACTCGACCGGGATCACGGCATCGGCGCCGGGAGGCACGGGCGCTCCGGTCATGATCCTGTGCGCCGTCCCGCGGTCAAGCAGCCTGCCGCCACCGCATCCCGCTGGTATGTCAGCCATCACCGGGAGCACGGCCGGGGACTGCGGACCCGCGGCCGCCACGTCGGCGCGCGCCACCGCGTATCCGTCGACGGCGGAGTTGTCGAAGGCCGGCAGCGGGCAGGTGGCGCTCACATCGGCCGCTAGCACGCGGCCCTCGGCCGCGTGGAGGGACACCAGTACGGGCCGCCGGGGGCGCACGATGGCGCGGACATACCCCTGATGCTCGGCCACCGGGCGCCGGCTGCGGACCTCACTGCGGGAAAACGGCCGCCACTCGCCCCGTTCGAGGACCGCGGTGGCTGCTTCCTGCTCTCCCGGTCGGCCGGTCATCGAACCGCCTCGCTGTGGTACATCAGCGCCTCCATGGACGTTCGTGCGCTAGGGGCATCAGCAAGCCTCACACCCTGCTTCATGAGCCGGCATCCCCATGATCGTGTGATCTGCGCGGCTCCGGCCGGAGGGCGGGCACCTCAGAATGCGGCAGTGTCCGGAGGCAGAATCGCAAGAAACATGCGATGCCCGCCTGTCACGTCGGCTGCCAGACTTTGCGTAGCACAGCGAGACCAAATACCCGAGCGAGGGAGAGCCGTGACGCAAGAGTCGCCGCGGTGTGAGACTTGGCGCGGCCCGATGCAGGTGAATAACCGCCTGGCCTTACAGCACGGAAGCTAGACCAGAGCGGAGAGCAAGGAGTCGACGATGTCCTTGACGAACGACGAGACCAGTGGTGCACAGGATCGGATGATGGGCTCGGTACCGGGCGCCACGGCGCTGGGCCGCGGGCCGATACCGGACGGCGAATTCTCGCGGCACCCCTACGATGATGCGGCCGCCGGCTGGGGCGCGGCGAAAAGCGTCGGGCAGGTCCTGGAGAAGCGGGACATGCCGATCGAGGGGGTTCGCGCGATGTTCGTGATGAACCACGAGGACGGGGGCTTCGACTGCCCAGGGTGCGCGTGGCCGGATGACCCCAGCGGGCTGCGCCTGGATCTGTGCGAGAACGGCATCAAGCACGTGACCTGGGAGCTGGCGCGCAATACGGTCGGCCGGGACTTCTTCGCCGCCCATACCGTCAGCGAGCTGGCGGCCTGGACCGACTACGACCTGGAGAACGCCGGGCGGCTCGCCGAGCCGATGTACTACGACGCCGCGACCGACAAGTACGTGCCGATCACGTGGGAGGACGCGTTCGAGCTGGTCGGGACCACGCTGCGCGGGCTGGCCAGCCCGAACGAGGCCGCATTCTACACCTCCGGGCGGCTGAGCAACGAGGCGACCTTCCTGTATCAGCTATGGGCGCGGGAGTTCGGCACCCACAACCTGCCCGACTGCTCGAACAGGTGCCACGAGGCGAGCGGCGTGGCCATGACGGCCGCGCTGGGGACCGGCAAGGGCACGGTCGACCTGCATGACTGGGAGCAGGCGGACGCGATCTGGCTGATGGGCGACAACGCCGCGACGAACGCGCCCCGGATGCTGACCTGGCTGGCGGAGGCCGACCGGCGGGGCGCCGCGCTGGTGCATATCAACCCGCTGATCGAGGCCGCGTCGCGGCGGACGATCGTGCCGCACGAGTTCGTCGACATGGCGACCTTCCATACCACGAAGATCGGCACGATGACCGTGCAGGTCCGGATCGGCGGGGACATGGCCCTGCTACGAGGGGTGGCCAAGGCCGTGTTCGAGGCGGCGGCGGCCGATCCGGGCGTGCTCGACGGGGAGTTCCTGGAGAGCTTCACCCACGGCCTGGACGAATACCGCGCGCTATGCGCGGCCACGCCGTGGGACCAGCTCGTGCGAGGCTCTGGGGTGGATGAGGCGGCGATCCGGCGGCTGGCCGATTCGTACATGAAGTCCGGGAGGGTGATCATCGCCTGGTGCCTGGGCGTCACCCAGCATGAGCACGGCGTGGACACGGTCCGGGAGATCGTCAACGTGCTGCTGCTGCGCGGCAATATCGGCCGCGAGGGAGCCGGGCCCTGCCCAGTACGCGGCCACAGCAACGTGCAGGGCAACCGCACGTTCGGGATCAACCACCGCCCGGACGCCCAGTTCCTCGACCGGCTCGCCGAGGTGTGCCGCATCGACCCGCCCCGCGACCACGGCCTCGACGTCGTGAGCGCGATCCAGGCGATGCACGAGGGCCGGGTGAAGGTGTTCGTCAGCGCCGGCGGCAACCTGGCGCTGGCCGCCCCGGACCTGGCCTACACGTTCGAGGCGTTCCGGAACTGCCGGCTGACCGTGCACGTGGCGACCAAGCTGAACCGCAGCCACGTCGTGCACGGCAAGCAGGCACTGATCCTGCCGTGCCTAGCCCGGACCGATAAGGATCAGCAGGCCGGCGGCCTGCAAGGAGTCAGCGTCGAGGACGCGATGTCGATGGTGCACATCTCCTACGGCATGAAGAAGCCCGACTCGCCGGACATGCGGTCGGAATGCTACATCCTGGCAGGCATGGCCCGGGCCACGCTGCCCGGCAGCAACACGCCCTGGCAGTGGTACGTCGAGAACTACGACCGGATCCGCGACACGGTGGCGCAGGTGCTCGACGGCTTCGAGGATTTCAACGCGCGCGTCCGCCACCCGCACGGCTTCCGCCTCAGCCAGCCCGCCCGCGAGCGCGGCTTCCTCA
>Ga0187801_10000178_pt1 | contig 15398 bp, 9 predicted proteins | sample NC_wetland_sal_i_10_FD_132465 | JGI IMG/M metagenome (GOLD analysis project Ga0187801, IMG submission 132465) | Wetland sediment microbial communities from Neuse River Estuary, North Carolina, USA - Control_1 | ecosystem: Environmental > Aquatic > Freshwater > Wetlands > Sediment | place: USA...
GCAGCGGATCGCGCTGGAATTTCCCTGTTACGGCAGCCGCCGGATTGCGGCCGAGCTGCAGCGGCGCGGGCAAAAGGTGAATCGCAAGCGGGTGCAGCGCCTGATGCGGGAAGACAACCTGCTCTGTCTGCGGAAGCGGAAGTTCGTGATCACCACCGACTCGAATCACGATCTGCCGGTGTATCCGAACCTGGCTTCCACCCTGGTGTTGACTGGCCTGGACCAGCTCTGGCTGGCCGATATCACCTACATCCGCCTGGAGTGGGAGTTCGTCTACCTGGCGGTGATGCTGGACGCGTTCTCCCGGCGTGAGATCGGTTGGGCTCTGGAGCGCACGCTGCAAGCGTCGTTGGCGATCGAAGCGTTGCAGATGGCGCTCCGGCGTCGTCGTCCGGCGCCCGGACTGGTGCATCACTCCGATCAGGGCGTGCAGTACGCCTCGACCGACTACACCAATCTGCTGCAGGCCAGCGGCATCATCAGCAGCATGAGCCGGCGCGGGAATCCCCACGACAACGCCACCTGTGAGTCGTTTCTGAAGACCCTTAAGTACGAAGAGGTGTACCGCAGCGAATACCGGGACCTGGACGAGGCCCGCGCCTCCATCGGCACGTTTCTCGAAAAGGTCTATAACCAGAAACGCCTGCACTCGGCGCTCGGTTACCTGCCTCCGGCGGAGTTCGAGCGCGGTCTGCCCGCCCAACCCAGCTCTAAGGTGGTGCGTCAGTTGGCCATATGAGTTTTCTGAGGCATGGGGAAATCTATCGTCCGATGGTGGCAGGAAAAACACCGGAGCGGCCTGGGTGCGACCGCCCCGGCCTCATCGGCACGATGAGTTTCCGGCTGGCTATTCCTGGCGGGTTGCCCTCCGGCAGCGCCCGCTTCCGCTTCACCAGCCATGCGCAGAATGCGCTACAGTGGTCCTGCCGGTCGAGAATTTTTCAACGAACGGTCAACAGTGTCTTATTCGATTGTCTCAGCGCAGGGGTCCACCCCAAACTATGTTTAAGAAATTTACTGCAGTGCTAATTGAGGTAGGCAAGAAGCCGTAAAGGACAAGGACGAGTACGAGCTTCATCATAACGACCCTGTGGACGCGAAACAGCACCAGCACCGAACGTTGAGGCGGTAAGCCCCCATTGCCAACCATCATCCCATCGCGCGGGAACCAGTTGCGACGCCGAATTGCTGCTGTAAAATCGCGATAGCACTCATTGACTTGTATTGGCCAATTCTCGATCATCAGCACGAGGCGTGGACGATGATGACAGAAGAGCAGCATAATTGGCTCAGTCCGATAATTCCGATCTCGAAAACACTGCTCCTTTCATCCAGGATCAAGAAGGAGCCAGGGCAACCCCTTGATGCTGCATTCCCCAGAGTGTTATGAATAAAGTTGAATGTCCGAGATCAGAAGGTGTGCGATGCCCCAGAAGCTCTCCAGTTACCGTGTGATCTTGGTATGGATCGCCTTTCTAGCCTGTCATCCGCTGTCGTTCTGCCAGAGCTTTGCCGGTGTTCTGACGTGGCATAACGATAACGCTCGTACCGGGCAAAATCGGCAAGAAACTACACTCACCCCCGCAAACGTAAACTCAAAGCATTTTGGCAAGTTGTTCTCCTATCCGATCCGAGGTCAGGCTTTAGCCCAACCACTCTATGTTCCCAACGTCAATATCCACGGTAAAGGCACTCATAATGTAGTTTATGTCGCCACTGAGCACGATCAAGTCTATGCGTTCGATGCCGATGGTCTGGTATCACAGCCGCTTTGGCAAGATAGTTTCATCGATCCTGCCCACGGGATCACAACCGTCTCGACCAAGCATAGTCCTTGTCTTTCTCTCAAACCGGAAGTTGGAATCACATCAACACCGGTGATCGACGGTACGAGCGGCACACTATATTTGACTGCGGAGACGGATGAGAACGGCATCGTGGTGCAACGTCTGCATGCTTTGGATATCGCTAGCGGGGCCGAAAAATTCAATGGGCCGGTTGTTATTCAAGGCACTTTCAAAGGCGTTACATTTGACCCTACTGAGATTCAGCGATCTGGATTGTTGCTGGAAAATGGTACCGTCTATCTAGCCTATGCCTCCCTCTGCAATCCGCATCCGTACCATGGCTGGATACTGGGATACAACGCTCAAGATCTCCAAAAGCAAACAGCGATCTTCAATACGACACCCAATGGCGACAAGGGGGGGATCTGGCAAAGTGGTGGCGGCTTAGCCAGCGACGGCAAATCCATTTACTTCATGGATGGTGACGGCACTTTCGATGCGCATAAGGGCGGCGCTGACTATGGCATGTCGATGATGAGAATGAGCGGTGGCGACCTAAATGTACAAGACTACTTCACTCCCTTCGACTGGGCTCAGCGTTCTGCCAACGACCAGGATTTGGGATCGGGAGGCGTTCTTTTGCTGCCCAAGCAGAGCGGGTCGCATCCGAACGAGATGATCGGAGCGGACAAGAACGCCGACATTTTTGTGGTTGACCGGGAACACATGGGAAAATTCCATGTCCATAGCAACGACGTGGTGCAGCAGCTCCATGGTACGGCCGCCGCGTACCTCAGTGCTGCGGCATACTGGGAGCAGAATATCTATTACGCTGGTATTAAGGGCACACTGGACAGGTACTCGATTACCAATGGGCGGCTCTCGTCCAAGCCGGTTTCGAAAAGCACAGTTATCTTTGGCTTTCCCGGCTCCACTCCATCGATATCGTCCAACGGAACAAACGACGGGATTGTCTGGCTGCTGCAGAAAACCTCCGGTGCGGCGATTCTGCGCGCCTATGACCCAATCGATCTCTCCCAGGAACTCTACGATAGCAATCAAGCTGGGACGCGCGATCTGCCGGGTCCAGGAACAAAATTCTCACTTCCTACGATTGCCAATGGCAAAGTGTACATTGCAACCCAGACCGACTTCGACGCATACGGGCTCCTCCACTAGCTCGTTCATCGCTGAAAGCCAATACAGCCATGCATCTTCATCACCGCTATACGGTGCTGCCTGCAGTCCCCCGGGCCGGTGGTCACTGAACTTGACACGGTATCGACTGTATTGGCCTCGCCCGATGCGCGATGCGCTTGGCAGAGCGGGGACCGACTTCTACCTCCTGCACAACAGCATCTCGTGTTTGCCCGAGGGAAGATCATCCGCTGACTTCTCGACGGGCAGAGACTCTCCAGTGAGCGCTGACTCGCGCACCTGCAGGTCGGTTAACTTGAGCAGCCGAGCATCCGCCGGCACAAGGTCGCCAGCACTCAGCCGGATGATGTCTCCTGGAACCAGTTCCGCTATTAGAAGTTCCCGCTCTTGCCCATCCCGAATAACGGCAGCAGTCGTGGCGACCTGTTTTTGAAATCTTCTCGACTGCATGTCGAGCCTGGAACTCCATGAAGAAGTTCAGCAGCACGCTTAGCAGCACGATGGAAATGATGATGAGTCCCCCGATTCGGTCACCCAACGCCAGAGATGCGCCGCTGGCGATAAGAAGGATGATGACCAATGGATTGGCAACTAAGCGGAGAAAGCTGAAGAGAGTTGCGAAGCGCGACTCCTTCACAAAGCTGTTTGGCCCATAGAGACGCAGTCGCCGGTTCGCCTCGTCCGAAGTCAGCCCAACCGGAGTGGCCTCCAGCGTTTGAAACAGGTCGCGCAGCGGCCTATCCCAGAAATCCTTTGCAAGGGTGGCTCGTGTTGGCATGCGCCGTCGCTCCGCTAGCCGTTTTCCTTACGCAAGCACGGCCCGAGGCTGAGGGAAAGCCTCGACGTTTCACTACGCCGCAGTGTACTTGAAGTTTGCGACCTAAGAGTAATTCAGAATTTCATCGCCGTTAACGCAGAAATCGACTCGGCTAAGCGTATTCGGTCCGCTACAAGCCTTTCGTGCCGTCGCAGCGGGTGCTACGGCAGTCCTGCCTGCCTTGGTTCCCGAAGTGGACACTGCGTAGGCCCCCTGAGTTTTGCGTCGACGCGCGCCACATCTCCTGCAATGTCAGAGTGCGGGCGCTCACACTTCCGAATGCGGACTTCGCCAGTACTGTGCGAACTTTCCTGAATCCAGAGATCGTTTCGAAAGGTGTAGATTTCGGCACAGCCTCTCAGCGCTAGGCGGGCGGTTTCAGATCGCATGTTCCATTACTTACGCCGAAATGCAGGTTGAGGACTTTGGGACAAGCTAGACATGCCGCAAATCTGGCACGTGCCCTGCAAAAGCTCGACGGATCCGAACCGACGAGAAGGGGTGTTCTGCAGAAGCCGTCTCCATCCTTATTGTTATTGTTATGCGGATTTCCGCCCACATTTCCTCACGGCACATTCCGCGGCACACCTTGTCAGACCTACCGGCCTCGTTGGACAAGTGATCCCGAGGCCGGAGAACAAACTGCTGGTACAAGCTCTCGGCTTTGGAAACATGATCCTCCTCTTCACATCGGCTTCTCCATGAGACTTAATGGGCTATAAGATTGAGAACAAAGGCAACGGGAGGGTTTGGTCTTGCCGACCTGTTTCTTCGCCACGGATCTGCACGGGCATACCGACCGATACGACAAACTCCTTGCCTCGATCATCAAGGATCGTCCCACTGCAGTGTTCCTTGGTGGAGACTTGTTTCCTCGTTTGGCATTCTCAGCCATCCAACCCGGACAGATTGACTTTGTTCATGATTATCTAATCCCGGCTTTCGCGAGAACTCGTGACGCTTTAGGCGTGGACTATCCTGACATCTTCCTCATTTTTGGCAACGACGACCCACGCTGTGAGGAGGAGACTTTCGTCGCGGCAGCGGCCGAAGGCCTCTGGCACTACGTCCACGGGCAGAAACTCCTCTTCGGAGACTTCCCCATTTATGGCCTCGCCTATGTTCCGCCGACTCCTTTTTTGCTGAAGGACTGGGAGCGTTACGACGTTTCCCGGTACGTTCCTCCCGGTTGTGTTTCCCCGGAGGAGGGGTACAGGAGCGTGCCAACCGAAGAGAGTGAGATCAAATGGGAAACGATCCAGAAGAACCTCGCTGCACTTGTAGGCGAAGATCCTCTCGATCGTGCAGTATTTCTTTTCCATGCGCCGCCGTGCGACACGCCATTAGACCGCGCGGCACTGGACGGGAAGACTTACGAGCACGTTGCGCTAGATGTCCATGTAGGTAGCATCGCGGTTAGGCGGTTCATCGAGGAGCGACAGCCTCTGCTCACCTTGCATGGTCATGTGCACGAAGCTGCGCGCTTGACCGGCGAGTGGAAAATCCGGATCGGGCGAACTGTCTGCATAAACGGCGCTCACGATGGGCCTGAATTAGCACTGGTGCGCTTTGATCTGGAATCACCCGAAGCCGCCACGCGGGATTTGCTCTAGTTCAGGCCTGTGAATCCTTCATCGGCAGTTTACGCGCGGGATCCGTGATGGCATCGATTTTGACGGCGAAGCTCGAGCGTTCCGCGATGTCCTTGTCAGTAACCAGGTGCACATCAAGAAGACCTTCATTGCGATACCCGGTCTTTAGGAAGTTGATTTCTGCGAGGCAGCGACTCCAGCCTTCGAGCCAGAGCATCAGTTCTTTCATCTGTTCTTCGTTTCCCTGGAAATGCAGTAGGATATCGATGTCGCTAGCTGGCCCCGCCGTGGCGTTCTTCGTGCTGCCGATCAGATAGAAGGATTTCACCCCGAACTTTTGCGGATCGAGATCTGCCGCGATCCTCTGTGCCATGCGAAAACGCCAGCGCCAGTGTTCATTCGTTCCCCGGTCATTGAACTCAGCCTCGGATTCGATTGATCCGGTTTTTTGCTGTGATGGTGCCAGGAACCCAACTGCTTGGTCCAAATCGGCATTCATCAGCACCCGCAGGATGAGTCCTCCCGTTTCGAGCGGTACGTCGATTACCCGGAGGGTCTCCGCAAGGTGCGCGAATTCGGGGAGCACTTCCTCAAGTACATTGCGTGACCGACGAAAAAACAGTTCGTTGAACGCCGTCGTTGGGTCGTCGGGGTACAGCGGCAGGTAGCGGATCGAGGCCTCTACCAGGTCCTGGAAGAAGTGGGTTCCGAAGGACAGTTCTGGCAGGTAATTTCCTTTCTGGCGCGCTACTTCGATCAACATTGCCGTGTTGTTGATGTCGGAGTAGGTCACCGGGACTCCCAGTTTGATGTCTCCCCGACTACCCCAGCGCCCCGGTCCGACCAGGATGAACTGGCGTTTCGGCAACAGCTTATTTAGTCTGCCGACCGCACGCCCGACATCGCGCATGGCGGTCTGATCAGGGAGCTGACTGTAGCCCTCGAGATCGACATACACAATATGTGTGATCTCCGGTACCTTACCGTTCGAAACAAAATGGGCCGCCGAAAAGATGACTTTGTCTGACGGCAGGTTCTGTGGAATCGCAACCGGAACCGCGTCAGCACCATAGCTCTGGGGTCGGCACTGCAGCAAATAGAAATCCTTCCCGTCGTAGGCGAACTCCATGTCTACCGGCGTCCCGAGCTTGGATTGCAACAGGTGCAGCAATTCGGCGATGCAGCCTACGAAGGGCGTCTTCCGGATCAGTCCCTCGAACGTGAAAACTGCATCCTGCGAACTGAAGTCAGGCATCGGTCCAATTATTGGCTCGATCCTGTCATGGCCCACGAGCGATACCAGGTTGCGAATCTGTGGGTACGTGGCGCCGGCATGGCGCAGGAGCTCGGCGACGTCAACGGTTTCGAAGGCGTTGGTCTCCAAATTGATGAGATCAATGCGCTTGGGTGAATACCTGAGCACTTCGTCGGCGGTCACGTTGACACGCAAGTTAGGCTGGCCGGGAGCGATCAGCACGGGATAGTCATCGGCGACGCGATCCACAGCACGTGTTCCCAGACCAGGTACGAGCCGTATGAGGCCATCCTCGCGCTTGATGCGGGCGGACCAGCGAAACTCATTGTTGCTGAATGCAACGCCAGAGCACGCTGGCAAGAAGTACTTGCCAGCGGACTGACCCACTACTTCCTGAATCATGATGCCCATTTCTTCGTGGACATCCAGGAGACCGCGCTCGGAACGGTACTCGGTAGGATCCGGGCCGAAGATTGAGGCGTACACTTCGGCGATAGCGTCCATCAATGCAGTAAGCCGCTCTTCCTTGGTCCCGCGGTTACCCAGAAATAGGCTCTTGTACTTGCCGGAGAAAGCGGATCCAGGACGGTCCTCCAGCAAACTGGAGCTGCGGACAATCACTGGAACATCACCGAGATCATCCAGCGCGAGTGCGAGTCCCTTGGCGAATTCCGAAGGGAAAGACGATCTTTTGAACAGAGCCACCAGATGCGGGTATTCCTGCCGAACCTGGTCGATCTCCATGTATTTTCGGTTGAGAACGTCCTCCAGATCGTTATGGTGTACGAAGTTCTGGATCCAGTCGGAGGTGAGGTACCAAGTCCTAGGCACTTTGACTTCGTGCAGAAGTGCGCTCGCTTCAGGAGCCTTGTCTATGATCTTCTTGGCCAAGAACAAGCCCGCAGTCTTACCGCCCAGCTTCCCGTGGCAGCCAGGCGGGAAGATAACTTTACCTAACAGATCATAGAAATCCTTAACGTCGATGAAATTCTTGGCGACATTGATGAAGTCGAGGTTTTCGGAAAAGAAGCGGCGGATCAGCGATACCCGGAGACCCTTCTGAGTGTAGAGCGAAAGTTCGCCCTCCTCGACGCCGATGTGCCGATAACGCTCGACACACTCCATGACCTCTCCCAGAGAAGTGTCCTGGTTCTCCAGCGCTCGCACCAGAAAGCTGGCTTTGTCTTCTTTGATCCATCGAGTCACACAATTGAGGATCTCGGTCTCGCTCAAATGCTCGCCGGCGATTCGGAGTGCCTGGGTCGTCAAGTCGGAGGAATGGCCGGGAGCGTCCTGAGGAAGAGGCCGGTTTTCATCGGTGGCAAGGCCCGGTTCGCGCAGCAAGATCGCCCCGCCGCTCCGGAGGAGTTCCTTGGCCTCTTCGACTCCGCTCCAGCTCAGATAATTGATCAATTTGCGCGAAATCCGCTTCAACAGGGCGGGGTCCGTTTCGCGCAGAAACTCGAGCACGACACGCCACTCGCCTTGCGCCGATACTGCATCCGCTGCCGCCCAGCCCTCGAACGCGGCTCTTAGCCGCCGTTGCGTCACCGCGCTTGCGATTCGCTCTGCAATCGTCCCAATCAGCTTGCGCTCTTCCTTGAGGAACGGGCCTTCGTCGGATCGCGGCATCTCTAGACGATACGAGACCTCAACTGAGCCGACGGTCTCACCCTGCACGACGATGTCGGCCTTCTGAACCCATGGCGTTGCTCGGAAATCCGGCGGCTGGATTGTCAAGTTCTCAAAGAGGATCCGAGCTTGACAGTCATGCGGGTATTGCCAGCCTGGCGGCAGGACTTCGATGATGCCGCGGAAAATCTCCTCAAGAGGTCGGGTTGACTGGCTCAGGCACTCGCCCACCTGATACAGACAGTTCAATTCCTTGGCCCGCTCTTGCAGAGCGTGGAGCATCGTCCCGAATTGGGTTTCGTCTGCTTTCACCCTGTTTTGTCACCAATCTGCGCCAGGATGACTCCGCGCGCGGTCCGCCCATCGACGCGCACTGAGAGCCTCTCGGTGGGCCGCACATGGCGAACGAATTCCGTCTCGTGCACAACGGGCTGCCGGCTTAGCCAATCCCAATCGATTCCAAAGGGGCGCCCGTGTTGCACCATGAAGTAGCTCGCCCGAAAGCTCGATAAGTTGTGAAAAAAGTGGGAGCCCTGGCTCAACTCCACATTCATCTCTGGCAGCGTCGCCTCAACGATCGTCCGGGCCCCGGAGATCTGGCTCCAGTCGACGGGGATGCCGAGCGACGGATGGGAACTGCCCCAGCGGCCGAATCCAATCAGCAGGAAAGGCCGGTGTTGTTGCTGCAGTTCACGGTTTACCGACTCCAGTTGCTGAGCGATGGCAGGCGTGTGCAATGGGGAGAACTTGTCCGGTCGCACGAAGACAATATCTTGTATGTCATCAGCAGTACCGTTGCCCATCACCATGTCCGATGCAACAATCGCCCGCGGATCAGAGAGATCATCGACTGTCACATCCACCAGTTGGTCGGAGACGACCATGGAGCGAACCTGCAGGAATCCCAGGCGTGCCCGAAGCCGCTCACCGCACGGTTCCTGCAGCGTGATGGCGAACTCGATCTCGACCTTGGCATTGACGGTCTTCTCCGATGCATTGAGCAGAGCTTTCACCAAGTCGTTCAGGGGGAACTCCTCCTGCACTAGCATCGGAGCGAAATTCAGGATCCGCGGTCCTCGAGATCCAATTCCCGGGACGACGCGGTCGCGGTCCGGATCGTAGGCGGAGGCGAGGAAATACAAGGCCTCGTCGGCTTCGGCATCGGACAGATTAGCGTGCACCAGATATTCTGTCTCACTGACTGGATCGTAGGCGGGTGCCTTGCCCATGTTGACGGCCCAAAACTCAGTTTGGGTGCCGTTCAGCAACTCCTGCACCGAAGCGAAGGGGGGTGGTTTCTTCGGATATGCAGGTGAAAAAGTCCAAGCTATGCCGCCGTCCACAATCGTCTTCCCTAACCCCAGTGCCAGCGTGACAACGCCATCTTCAGGGCGCGCCGGTTCCAACGAGTAGAAGTTGTAGGAACGCGCCACGCCGGAAATATCAGGATAGAAGCGATCCCCTCTGCGCTGGCCGACCACTTCTTGGATAATCACCGCCATCTTCTCTTCGCCTCGCTTGGTTCCAGTAGTCCGAAGGTAGTCTCGAGCCTCGCGGAAGTAGGTCGACGCGTACACAAACTTAATGGCCTCCACCAATCGGCGAAATCGTGTGTCCGGATCGAACTGGTTGTTGGGGATCATTTTGGTCGCGTAGACTCCGGCAAACGGACGCTCTAATGCGTCCTCAAGCAAGCTAGAGGAGCGGATCGCCAGAGGAGTTTTGACTTGAACGATCAGCGCGCGGAGATCGCCGAGCAGTTCAAACGGAAGGTCGCCCTTCTGAAAGGCATAGGCGATACGGTCGTCTGGCATTTCTTCGAACGGCAACCCCGCCAGGCGGTTCTGTGCGATGAATTGGTCAAAGCAGTCCGTCGCGATGACCGCCATGGTTGGGACGTTGATATCAACATCAGGAAAGGAGGCGGAGTTGATCCGCTTGGTAAGGAGATCTTTGATGAACACCAATCCGCTGGCCTTGCCGCCGAGTGCCCCAGAGCCGATTTGTGTGCACCGGAAGGTACCGTCCCAAAACTTGCGATCGAAGAGCGGCAACTCGGCAACGAGAGGCTTCAGGACGCTCATAGACACCTCCCACTGCATCATAGCGGACGCCGCACGTTTTCACTGCACCGCGGCGGAGTGGCGCGCATCTAGCTCGGGGCTGGTGACGACCGTCACACCCAGCCGCGTTCGTGGCACGCCTTGGCTACTCGACCGATCGCGATTGCATAGGCAGCATCTCTCATGTACAACTTTTCCCGGCGAGCCAGATCGGAGACGGCGAAGTACGCTGACGTCATCTTCACGTCGAGCTTTCCGAGAACCTCGTCTTTCTCCCAGAAGTAGTTCATATTGCTCTGCACTTGCTCGAAGTAGCTGCAGGTCACACCACCGGCGTTCGCCAGGAAATCGGGGATAAGGAGAATGCCGCGCTCCCGAATCTGAGCGTCGGCTTCGGGAGTCGTCGGCCCGTTGGCGCCTTCAGCAATGATGCGCACGCGGGGGCCGATGCGGCCGACATTATCACCGGTGATCTGGTTTTCCATCGCTGCCGGGATGAGAATGTCCACATCCTGCTCAAGCCATGCCTCTCCCGGCAGTACTTCATAGCCCAGTTCCTTGGCTTTACCTTTATTGATCCCGCCGAAGTGATCGGTAATCGACGATAGCTGGCTGAGATCGATTCCGTGATTCTTGCGGTAGGTGTAGGGACACTGGTCCGACTGGTCCCAGCAGCAGACTGCGATGACTCGTCCTCCCAGCCGCTGGTAGAGCTCGATTGCGTAGTGAGCTACATTGCCGAACCCCTGGACGCTGGCCTGGGTACTCTCGGGCCGGATGCCTAATTCTTTGAGCGCCTCGCGCAATGTAATAACGACGCCATAACCGGTAGCCTCGGTTCGGCCAAGCGAGCCACCCATGCCGACGGGCTTGCCGGTGATGAAGCCGGGGAACCGGCCACCGTGGATCTTCTCAAACTCATCGAGCATCCAGAGCATGTGTTGCGCATCTGTCATCACATCCGGGGCCGGCACATCGCTCACCGGTCCGACATCCTTTGCCACTTGGCGCACCCATCCACGGCAAATCTGCTCCTGCTCTCGTGCGCTGAGATTATGCGGGTCACAGATCACCCCACCTTTCGCCCCGCCGAGCGGAATATCCACCACCGCACATTTCCACGTCATCCACATTGATAGAGCGCGTACTGTATCGATCGTTTCTTGCGGGTGGAAGCGGATGCCGCCCTTGCCTGGTCCACGTGCATCGTTGTGCTGCACGCGGAAGCCTCGAAAAATCTTCACCATCCCGTCGTCCATGCGCACCGGGATGGCAAACTGGTACTCGCGCAGAGGGTACCGAAGGAGATCTCTGGTGGCCGAGTCAAGCCCGAGGTATTCCGCCACTTTGTCGAACTGGGCCTGCGCGATCTGAAACGAATTGAACGCCTTGGAGGACCTCTTTGCAGGTGGGCCTGGAGCCGCTTTAGAAACTTCTTTCTCGGCGCTGATCGGTTCCGTCAGTACGCTCTCCGGCATGGTTTTTCTCCTTGTTCTCTTACAGCCTACTCTAATTATCGCCCTCGTGATGGGAGGGTCCAATATGATCGTGCGCACATCGTCTGGTGATCCATACACCTCGCCGACGCTGAGTCCCAAAAGCAGGAAAGAACACCAATGGGCTATTCGCTTCAGATTCATACGCGCATCGGGCCCCGCAGTCCCTTTAAGAAAGGAACTGCGGCACTGGTTGTAGCACGCAGTAACGTCTACACGAGCAACAAGACGATTGTCTATGGCCCTTGGGTTAACGTCAAAGACCGCTATCTTGGACTTAAGTTCCAGATAAAAGGCAACACCCACTACGGATGGGCGCGGCTGAATGTCAAGGTTAGCAAAACCACGATCACGGCCACGTTGACCGGCTACGCCTACGAGACCATCCCCAACAAGCCCATCATCACGGGCAAGACGAAGGGACCGGACGATGCCAGCGTCGAAGAATCGAACGCAGCATCCTTCGCCACTCCCGAACCTGTCACGCTGGGCATACTCGCGCTGGGCTCACCCGGACTTTCCATCTGGCGGCGCGAGCAAGTGTGTGTAGGGCGGTGAGAATCGGATAGCCAACAAATTACGGAGCTGAGACGAGAGATCGAGGGCATCCAAGAGCTAAACAGTCTTTATCGTTCCCAGAAATACCACAGCTACCAGGATAAAGTGGCCTACGAACAAAGGAAGATCAGGCTGGAACAAATCAAGCAGTAACTGGCCGCACTACGGCCTAAATGAAGACACACGGGTCTAGGTCGATGAGCAACCCCGATTAGTTCGAGGATGCTGGGTTCCACTTCGGACTAAGCCAGGTCCGCCAAACTCAAATGGCCTTATCGGCCCTTAAAAAATTCGACGTAGATCAAGACAGAGCCAACCCATGCAACTACGACGATCGCGACTTTCTTCCACATTGGCATGAACCAAAGTTTACTCCGTTCAGCCTGAGACGATGAATTGTTAGCTCCCTGTTTTCGTCAATTGACCGTTCCCGGCAACCGAGTCCGCGCCAAGGCGAGATTGTTTTGCCCGTTCGCCGCCAGCAGCCGATCAGTACGTCGCATGCTCTTCCAGTCGTACTCGTAGGCAGTTCCACAAATCAGACAGATCTGATAGTGCTGGCCATTGCCAATCAGCCGTGGCCAAGCAAACCGATGGGAGCACAAGTCTCCGAAGAGTCGATGCAAGAATCTCATGTGTGTCTTTCGCTTCCGCGCGGGCCAGGTGGCGCGATCTTCAGAAAAGTGGCGACTGAATCGATTTGACTACCACGCGGGCACTCTTTCAAATTACGTGAGTGCATTCCAGATACAGGTTACCCCCATACATGGACGGCGAGCGTGCAGCCGGATGAGCCGCGCCAGTTGGTGTTTCCGGCTGTACTGGTATCGGTGTCGAGCCAGACGGGTAGGGTGTTAAATGAGTTGCTCATGATGGTTTTTTTCACTTTCCGGACGGAGAGCAAGAGCGGTCACAAGGAAAGGGCCGAGGGATTATCGCCTGCGCTCCTGACCAGCGGTCAAAACGTGTAATCGCCTGTTAGCAACACTTACCGTTCTGGGCGGATAATGAGCGAAGGTCAAAGATCATGAAACAGCACTTCATTCCGCAGGATGACACTGTCGCCGACCTCGAACGAAAAGCCGCCGATGCAGAGGAAAAATCGGTGAAGGAACCGGAGCCGCGTGCAACGGAATTACGGGAAGAGGCGAAACGCTATCGAGAATGGGCCGCATCCCTGCGGTCTGGCCGGTGGACTTCTTGAGCGGATGTTTGAGAAAGCTTCTAGGAATCAGGCCATCCCCGGAGATCTATACTGTCCGTCCCGTCGGGGTCTGGGATCGGTACTAAGGTGTGATCTCGAACACCGTCCCGTAGCCGTAAGCGCCGCCCCCGTATGTTGTGCCATAGAGATTGCCAGAGGCATCGAAGATCAGACCAGCTTCAGGAAAGGCTCCTTCCTTTCCGTCGGGGTTGAAGCTATGCAGCACCTTCTCCGTCCAGCCGCCGCTCGCTTTGGGCGTCAGCTCGAACACCGTCCCGCACCCGAATTTGCATTCAGAAGAAATGCCGCCGCCGGAGCTTGTAGTGCCGTAGAGATTGCCAAAGGCGTCGAAGATCAGGCCCGCGATTGGATAAGCCCCGTCCTTGCCGTTGAAGTTATGCAGAATCTTCTCGGCCCAGCCCCCGCCAGCTTTGGGCGTCAATTCGAAGACACTACCGCAGCCGATGCCGTATCCGTCGTTGCATGATCCGCTGCCGCCATACTCCGTCGTTCCGTACAGATTGCCGGAGGCATCGAGGATCAGGGAGGCGTAGGACTGGTACCCGTCCTTACCGTTGGAGTTGAACCTATGCACCACCTTCTCCGTCCAGCCCCCGCCCGCTTTAGGCGTCAACTCGAACACTGTCCCGCACCCGAATCTGCATTCAGAAGAAATGCTACCACCAGCGTTCGTGGTGCCGTAGAAATTTCCGGAGGCATCGAAGGTCAGGGCAGCCTCGGGTTGGTACCCGTCGTTGCCCTTATTGGTGAAGGTGTGCAGAATCTTCTCGGTCCAGTCCCCGCCCGCTTTCGGCGTCAGCTCGAACACTGTACCCAAGCCATTAGAGGGTCCGCCCTCCCACGTTGTGCCGTAGAGATTGCCGGAGGTATCGAAGATCAGGCCAGCGCTGGGATAAAACCCGTCGGTGTAGAGATTAAAGCCATGCAGCACCTTCTCCCCCCACTCCCCGCTTGCCGTGGGGGTCAACTCGAACACCGTACCGGCATCAGAGTCGCCGCCCCCGGTAAAGGTAGTGCCGTAAAGGTTGCCGGAGGCATCGAAGATCAGGCCGGCGTGGGGAAGAAACCCGTCGCTCTCATCGAAGCGATGTAGCACCAACTCCTGCCACTTCCCGCCTACGGTGGGGGTCAACTCGAACACGGTGCCGCAGCCAAACGGGTCGCTACAGCCACCGAACGCCGTTGTTCCGTACAGATTGCCGGAGGCATCAAAGATCAGGCCGGCCGCGGGATTTTTGCCGTCTATTGTGCCGTCTATACCGTTGTCTTTGAAGCTATACAGCACCTTTTCGTGGGGAGCCGCCCAAGAGCTCGCAACCAGTAGAGTCGGGATTAAGATCGTCAGGGCGGCTCTCAATCCGTCGGAAAATCTTTTGTCTCTCATAACCAGTCCTCAGCTAAGGGGTTCTGTAGGGCCACGACCCGGCTCTGCAGTACCCGCATGTCCCCCCCTAAAAAGCAGAGCGCAGTGTACACCCACGCCCACAGCAGCCAAGCGATATGGTAAACGTTGAAACATCCCTACTACACTCACAATCCGGCATTTCATCGCGGCCTCATATAACTCAACAAAAAGACAAGCCAGCAAAAGAGAATGGACAGAACCATGACGATTAGCCCCGGAACATGTTTGCTCCACTTCACAATCGCCATTGCAGGGTATGGAGCACGCTGTGTCAAGTGGATTGTTGACGATCACGGTAGGGACAACCATCACTGGTTGCCCCCCGTACAGACCCGGACGGGCGCTTATTAGCGCATCCGGTTCTTATCGCAGATAGGTGGCGGCGAAGCGAGCGTCGGGAAAGGAATGGA